>Ga0207691_10001516_pt1 | contig 23103 bp, 17 predicted proteins | sample KBSM13metaG_FD_184327 | JGI IMG/M metagenome (GOLD analysis project Ga0207691, IMG submission 184327) | Miscanthus rhizosphere microbial communities from Kellogg Biological Station, Michigan, USA - KBS M1-3 metaG (SPAdes) (version 2) | ecosystem: Host-associated > Plants > Roots > Rhizosphere >... | reverse complement strand
GGCTACGCCGATAACTGCGAACACTATGCCTGAATACATCCAGAAGCCGGACAAAATAATTACCGGAACAAAGACAAACCGAACCGCGTTTGCGTACTCTTGGACTTCTGCCGGCTTACCGTAAATATAACCGAGTATTGGGATACTTAAGACAAGATGAATCGTGCGAAGAATGGTGCGTTTGGTGGCGCTACTAATCATGTAATCCCTTTCCATTGAGAATGTGTCGTCTCCATTTCTCAACCCTGGACTCCCGAGTTTTGGATTGTTTGGCTGAAGAGAGATTGAGAATGTATCCGCGTTGCCGTCCCGGCGTCAGCGCGTAAAAAGCAGCCTTGAGGCCCGGATCTTCATTGAACTTGTTCTCGAGTTCCTTCGGAAGAGGTTCTGGATTCCTTTTGTAACTTACCTCCAAACCAGCTTTCTCGGCCTGGATGGATTCATTAAGATAGGCTTTCAACACTGACTCTATCTCAACTATCTCCTTCACAGATGTAAAGGGAATCCGGCGCGCTCCCTGCGTATTCTGACCCGGCTTTTCGAGGATACCTTTGGGGTCCTTAAGCAACGCACCTTTTGCAAACAAAAGCGCACAGAATTCTTTGAAACCCTGAAGTATAACTACGTTTTTGCCCTGAAAGGTGTAACACGGCTTGCCCCACTTCAATTCTTCGGTCAGCGGACAGCTAAGAATGATTGCTCGCAACTTCTTAAGCTCTTTCTGCCACTTGGATTTCTTCAGATAGTTGCCAATCTTAGGATTCATTTCGTTGATGTACCGAGACTCTTCAGAGGCTGAACGCGGACTGACTCGTTCGCAGCTTCAGACTGGGTTACAGATTCCACCCGGGCAACTCTGATGCCTGCTTGATCCAGCTCGCCATGAGCTTTTCATCGAGCCGGTCTTTCTCGTGAATATCGAGATAGCGCGCGTTTTTCTGCTTCGAAGCAACGGGCGGAACTGGACGGAGCGATGCACCGCGTAAGAAAGCCACTTTGACGTAATTCGTCAGGCAATGAAAGCCAATGAACCAGCCCTGACCTTCGATGCCGTAGAAGGGCGAGTTCCACTTCACGGCCTTGCGCACATCAGGCACCGTCCGGCTGATAAGCGCGTCGAGGCGGCGTCCGACCGCGCGTTTCCAGCCCGGCATAGCCGCGATGTAGGCCTGCACTGGAGCATCGCCATCGGCTTTTGCGATCTGAGGATTTCCGCCCGCAAGGAGCACCGGCTTCGCGGTCTTCGTACGACCCCTACTCTTATTTGGCTGGGATGCCGCTCCCTTGCCGACGACCCGCTTCGGTTTGCTTGCAGCGCGTTTTCCTTTGGCCGGCAACGATCGCTTAGCTGCTTTGGCCGTTTTGTTTCTTGTCATAATCTGATTTTGAAAAGCCAATTCCTTTCGCTAGCAGGCGGATGTAGCGAAAAATACGCTCCCAGACGAGAAGAAATCGCGAGAACACGTGCGGGCCTCGTCACGTCGATCCAAGGTGCGGCGAAAAACATTGCAGAAGGAACGTCGAAATATTTAGATGCGGCTCTCGATGACTGTCCCGACCGTGAGGTGATGTGATGCGTGAACGTGAGGCGGATAATCGTCACGACCCTATGTTCGCACCACGGTATATGGGCATCCCCACCTTTATGCGGACTCCGCTGATTGATGATCCGGCGAAGTTCGATGTTGCCCTGGTCGGGATTCCCTACGACGGAGCGGTCACGAATCGCCCGGGCGCACGACATGGGCCTCGGGAGGTCCGCAACGCCTCGAGCATGATGCGCGCGATCCACCCTGCGTTCCGTGTGAATCCCTATGAGTTGTGTCGAGTGGGCGACGGCGGTGATGTACCGGTCACGCGCCTCTACGAGATCGAGTCCGCCCATAAGGACATCGAGAGGTTCATCTCCAGATTCGCGACGGCTGGCGCCCGCACCGTGGCCGTGGGAGGTGATCACTCCGTCACTCTGCCGGTGCTCCGAGGGTTGGTTTCCGACGGGCCGGTAGGCTTGATTCACATCGATGCCCATACTGACACGTGGGACGAGTTCATGGGATCGCGCTATACCCACGGCGCGCCGTTTCGCAGAGCCGTTGAGGAGGGACTCATCGACCCTCACCGAACGATACAGATCGGGATCCGTGGTGCCCAGAACTCCACTGAGGGATGGGACTACTCCGCCGCGAGTGGGATGCGCGTCGTGTTCATGGAGGAGGTGACGCGGGTGGGCGTGGAGGCTGTGGCAGAGGAGGCAATTCGGATCGCAGGCGGACAACCTACATATCTGTCGTTCGACATCGATAGCATCGACCCGGCCTTCGCGCCTGGGACAGGAACGCCTGAGATAGGCGGTCTGACGTCGGTTGAGAGCCTCACACTCCTCCGCGCGCTTCGAGGTGTCTCATTGATGGGAGCTGATGTGGTCGAAGTGGCACCCCCGTTCGATCCCACGGGAGGGACCTCCCTCCTTGCAGCGACCGTCATGTACGAGTTGCTCTGCCTGCTAGCAGAGGCCATCACCTAGGTAACGGAGGCGCGTACGGACTCTCGCACAACCTGTTTGGGATCGTGGGTCATGGTAGGATTGCCCTCACGGTAAATACGAATGATTAACCGCCGTATTTCGTCGGCCGATTCGAGCTGGCCGGATTCCATGCGCGAGGTACGTGAGTAGATTCTGCCCTTAAACAACCCTGCGGCGGCATTCTCTTTTCTCGCAAAGATCAAGCCTTCCGAACTTCCTGGGACCGCAAGACAAATAAAGGTAAACTTGCCATCCGAAATTCGGCGAACGTTCACGGCGACGGGGGGATCAAGAAAGTCGCCAAGCGTTTTGTTGAGACGAGTGGGTTCGAAAAGCGGCAATGCGTCTGGCGTGACTCCGATCGGATCGAATTCGCCGGGTCGGACTTCTTTAAAACCAACAATGATTATGCCTCCGCCCCAATTGGCCATCGCGATGACATCTTTTGCCAGCGAAGCGGCTCCCTCCTTTGTTTGTAGGTTGATCGCTTCTTTGTAATCGAAGCCTTGTGTTTCTACTCCCGAATAAATCATCGCAAGGTCCGGATCGGTGGTCAGATGAAGAAGTTTTGCTGCCTCCCTGTTCAATTCGTCAAATGCTATCGGTATACTCAGAACCACACTCGCACCCGCTTCATAGACCGCCTTTTGCTCCGTCTCGCGGAAGCACCCAGTCGTCATAGCGATAATTGGCGTCAATCGCATCCGAAGGTTCGACCTAACTCCCCTAATCAAACGAATGCCAGGCGCATCTTGTCCGCCAACGTCGATTACCAGAAGATCGACTACCGAATGGCCAAGTGTAGCAACCGCTGCCGAGTAGTCGGTAAAAAGGTGCACATCAGCTGCCATCGCACGGCTGAGTAAAGACTGAAGGCTTTCCCCGGTGTCGCGGCGCCCAACTACCAAAGCGACCGTGGTCATTGGTTTGCCTCCATAAGGCAAAATTCACCTATTGTAAGGAAAGAGACAGGTTTGAGGTCGTGTCGAACATTTGACATTTGAGCCATTGACGATATCGCGCAGGGCGGAGGCTAGGGACTGCGCGAAACGTTAAATGTATAGACGCGACCCGGCCAAGCACGCTGAGATATCATGAAGATTCCAGACCGGGAATACGAGTGCGTATCTCATGCATCAACCACTCAAGGAGTATTCCAAACGTCCAAGAAGCTGAGGGACGAATGACCTTCTCCTTCGCCTTGCGCCAGCGGAATATAGTGCGTAATAATTCCGTGTGTTCGGCTGGCTCCGTGACAACTGGGAGGAAAATGCGGATTCACCAGTGCCAGTCTGCCGGGCGACTCGGGCGAAAGCAAGGCAAACAAGCCGCAGGTTTCTTGAGGCTTCGTCACCTCGTCGATCGCCCTGATGCTTGCGGAGAGCAGTTAGAAGACGGGACGGGGCCCCTCCCTCCCAGCGCGGGAGAATCTTCCTGATCGCTTGCGTGTCTTGATTCTCAGTGGGATAAAACTCCCCACTTTATGACTCAAGTCAGAACCTGGCTCGGCTATCCTTATCCTCTCGGCGCGACCTGGCTGGGCAACGGTGTGAATTTTGCCCTCTTTTCCGAGACCGCGACCTCGGTCGACCTCTGTCTCTTCGATAACCTCGACGACCGTCAGGAAAGGGTCCGCATCCCAGTGACCGAGCACACCGATCAAGTCTGGCACATTTTCATGCCCGATCTGCGCCCCGGACAACTTTACGGCTACCGCGTTTCCGGTCCGTACGAACCGAAACTCGGACTTCGCTTCAACAGTGCAAAATTGCTCATCGACCCCTACGCCAAGGCGATTGCCGGCCAGGTGAATTGGGCCGACGAAATGTCGGGGTACGTCGTCGGAGGCGACTCGGAGGATTTAACGCGCGATTTTCGCGATGACGCCTGGGGAATGCCGAAGGCGGTGGTGATCGATAACTCGTTCGATTGGGGCGACGACAGGCCGCCGCGCACGCCGCTGCATTCGTCGATCATCTACGAGATGCACGTCAAAGGGTTCACCAAATTGAATGAAAAGGTCCCTGAAGAAATCCGAGGCACTTACGCTGGTGTGGGCAGCGCCGCTTCGATCGAATATTTGCGGGACCTCGGCGTCACCGCGGTCGAGCTTCTGCCTGTCCACGCGCATATCAATGACCAGGCCCTGGTCGATCGCGGCCTAACGAATTATTGGGGCTACAACTCGATCGGCTATTTTGCCCCGGAGTGTAAATATTCCTCCAGCGGCGTGAGGGGCGAGCAGGTGAAGGAATTTAAAGGGATGGTGCGCAATCTCCACGCCGCCGGGATCGAAGTGATTCTCGATGTCGTTTACAATCACACCGCGGAAGGCAACCATCTCGGGCCGACCCTCAGCTTCCGCGGAATAGACAACCAGGCCTATTACCGCCTCCACCCGGAGGATCCGCGTTTCTATCTGGATTTCACCGGCACCGGCAACACCTTCAATCTGCTTCATCCGCGCACGCTGCAACTGGTGATGGACAGTCTGCGTTACTGGGTGAACGACATGCACGTTGATGGTTTTCGCTTCGACCTCGCCTCCACCCTAGCGCGGGACGCGAATGGCGTGAACAAGCTTCACCCATTCTTCGAGATCATCCATCAGGATCCGGTAATCTCTCAGGTGAAGCTCATTGCCGAACCGTGGGACGTCGGTGAAGGCGGGTATCAGGTGGGCAACTTCCCGATCCTCTGGGCGGAGTGGAATGGAAAATATCGCGATACCGTGCGCAGTTTTTGGAAGGGCGACGAAGGCAGGATTGGCGAACTCGCCTATCGCCTAACGGGAAGCCCGGATCTCTACCAACACAACGGGCGCCGCCCCTATGCCAGCGTCAACTTCGTCACGGCGCACGACGGATTCACCTTGAACGATCTCATCAGTTATAATGACAAGCACAACGAGGCGAACGGCGAGGGAAATCGCGACGGGGACAACAACAATCATTCCTGGAACCATGGCGTCGAAGGCCCGACGGATAACCCGGAGATCAACCAAGTTCGCCGGCAGCAGCGGCGGAATTTCCTTACCACGCTCCTCCTTTCCCAAGGCGTCCCGATGATTACAGCGGGCGACGAATGGGCGCGCACGCAAAAAGGCAACAACAATGCCTACTGCCAGGACAACGAGATTAGCTGGCTCAACTGGAATCTCGAAGAAGAACAAAAGGCGCTCCTGGAGTTTACGAAAAACCTGATTCGATTTCGACGCGACCACCCGGTGTTTCGGCGTCCGAAATTCTTCCAAGGCCGCCGGATTCGCGGGTCAGAGATTCGCGATGTGATGTGGTTCAATCCCGGCGGCGGCGAGATGACGAATGAGGAATGGAACTCGCCATTTGTTCGCTGCGTCGGGATGCTTCTCAGTGGCGACACAATCGACGTGCAGAGCTTTGAAGGCGGGCCGATTCGCGACGATACCTTTCTCCTTCTAATCAACGCACATCACGAACCATTGGCGTTCGTTCTTCCGGGGCAGGAACGAGTGAAGTGGGAAGTGGTGCTCGACACCTCTTCGCCCGAAGGATTTTGCTCGCCAATCGGCTGCGTCTCTGGCGATGAAGTGGAGATCAAAAGTCGATCCACCCTTTTGATTAAGCTCATGACCACCTCGACCGAGCGGGCCCGCCACGAGTCCTGGAAAAAACGAGAATTCGAAGCGCCACACAACGGCCAGTCGCAGACAGAGGACGAAGAATTAACCGGGACGCCAGATTCGCAGAAATGAATCCGAATCGGCTCCAAGAGTGAGCCCGCGCGAATAACGCGAAAAGCGTTACGCCGGTGCGCCGCTCAGACCACCGGGTAACGGCGGCGTCACGTCCGGCGCGACCACAACCTGCTTGGGCGGCTTCTCCGGTCCGAGCTTTGGCCCAGCCGCGGGCGGCCCGGGGGGTGGATTGATCAGGCGACCGTGCTCGATTATTTCCCTGATTTGAGCGCCATCAAGCGTCTCATACTCGAGCAGCGCTTTCGCGATGACTTCGAGTTTTTCTCGATTATTAACGAGGATCTCCTTGGCCCGCGCGTAGGCGTCATCGACCAGCTTGCGCACTTCCGAATCGATCTGCTCGGCCGTGGCCTCGCTGTAATCACGAGCGCGCGAGATATCGCGACCGAGAAAGACGTAATCCTCGTGTTCGCCGTACTCGACCATCCCCATCTTGTCGCTCATGCCCCACTCGCAAACCATCTTGCGCGCAAGCCGCGTCGCCATCTGAATGTCGCCCCGCGCGCCGCTGGTTACGTCGCCGAAGACAATTTCTTCTGCGACTCGGCCGCCCATGCTCACCACCAGATCGTCGAGCAATTCATTGCGGCGCTGGGTGTATTTGTCCTCGATTGGAAGCCACATCGTTGAGCCTAACGACGGTCCGCGCGGAATGATCGTCACCTTGTGGAGCGGCTCGGTATTTTCAAGAAGCTCGAGCAGAAGCGCATGGCCGGCTTCGTGATATGCCGTGTTGGTCTTCTCTTTCTCGCTCAGCGCAAGACTGCGGCGTTCTTTGCCCCAGCGCACTTTGTCGCGGGCTTCTTCCAACTCGGACAAGGTAATTCCCTTTAAGCCGCGACGCGCTGCGAGGAGGGCAGCCTCGTTGATGACGTTGGCCAGCTCCGCACCCGAGTAGCCGGGCGTGCCGCGCGCCACCACCGCGAGTTCGACGCCTTCGGCGAGTTTAACTTTTTTCGAATGGACGCGCAGAATTTCTTCGCGGCCCTTCACGTCGGGCAGATTGACGGTAATTTGCCGATCGAAACGACCGGGACGCAGCAAGGCCGGATCGAGGACGTCCGGTCGATTGGTCGCAGCGATGATAATGACGCCTTCCTGGGTATCAAAACCATCCATCTCGACCAGCAGCGCATTTAACGTCTGCTCGCGCTCATCGTGACCGCCACCAACGCCGTGACCGCGATGGCGTCCGACTGCATCGATTTCGTCAATGAAGATAATGCACGGGGCCGATTTCTTGCCCTGCTCAAACATGTCGCGAACCCGGCTCGCGCCGACACCCACAAACATTTCGACAAAATCCGAGCCGCTAATCGAGAAGAACGGCACGTCCGCTTCACCGGCAATGGCGCGGGCGAGCAGGGTCTTGCCGGTGCCCGGAGGACCCACGAGGAGCACGCCTTTCGGGATGCGGCCGCCGAGTTTCTGGAACTTTTTCGGGTCGCGCAAGAACTCGACCAGTTCCTGAACTTCATCCTTCGCCTCCTCGACCCCGGCGACGTCCTTAAACGTGATCTTGTTCTTGTCCCGCGCCAACATGCGCGCTTTCGATTTCCCGAAATTGAGGGCGCCCTTGCCAGCCATCCGAATTTGCTGACGGAAAAGAAAATAAAGAATGAGTAGAAAGAGCGCTATCGGCACGAAGCCGATGACCGCTTGGGCAATGACGTTGGACTCCGTCCGAATGGCGATCGGCACATTGGCCGCCGCTAGTTTCTCCTGCAGATCCGTGGTGAAATTCAGGTAAATCGTCGTCCGAAATGGCACCTGCTGTGCCGGCTCCTTCCCGACGCCCGCCCGGGTATACGCGCCCCGGATGGTTTGGGTCGGACGGCCCTCCTCGACCACCAGGCGCAATGGGTATTTCGGGTCGTTGACGATCTGCTTGTGTTCGAGCAGTTCGAGGAAGCGATTGTATGGCACGTCCTCCTCAGTGCCATAAGGGCCGCCGCCTCGGAACAAAAGGGCAAGAGCGATCAGCGCAAAGGCGATTGCAAAAAGGATGACGCCTCGCCAATTAAAGTTGGAGTCATTGCCCCGCTTACCGTCTTTTGGGGAGTTTCGATCAGGCTGAGCCATAAGAGAGATTGCACTGACTGGGCGCGAGAGGCAAAAATATCATGAAGCCTACGCCAATGCAAAAGAGCAGAACCCGGGCCGCCACATTGCACCGGGAGCGGCCCGGACTTAGCTTTGTCGAAATAACTTCATGTCGGAAACGGCCTCCACCTTCGCAGATAAAATCGATCGTGCCGTCCAGCGCGTAACTCCGCTCGCCTGGCGGTTGCGGCGTCGGGGTCGACTTTGGATGCGACGCGCCATGCGCAAACCACGCAGCGTGGCAGAGGCGCCGAATCTCCTCCCGCTCCTCATCCAGGTGCTGGCGAGCTTCTCCAAAGCCGACGGCGTTCTCCTCGAGGAGGAAATTGACTCCAGCCTGGGCTTTCTCCGCTACGATTACCCGCAGGCCGTTTACTCCGAGCTGCGTATGCTTTTTCGGCAGGCGCTTTACGAACAGCAGGATCTCTCGGCAATGGCGCAAAAGCTGGCTGCCTCGTTAAGCACCGATCGCAAGATCATGCTCGGCGTCCAGCTTTACGATTTGATTTCCCAGGCCGGGCTGAAACAGGAACAGGTCGTCGCCTGCTATTCGTTCATGTCGCAGTTGGGGATGGCGGCACAGGCGATCGATATCGTTTACCAACTGAATGCCTCAGAGGACGCCGACCAGGAGGTCTACCAGCGCGGCGCATCGCCGCTGGAAGCGATTTCCTTCGATGGCAACGGCAAAGCCGACATCGTCCTCAAGAGTCTGAGCGGTAACGATCGTCTCCTGGCCTTTCGTTATCATGATCTGATCCTGCTTAAGAATTATAGCAGTCAGGCAGTTTCAGTCCGGGGTCGGCCCCTCGGGCGCGGTGGATTTTGCCGGATCTATCCCGGGCAACGAATTCTAATCGGCGATTCCGTTTCCTCCTACCAGGACCTTGCCACCTATTTCAACGCCAAGAAAAATGTTTCTCTCCCGCAGATCTTCGTGCGGGTGAACAAGGATTCCGACGAAGTGGAACTGGAGCGCTCGCGGACACGTGAAAGTGCTCTCGAAGTGACCTTCGGGCTCAAGGTTCGGGTGAAAGCTCTGCGCGACGTGCGAGCCAAGCTCAACGACGTCAAACTGAAGGCGAGGACCGAGGTCGAGGCGTCTTTGGATGACCGCATCATTTTTCATAACGACACCGAGTTGGATCTGTCCGATTTGCGCCGGAGGGCTCGCGCACTGGGTGGCCGGTTCCAACTCAAGGCTTCGAAGTCAGAGTATCTCGTCTCAAATAACCCGAGCTTGCTCGAAGCGGATGACATCCTGCTTTCGCCGGGTACTGCGGGCGACGTTCTATTGAAAATTTCCTGCGACTACGACAAACGAGTCGGGGTTCTCGAGGTTTTGGAAGCAGATCGACCGATCATGGTTGGCGACAATGCGGTCCGGGGGACCGCGCCTTTGGCGGACGGCGACACCATTCGGATTGATGTTGGGCAATTCCTGCGCTGTGACTTTTCCGAGCGGATCATCGAGGAAGAACGCAACATCATTCGCAGCCTCGAAGTGATCGACGTCAACCATCGCTTCGGCAACAGCGACGTCGCGCTCGACGGCATCAGCTTTTCCCTCAATCGCGGCGAGATGGTTTGCGTGATGGGCGCGAGCGGCTCGGGCAAAAGCACGCTCATGCGCGTCCTCGGCGGGCAAATGCAACCGACTGGCGGTGACGTTTTGTTCAACGGTCAGACCCTATATCCGAACCTCGATACGCTTAAACGTTACGTCAGCTACATCCCTCAGGATGACGCGTTCGACGAGCACCTTACAATTGGTGAGAATCTCCAGTTCGCGGCTGCCATCCGGTCCCCTCACCTCTCGGCCCGTGATCGCACCCGTCGGCTCGAAGGAAAACTGATCGAGCTCGGCCTGAGCGAACGGCGCGACAGCATCGTCGGCAGTTCGGTCAAGAAAACCCTTAGCGGTGGCGAAAGAAAACGCCTCAACATCGGCCTCGACATGATCGGCACGGCCGACATTTACCTCTTCGACGAGCCGACCTCCGGCCTCTCCTCGAAAGATTCCGAGCACGTGATCGAAATCATCCGCGGGATGGCGCACAACAAGATCATTGTCGTCACGATTCACCAGCCGAGCTCGAAAATTTTTCAGATGTTTCACAAGGCGATCCTGCTCGATAAAGGCGGTCGCCTCGTTTTCTTCGGCACTCCGACAGACATGCTTCGCTATTTCGCCGAAGCGGAACATCAGCATCAATTCGGCGCCGACCTGGGCGCCTGTCCATCCTGCGGGACGACTCGTCCGGAATTCATTTTTGACGTGCTCGAGACGCCGCTGCGCGATCTGAGCGGCGACATCATCTACGAGGAAAACAACCGTGGCCAGCTCATGCCGGCCCGCCGTTATTCCCCTGAATTCTGGCGCGACAAATACGAGGCCTTCCGGCTGATCCAGGATGTTAAGCAAGTGCCTTTACGCCACGAACCGGCCGCGCCGGTGCCGCCGCTCCTGGCGAACAAGAGGCGCGAACCGATTCGCTGGCAGGATGAATGGACGCAACTTCGCACGCTGCTGCGTCGCGCGTTTCTCAGTAAATTGCGCAACCGCGGCAACCTCATCGTTACGATCGGTTTCGCTCCCTTGCTCGCCCTCTTCATCGGTCTGATCCTGCGCTACTCGGACACCGGCCAGTACGATTTCGCCTCGGCCTATCACATCCCCACATTCCTTTTCCTTACCCTGATCGTGGCCATGTTTCTCGGCCTAACGAATAGTGCCGACGACATCATTCGCGATCGCGCTGTCCTGCAACGGGAACGAAACCTGAATGTTCGCCTCAGCTATTACGTTTTCGCCAAAACGGTTTCGTTAGGCGTGTTCGCCCTCGTCCAGTGCGTTCTTTTTGTTCTGATCGGAAATTTCATCCTCGGGATCCGGGGAATGTTCTGGCCCGATCTCGCGATCGTTTTCATGACCGCCATGAGCGGGGTGTCGTTAGGCTTGGTCGTCTCCGCCCTCGTGGCCGATCCCAAAACGGCCGCCAACATCGTCCCATTTGTCCTGATCCCACAGATCGTGATGGGCGGTGCGCTCATCAAGTATCAGGACATGAACCGCAACCTCGATTTCGTTTACGCTCTCAGCCGCTGGTTCCATGAGCATCCTGACACGGACGAAAAAGGAAAAATGGACAGCCGCTTGCAGGTCCCGTTCATCTGCGAATTCGTCGCGATGCGCTGGTCTTATGAAGAACTGGTGGTGGCCCAAGCGAAACTGAATCCGCTCACCAAACGCCAGAACGAAGCGCAGCGGCAGATCGATGCGATCGTCGCCCGGCACGAATCAAACCCCGGTGACTCCAAGCGCCTCGACGACCTCAAGGAAACGCTCGCGATCCTTTCCGGGCTCGAAGCAAAAACGCCACGCGACCTCAAACAATACCTGGCCATTATTGATCGCGTGCTGAGCGGAAAGAAGCCTTTCCGACGTGCTGCCTTTGAAAATGCCGAGGGACCGGTCACAGCCGAGCAACTTTTCGTAAACCAAAAGGTCTCGGATCTGATCTCGAACGCCGAGATGGAACAAAACGATTATCGGCGCGGCGGAAAACCGAATGTTTTCTTCGGCGAACAGAAGCGCTATTTCGGAGCGACCTTCAGCGTTTTCACCTACAACACTGCGGTTCTGATCGGATCCAGCGTTCTCCTTCTCGGCCTCCTGCTTTGGATATTGCGCCGCGAACTGGAAGTGCGAAGAAATTAGCGTAATCAGTCGCTCTTGCATTTGTCATCCTGAGCGGAGCTCAGAATGACAGAAATCACCGCCTAACGAATTATGAAAAAAGCTGCCAAAAAAGACAAAACCCGCTTGATCGTTGCGACGAGTGAAATCGACGCCGACCTGCTTTACGCAACGCAGTTTTTCGCGCCCGATCCCTTTATTTTTCTCGAACAAAACGGCAAGAGAACGTTGGTTTTGAGCGATCTTGAAATTGATCGCGGCCGCAAACAGGCGAAAGCAGACGAGATCTTGCCCTACAGCACTTTTGAAAAAGAAGTGCAGGGAACGAGTGCCAAGGCGCCAGCCTACGAGAAAGTCCTCGCGCATTTTTTGATGAAAAGAAAAGTTCGTTCCGCGCTGGTCCCGGCAAATTTTCCGCTTGGTTTCGCGCGGGAGATTGAATCGAAGAAAATTCGGCTGGAACCTACGAACGGCCTTTTCTGGCCGGAACGCGAAGCGAAGACGGAAGCGGAGTTGCGCCAGATGCGCAAAGCGCTCGAGATCACCGAAGCCGGAATGGCGCGCGGCATCGAGGTCCTCAAGCAAGCAAAGCCGGGCAAGGGAAACAAGTTGGAATGGTCAGGCTCGGTTCTGACCTCGGAACTATTGCGCGCTGAGATCGACACTGCTGTCCTGCGCGGGGGGGGCTTGCCCGCCAACACAATCGTCGCTGGAGGGGATCAGGCCTGTGATCCGCATGAGCGCGGGCACGGTCCCTTGAAGGCAAACAGCCTTATCATCCTGGATATCTTCCCCCGCGCCGCAGGCACCGGATATTTCGGCGACCTGACGAGAACAGTCGTGCGCGGTCGCGCGAGCGAAGCACAGCGGCGTCTCTGGGACACGGTCAATGAAGGTCAGGCGCTGGCGCTAAAGAAAATGAAGCCGGGAGTCGATGGCCTGAAGCTTCACTTGGAAGTGAAAAAGTTTTTCACCGATCAGGGCTATCCAACCGAAGTCAAAAATGGCCGGCAGACGGGATTTTTCCATGGCACCGGCCACGGGCTCGGACTGGAGATTCACGAGTTTCCGCGTTTCCAGAAAACGATTTTCAAAGTCGGCCAGGTTTTGACCGTGGAACCCGGATTGTATTATCCCGGCCTCGGAGGAGTGCGAACCGAAGATGTCGTCGCGATTACAAAGACCGGGATTCGCATGCTTTCGAAGCTTCCGAATCAGTTGGAGTTGTAGACGAGGACAATGACGAATTCCCAATGACGAATGACGAAGGCTAGATTCGATCACTCGGTATTCGTCATTCATCATTGCTCATTAGTCATTAAGTCATTTGCCCTCATAGCGTTACCATAGCCGTGGCCTTTCGAAATGAACGCACGGCACGCTCGGGCGTCTAATACGACGACTAACTTTATCAACGCATGTATTCAGCTTACGGTTCTGGAATGCAAAATTACCTTATCCTGATCGGCATACCGCTCCTCATCGGTTTGTGGGCGCAGTTCCGCGTCTCAGGCGCTTTCAAAAAGTGGGGCGCAGTCCGCGCCAGCTCTAACATCACCGGAGCGGAAGCAGCTCGTGAAATTCTGCAGGCGGCCAACATTAACGACGTTCAGGTTTTGGAGATCAACGATTACCTCGGTGACCACTACGATCCGACGCAAAAAAGGCTCTGCCTTTCCAGCAACGTCTACAACACTCCGTCAGTAGCCGCCCTTGGCATCGCGGCGCACGAAACCGGACACGCGATTCAGCATGCGGCCGCCTACGCGCCACTCAAAGCGCGAATGGCTGTTGTCCCGCTCACAGGGGTCGCTTCGCGCATCCTGCCTTTTGCGATTCTGGGCGGTCTCTTTTTCCACATCACGGGACTGATCACGGTCGGCATCTATTGCTATCTGGCGCTGCTCGTGTTTCAGCTAATCACTTTGCCGGTCGAGTTTGACGCCTCGCGGCGCGCGAAGATCATCGTGCAGCAAATGGGCATCATTCAGCCGGGCGAAGAAGCCGTCGGTGTGAATAAAGTCCTGAACGCCGCCGCCTGGACCTACGTGGCCGCGTTTATCGCCACCCTTGGCAACCTGCTCTGGCTCCTTTCTGTCCGCGACCGTCGCTAATGATTCCGGCTGTCGCCCTACCAGCTCCCCGCCGTCTTACCGATTTGTTATCGTCGGGCGCACCGACGCGTGCTAAACGTAGCCGGGAGGCGATGGATCAACCGCGAACCGACGAAGACCAGGCGCTCGTCTCGCGTGCCCAGGCGGGGGACGCCACCGCCTTTGATGACCTCGTCGTGAAGTATTCGCCCCGGCTTTACGGCCTCATCTACAACATGACCTCAAACCACGAGGACACGAACGACATGCTTCAGGATGTCTTCGCCAAGGCCTATCGCGCGATCAAGGGTTTCCGTGGCAAATCCTCGTTCTACACCTGGATCCACACCATTGCGGTCAATATGACCCTCAATTTCCTGAAAAAGCGCGGTCGCCGGTACAATCTCAGTCTTGACGACATCGACGCCTCCATTCAGAACGACAAGGAATTCATCGAGCTGACCTCGACCACCAGTCCGGTCCGGGAAGCGGACCTCGGTGAGCTCCAGAGAAGATTGAACGAGGCGATGATGAAACTGTCTGATGAACACAGGGCCGTCGTCACGATGTTTCATATTCAAGGGATGCCACACGCAGAAATCAGCAAAATCCTTGGCGTTTCCGAAGGAACTGTGCGATCAAGGCTCTTCTACGCGAATCGCCAACTGCAAACTTACCTAGACGAATTCCGCAAAAACCCCGTTGGTTAGGACTCGCTGCCGCATGGAAAACTTCGACGAAAACGAAATCGGAAAATTGCTTCGGCTGAAAAGGTTTGAACAACCCCCTCCCGGTTACTTCGAAAATTTCCTCCACGAATTTCATCGCCGCCAACGTGACGAACTGCTCCGTCAACCGGTCTGGAGCGTTCTTTGGCATCGGCTCTCCGATTCTCTCTTCCGCCTTAACATTCCTTCGCTGACCTCCTACCCTGCGGCAGTTGCGGCCGCACTGATCTGCGCGGCAGTTTTGTCACTGAAGGTCTACCAGGCACCGCAGGCTCCCGAAATCGCGACGACGAATACCGGCGCTCTTGTGCCTCAACAAAGTGTCATCGACCAAATGCCGGCTGAGCGGGTGGCAGATAATTTTACACTGCGCTCGCCTCTCTCCATCCGCAGGCTCGGGCCTGATCTCTCTCGTCAGATGAATGAAAGCCCCTACACTCACCGAGCTGCGACCCCGCCGCGCTATGTGCTCGACCGGTTGCCCGTGAGTTATGAGCCGTCATTCAAGTTCTAGTAGCGCTCTGATCTCATCAGGTTTTCGCGGACTTGTCGTAGTTCTCGGCGCGATCGTTAGTCTGGTCGGTCCTGTTCTCTACGCCCAGGAGGATACGGCCGGCGCAATCAGTCGCGAGGTAAAGTCCATCTTCGAGCGCTGTGGCCGGGCGGTCGTTAAGATTCACGCGGTCGACGAACACAGCGAGCTTTCCGGCACCGGCTTTTTCATCGATCCGGCCGGCACGATTTATACTTCGTACTCAGTTGGCGGAGAGGCCGATAATTTCACGATTCAATTCGAGGGAAAGAAATACCACGCCACCCAGTTGGTCGCCGATTTGCGCAGCGGCGTTGCGCTTTTGAAGGTAGACGCAGCCACGCCCTTTCTACCCATCGGAAAATCTTCCGAGCTGGGCCTGGCCACTCCGGTCGTCGCAATTGGGTATCCGCTCGATCTTCCGCAATCGCCCAGCTTCGGAATGATCGCCGGCTTCGATAGAAAATTTCTCGGTCGCTATTTTTCCACCACGCATTTGCGAGTCAATTTGCCTACGCAACGCGGTGAAGCAGGCGCGCCCCTACTCAATTTCCAGGGCCAGGTTGTCGGGATTCTCGTCAGCAGCGTGGACAGCGGTAACGCTTGCTACGCGTTGCCGATCGATGCCGCAGAAAAGATTCGTCGCGATTACATTCGCTTCGGCGACGCGCGCCACGGCTGGATCGGGATCGATGTGCAGGAGGCCGAAAATGCCGTCGAAGGTTCGACCGCAGAAATGACTCAAATCCGTGAGGGCACTCCGGCCGCCGACTCGGGACTGCAAAAGGGCGACATTCTCCTTCAGGTGGGCAATAAACAGGTGCGCCAATCCGACGACGTGATCGACGCCTCGTTCTTTATTACCGCTGGCGACCCCGTCCCAATCACGGTCATGCGGGGCAAGGAAAAGCTGACGTTTACCGTTCAGGCTGGCTCGACTGAGCCGGGAACAATGGCGTTGGGCTCGGGCAAGCAATCCGCGGTGCCGCTGCGCCTCGACACGCCCGCCGAGTAACGTCGGGACTGGCTTCCGCGATCATCGCTTGAGACTGACGTCTGGAACCCAGACGAGCTTCGATATGATATACGTGATTCACGTATATCATTCCTACTCGTCATTGCGAAACGTGAGTTCGCTCGAGAAAAAGGGCGAACAGTTAAGAGGCTACTCAGGCGAGAAGCCTCTAGATTGAACCCTGCTCATTTTCCAAGGATTTTGAGGAACTTCTCCTCGTCGATAATTGCAACACCTAATTCTGAAGCTCGATCGAGTTTACTACCCGCCGACTCACCAGCGAGGACGTAGCTAGTCTTCTTGCTGACGCTTCCGCTAACGTGTCCGCCGAGTGCTTCAATTCTTGCGCTCGCTTCTTCGCGGCTCATCGAAGGCAAGGTTCCAGTTAAAACAAATGTTTTTCCCGCGAGCGGCAATTGCGCTGCCTTCTCCCGAGAAATCTTTTCGCTCTTCGGCCGGATGCCGAGCTGTTTCATCCGGCGCAGCGTCGTGCGTCCGGTGTCGGACTCAAAAAAATCGAGGACGCTTTCTGCAACCACCGGTCCGACCTCGGTCACGATCCCAAATTCCTTTTCGTTCTTTGCCTTCGATTTTTCCGCGAATCCGGACTCAAGCAATCGCGCACTGATATCTTCGACGCGTTCCTTCAACCTGTCGGCGCGCGTTGATTTTTCTTTGCGCGCCTTTTTCATTTCTTCCAACGTTTGATGATAATCGCGCACGTCGCGCATTATCTGCGATTCCGCGACATCTTCGATTGTTGAATGAAACGCCGCGAGTTGCGCGGCGGTAGTTTTCCCGACATCGGGGATGGCAAGTGCAAAAAGCCAGCGCGAAAGCAGCGCCGTCTTCGCCTTCTCGATCGCCTGCACCGCCTTGGTCGCGTTCTTTTCACCAAAAACACGCGGAGCTTCGTCCGTCCCAAGATTAAGCGCGGCCAGTTGCTGGGTGGTGAGTTCGAAAACGTCGAGTGGCTGGCGCACGAGCCCGCGCTCCACCAGTTTGTCGGCTACGATTCCGCCTACGCTTTCAATGTCGAGCGCGCCGCGCGCGGCAAAAAATTCCAGACGCCGCGTCGTTTGCGCCGGACACAACAAATTCTGGCAACGCCACGCGACAAACTCCGGGTCGCGTTTCACTTCGCTCCCGCAGACCGGGCATTTCCCGCGGATGTGCTCGAAAAAGTCGAATGGCTTCGCATTGCCTGGCCTTTTTGATTTCACCACTTCGACCACCGCTGGAATGACTTCGCCTGCCTTTTCGATGACCACCGTGTCACCGATCCGGATATCCTTCCGTTTGATTTCGTCTTCGTTATGCAAGGTTGCGCGCGAGACATTACTGCCGCTGACAATCACCGGGGTGAGCGCGGCCACCGGTGTGAGAATTCCAGTACGTCCGACCTGGACGATGATGTCCTCGAGTTTTGTCTCCTTCCGTTCGGCCTCGTATTTGTAAGCGATGGCCCAGCGCGGGGATTTGGCGGTGAACCCAAGTTTCTCCCGTTGCGCGAAGGCATCGACTTTCACGACTGCGCCATCCGTTTCGTAGACAAAGTCGTGCCGGATCTTTTCCAATTCACGAATCGCCTTCAAGATTCCGTCGAGCGATTCCGCTTCCCACCACCGCTCGCTGCAAGGCAGGCCTAGTTTCTTGAGTAAGGCGAAGAGCTGCGAGTGATGCGTCAGCTCGATTCCCTCGACCGCGCCTGTCCCATAAAGAATCACGCCTAACGGACGCTTTGCCGTGATTGCGGGATCCAGTTGCTTCAACGAACCGGCGGCGGAGTTGCGCGGATTGGCGAAAACAGGCAGCCCGGCCTCGCTCCGTTCCGCATTGAGCTTGGCGAAGCCCTCCTTCGTCATGAAGACTTCACCGCGGACTTCGAAGAGCCGGGGTGAGTCGCCTTTCAGCTCTTTCGGGACCGAGCGAATCGTTCGGATATTTTGCGTGATATCGTCCCCGGTCGTGCCGTCGCCGCGCGTCGCCGCATACTGGAGGCGTCCCTTTTCGTAGAGCAGAGAAACGGCCACGCCATCCACCTTCGGCTCAATCACGAACGGAATCTTTTCGTTAGGCAAAAGCTTCTCGATCCGCCGGTAAAAAGCGGCCACCTCTTCTTCCGAATAGGTGTTGTCGAGGCTCAGCATCGCAACGCGATGTGTGATCTGCGAAAATGCCTTGAGCGGCCCACCACCGACGCGACGAGTGGGCGATTCCGGCGTGATCAGTTGCGGGAAACGGTCCTCGAGGTCGAGCAGGTCCCGATAAAGGCGATCGTATTCGCGATCCGAAATCGTGGGCGCCGCTTCTTCGTAGTAACGCCGATTATGTTCTTCGATCTCTGTCCGCAGCGCTGCAATGCGCTTCGCAGCCGACACCTCAGTTTCCGCCATGAGCGATCATACAAACCCGTAAACAAACGGCAATTGCGGGTCCGATACGACAATCGTTCTCGTCCTCCTCCTCGTCCTCGGTCTGACAGTGGAAGAGAGAGATCGATGACGACGCCGACTAGGACGAGAAGGAGAGTTTCGGTAGCCGCGCCTTAGAACCGGCTCCAGCTTCTCCGGAGAATGGAGCGCGTGACAGAGAGAATCCTTGGCATCGAGGGAGGCGGCACCAAAACGTCGTGGATGCTTTTCAGATCGCAGGGTGACGAATTACAACTGCTCGAAGAAGGCCGCCTTGCGCCCACAAATTTTCGCCTAACGAGTCGCGAACGAATTCTTGAGATCTGGCGCGAAATGCCGGGCGCGGTCGATCGGATCGGCGTTTTTCTGGCCGGATGCGCCACGACGGCGGACCGAGCGAGTTTAACGAAGCTCTGCGCCGAAGTCTGGCCGCAAGCCACGATTGTGACCGGGAGTGATCGCGAATCCGGCTTCGCTTCGGCTTTCGGCGATGGCGACGGCATCGCGGTCAACGCCGGGACCGGTTCGTCCGTTACCGGGCGGCGCCAGGGTCAGGTGGATTATGCCGGTGGCTGGGGTCATATCTTGGGGGATGCCGGAGGCGGCTATGATCTGTCTCTAGAAACATTGCGCTTCGTGCTGCGCGATTACGATTTGCACCGTCGCAGCAGCGACCTCGCTCAGGAGGTTTTGCGCGCGCTTGCCTTGAATGATTTGAATGAACTCGTTCGTTGGGCACAAACCGCCGGCAAAATGGAAATCGCGACCCTCGCGCCAGTCGTTTTCGCGGCGGGCGCAGCCGGCCACGAACAGGTCAATGATATCCTGCGCTCCGGCGCGCGTGTCCTTGCCGAATACACCCGTGCGGTCGCGGACCGATTGGAATTTCGCGAGCCGCCGGTGGCATTGTTGGGCGGACTCTTCCATGGACATTCCATTTATGTCGCAGCCTATCGTTGGTGGTTGGCGGAAATCCTGCCGACCGCCAGCGTCTTTGTGGCGGAAAAACCTTCGACGTTAGGCGCGGCCTGGCTCGCCCTAACGCAGTGCGCGGATCGCTCGGGTAGCGCGCCCGTCCCGGGTGCTGGCGAATGCGTCCCGCGTTCGCGAACTTCCGCTGCTCTTACGCCAAAGGAAAGTTCAGACAGTTCGTCGCCCCACCTTCCCTTGGCGGATACCGAGCAAATCAATGAGCGATCGCTCGCGCTGGAAAAACTTTCGCCACGCGAGTTCGTCGATCTTTTTGTAGCCGAGGAAAAGTTTGTGCAAGACGCGCTGCGTGCCGCAGCCGCGCCTTTGGCAGAAGGCGTCGCGCTGATTGCGACCGCGCTGAAAAATAATGGCCGACTTTTCTATGTCGGCGCGGGAACGAGCGGGCGTTTGGGGGTGCTCGATGCCAGTGAAATCCCGCCGACCTTCGGCGCAGCGCCAAATCTCGTGCAAGGAATCATCGCTGGCGGCGCCGACGCACTCCATCGGAGTGTTGAGGGCGCGGAGGATGATTCGATCGCCGGCGCGCTCGCGATCGTCGAACGCGGCGTCACGGCAAAGGACGTGGTCTGCGGAATCTCTGCCAGTGGCCGGGCGCCGTTTGTCCTTGGGGCGTTGCGGCGAGCCCGGGATTGCGGCGCGCGCACACTCTTGCTGACCGGCAACGCTGCCGGCGGAACTTCCGAATTTGATCTTCGCATCGACCTCCCGACCGGCGCAGAGCTGCTGGCCGGTTCCACCAGGTTAAAGGCGGGCACGGCCACAAAGGTCGCCCTCAATATCTTGTCGACGGGCGCAATGGTGCGGCTCGGCCACGTGCACGGCAACCTGATGATCGATCTGGCCGCGACCAACGATAAGTTGCGCGACCGCGCCGTGCGGTTGGTGATGCGGATCAAGGATTGCGATTTCGAAACTGCGCGCACCCGACTTGCGCAGCATGCCTGGAAGGTGCGGGCAGCGCTGGCCAGTTTGTAGCATGCTCCGCACCTTTTCAACAACCTTACCCACAGGCGGATGACGCCCGGGAGTCTTTTCAGACCACAAAAAAATTTTAATCGAAATACACGCGCGGCAATGGTTTGATACGAAATGCAATAAAACCTTAACCGGAGGAATGTTATGTTGTGGACAATATTCGTAATACTGCTGGTGCTCTGGCTGCTCGGACTCGTTAGCTCTTATACCCTGGGTGGGTTCATTCACATCCTGCTCGTGCTTGCGATCGTCGTGCTGGTCATCAACCTCGTCTCGGGCCGGCGCGGCGTTTAGTTACGCGCGAAGCATGAAACCGGCGGGGTTTATCGGCATCGTTCTCATCGTCATAGGCATCATCGCGTTGGCCTACGGGGGGTTTAGTTTCAAGGAACACAAGAAAGACGTCGACATCGGACCGGTGCAGATCGGGCATACCGAAACGCACAGCGTTCCGTTTCCGCCGATCCTAGGGGGTCTGGCACTCGCCGGCGGGATCGTCCTTGTAATAGTCGGCAGCCGGAAGTAGCGCCCGTCCCCTAAGCGACCATCAGCTCTGACGTGGTCGCGGGGCGGGCGCGTGGCCTGCCCGCATGTACTGACTGCACGCTTTGAACTTGCTATTTGATAACCCAAAGGCACTGCACTCATCCTAAGCGTGGGAAAGTGTCCAGTGCCTTGGGGAATACCCAGAAATCTGGAGCCCTGAACGCGATTCATCTGAGTTCGATTCAACGGCGGATAAATCGCGCTTTCAGCGCTTGGAACGACGGACTGATAAATTCCTGGTGCGAAGCAGAGCTTCCAAGACGAGCCCGTTCCTAAGCTCGCCACTTTGAGTCCGTCCGTCGGTGGACCGCAGGTTGAGAACGAGCGCAAAAGCGCACTGAATTACCTTGCAAATACAGCCACTTTTCGATTCGATTTCGCGATGAAAGTGTTCCTCCTTCCCACCCTCGTCCTTCTGAGCGTCACCGAAGCGCTTGCCGGAAGCGCGACCTGGAACCTCAATCCGACCAGCGGCGACTGGAATACAGTCGCCAACTGGACGCCAGCGACAATACCTAATGGGCCTGCGGATATAGGCACCTTCAGCAGTTCCAGCCGAACGAGCCTCTCGCTTTCGGCCGCCACGGAGGTAAGCGAAATTGTGTTTAACCCCGGGGCAAGCGCGTTCACCATCGCGCCCAAAGCTTCCGATCAAGTCAATGTCTTAACCATTAGCGGCGCGGGGATTACCAATAACTCTGGGATCACTCAGAACCTGGCCACGAATTCCAATGGTTTCAAAACAGGCGAAATTCATTTCACCAACGCGGCATCAGCCGGAACTGGCACCTTCATCACCAACCATGGTAATCCGGTTGGAGGCCTTTTCGCTTACACTCAATTTTTCAACAACGCTACCGCCGGATCGGCGACGATTGTGAACGAAGTCGGCGGCGGTTGGGTTGGTCAGACTATTTTCAATGATACATCCAACGCCGGTAGTGCCACATTTATTAACACTGGCGGGATCGCCTTCCACGGTAACTCGAGCGCGGCGAACGGTATCTTTAACAACGACGGCTATATCGAATTCATGGATACTGCGAGTGCCGGCAATGGCGTCTTCGCGAATAATGGTAATATTCTCTTTTATTCCGGCACCAACGCGGGCAACGGTATTTTTACAGTTTCAGGAGGCTTGATTGACTTCTGGAACTGCGATCATGCTACGGTTACGGTGGAAGCCGGAGCAGTCAGCGGCGCTTCGGGAGGCTACGTTGAAGTTTATGCAAGCGCGGCCAACGGCAACTTCGCGCTCAACGGTGCGACGGTTAGCGGCGCCACCGGCGGAACGGCGGCTTTTGAGGAGCAATCCGATGGGGGCGAGGCTATCTTTACCGTCAACGGCGGAGCAGTTAGCGGTGCTGGGGGCGCACTTTTAATTTTTAACGCGCCTTCATCGGGTCCCGGAGGAAACGCTCGGAATGCAACCCTAATCGCTAACGGTGGCCTAAACGGCGCGGCTGGCGGCAACATTCTGCGCGGTCATACCGGGTATTGCATCCGGCAAAACCATCAGGTGATTTTTAGCTCCTCCCAATGCGAGGCAACGCTTGTAATTACCCGTTGCCCGCTGGTAAACAATCTTTGCAACTTTGGTAGAGCCTACAAAAGAAACTGCTTCAATACCAGGGTGATCACAGATGGCATTTACAATTTCGACATCTCCATGAACGATGTTAAAGACACCATCCGGAAGACCAGCTTCCTTTAACAACCCGGCAAGCCTGCCGGCACTGAGGGG
>Ga0207691_10001513_pt1 | contig 23121 bp, 19 predicted proteins | sample KBSM13metaG_FD_184327 | JGI IMG/M metagenome (GOLD analysis project Ga0207691, IMG submission 184327) | Miscanthus rhizosphere microbial communities from Kellogg Biological Station, Michigan, USA - KBS M1-3 metaG (SPAdes) (version 2) | ecosystem: Host-associated > Plants > Roots > Rhizosphere >... | reverse complement strand
TCGATGGATTGCGCCGGGCTATGTGCGTGTCGGTCGAGAGCTGCCGGCCGCCGTTTGCTAGACTTGCACTGCAGTGGGGGGGTAGCTCAGCTGGGAGAGCGTCGCGTTCGCAATGCGAAGGTCGGGAGTTCGATCCTCCTCCTCTCCACCACCCGTACAACTCCGAGACCTCCGCCAGTCGCTCGCGCCGACAGCGACTGGCGTGTCGGCGCCGCCAGGAGACAACCATGAGCAAGGCATTCGCCAGCCAGGCCGACCTCGAAGACAAGAAGATCTCGTTCACTCGCCTCTCCGAGAACGCGTACGCGTACACCGCCGAGGGCGACCCGAACACCGGCGTCTTCATCGGCGACGAGGCGGTGATGGTGGCCGACACGCAGGCGACGCCGGCGATGGCGCAAGACCTCATCCGGCGCATCCGCGAGGTCACGCCGCTGCCGATCAAGTACGTGCTCCTGACCCACTATCACGCGGTGCGCGTGCTCGGTGCTTCGGCCTACTTCAAGGAAGGCGCGCAGGAGATCATCGCCAGCCGCGACACCTACGACCTGATGGTCGAGCGCGGCGAGCAGGACAAGGCGAGCGAGATCGGCCGCTTCCCGCGGCTCTTCCGCGACGTCGAGTCGGTGCCGCCGGGCCTGAGCTGGCCGACCATGACCTTCGAGGGCAAGCTGAGCGTCTGGCTCGGCAAGAAGGTCGAGGTCAAGATCGAGCAGATCGGCCGCGGCCACACCAAGGGCGACACGATTGCCTACCTGGAAGACCAGAAGATCTGCTTCGCCGGCGACCTGGTCGAGTACCAGAGCACGGCCTACGGCGGCGACTGCTACTTCCGCGACTGGCCGGCGACGCTCGACCGGCTCCAGACCTTCGGCTTCACCAAGCTCGTTCCCGGCCGCGGCGCCGCGCTCGAGACGGCCGCCGGCGTCAACGAGGCGATCGTCTCGACTCGCGCGTTCATCGCCGACGTCTTTCGCCACGTCAGCGCCGGCGTCGCCGCGGGCAAGGATCTGCGCGCGACCTACAAGGACGTCTACTCGGCGCTGCAGCCTGTCTATGGCCACTGGGTGATCTTCGATCACTGCATGCCGTTCGACGTCGCCCGCGCCTACGACGAGGCGACCGGCCACGTCGATCCACGCATCTGGACCGCCGAGCGCGATACCGAGATGTGGCAGACGCTGGAAGGCTGAGCGAGCGGCGCGTTCGCCCCTGCGGATCCGGTTGCGTTCGTCGCAATCGCTTGCAAGACTGGCAGTTTTAAGCTCGACGCGGGCCGCGTGCGTTCCTGGGCGCTAGCGCCGGCGCCACATCCGGTCCTCTTTTCCCTCGATCTCCTTGCCTTTCCTCGTGGCATGGAAGCTGCAGCCGCGAAAAGGTCGCGGACAGGAGATTCGAAATGTTGGATGGGTCGATGCGGCGCCGGATCGTGATGGCGCTGGCCGCGAGCCTGGCCGCCTGTGGCGGCGGCAACGGCCCCGCGTCGCTATCCGGCAGCAAGGTGATCGACTCGTCGAACACGCCGCAGCCTGCAGGTCCGGCGCCGTCGCCGGCACCTGCACCTCCGCCGCCGCCAGCACCCCCTCCGGCCGGTCCGACCGATCCGGTGCTGACCCAGTTTGCCGCTGGCATCACGGGCGTCACCCCCGCGCTCGAGGGAGGCAGCATCGCCCTCGGTGGCGACGGCGCGCTCTGGTTCAGCGGCGGCTTCGTTCCGAACCAGATCGGTCGAATGACCACCGCTGGAGTCGTCACTTACCCGGTGATGAAGGCCGCGGGCCTCGGCTCGTTCAACCCCGGGCCGTTGGCGAAGGGGCCCGACGGCAACATCTGGTTCGCCGATCCGCTCGCCGGGATCAACGTCGCCGGCACCATCGGCAGCGTCGACGTCGCGACCAAGGTTGCGAGCGAGTTCCAGACGCCGCTGATGAAGAACACGATCCAGTGGAGCTTCAGGACCGCGCAAGACCAGTCGTGCGAAGTCGATACCAGCGTCTGCACACCGGTGGCGACAGGCACCTGCATCGCCAAGCCGGCGACGCCCTTCATTGCGGCAACGCCGTTCATTCCGGCGACGCCGTTCATCCCCGCGACTCCCTTCATTCCAGCGACTCCCACCACGCCGGCGATCCCGGCTCAGCCCGCCGTCCCGGCACAGCCGGCGGTACCCGCTGTTCCGGCCGTCCCGGCCTACGGAGGCAGCTTCTGCCGCACCGTCAACACCGGCCCGACACTGGCCCCCGCCTGCACGCCGATCGCGCCCGTGATCGGCAACGCCTACACGACGACGACGTGCTCGAGCGTCACCACCGGGCCGACCAGCGTGGACACCTGCAGTCAGACGCCGCCGGTGACCGCGAATTCGTTCGTGCGGATCATCTGCACCGGCATCACGCCGGGGTCGCAGGCCTACGCGACGACGAGCGGCCCGGACGGCAATCTCTGGTTCACCGAATACAACGGCCTGCACGTCGGCAAGTTCGACCTGGTCACCAAGCTGGCGAGCGAGTACGGCCCGCTGCGCTCGCCCGCGACCGCGATCACCGCCGGTCCCGACGGCAACGTCTGGTTTGCCGAGCGCAGCGTCGACGGCACGAGCTCGATCTTCGGCCGCATCACGCCGGCGGGGGTGATCACCGAATTCACGGCGACGCCCGTGGCCGGCAACATTCGGGCGATGACAACCGGCGCCGATGGCCGCGTCTGGTTCGTCAAGGACGGCTTCGGCGGGCCTGCGGTCGGCAAGATCGATCCCCCGAGCGGCACGTTCACGACCTACAGCAGCGGCCTGAAAGGCGCGTTCACGCTGTTCGGCGGCATCGCTGTCGGCGGCGACGGCAACGTCTGGTTCACCGAGTACCTCAACGGCCTGATCGGCCGCATCACGCCGACGGGCGTGATCAGCGAGTTCGGCGGTATCGCCGCCAACGCCCAGCTCAACGCGATCTCAGCCGGACCGGTGGTCGGCGGCCTGCCGACGCTCTGGGTCACCGACCCGACCGGCAAGAGCATCGCCAAGGTGGCGCTGCACTAGGGTTTGGCGACTGACCCGACGGCGGGCTCGGCGACGAATCCGGCCGAGTGGCGAAAGATGTTGGGCTTGCGGTAGATCGCCAGGATCACGCAGCCTTCGTCGCTGTGGGTTTCGTGCATCGAGCCGGGCGTGCGCCAGACGAACTGGCCGGCGCGGCAGATCCCGTCATGGTCGTAGAACGACCCTTCGAGAACCCAGGTCTGCTCGATCTCGGGGTGGCGATGGAACGGCAGCTTGGCGCCCGGCTCCCACTTGAGCAGGACGGTCATCTCGCCGGCGGCGTCGTTGCGGTAGAGAACCTTCATCTGGATCTTCTCGAACTGCGACGGCTGCCAGGGCAGCTGCGCCGGATCGACATAGGTCGAGCCGCCGATGGTCGGCTGCAATGTCCCCGCGAGTCGCTCGGCGGTGAGTGGCGTTGGCATGGCAAAGGCTCGTGTTGAGGGAGAACGGCGTCGATCTTAGTGGGGCTGGCCCCGCCGCCTCGCCTCACGAGCGCCGGGCTCCAGCGCGATGTGTCCTGCCTTCGAGCTTGCCGATGATGCGACGCGCCGCGGCATAGCCGTAGCTGTAGCTCGAGCTGTTCGGATGCAGTCCGTCGATCGCGAAATGATCGCGGCTGCGCTTGAACTGAACCGCGTGCTCTCCGGCCGAAAAATCGAGGAAGGAGACGCCGTGCGCTGCCGCCGTGCGCGCGAACAGGGCGGTCGCAGCGCGCGAGCGCGCCGCGAAGACCCACGAGAACGGCGGCGGAAAGAGCGGCACGATGCCGAGGTTGGGCGGCCCGAGCCAGACCGCTCGATCGGCGACCTCGGCCAGTTCGGCGAGCAGCAGCTCGCAGTCCTCGGCAAGCTGTCTCATGGGCGTGGCGCGGAACACGTCGTTGCCGCCCACGTGCAGCAGCGCGACGTCGAACACGAGGCCCGAGCGACGGCACGCGCGCGCCTGCGCCAGGGCGCCGGCGACGCGCGCGCCGGAGCGGCTGACGTTGACGATATCGGCGGCCGGGAAGTCCTGCGCCAGCAGCCCGGCGATGGATTCCTCGGGTCGATTGGCACCAACGCCGACGCCTGTGCTGTCGCCGAGGACGAGCACGCGCAACGCGCTCTTCGCGAGCCTGCGCTCGAACGGCTGTCCCAGCGCCGCCAGCGCGCGCGCCCGGGCGACGTCGCGGTACAGCGAGGCGAGCCGCAGCAAGGCGGCGGCGAGCAGGAGCGCCGGCACCGCCGTGGCGACATGGCGCTGCCAGCGGATCGCGGTCACGGGCGTGGGGTCATCAGCCATTGCATCGGTCTGGCGCTACGGTCGTGCGGCGCGGCGCGTGCCGTGTCCGCGCCGCGCCGGCAAAGCTAGAAGGTGCTTTGCATGTAAAGGCCGAACGAGCCCTTCTTCAGGCGCACCGTCACTCGGTCATCGCCATCTAAGCGGAAGCCCAGGCCCTGGTTCAGGAACACCCGCGATTGCGCCGGCTTCCAGGCGATCCCGACCTTCCTGACAAAGGTCTCGCCGCCGCTGCCGAACGCGCGGTCGACCAGGTTGCTCGACCCGCCGTCACTCGCGATCGAAGTGCGGCGCAGGCCGATGCTCACGGAAGGCAGGTCGGCGGCCAGCGGCGCGCTCGCCGTGCCGCTGTCGAAGCGCGAGTCCGGCAGGCGAATGCCGCCGGAGCGGGCCTCGAACCGAATCCCGACGTCGAGGGCGCCGCGCCCGAGCGACAGGCGATAGTCGGATCTGGAGACCTGGTAGCTCGACGCCCAGCGAGAGCCGCTGTGTGCGTCTGCCTGGGACTCGGCACCGGGCGGCTCTGTTTCCAGCGCAAGCAGATCACCCGAGGCCGCGAGAGCCGGCAGCAAGACCATCGAGCGAACGAGCACCTTGAGCGAGGGCATCGCGCTGACTCCGCCAGGAGACGAAGAACAGCATGGAGGATACGCTCTCGAACACGCATCGGTGTATCGGCCGGTATCCGGATCGCGAGTGGGCTTGGCTGCATCGGCCCGGTAGGAGCCGGCCGACGACAGTGAAGTAAAGGCCGGGAAATCCCGGACGGCGCCGCGTTTGCGACTAAGCTCGGGCCATGATCAAAGACCCGATTGCCGTTCCGCTGGAACCCTTCACCCGCGAGGAACAAGCGGCCCTGTTCGAGAAGCTCGACGCACTGTCGGTCGCCCAGCTCGAAAGCTACATCGGCTCGGCCCACAACTCGCTGCAGAACAAGGCGCTCGCGCCGAGCTGGCGTCCCCGGGTCGAGCTCGGCCTGCAGCATGCCGAGCTCGCCCTTGTCCGCGAAACCGCGGCCGCGGCACTGCGAGCCGAGGCCCCGCCGCCGGCCGAGGTGGTTGCCGTCACCGCGAAGACCCGCAAGCCGAAGGTGGCCGCGGTCACCGGGCCCGCCGAGACCACCGAGGCCGTGGACACGGACACAGCCGACGACGACTGACGGCTGCGGCGGAGATCGCCGTCCCGACTGGCGTTCGCCGAGGTGCCCCGAAAGCCGGAGAATCGCGGCGCGCGTTCCGTGTCCGGATGCGCGAGGACGACGCTGCCATGGACCGACCCCCTTCGCCGCTGTTTCGCCAGGTGGCTCTCGACGCCGCTGCCGGCACCCAGATCGGAGAGGCGCTGACGACGCACTGGCGCGGGGTCGCCTGGTTCACGGTCGCGGCGTTCGCGCTGCTGGCCGCGCTGCTCGCCTTTGTCGCGATCGTCGAATACTCGCCGGTGCACCGGATCGCCGCGTTCGTCGACGCGCGCAGCGGCCTGGTTCGGCTCAAGGCGCCGCTCGACGGCCGGGTTGCGCGACTCGCGGTCAAGGACGGGGCGATGGTCAAGAAGGGCGACCTGCTGGCGGTCATCGCCAGCGAACGCTTGCGCGAGGAAGGCGGCGGCGAGCGCGCCGCGGTGCGCCAGTCGGTCGACGCCGAGAAGGCGTCGATCGGGCGCGAGATCGACGCCGCGCGCCAGGAGGCGGCGATGAACCGGCTCATGCTCGACAAGCGCTTGCACGGCCTGCGCCAGGAACGCGAGACGCTACGTGCCGACTTGCGCTCGGGCGAGCGGTTGCTGGCCAGCCTGACGGCGCAGAGCGACCACGTCGCTTCGGCCGCGGCCGAAGGCTACCTGCCGCGACAGCAGGCAGCGCAAAAGCGCGACGAGGTCAGCGCCCAGGAGAGCCGGCTCGCGAGCGCGCGCGGCGCGCTGGCCCGGGTCGAGCGCGAGATCGAGACCAGCGAAGCCGAGCGCCAGCTGGTCGATGCGCGCCTGGCCGGGGTCATCGAGAGCCGGCAGCGCGCCAGCGGCGAGCTGAACCGCCTGACGCTGCAGAGCGAGATCGGCGCCGAGCAGGCGATCCGCGCGCCGCAGGACGGCCGGGTGTCGTTCGCCTCGCTCGCCGACGGCCAGTCGGTCGCGGTGGGCCAGCCGCTCTTCACGCTTGCCCCGGCCAATGATTCGATCGTCGTCAAGCTGCTGGTGGCTCCGGCAGCGGTCGCGTCGGTCCGCCCCGGGGTCGACATCAAGCTCATCTTCCGCGCCTATCCGCAGGAGCGCTTCGGCCTGTTCGCGGCGCGCATCGACAGCGTCAACGAGATTCCGTCGTTGCCGGGCGAGGTGGCGCAGGCGCCGGGGGCGAGCGAACCGATGTTCGTTGCGATCGCGACGCTGCCGGGCGAGCTGCGTTCGCCGAGCGGCGAGACGCTTCCGCTCAAGCCCGGGATGCTTGCCGACGCGCTCGTGCCGATCGAGCGCCGCACGGTGCTCGAGTGGCTGCTCGAGCCGATCCTGCGCGGCCTCAACGACAGCGTCGGCCGCGTCGCCGTGAACGCCGCGGCGCACTGATGCTCGACTTCGCGTTCTGGGGCCCGCGGCGGCTGCCGTTCGTCGCCGCGCACGAGCTCAACGAGTGCGGCCTCGCTTGCCTGGCCGCGATCAGCGGCTACTTCGAAGGCGAGCCGGGGCTGGCCGAGATCCGCCAGCTCGCCGTGCCGAGCGGACGCGGCGAGACACTGCTCGAGCTGCGCAACCTGGCGGAGCGGATCGGCCTGGCGGCGCGCGGCGTCAAGGTCGAGGTCTCGGGCCTCGGGCGGCTCGCGTTGCCGGCGATCCTGCACTGGGAGATGAATCACTTCGTCGTCCTCGAGCGGGTGACCAGGACCGGCATCGTCATCATGGATCCCGCTGCCGGGCGGATCGCCGTGCCCTGGTCCCACGTCGAACGATCGTTCACGGGAGTCGCGCTCGAGACGCGGATGTCACCGGCGTGGCGCAAGGCGACCGCGGCGCGGCCGAAGGCGTCGCTCCTCGCCTACTTCTCGCCGTTCACGCAATGGCGACCCGACGTCGCCCTGATCGTCGCCCTCTCGATCCTGACCGAGGCGCTGGTGCTGGTCGTGCCCCTGCAGATGCAGATCTCGATCGACAGCGCGCTGCGCGGCGCCGACGGCCGGCTGGTCTGGGTCTTGGCGATCGGCTTCACGCTGGTCGTGCTGTTGCAGGCCGCGATCTCGACCGTGCGGGCGTGGACGATCTCGGTCTTCAGCGCGCGCGTCGGCTACGAGCTCAAGGACCGCTTCGTTCGCGCCCTGCATCGCAAGTCGGCGCGCTTCTTCCTCAAGCACCACAGCGCCGACATCCTGAGCCGCAGCCGCTCGGTCGACACGATCCAGTCGCTGCTCTCGGCGCAGCTGTTGCAGGCGCTGCTCGACTCCGTGATGTCGCTCGCGATCGTCGCCGTGATGCTGCTCGCGGTGCCCGCGATGGCGGCGGTCGTGATCGTCTTCGCCGCGCTCAACCTGGCGGCGACGCTCGGCCTGCGTCACGCCGCGGCCGAGATCTCGCGCCGGAGCCTGCGCGTCGCCGCCCGCGCCGATTCGTTCTTCCTCGAGAACGCGCGGGCGGCGCGGGCGATCAAGCTGTTCGGCAAGGAGCAGGTGCGGATCAACGTCTGGCGCAACAAGTTCGTCGAGCTGACCAACCTCTCGCTCGCCGACGGCCGGCTGATGATGTTCTCGAACCAGGCGGCGCAGATCACGAGCGGGCTCGGCAACGTCGCCCTGATCGCACTCGGCACCTACCTCGTGCTCGCCAGCCGGATCACGCTCGGCACGATGATGATGTTCTTCCTCTTTCGCGCATTCCTGGTCGAGCGCCTGAACAACGCCGTCGTCTACGTGATGGAGCTGCGCCGCGTGCGCACCAACGCCGAGCGGATCGACGACGTGATGGCCGACGAGCCCGGCAGCGACACGGCCGCGAGCGTTCGCCCGTTCGCCGTCGCCGACGGCACGGGCGTCCGGATCGAGGTCAAGGACGTCTGGTTTCGCTACGGCAACGACAGCCCGTGGATCCTGAAGGGGGCCAGCCTCGTCGTCGAGCCCGGCGAATCGGTCGCGATCACCGGACCCTCGGGGAGCGGCAAGACGACGCTGCTCGGCATCATGGTCGGGCTGCTCGAGCCGGTGCGCGGCGAAGTGCTCGTCAACGGCCGTGACCTGAAGACGATCGCCTCGGCCGACTACGCGCGGCTGATCGGCGTCGTCATGCAGGACGACATCCTGTTCCAGGGAACGGTCGCCGAGAACGTGTCCTTCTTCGACACGCCGCTCGACATGGCCCGGGTCGTCCGCGCCGCCGAGAAGGCGAGCATCGCGGCCGATATCGCGGCGATGCCGATGCAGTACTACTCGCTCCTCGCCGAAGCCGCGACCGATATTTCCGGCGGCCAGAAGCAGCGCCTCTTCATCGCCCGCGCGATCTATCACGCGCCGCGCGTCCTCTTCCTCGACGAAGCGACGAGCCATCTCGACGCCGCCAGCGAAGGCCTGGTCAGCCGCGCCGTCAAGGCGATGGAGATGACGCGGATCCTGGTCGCGCACCGCAAGGAGACGATCGCCACCGCCGATCGCGTGCTCGCACTCGACCCCGCCGCGGGAACGGTCCGCGACCTGCACGCGCCCAGTGTCGCCCCGCATGCCGTCGACGCGATGCAAGCCGTGAACGATTGACAGGGACTTGCCGTCGCGCCGCGCTCGCGCCATCCTCTCGCCGATGAACCTGATCGATTTCGATACCTTCGCCGCCGGGGCGAAGGCGCGCGGCTTCGACGAGGTCGTCGAGCGCGTCTGGCCCGCGAACGCCGAGCTCGCCGCCCATCGCCACGAGTTCGCCGTCGAGGCGCTCGTCGTCAGCGGCGAGATGTGGCTGACCTGCGAAGGAACGACGCGTCATCTTCGCCCCGGCGACACCTTCGAGCTCGGCCACGCGGCCGAGCACGGCGAGCGTTACGGCGCCGAGGGCGCGACCTACTGGGCGGCGCGGCGCAACCCGCCGCGCACCTGACGTTCAGCCGGCGGGCTTGCCGCCGGTGCTGCCGAAGACGTCGCCGCTGACGAAGCTGGCCTCGGCCGAAGCGAGCAGCACGTAGAGCGGCGCGATCTCGGCCGGCTGGCCCGGCCGGCCCATCGGCGAGTCGCCGCCAAAGTTGGGCAGCTTCTCGGGCTTCTGCCCACCACTCGGCTGCAACGGGGTCCAGAACGGGCCGGGCGCGACGGCATTGACACGGATGCCCCTGGATGCGAGCTGCTTGGCCATCGACTTGCTGAAATTCGCGATCGCCGCCTTGGTCGCCGCGTAGTCGACCAGGTCCTCGGACGGATCGTAGGCATTGATCGATGCCGTATTGACGATCGTCGCCCCCGCGGGCAGGTGCGGCAATGCCGCCTTGGTGATCCAGAACAAGGCGTAGAGGTTGGTCTTGAAGGTCGCGTCGAGCTGCTCCGTGCTGATGTCGAGCAACGATGCCTGCGCCTGCTGATAGCCGGCGTTGTTGACCAGGATGTCCAGGCCGCCGAGGCCGGCGACCGCGTCGGCTACCAGCTTCTTGCAAAACGCCTCGCTGCGGATGTCGCCAGGCAGCGGCACCGCCTTGCAGCCAGTGGCGCGGATCAGCTCCACGACCTCGCGTGCGTCCTCCTCCTCCGCCGGCAGGTAGCCGAAGGCGACGTCGGCGCCCTCGCGCGCGTAGGCGATCGCTGCCGCGCGGCCGATGCCCGAATCGCCGCCGGTGATGAGCGCCTTGCGCCCGGCGAGGCGGCCCGAGCCGACATAGCTCTTCTCGCCGTGATCAGGCCGGGGCTGCATTCGCGCCGCTAGCCCGGGACGCGGCTGCTGCTGCGGCGGAAACGGCGGCTTGGGGTATTCATCGCGCGGGTTCTGCACCGGTCGGCTGTTTCGATCCGGCGCCGCCGCGCCGCCTGCGCTTTGCGCCGCCGCCTGTCCTCCGGCGAGCAGCGCCGGTGCGGCCGCGAGGCCGGCACCGAACCATTGCAAGGCGTCGCGCCGCGTCGGCGCAACCTGGGGGTCGTCTTGGTTCATTCACATCACCTGGTTGCGATTTCACTTGTGCCCGGCGCCGATGTCGCGCCAGCTCTTCTCGCGCACCTCGACGCCGAACTTCTTGGCCGCTGCCAGCACGCGCTTCCACGCTGCATCGCGCTCCGCGTCGCTGACGCCCTCGACCTGGTTGAAGCGGGCGATCGCGTTGCGAACGTGGCTCGCGTTCTCGAGCGGCTCCTTGCGCTCCTTGGGGAACGCGAACTGGCGTGAGTCGATGGCGTTGCGCTTGTCGGCATCGAGTTTCGTCATGGCAGTCTTCCGTGCGAAGGAGACCGAATTCGGCAAGCGTCGTACCTGATCGCGCACCCGGCGCGCGCGATCAGTGGCGGGCGAAGAACGTCCAGATGACGTCGGTCGCGTCGAGCGCCGTGCTCGGCTCGTCGAGGACGCGCGCCAGGCGCGCGCCGCCGGGCCAGGAATGGCCGCCGCCCTCGACCGTGATCAGCTCGACCTCGCTTCCCGAGACGCACGGCGCATGGCGCTCGCGCGTCAAGCCGCCGGCGCGCTCGGTCGCGGCAACGTCGGGGCAGCCGTCGCGCGCGCGCCAGAGGTCGACCGCGAAGCGGACCGCGCGCACGGTATGCCGCGCCAGCGCCTTCGCGCCGACGCCGCCGTCGTAGGGGAGGTTCTGATCGGCCGTGCCGTGGATGACGAGGACCGAGACCGGGCGCGTCGGCCGGCAATCGGGAGTCGTCAGCTCGCCGGCGACGACCGCGATCGCCGCGAAGCGTTCGGCGAGAGCGCAGGCGGAGAGATAGGCCATCATGCCGCCATTCGAAATGCCGGTCGCGTAGACGCGCGCGCGATCGAGGCGGAAGTTCGCGTCGAGGTCGTCGAGCAGCGCTCGCACGAACGCCGCCTCGTCGATGCGATGCTGCATCGCGTAGCCGCAGCAGGTGGTCGCGTTCCAGGTCAGCAGCCTGGCCGACAGCACGCCCGAGCCCTGCGGATAGACGGCGATGAAGCCTTCCGCGTGGCCCTTCTCGCTCATCCGCGTCTGCGTCCGCGCCGACAGCGCGGCGCCGCCGCCGCCATGAAAGACGAGTACCGCGGGCAGCGCGCGCCGGCCGTCGTAGGCGGCGGGCAACTCGACGAGGTAGCTGCGCTCGACCTCGCCGACACGAACGTGGCGCTCGATCGGCTCGGCGCTGACGGCGGAAGGCAATGCCAGCGCCGCCGCGAGCATCAGCAGGCGAAGGTGCGTGGTCATCCTCAGGTTCGTATCGTGGCCGCAGCCGCTTTCACTGCAGCGTCATCAGCGTCGCGTTGCCGCCCGCAGCCGCGGTGTTGACACTGAGCGCGCGCTCGACCACGAGCCGCTCGAGCGCGATCGCCGTCTCTCCCGGGCGCAAACCGTCGACGCCGACGATCGGCCCGGGACGTGCCGCCAGTCGGCGGCCGACGTCGAGCAGCTCGCCCGGACCGCCGTGATGGAGCACGGCATCGAAACGCACCGTCGGCGACATCCAGTCGGTCGCGAGCGCGATCTCTTCCTGCACCGACGGCGGCAGGCGGTCGCGCGACGCCGCGGCGTCGCTCGGCCAGAGCGCGCGGCCGCCGACGGCGAGCACCGCGGCGAGCTGGACCAGCCGGTCGGCATCGCTCGCCGCGAGGCAGAGGACGGCCTCGCGCGGATGGAGCGAATAGAGGTTGCGTTCGCCGGTCGGCCCGCGCAGGACGCGCGTCGCGCCGGCGTGCGACAGCCTGGCGAAGACGGCGCAGCGTTCGCTCAACGAACGATCGCCGCGGCCTTCGGCCCACGCATGCAGATCGCGCAGCGGCGTGGGCCACGCCGGAGTCGACTGGCTCGCCGTGGTCTCGGCGTCCTCGCCTTCGGCCGCCCGCAGGGCGCGCGCCATCGCGTCGACCGGCCGGTGCGCCAGCAGGCGATACAGGTAGAGAGGACCTCCCGCCTTCGGCCCGGTTCCCGACAGGCCCTCGCCGCCGAACGGTTGCACGCCGACGACGGCGCCGACCATGTTGCGATTGACGTAGACGTTGCCGACATGCGCGGCGGCGACGACGCGCCCGATCGTCTCGTCGATCCGCGAGTGCACGCCGAGGGTCAGGCCGTAGCCGGTGGCGTTGATCTGCTCGATCATCGCGTCGAGATCGGCGCGGCGATAGCGCACGACATGCAGCACCGGCCCGAAGACCTCGCGCTCGAGCTCGCCGATCCGCTCGAGCTCGATCAGGGTCGGCATGACGAATGTGCCGCGAGCGATCGCTTCCGCGCCGCCGCGCGCCGCCTGGAAAACGGCCCGGCCCTTGACGCGCATGGCGTCGATGTGCGCCTCGATGCCCGCGCGCGCCTCGGCGTCGATCGTCGGGCCGATATCGACCGCGAGCGCCGCCGGATCGCCGATCCGGCTTTCGGTCATCGCGCCCTTGAGCATCGCGATCACGGCGTCGGCGCCGTCCTCCTGGAGGCAGAGGACGCGCAGCGCCGAGCAGCGCTGGCCGGCGCTGTCGAAGGCCGAGGCGACGACGTCGCTGACGACCTGCTCGGCGAGCGCCGACGAATCGACCAGCATCGCGTTCTGGCCGCCGGTCTCGGCGATCAGCGGCACTGGCCGGCCGTCGGCGTTCAATCGGCGTGCGAGGCTTTTCTGCAGCAGCCGGGCAACCTCGGTCGAGCCGGTGAACATCACCCCCTGGACCCGTTCGTCTGCGACCAGCGCCGCGCCGATCGTCTCGCCCGGCCCCGGCAGCAGCTGCAGGACGGCGCGCGGCACGCCCGCGTGCCAGAGCCGGCGCACCATGTCGGCGGCGACCAGCGGTGTCTGCTCGGCGGGCTTGGCCAGCACCGGATTGCCGGCGACCAGCGCGGCGGCGACCTGGCCGGTGAAGATCGCGAGCGGAAAGTTCCAGGGACTGATGCACACCACCGGGCCGAGCGGGACGTGGGTCGCGACGGCGAAGTCGCGCCGGGTCTCGGCGGCGTAGAAGCGCAGGAAGTCGACCGCCTCGCGCACTTCGGCGACCGCGTTGGGATAGGTCTTGCCGGCCTCGCGCGCGAGCAGGCCGAGCAGACGCGGCTGGTCGGCCTCGAGCAGGTCGGCGGCGCGCTCGAGCATCGCCGCGCGCGCGCTCGGGTCGGTCGCTGCCCAGGCCGGCGCGGCGCCGGCAGCGCTGGCCAGCGCGGTCGCGACGTCGACGAGCGAGGCGTCCTGCACGTCGCCGACGATGTCGCAATGGTCGGCCGGGTTGCGCACCGGCGTCGAAACGACGGCGTGCGTCGCTCCGGCGAGGAGCGGAGTCGCCGACCAGGCTTCGTCGCCAGCCGACGTTGCGGCGAGCGCGGCGAGCTGGTCTTCGTCGGCGAGATCGAGGCCGCGCGAATTGACCCGCGCCGGCCCGTAGATCGCGCGCGGCAGCACGATCGCGGGGTGCGGCAGGCCGACCGTCCCGCCCTCGCCCGCGGCCATGCGCTCGACGGTTCGCACCGGATCCTCGACCAGCGTCTCGATCGCGATGCCGGCATCGGCGATGCGATTGACGAACGAGGTGTTGGCGCCGTTCTCGAGCAGCCGCCGCACGAGATACGCGAGCAGCGTTTCGTGCGTGCCGACCGGCGCGTAGATCCGGCACGGCCGGCCGAGCTTGCCGTCGGCGACGCTGCCGACGACCTGCTCGTAGAGCGGCTCGCCCATGCCGTGCAGGCACTGGAACTCGTACTGCTCGGGCGTGAATGCATCGGCGCCGGCGAGCTCGTGAATCGCCGCCAGCGTGTGCGCGTTGTGGGTCGCGAACTGGGGATAGATCTCGGCCGGCGCAGCGAGCAGGCGGCGCGCGCACGCGAGGTAGGCGACGTCGGTGTAGGCCTTCCTCGTATAGACCGGATAGCCGTCGAGGCCGTCGACCTGGGCGCGCTTGATCTCGCTGTCCCAGTACGCGCCCTTGACCAGACGGACCATCAGCCGATGGCGCGAGCGCCGCGCCAGGTCGACCAGGAAGTCGATCACGTACGGGCAGCGCTTCTGGTACGCCTGGACGACGAAGCCGATGCCATTGCAGCCGGCGAGCTCGGGCTCGAAGCAGAGCCGCTCGAGCAGGTCGAGCGAGAGCTCGAGCCGATCGGCCTCCTCGGCGTCGAGGTTGAGGCCGATATCGTGGCGCCGGGCGCGGATCGCAAGCGCCTTCAGCACCGGATAGAGCTCGTCGTTGACGCGTTCGACCTGCGCCCGGCTGTAGCGCGGATGCAGCGCCGAGAGCTTGATCGAGATGCCGGGCCCGGCGTAGACGCCGCGGCCGGCGGAGGCCCTGCCGATGGCGTCGATCGCGTCCTCGTAGGCGCTGCGATAGCGCACCGCGTCGCGCATGGTGAGCGCTGCCTCGCCGAGCATGTCGTACGAGTAGCGAAAGCCCTGCGCCTCGAGCGGACGCGAATGGGCAAGCGCGGAAGCGATCGTCTCGCCGGTGACGAACTGCTCGCCCATCAGGCGCATCGCCCGGTCGACGCCTTTGCGGATCAGCGGCTCGCCGCCCTTGCCGACCAGGCGCGCGAGAGCGCTCGTGAGCCCCGACTCGCTGTGCGTCGCGACCAGCTTGCCGGTGAGGAGCAACGCCCAGGTCGCGGCGTTGACGAACAGCGAGGGGCTGCGGCCGACGTGCTCGTGCCACTGGCCGCTGCTGATCTTGTCGCGGATCAGGGCGTCGCGCGTCGCCGCGTCGGGAACGCGCAGCAGCGCTTCGGCCAGGCACATCAGCGCAACGCCTTCCTGCGACGACAGCGCGTATTCCTGAAGCAGGCCCTGGACCATCCCGGCGCGCCCGGCCGCGGTCTTCCGCTCGCGCAGCGTCTGCGCCAGGCACGCCGCGAGCTGCTCGGCGGCGCGCGACTGCGCCGCCGGCATGCGTGCTTCGGCGAGCAACGGCGGGACGACCTCGGTCTCGGCGCGGCGACACGCCGCGGTGATTGCACGACGCAGCGGCGATCGGCTCGGCGCCAGGCCGAAGCGCGCGGCCAGAGGCGGATCGATCGTCATGGCATCGACGCGCCGGCGACGCTGCGGTGAACGAGCATTGCCGCCGCCAGGTCCGAGAGCGCGCTGCCCACCGACTTGAACACGGTTCGCTCCTCGGACGAGCGGCGGCCGCCGACGCGGCCGCGCGCCAGGTCCTCGAGCGTGCCGCGGATGTCGCCGGCGGCAAAGACCCCGCGCGCGATCGGCCCGAGCAGTTCGCCGCTCTTGACGAGCGCTTCGCGGGTGTCGACGTAGATCGCGGCATCGACGAAGCAGGCATCGTCGGCCTCGCGCATCGCCGCCGTGAAGCTGCCGATCAGGTCGAGGTGCGCGCCGCGGCGCAGCCATTCGCCGCGGACGATCGGCTCGCGCGCCAGCGTGGCGCAGCTGACGATGTCGGCATCGGCGACCGCGGCTTCGACGCTCTCGGCGCTGCGCGCGTCGATGCCGCGCCCGGCGAGCTCGCCGACGAGCGTCGCGGCAGCCGCCGGCGAGCGGGCCCAGACGCTGACGCGATCGATCGGCCGGACCGCGCGATGCGCGTCCGCGAGCAGGCGCGCGATCCGTCCGGCGCCGATCAACGCGAGCTGACGCGCGTCGATCGGCGCCAGCCACGACGCCGCCAACGCCGACACGGCGGCGGTGCGCCGGGCCGTGATCTCGTCGCCGTCGATCGCGGCCAGCGGCACGCCGGTCGTCGCGTCGTAGAGCAGATAGCTCGAGTGCAGCCCAGGCAGGCCGAGCGCGGCGTTGCCAGGCGCGATGTTGACGACCTTGACGCCGTAGCAGCGCCCGGCCAGCCACGCCGGCATGACGAGCGAGATCATGCCGGTGTCCCCCTCCCCGCCCGCGCCGGCGACCTCGAGCACTTGACGCGGCGGGACTTCGCAGCCGCTCGCGAACAGAGCACGCAAGGCCTCGATCAGCGCCGGAAACGGCAGCGCCGCACGCGTCGCCTCGGCGTCGATGAAGCGCATCCGGCTGGCCGGCAGGCGCGCTAGAAGCCGACGGTCGCCGACACGCCGACGATCCAGTTGCGCGTCGGCGAGGGCTCGAAGTAGCGCCCGTTCGCTTCGTTGACGATCACCGAGCCGATGTAGTTGCGCGAGAAGATGTTGTCGACGCGGACGAAGCTGGTCACGTCGACCTTGCCGAACCGCGCCTGATAGCCGACGTTGGCACCGACGACGCCGAAGCCGGCGGCCGCGTCGGAGTTGGCGTCGTTGACAAAGACGCTGCTCAGCGCACGAAAGTCGATGCCGCCGCGCCAGCCCAGCGGCGGCGCCCAGTTGACGGCGGCGTAGAACTGCTGGCGGGCCAGGCCGGGCAGCGAATTGCCGGCCGGAACGGTCTGGTTCGGCGTCGGGCACGGCGTCACGGTGCAGGTCATGAAGGTGTCGAGATAGCGCGCATCGAGCCAGGTGAAGGCGGCCTGGCCGCGCAGGTTCTCGCGCAGCTCGCGGCTCCATTCGGCCTCCAGGCCGCGGCGCCGGGTGGCGCCGACGTTCTGGAACGTCGACCGACCGCCGACGTTGCTGAGCGTCGCGATCTCGTTGTCGGTGTGGGTGTCGAACAGGGCGAGGTTGAGGTCGCCCCACTCGGTGCGCGTCTTGACGCCGACCTCGTAGCTGTTGCTGGTCGCCGAGCCGAGGCCGAGGTTCAGTCCGGTCGCGCCGTTCGGCCGGTAGGCGAGCTCGTTGAGGGTGGGCGTCTCGAAGCCGCGACCGGCAGTCGCGTAGAGATGGACTTCGTCGCTCGCCGCGAACATCACGCCGGCGACCGGCAGCTTGGCGCCGAAGCTGAGGCTGCCGCTGTCGTTGGGGTTGGGGCCGACGACGTAGTGATCCTCGGACGAGAAACGGACATTGCTGTGGCGCAGCCCGCCGAACACCGTCCAGCGTGGCGCGAGTTGCCACGATGCCTGCAGGTACTGGTCGAAGCTCGAGACGTCGTTGCTCTCGTCGCGCCTGAGCGCGCCCTCGACGCCGAGGGTCGGGCCGATGAAGTTCTGAAAGCCGCGCCGCTGCTCCGCCAGCGCGTCGTAGGTGAGGCCGGCGACGACCGTGAACGGCGCGTCGCCGAGGCGCATGTTGGCGGTCCAGCGCAGATCGCCGCCGCGGTAATGGCGACCGAGTTCGATCACGCCGCCGGGGTGCAACGGGCTGGCCTGCGGGCCGACCGGGATCGCCTGGAACTGCTCGGTGCTGCGGTTGCCGTCGTAGACCAGCGCGCGCAGCGAGTTCACGGCGTCGAGGCGACGCTCGTAGATCAGCCCGAGCTGGGTCTGGTCGACGGTCTTGCGGGTGTTGAACGCCACCGCCACCGGATCGGCGCTGCGCGGGTCGGCTTCGTACTGGGCACGCGTCAGCCCGAGCGGATCCTGCGCCATGGGCAGGGCGACGCTGTTGACGATGAAGGTCCACTTGCTGGCGTCGTCGGGCCGCCAGGTGAGCTTGACATTGCCGATCCGGCGTTCGGCTTCGCTGTGCTCGCGGTAGCCGTCGGTGCCGAAAACGCTGCCGCTGACGACGTAGCCGAAGTTGCCGATCGCGCCGGTCGCCTTGGCGGCGACGCGCTGGGTGTCGTAGCTGGCCACCGCAACGCCGCCGCCGACGGTCGGCGCCCCGCTGCCCTCCTCCGTGAACACCTGGATCACGCCGCCCGCCGAGTTGCCGTAGAGCGACGAGAACGGCCCGCGCAAGACCTCGATGCGATCGGTCGAGCCGAGGTCGACGTTGGTGATCTGACCCTGGCCGTCGGGCAAGGTCGCCGGGATGCCGTCGACGTACATCCGAACGCCCCGGATGCCGAAGCTCGAGCGGGCGCCGAAGCCGCGCACCGAGATCTGCACGTCCTGGGCGTAGTTCTGGCGGTCGCGCGCGAGCACCCCGGGGACGCCGCCCAGGCTCTCGGAGATGTTGACCTGCAGCCGAGCATCGCGGATGGTCTCGGAACCGATCCGATCGATCGACGCCGGCACGTTGAACGGCGACACCTCGGTGCGTGTCGCCGTCACGACCACCGGCGCGAGACGCGGGTCGGCCTCGGCCGGCGCGGTCTGCGCGGCCAGCGCGAGCGGCCATGCACACGCCATGAACGCGACCGCCGAGGGTGGCGGCGCATGCCGGTCGGAACGCGCCGTCACGCCGGCTTCGCGGCGGCCCTCTGCCTTGGAGAACTCCATCTTGGTGCGGAGGATAAGTGGCGTCTGGGGTTTTCCCAAGGGAGCAGCCGCGATCGACGCGCGCATCATCGCCAGATGTCGGGCCGGCTTGACGGGCCGACGATTCATTGCAGCAAGGAGACGTTGACATGGCAGCAAACAGCGCTGGACGCGGCAAGGTGGCTCTGGTCACCGGGGGCATGGGCGGGCTCGGCGAGACGATCGCCACCAAGATGGTCGACGCCGGCTACACGGTCGTCGTCACCTACTCGCCGGGCAACACCAAGCACAAGGAGTGGGTCGCCGACATGAAGAAGAACGGCTACGACATCCTGGCCGTGCAGTGCGACGTCTCCGACATCGACTCGTGCACGCGCGCCGTCGGCGAGATTCAGGGCAAGGTCGGAGCGATCGACGTCCTGGTCAACAACGCCGGCATCACGCGCGACATGACCTTCAAGAAGATGGACAAGGTCAACTGGGACGCGGTCATGCGCACCAACCTCGACAGCCTGTTCAACATGACCAAGCAGGTCGCCGACGGCATGGTCGAGCGCAGCTGGGGCCGAGTCATCAACGTCTCCTCGGTCAACGGCAGCAAGGGCGCGTTCGGCCAGACCAACTACTCCGCCGCCAAGGCGGGCGTGCACGGCTTCACCAAGGCGCTTGCGCTCGAGGTCGCCAAGAAGGGCGTCACCGTCAACACGATCTCGCCCGGCTACATCGGCACGAAGATGGTGACGGCGATCCCGGAGGAGATCCTCAACACCAAGATCCTGCCGCAGATTCCGGTCGGCCGGCTCGGCAAGCCGGAGGAAGTCGCGGGCCTGATCATCTATCTTGCGTCCGACGAGGCGGCGTTCCTAACCGGCGCCAACATCGCCATCAACGGCGGCCAGCACATGCAGTGACGCCGCGGGCGCCGACAACAACAAGGATTCGTCATGATGAAAGCCGGAATCGATCAGGACGCGCTGATCACGATGTTCGCCGAGGCGAGCGCCAAGCAAGGCGAGTCGCTGCGCAAGGCGGTCAGCGAGGCGACGCTGCGCGCTCTTCAGGGGCGCGAGCTCACGCTCGACAACATCAAGAAAGTCGTCAAGAACGTCGCCGAGGCGGCGTCGACGGGAATCGCGCGCAACCCGGCGCCTGCGATCGACGTCGAGGGGATGCTCGGCAAGGCGCTCGGCGGGATCGACGCGGCGCTGCTGCAGGCGGTCGAGGCGAACCGCAAGGCGCTCGAGCAATTCGTCAGCGGCGGCGTCTCGCTGAGCGAGAAGCCGCTCAAGGAGGCGCTCGCCAACGTCGAGAAGATGGAGGACGCCTTCTTCGGCGCGATCACCAAGGCGAGCCAGACGGCGGGGCCGCTGCAAGGCCCCTGGCAAGGCGCGCTCGAGGCAATGAGGATGAAAGGAAGCGCAACCGGCGCGCAGGCGACGCAGACGGTCGAGTCGTTGCTCGCCCAGGCGCAGACGGCGCTGCGTCAGAACCGCGCGACCGGCATGAGGGCGGCGCAGGCGATGCTCGACAGCTACGCGGCCATGGCCAGCGGCGTCCTGATCGGCATGTCGGAAGGGCTGCAGTCGGGCACGAAGCGAGGCGCGAGTGGCGGCGGCAACGGCCCGGGCACGCCGGCGAGCGCGAGCGCGCCGTCGCCGGCCCGCAAGGCGCCGGCGACAAAGCGCGCACGCTGAAAAAGACGCGGGCGCGGTTCAGGTGCGTCTGCTCGCCGCGATGCCGGCGACGATTGCGGCGACCCGGGCCTCGACCGCCGGGTCGTGCCGGATCGGCCGGCCCCATTCGCGGGCGGTCTCGCCGGCGAGCTTGGTGGTCGCGTCGAGCCCCATCTTGCCGCCCAGCCCCGACACCGGCGAGGCGAAGTCGAGATAGTCGATCGGCGTCCGGTCGACCAGCACCGTGTCGCGCACCGGGTCCATCCGGGTCGTGATCGCCCAGACCACCTCGCTCCAGCTGCGCACGTCGATGTCGTCATCGGTGACGACGATGAACTTGGTGTACATGAACTGGCGCAGGAAGCTCCAGACGCCGAACATCACCCGCTTGGCGTGTCCCGGGTAGCGCTTCTTCATGCTGACGATCGCCATCCGATAGCTGCATCCCTCGGGCGGCAAGTAGAAGTCGACGATCTCCGGAAACTGCTTTTGGAGGATCGGCACGAACACCTCGTTGAGGGCGACGCCGAGCACCGCCGGCTCGTCGGGTGGCTTGCCGGTGTAGGTCGAGTGGTAGATCGGGTCGCGCCGGTGCGTCAGGCGCTCGATGTCGAACACCGGGAACCAGTCCTGCTCGTTGTAATAGCCGGTGTGGTCGCCGAACGGGCCCTCGAGCGCGTGAAGGTAGCCGTCGATCTCCTTGGTCGGGATGCCGTGCTCGCTCCGGCCCACGAATCCGGCCGGAGCCGGCGCGATGTGGCCCTCGAACACGAACTCGGCCGTCGCCGGCGCTTGCAGCATCACACCCGCGTCGCCGACCGAGCAGTCGCTAACTTCGGTCCGGCTGCCGCGCAACAGGCCGGCGAACTGATATTCAGAGAGCGTGTCCGGGACCGGCGTGACGGCGCCGAGCATCGTCGCCGGGTCGGCACCGAGGGCCACGACCAGCGGAAAAGGCTTGCCGGAGCGGGCGGCGGCGAACTCGCGGAAGTCGAGCGCGCCGCCGCGTTGCGCGAGCCAGCGCATGATCACCTGACGCCGGCCGATGACCTGCTGTCGATAGATGCCCAGATTCTGTCGCTCCCGCGCGCCGGGGGCGCCCTGAGGGCCGCGTGTGATGACCAAACCCCAGGTGATGAGGGGGCCGGCGTCGTCGGGCCAGCACGTCTGGATCGGCAACGCGGCGAGATCGATATCCGAAGCATCGACCTCGATCTCGCGGCACGGCGGGCGAGACGCCGTCACCGGTCGCATCGTCCACAGGGTCCGAGCCATATGTAACAGACGGCCGGCGTCGCGGACCCCTTTGGGCGGCTCGGGCTCCTTGAGATTGGCAAGCAGGATGCCGATGTCGCGCAACTCGCTTACCTCGGTGGCGCCCATCGCCCGGGCGACCCTGCGGGTGGTCCCGAACAAGTTGGCCAGCACCGGTATTTTGTAACCGGACGGACTTTCGAACAGGAGTGCCGGGCCGCCCGAGCGCAAGACGAAGTCACCGACCGCTGTCATCTCATGCCGCGCCGAGACTGGCTCTGCGACGCGTCGCAGGTCGCCGTCAGCCTCCAGAGCCCCTAGAAACTGACGCAGATCAGCGTATTTCATATTTAAAGGTCATAAGAAGCGCAGATTCCAGGGTTGACCAGGAATTTGAGGGCTTCCTAGAATCGCGCCGTTTTGGCGGTCGACTGGCTTTTGGTTCGCCGGGAGCGACCGGGCCTCCGGGCCAGGAGGGGACACCTGTCCTGGCCCTTGGGAATTATCGCCGTGCACCGACGGTCGCCAGGCGGCTGTCGAGGTGAGGCAGAAGAGGTTGCGATGTCCGAGTTAGTTCAGTTCTGCGCCCGCGTCCGATCCTGGCAGCGGTCCATCGTCCGCTCCGGCCGGGTGTTCCTGGGCGATGCCGGACACGGGCTGCTCGAAGTCGGCCACAACTCGCTGGCCCTGCTTGGCCTCTTGCTGCTCGGCGTGGTGCTGTTCGCGACCGGCCACGCCGACGTCCGCCACGCCGTCGAGGGCCAGGCGCTGCAGTGGCTGCAGGCCAGGCACGAGGCCCGGGTGCAGACCACTGCCGGCGACGTCGAGCCGGACCTGGGCGAGCCCGACGCGATCGCCCGAGCGACCGCCTCCGATCCCAAGGATCTCAGCCGAGCGCAGGCTGCGGTCGCGCATTGGCTGGCCCGGCGCTATCACGTCGCTCCCGAGCCGGTCAGCCGCCTCGTGCAGGAAGCCTGGACCGTCGGCGCGATGGTCAACCTCGACCCGACCCTGATCCTGGCGGTCATGGCCGTCGAATCGAGCTTCAATCCCTTCGCCCAGAGCGCGGTCGGCGCCCAAGGCCTGATGCAGGTCATGACCAAGATCCACGACGACAAGTACGAGGCCTTCGGCGGCAGCCACGCGGCCTTCGATCCGGTCACCAACCTGCGCGTCGGGGTCCAGGTGCTGAAGGAGTGCATCGCCCGCATGGGCAGCCTCGAGGCCGGGTTGCGCGCCTATGTCGGCTCCGCCAACAGCGGCGAGGACGGTGGCTACGCCGCCAAGGTGCTCGCGCAGCAGAACATCCTGCGCCAGGTCGCCGGCGGCGCCCGCATCGCCATCACCGCTGCCGTGGCGCCGCCCGCGCGACCCAAGCCGCCGGCCGAGGCGCCCGCCGCGCCGGCGGCCGAGGCCCCCGCCGCCGTTCCGACAGAAGCGCCCGCGCCGAACGACAAGATCGCCCTGCTCCACTGACGCCGGCCGCGCGGCCGGGCGCGTGTAGCTCCGCTACACTGGCATCGCCGTGCGACTGGCGATGCGGCTCCCGCGGGAGCCCGAGGTGGGTCACCACCGGGGAGCACGGTCGGCACCTGCGTCGCTCGTGTCGGTCGAGCCGTTCGCCTGGGCCGCCCCGCG
>Ga0207691_10001507_pt1 | contig 23148 bp, 22 predicted proteins | sample KBSM13metaG_FD_184327 | JGI IMG/M metagenome (GOLD analysis project Ga0207691, IMG submission 184327) | Miscanthus rhizosphere microbial communities from Kellogg Biological Station, Michigan, USA - KBS M1-3 metaG (SPAdes) (version 2) | ecosystem: Host-associated > Plants > Roots > Rhizosphere >... | reverse complement strand
GTTGGCTCGCGCGTCCGCGATCAGCTTGGTGTTACCAATCGTGACGGACTTCGGCGTGGTGTCGGTCGGCTCCGTCTGAAGCTCTTCGCTCACCTGCAAGGTGCTGTCGGTGCCCGAGCTGCCCGTACTAGAATACTGATTGGTCGGCGTGGGCTGGTTGCGCGGCTGCTGATTGCGCGGTTGATTAGGGCTGAGTCCCTGCTGCCCTCCCTGATTCTGATCGCCCGGCTCCGTCAAAGCATCAACGAGCACCTGAAGAACGTCAGCCGCCGAAATGTATTTTAACGGATATGTTATCGGCTGGGCGAATTCCACATTGGCGTCAAACTCACCGATCAATTTCTCGATGAAGGGAATGTTGATCGGACGCGTGATGACATGGATTCGATTTGTCCGCACGTCCGCTTCCAGTTTGATTTTGCCGACGATGAGCGAATCCTCAGAAAGGACCGCCGCTCCCTCGTCCTCCCCGCCCTGCGGTTGCGCCTGGGGCGGAATAATTCCACGCACCCTTCGCACTCCACCTGGCTGAGCATTCTGGTCCCCTTTTTCCAGAACGTCCTTGAGCATATCGACCACTTTTTGCGCGTCGGCCCGCTCTAGTTTGATGAACTTGCTTGTCACCTCGGCCGGGGCGACGTCGATCTGCTCGACCATCTTCACCAGTTTGCGCAACACATCTGCACTCTGCGTAACGAGAAGGCTGGATGATTTCGGCAGGGCCAGGATCGGTGCCTGACCGCCAATACCGGCGAGATATTGTGAAAGCACCTGCTGGAGTTCCTGGGGATCGGCGTAGCTGAGGCGGAAAAGGTAGCTGACCACCTGTGAGCCCGAAGGGAGGTCGGTCGGATCGGAAACGATCGGCACGGCGGCGGCACGAGGATTCTTGTTAATGCCAACAACCTCAACGATGTCGCCCTCCGCCGGAACCAACGAGAACCCGTTCAGCGCCAGATTCATCTCGATGATGCGAACGGCCTCTTCGCGCGGAATTGGCTTGGCAATGAAGATGTTAACCTTGCCCTGCACGTTGTTGTCCATCACCAGCTTCCGGCCGGTCAGGTTTTCATAAAGGTGCAGAACATCCAGGACGTCGCTGTTCGGATACTGCATCGTCACCATGTCGGTGGCACGATTTGCAGATCCCGCACGATCCGGCCGGCCGCCGGCACGCGGAGGCTGCTGACCAGCTGCGGGAGGAGGGGCCTGGGCCGTGGCGGAGGCCACGGCCAGAACCAGCCCGAGAAGAGAACAAACGAGGCGCCGAATCACTCGCTTATCTAATTGTTCACAGCCCCGAGGTCAACCGGTTCCCCTGCGGAGAACGCTCGACGCGACGCCCGATTTGCGGAATTCTGTGCCAATGCGGCCGATGCCATTTCGGGTTCTAATCGTTTCGTTAGGCGCACTTCTGGCGACGTCTGCCCCGACGCAAGGAGTCGACCGAAATCCGATTCGCGCCGTCCTCGATGCCCAAGTAGCGGCTTGGAATCGCGGCGACATCAATGGCTTTATGGAAGCTTACGCACGTTCACCCAAGACAACCTTTGTTGCGGGAGACGAAGTCACGCGCGGCTGGCAGACCGTGCGCGATCGTTATGCCAAAAAATACGACAGTCGCGAAAAAATGGGAACACTCACTTTTTCCGAGGTGGAAATCACGTTTCCGGCAGACGACGTCGCCGTCGCCTTGGGCAGTTGGAGTTTGCAGCGTAAAAACGATCGGCCGCACGGAAAATTCACTCTGCTCTTTCGTCACCTTCCCCAAGGCTGGCGGATCGTGCTCGACCATACATTGAGTTGCAGCCTCCCTACAACTCCGGGATTACCGATCCCGGCTACGATGCACGGAGAGCGGCGAGTAGCTTCTCGTGGATTCCGTCAAACCCGCCGTTGCTGAAAACGGTCACGATGTCGTTAGGCTGAAGGATCGGCACAAGGCGCTCGACAATCGCGGCCGCGTCGCGCTCGTAGTAGGCGGGCCGCCCGGCCGCAGCCAACGCGCCGACGACGGCTTCCGGATCCAGCCGTTCCGCGGCCGGAATCTGGTCGAGCGCCGCCACCTGCGAAATGAAAATGCCGTCCGCGAGCTGGAGCGCCTCGGGAAGGCGATGCTGGAAGACCGCGCGTCGCGTTGTGTTTGAGCGCGGCTCAAAGATCGCCCAAAGCCGCTGACCCGGATAACGCCGCCGCAGCGCGGTCAAGGTTTCGCGAATCGCCGTTGGGTGATGTCCGAAGTCATCGATAACCGTTATGCCACGCGCGCTGCCCCGGACTTCCTGACGGCGCGCGATTCCCTCGAAACTGGTCAGCGCGGTTTGAATTAACTCGGGCGTGACGCCGTAAAAGCGTGCCGCGATCGCAGCCATGGCGGCATTGCGAACGTTGAATTCTCCAAAGAGCGGCGAATCGAAAGTCATTTCGCCTAACGAAAAGCGCGAGCCCGTTGCCGAATAACTAACCTCGCGAATTCGCTCCGCGCAGTTCTCCGAAAAACCAACTTCCACCAACGGTGCCAGACAATCTCGCGCCACCTCGATACAGTTAGGGTCATCCCCGTTGAGCAGAATCATCCCATTCTGAGGCACAATATTGACCAGGCGCCGAAAGCTCAGCTTCACCGCCGCGAGATCAGGAAAAATATCCGCGTGATCGAACTCGAGATTGTTGATCACGAGTAATTCTGGGAGGTAGTGAATGAACTTGGAGCGCTTGTCGAAAAAAGCAGTGTCGTACTCGTCGCCTTCGATGACGAAATATTTCGAATCATTGAAAAGCGCGCCCTGGCCGAGGTTGCGCGGCAGCCCGCCGATCATGTAGCCGGGTTCGAACTCCGCGACGGCCAGAATCCATGTCAATAACGCTGTCGTCGTCGTCTTTCCGTGCGTCCCGGTAACGACGAGATTGTGACGGCCGCGCAGGAAGAATTCCTTCAGCACCTCGGGCAGCGATAAATAATAAAGTTTCCGGTTCAAAACCGCTTCTGCCTCCGGATTGCCACGTTTGATGACATTGCCGATCACCACGACTGCCTCGGGATTATCAGGCAAATTCTCCGCCCGGTAGGATTCGGTCAGAGCCACGCCCTTGGCGCGAAGGAAGTCCGACATTGGGGGGTAAATTTTCTCGTCCGATCCCGTCACGATGCAGCCGCGGTCTCGCAGCGCGGCGGCGACGGAACCCATCGCCGTTCCACAAATCCCGAGAAAATGGAGATGCTGCGGCAGGCGATTCACTGCGCAATCTCTAAACTGGAGCGACCAGTTTTACCAGAATCGGCTTCTGGATGGCGGCGGAAAGGGCGCCAGGCTAGCGCTGGTAGGCAGGACTTGGGAACCGAGCCGCGTAGCGCACTCGTTCGATCAGATTCGCCCGCCGAAGATTGGGATCATTCGGGCGCACGTATTGATGCTCCATCAGCGGCGTGAGTGCGAGGATCGATCCGTCTTCCAGCACTTCTTCCACGCGCCAGTATTTTTGCGCAAGATAATCGTAAAATTCTCCGTGCTCCGATGGATGGACATCGATCGCATCTGGACTCGGACAGGTTGAGGTTTCCTGAACTCGATAAACGATCGGAGCGCCGGGTCGCAAAGGTCTCTGAAAAATCGAGTGGCCCCCGCAGCCGCCGAGAATCATCGCGACTGACGCCGGCAATACCACGAACGAGAGCAGCAGCAAAAGAATAAGCACACCCGGAGTTCAGCAGGGTGTATGCCCGGCGCTTTTATCGTTACGGGTTGAACCTTCCCCGGCCAGCGTGGAAAGTCCGGCCTCTCTCATGCGCATACTTTCCGGCATTCAACCAAGCGGCATCCTGCACATTGGAAATTACTTCGGCATGATGCGGCCCGCGATTGCACTTCAGAACGAGGGTGAAGCACTCTACTTCATCGCCGACTACCATGCCCTAACGAGTCTGCACAATCCGGCTGCGCTGCGGGAAAACTCCTACCGGGTCGCGCTCGATTTTCTCGCTTGTGGCCTCGATCCAAACAAGGCGGCGCTGTTTCGCCAGTCGGATGTCCCCGAGGTGACCGAACTAGCCTGGATCTTAAACACCGTCGCGCCGATGGGACTACTCGAGCGCGCACATTCCTACAAAGACAAGGTCGCGCGCGGAGTCGTCGCCTCGACAGGACTCTTTACTTATCCGGTCCTGATGGCCGCCGACATCTTGATCTACGACAGCGACGTCGTGCCAGTCGGGCGCGACCAAAAGCAGCATGTCGAGATAACACGAGACCTCGCCACCAAGATCAACGAGACCTACGGCGAAACCCTCAAATTGCCGGAACCGCGCATTCAAGAACAGACGCAGACTGTGCCCGGACTGGACGGACAGAAAATGAGTAAGAGTTATGGCAACACCATCGACATTTTCGCCGAGGAAAAAGAGATGCGGAAGCGAGTCATGAGCATTGTGACCGATTCCACGCCAGTCGAGGCGCCGAAAAATCCGGACGCGTCTTCGATCGCGCAGCTCTTTTCGTTAGTCGCACCGGCCGAAGAAATGGCGGCATTCCGCGCCGCATTCACGAAAGGTGGAACCGGCTACGGCGATTTTAAGAAGCAACTTTTCGGCAGGCTGTGGGACTACTTTGCTCCGATGCGCCAGCGACGAGAGGAGATTCTCGCGCAGCCGGATTATATCGATGGCGTCCTGGCGCGGGGCGCGGAGCGCGCTAATACGATCGCCAATGAAGTTATGCGACGAGTGCGAAACGCCGTCGGTCTGCGCTAAGACGTTTCAATCGCGTGCGGCTGAAGGCCTGGCCCGACACGCATATTTCCTTTTAGCTCGGCAAAGACCAAACGGCCTCCTGCCGTTTGGAGAGCACTCGAGACCACGACCGTCGCAATTCTTCCAATGTGCGGCCGCGCATGATTGACTACGATCATCGTGCCATCCGGCAAATAGCCGACCGCCTGGTGCGGGTCGCGACCTTCCTTGACGAGATTTAACTCCAATTCGTCTCCTGCGACGACGACAGGACGCAAGGCCCGTGACAGATCGTTTAGATTGAGCACCGGCACTTGCTGGAGTCGCGCAACCTGGCAAAGCGCCTGGTCGTTAGTCAAGAGTCGCGCCTGCAGAAGCTTGGCCACGCGCACCAGACGCGCGTCGACTTGGAGATCGTCGTCATCCTTTTGGCCGCTGTCGTGAATGGTGAGTTCTATCTCACGGGACCGTTGCAACTGGTTCAAAATCTCGAGTCCACGGCGGCCGCGCTCACGTTTAATCCCATCGCGCGAATCCGCCAGCGTCTGCAATTCGTCTAGGACAAAGCGGGGAACGATCAGGGAGCGGCTGAGAAAGCCGGTCGCGCAAAGATCGGCAATGCGTCCATCGATAATGACGTTGGTATCGACGAGGAGCGGTTCGTGTTGCGTTGTCTCCCGCGCGAATCGGACGTACGGGATGATGAGCGAGAATTCGTCGCGATTGCTCCGGACCGCGAGCATTGTCCCAAGATAGCCAAACGTACAATAGACAACCAAACCCACCGCCCATTGCGTCGTTTCCGATTGGTAACGCAAAACCTGCGAAGCCAGCAGCAAGTTTGCGAAAAAGAGACCGAGGAGCAGGCCAAGCGTGGCGGAGGAGAAGGCCCGTAGGGAAAACCCTTTCAACAAACGATCTGCCAGCACCAGGATAAGACCGAAGACAATCCCCGCGAGTGCGCCGGTCAGCGCATTCCCCTGCGCTTCGTTGGAAATGATCGAACCAACTGCCGTGCAAAAAGTGACGAACAGGACCCGCAGAAGATTGACCGTCAGCTGCGGTGTCATTTTTGCCTAACGAGGTTGGCGCCGCGGCGGCGGAGATGTGCTTTGCGCTGGCGGCGAAGTCTTGGCGGCACTGTCACGATAAAAGAGCACGCCATGAGAGCGGAGGTTCGCGATCAGAGCTCGCAGGTTTTGTGCCACTTCTTGGTTGGTTAGCAACACCGCCAACAAGCCATTCCCGGACGTTGCCTGGCTCATGACCCGTCCCGCAGCCTGAATTGTCTTGCGCGCGTCGTCCGCCGCCAGTTCGAATTTTTGGGCCGCCCCCTTGGCCGAATCCATGGTGCCGCCGGCCTTGTCCATTACGTCATCGATCTTTTTCGAAGACTCGGAAAATGAAGCGGACGTTTTGCTCAAGTTATCGAACGTTTCCTTCAAATGATCCATGTTCGTCTGCGACAGCGCCTGATCATTCAGGCGGGTCACGGCGGTGTCGATCTTTGCAATCGTGCCCCGTAGATCCTTGATCAAAGCCCCGCTTTCCTTCGTTAGATCGTCGAGACCTCGCTCTCTTTTCCCCTCAACCCGCGCACCATCGGCAAGGTAGGTGGTCGCTTTTTCGGCCGGAGGTGCTATCGCGACGAAACGATCACCCAGCAAACCCGAGCTACCGATTGTGATCACGCTCTCGGTGGCAATTTTGGCGTAATCGTAAATGCGGAGTGGAACATCGACGCCGCGACCAGTAGAGACCAGGCGCGGCGGTCCCGCCACATGTCCTATTTTCGCTCCGCCCAACAGGACATCGGAACCCTTCAGCAGACCGCTCGCGTCGGAAAAATGGACCGTGATGCCGTAATAGTTCTTGAGCCCTTCCCCGAGCCGCCCGAATTGCACAACCAGGGCAGCCAGGATGGTGAGCCCAATGGCGACGAAAATTCCTACCTTTAACTCAAGACTCCGATCTTGTTCGTTCATCTCGTTAGTCAGCGATTGTGGCCCGCCCGATCAAAAAATCCTGAATAATTGGATCGGTCGAGGCCTGAATTTCCGCCGGGGTGCCGTAAAAGTAAATGCGGCCTTCGTGCAGATACGCAATGTGATCGCCGACGTGAAAAGCGCTCTTCATGTCGTGGGTGACCACAATACTGGTAATGCCATAGCGTTCCTGGAGGCGCCGAATTAATCGATTTATACTGTCCGAAACGACAGGATCGAGCCCGGCGGTTGGTTCGTCATAGAGGATGCACGAGGGCCGGTTGATGATGGCTCGCGCCAAACCGACACGTTTCTTCATTCCGCCGCTCAAATTGACCGGCATTTTCTTTTGCTGTCCGTCGAGCTCGATGACTTCAAGCATCTCCGCGATCTTTTGTTCAATGACGCCGCTATCGCGTTCGCCCGCCTCGCGCAGGGGAAACGCGATATTTTCTTCGACTGTCATTGAGTCAAAGAGCGCCCCGCCCTGAAATAGAATCCCGACTTTACGCCGGATGCCAGCCAGCTGGCGTTCGCCCAGTCCGATGATGTCCTGGCCATCGATGCAGATCTCGCCCTCGTTAGGCTGCATCAGCCCAATCAGATTTTTAAGCAGCACGCTTTTGCCTCCGCCGCTGCGACCAATGATGACCAGCGTTTCGCCGGTCGCGACGCTCATGCTTACTCCGCGCAGAATTTCCTGTGACCCGATCCGCTTCTTTAATCCGCGCACCTCAATCATGGGGGAAGAGTTGAGATTCTTTTGAGTTTTCAGAGAGGAGGAAGCGGGGCGTGCCTCCGACCCTTCAATCGCAGGTGCTTCTCTCATTCCCTTCTCTCAACTCTCAACCATCCACTCTCAACTTTCTTCCGTCATTGCCACCCGGCGGGGAAAATCACGTTTAGCAACATGGTCAGAAAAAAATTGGAGATCAAAATCGCAAGCGATGAATTGACCACCGCCTCGGTCGTCGCGCGGCCCACACCGACGGCGCCTTCGCGGCTGTTCAGCCCTTTGTGGCAACTAATGAAAACGATCAGGACCGCGAAGCAAAATCCTTTCGTCAGGCCCATGATGATGTCGCGCATGAGCGTCCAACGTTCCATGTTCGCGACATAATACGGCCCGTTGATGCCGAGGAGATTGACCGAGACGAAATAGGCCGCCACAAGTCCGAAGCCGATGCATTCCGCAACCAGCAGCGGCATCGAAAGCATCATCGCGAGCATTCGCGGAACCACCAAGTAATCGATCGGATGGACGGCAAGCGCGCGCAACGCGTCGATTTGCTCCGTGACCTTCATGGTACCAATCTCGGCCGACATCGCCGCTCCCACGCGGCCAGTCACCATCAAGCCGGTCAGGACGGGACCCAATTCGCGAAAAAGCGCCGCGGAAACCACGGCGCCCACACCGGATGCGACGCCGAGCTTGTTGAACTGGAAATAAGTCTGCGCGGCAAAAACGGCGCCGGTAAAGGCACCGGTAATCACAACCACCAATTGGGAATGGAGTCCGATATCCACCATTTGTCGGAGGAAGAGTCGCCAGCGCATCCGATGCGTGATGGCGGAACGCATTGCTTCGGCCGCGAGCAAAACGAGCTCACCGAGGTAGATGAAAAAAGCGAGAACTGCTGCGCCGATTCCGGTGAAAAAGCGGACAAACATGTGATCGGGAGCGTGGCGCGATGCTGCGCCCGCCGAGTCAGGCACTGAGCAGCTGCGTCTTGGAACGCGGACGCAGTTCCGGCGGGATCGCGCCGACGAACCGTGGCTCCAATCCGAGCTTCAGAAATATTCCACGGATCTCCCGGACGGTGATGGTCGGTTCGTCGAGCTCCAGGTAAACGATATCGTGATTGCTATCGACTTTGTAGCGGAGTCCGGGCACCGCCTCCAACTGATGATCGAGTTCCAGGATCTTGTTCAGGTCGCGGACACCGGCCGCATAGACTTCCAACTCGATCATGACAATAGCGCCGATTGTAAACAGCATGGAGGAGCGATGCAAAGGTGAATTGCGAAGGCCCAACGTCCGGCATTATTGCGAGAAACCCGAACCTGCGATAAAGGAAGGCTTCGGCCGTGACCTCATGAAATTACGCTCCCTCAGCCTTCTCCTTAGCCTTTGTTTTGTTGCTGGGTGCGAGACGATGCCGGAAGGCATTCAGCAGGCGAGGTTCAACATGGCCGCCAGCATCCAGTCAGAGCCGCCGGGTGATTACTTCATCGGGCGTCGCTATTACAAACAGGATTACCATTTTTGGGGGTACGTGCGCCGGCCAGGCCAGCCGTGGACGACAGCTCAACTGGTAATGTTGAACGAAAACCAAAAACTCGCGCCCGATCGCGAGCAGATGAATTTTGGGTACGACAACAACTACGAGTACAGGCTTTACGGCCGGTTCAGCGGCGACAAAGTCTACGAACCTGCCAGCAACGGCGTTTATCCGGAATTTGTCCTGAAGGGTTACGAGCTGATCTCGACCCACCCAGCGCCGATCTTCAAAAGCCAATACCGCGGCTCGGGTGACAACCGGTACCAGATCGAAAAACCCGAGTAGCCGGAAGGAATCAAGCTCCGGCCCGGGTGACCGACTAGTCGAGGAATTCCTCGGGTTTCTCGAGGTCGAGCGCAACGCCTCGCCGCGCACGTTGCGTATTTACGAGGCGGCTCTGCGCGATTTTCAGGCGCAATCGGGCGCTCCCGGGTGGCGGCAGTGCCAGGCGCAACATTTTCGCGATTATCTTTTCGATTTGATGAAGCGCAAACAGGCGCGTTCCTATGTTCGCCTGCAGTTCGCGGCCTTGCGCAGCTTCTACCGCTTTCTCGTCGCGCGAAACAGGATGACGAAGAATCCCGTCCGCGAAATTCAATTACCGAAGACGGAGAAAAAACTGCCACTCGTCCTGACCCAAAGCCAAATGGGCGAACTGCTCGCCGCTCCCCTCCAGGTAAAGAAACCGCGGAGCGCACCGGTCTGGATGCCAGTACGCGACGCTGCGATTCTTGAGGTCTTCTACAGTAGCGGCTTGCGCCTCGCGGAGCTTGCCGCGTTAAACGTGAATGACCTCGACATTTACACCGAGTCGGTTCGTGTTCTCGGGAAAGGCCGCAAGGAACGCGTCTGCCCGGTCGGCGCGCCAGCCCTCGAGGCAGTCTCGCGTTACCGGGCAGCGGCGAATGTGCACAGCGGCCCTCTTTTCCTCAATAAAGGGCGGACCCGAATTTCGCGGCGCTCAATCTGGTTGGTTTTGAAGCGCTATCTGCGGCACACATCGATCCCGATCTCGCTTAGCCCGCATAAGCTTCGCCATAGTTTCGCCACCCATCTGCTCGATAACGGCGCCGACCTGCGGAGCGTGCAGGCATTGTTAGGCCATGCCAGCTTGTCGACTACGCAAATCTATACACACGTCACAACCGAGCGGCTGAAAAAAGCCTACGCTGAGGCACATCCTCGCGCGTGATTGGATCAGAACGCTCCCCCGGCCGTCACTCGATCAGATTCACTCCGCGGAGAGCGAAATGCGGAGCAGCCATCAGCAACTTGGCGTCATTGGAATAGATTTCGCGTAAGCCGCTTTCCGCGGCCACTGCCAGATGCATAGCATCAGCCACCCGCAAAAACGTTGTCGACGGGAGTTTCGCATACACCATTTCGATGCGTTCGAAGATGACCTGTGAAAGCGGCAACCATCTAAACGCCCCAGCCCGGTTTTCGTCGAGGAACTCTTGAAGCGCGATTTGGTAAACTCGCTCACTAATGGCGTGCTCACGAAGCTTCCGATGAAACGCGGAAATCACTTATGCCCGCCCATGCTCCGCGCACACGACCGCGTCGGAGGCGGCAAACTGGCGAACGGTTTCGAAGCCGGAGTCCTCGAAATAGAGACGAACAAGATAACTTGAATCGAGATAGCATTCAATTCATTTCAGAAGAGCGAGACGCGCGCTAAACTTGATCTGCCCGGCGCAAACTCAGCCCGCAATTCAAGCGAGTAATGGGGATCGCCAAGATTGTCCCGCACAGCACCGCCACCGGGGTGCCCTATTTTGGATCCGGAGAGCCGCTAGGTTTGGTGAGATTCACGTGAGCGAGCGGGGCAAAAACGTATCTGCATTCTACGCCGGGACTTATCGTCGCGCCTACCGAACGAAACTGGAGGGACGGGCGCTTTCCCGTCCGCGGTTGAAACTCGGACGACACCCGCCTGAAGCGGATCGTCCCTCCACAGGCGCGCGTTAGCTCGCGCTTGCGGGCGCGTTGTCGTGGGGCTCGGCTACTTTGAAAACGAGCTTCTGGTTTTCTACCGTGACTTGCACGAGATCGCCCGCTTTCACGCCACCTCGGAGCAGCTCTTCCGCGAGCGGATCCTCGAGATAACGCTCTACCGCGCGTCGCATTGGACGGGCGCCGTAAGTCGGGTCGTAGCCTTTCTCGATCACGAACTCATGCGCGGCTTCGTCGAGGGTGATTTCGATTTCCTTCACCTGCAGGCGGCGCTTCACCTTGTTGACTTCGAGATCGACAATGCGCAACAGATCCGGCTTCGAAAGCGTGTGGAAGACGATGATTTCGTCGAGACGGTTGAGGAACTCCGGCTTAAAGACGCGCTTGGTCTCTTCCAGGATTTTTTCGCGCATGACGTCGTAGTTCGCTTCGTCACGCGGGGCGCCGAAGCCCATCGTCGTCTGGCGTTTGATTAAATCGGCCCCCACGTTCGAGGTCATGATGATGATCGTGTTTCTGAAATCGATCTTCCGCCCTAACGAGTCCGTGACCTTTCCTTCTTCCAGGATCTGAAGGAGCAGATGCATGACATCGGGGTGCGCTTTCTCGATCTCATCGAAAAGCACGACGGAATAAGGCCGCCGCCGCACCGCTTCGGAGAGCTGGCCGCCCTCTTCGTAACCGACATAACCCGGAGGCGATCCGATCAGGCGCGAAGCCGTGAACTTTTCCATGTACTCCGACATGTCGATCTGAATGAGCGCGTCGGAATCGCCAAACATGAATTCGGCGAGAGTGCGAGCGAGGAAGGTCTTGCCAACCCCGGTTGGGCCGAGAAATACAAATGAACCGATCGGACGCCGTGGATCTTTCAAATCGGCGCGCGAACGACGCAAAGCCTTACTAATCGCCGCGACCGCTTCGTCCTGCCCGATGACGCGTTCCTTAATGTCGGCTTCCATCGCGAGCAGTTTGGCGGTTTCCTTTTGCTCCATCTTCTGGAGCGGCACTCCTGTGACCTTCGAGATGATGTGCATCATGTCCTCGGCGGTTACGAGCACTTCCTTTTCTTCACGCTGTTCGCGCCATTCGGTGAGAATGCGTTCCAGTTTTTCCTTCGCCTGCTTCTCCTTGTCGCGGAGCGCGGCGGCTTTTTCGAAATCCTGGGCCTTGATGGCGGCTTCCTTGTCGACCCGAATGTCCTCGATCTCCTTCTCGATTTCCTTGACGTCGGGCGGACGCGTCATCGCGTTGATGCGGGCGCGGGCGCCGGCTTCGTCCATTACGTCGATCGCTTTGTCGGGTAGGAAGCGGCCAGTGATGTAACGTTCGGAAAGTTTTACTGCTTGTTCGAGCGCTTCGTCGGTCAGTTTGGCCTTGTGATGCGCCTCATATTTGGGACGCAGACCTTTCAAAATCAAAACCGCTTCATCGACCGTCGGCGCCTCGACCTTGACGGTTTGGAAACGCCGTTCCAGCGCGGCGTCTTTCTCGATGTACTTGCGATACTCATTGAGCGTCGTCGCGCCGACACATTGCAACTCACCCCGGCTTAACGCCGGCTTGATGATGTTGCTCGCGTCCATCGCGCCTTCGGCCGAACCGGCTCCAACGATCGTGTGCAGCTCGTCGATAAAAAGGATGACGTTCTTGGAGCGACGAATTTCGTCCATGACCGCCTTGATGCGCTCTTCGAACTGTCCGCGATACTTCGTCCCCGCGACCATCAGGGCAAGGTCGAGCGTAATCACTTTCTTCTCGCGCAAGAGTTCGGGCACATTGCCGTTCGCGATTTCTTGGGCCAGACCTTCGACGATAGCAGTCTTCCCCACCCCGGCTTCGCCTAACAATACCGGATTGTTCTTGGTCCGGCGGCAAAGGACCTGGATGACTCGCTCGATTTCGTTATGCCGTCCGATGACTGGATCGAGCTCGCTCTTTTTCGCGAGATCTGTCAAATCGCGACCGAAGGCACGCAACGCCGGGGTCTTGACGTCCTTCTTCGACGACTCACCAGTTGCGCCCATCTCTGGATCGCTTTCCGGCGGAGTAAAATTCGGGTCCAGCTCCTTTAAGATCTCATTACGGGTCCGCTCGATATCGACCTCGAGACTCTTCAGCACGCGGGCCGCGACACCTTCACCTTCACGCAGAAGTCCAAGAAGAATGTGTTCGGTGCCGACATAGGAATGATTCAGCGCGCGGGCTTCTTTGCCAGCGAGCGCGAGGACTTTCTTGACCCGCGGCGTGTAGGGAATGTTGCCAACCATCTTGGTTTCCGGGCCGGAGCCGACCTGCTTTTCGACCTCCATCCGGACGGTCTCGAGATCGAGCCCCATCTTTTGCAGAACGTTCACTGCCACGCCCTGCCCCAGCTTGATCAAGCCGAGGAGGAGGTGCTCGGTGCCGACGTAATTATGGTTGAAGCGGTCCGCTTCTTTACGAGCCAATGCGAGAACCTGCTGCGCCCGTGGAGTGAAATTATTCATGGTGATTAGGCTCGGAAGAAGACGTGCCCTCAGGCTCCCGCGCCATTTTACCCATATCAGGTTTGGGAAAGAGTTTCAAACGGTCGCGGATAATTTGGGCGCGTAAAAAGTCGCGCTCTTCCGCGTTAAGCTTCTGCTGCGATGTCTTTTGCAGATGAGCCGGCTGGGTTTCGATAAAAAGCTCGTCAATCGGCAATCGCCGATCTTCCGGGAACGCACCGAGGTCTACTCCGAGTTTCATAACCGAAAGCAAATTGAGCGCCTCTTTCGAGGTCATCGCATGAGCATAAGTAAGCACACCGTATGCCCGGCCGATCTGATCGGAGAGTGTATCCGACTTTTTCTGGATTAGGACCTGACGGGCGTCGTGCTCCTTGTCGATGATCGTCTCGATCACCTTGGTCAACCGGCTGATGATTTCGTCCTCTTTTTCGCCCAGGGTCGTCTGATTCGAAATTTGGAAAAGATTGCCCATTGCCTCGGTGCCTTCGCCATAAAGTCCGCGTACTGCGAGGCCTATCTTGTTCACGGCCTGAATGACTTGATTGATCAGGTCGCTCAAAACCAGACCTGGCAGGTGAAGCATGGCCGAAGCCCGCATGCCAGTGCCGACATTGGTAGGGCAGGCGGTCAAATAACCCAGACGTTGATCGTAGGCGATGTCGAGCCTGGCCTCGAGAGTGCTGTCCACTTTATCGACGAGTTTGAAAGCACTCTTTAGCTGCAAGCCAGACCGGATCGATTGCATGCGCAGGTGATCCTCTTCGTTGATCATGATGCTGAGCGTTTGCTTGCGATTCATGACAACCGCGCTGCCCACGCCCTTCGCGGCGTGTTCGCGACTGATGAGGTGACGCTCGACCAGCACTTGTTTCTCGAGTGCGGAAAGATCCTGCAGCAGCTCCGAGAAGGAATCCTGCATTTCAGTCAGCCCCTCCACCTGAGGCTTGATCTGCTCGAGAATTTGGGTGCGTTCGGCCTTTTTCGCCCAGCCGGGAAACGGATGGTGACGTAAGTTGCGCGCCAGCCGGACCCGGCTGCTGACAACGACCTGGTGATGCGGACCTTCGCCCCGCAACCATTCGCCCCCACTGGACATCACTTGCGAGAATTTCATGTCAGCTCGTTATCTGTAATTCGAGTTGCTTGATCTGGTCGCGCAATGCGGCGGCCGTCTCATAGTTTTCTTCGGCGACCGCTTTCTCCAAATTATCGCTCAGGGTCCGCATTTTGTCGGACAATTCCAACTGTTTCGCGGCGCGCTCCGGCAACTTGCCGACGTGCTCGACCCCTTTATGCATGGCCTTCAACAATGTGCCCAGACCTTCCGCAAACGTCCGATAACAGGCGCTACATCCAAGGCGTCCCGTCTTCTTAAAATCCGCCTGAGTGAAACCACAGACCGGACACTTTTGAGTGGACGCGCCTTTCTCGATTTCTTCGGCCGCCCCGATGCCTAACAATAAGTCGGCGAGCGCAAATCCGGTCGGGTCCTGGACGCCCTTTTCTTTGGAACAGGCGTCGCAGAGATTCACCTTCTGCATCTTCCCCTCGATAATCTGGGTCAGGAAAACGGAGGCGTCATTGCATTTACAAACGTCGCAGAGCATGGCTAATCAATTAGACCACATTTCGGGAAAAAGATTCAACTGGTACTCCGTCGCGCGCGACACCATCCCGTTTCCGTTGCGCGATGCTCCGGTCACTCGGGAAAAATTGGTGTGCCCGTCGCACGGGTCAGCTCTCGAAATCGCGCGATCACGCGCTGCGTGATTGCGCCCGGTTTTCCATCCCCGATGATGCGGCCGTCGACCTTAACCATCGGGACTACTTCTGCCGCCGTGCCGGTGAGGAATGCCTCATCAGCAGTATAAAGATCGTGCCGTGTTAGCTCGGGCTCCGAGATCTTGATATCCAACTCGGAAGCGACGTCGAAAACGACTGACCGGGTGATCCCACGGAGGGCACCGGCAGTGATCGGCGGAGTCATGATCTGACCACGCTTAACAATGAAGACATTGTCAGCCGTGCATTCAGCAACGTTACCCGCATCATTCAGCATCAGCGCTTCATCGGCATCGGCGAGGTTCGCCTCGATGCGGGCGAGAACGTTGTTCAGGTAATTGAGCGATTTGATCGCGGGATTCAAAGTCGCCGGTCCCATCCGACGGGTCGGAACAGTGACGACGGTAAGGCCGCGGCGATACGTTTCCTCTGAGTAAAGCGCGATCGTCGAGGCGATGATAATGACGCTCGGGCGCTTACATTGGACGGGATTGAGGCCAAGGTTGCCTACTCCGCGGGTCACAATCTGACGGATATATCCATCACGCAGATCATTCTGCCGGATGGTTTCCAGCAGCGCCTCGTCCATTTCCTCACGTGAAATCGGTATTTCAAGACAGATGGAACGGGCCGATTCCCAGAGCCGATCCTGATGTGCTTCCATGCGAAAAACCCGGCCATTGTAAAAACGGATTCCTTCAAAAACGCCATCGCCGTAGAGAAGGCCATGATCGAAAACAGAGATTTTCGCGTCGGCCTGATCATAAAATTCTCCGTCGATATAAATGCGGAGCGGCTTCGTCGCCGAGGTCTTCGTCGGGGCACCCTTCAGGGCGGTATCCGATTTCGCCGGCGGGGTAGCGACTGCAGTGGCTGCAACGTCTTTAGTAAGCATAGAAAAATTTCGGTGGTTCCCGGGGCAATTCAAGCGAAGAAACGACCAGCGTTCGCCAGTCGGTCAAGCATCGAGCAGGCCATCCACGATCCGAAGGGTGCGGTTACCTCGTTGAGCAAGATTGTTATCGTGTGTCACGACGACCAGTGTTTTCCTTCGATCCTGGGCCAGCCCGAGGAGCAAATCGATAATTGCGTCGCCTGTTTTCGAATCGAGGTTGCCGGTCGGCTCATCGGCAAAAATGATGTCGGGGTTATTGGTTAGGGCCCGTGCGATCGCAACCCGTTGTTGTTCGCCCCCGGAAAGCTCCGCCGGCAAATGGTTCAGCCGGTCGGCTAATCCCACGGCGGCGAGACTTTTCACGCACTCCTCCTCATGGGCGTGTCGGCCAATCATCCCCGGAAGCATAACGTTTTCGAGCGCGGTCAGCTCCGGCAAAAGAAAGTAGCCTTGGAAAACAAATCCCATCTTCTCGTTGCGAAGACGGGCCAGGTTCGATTCACCGCTTCGGTAGAGCTTTTTCCCATCGAATTCCACTTCACCCGATTCCGGCCGCTCGAGCCCTGCGAGGGTGTAGAGCAGCGTTGTTTTCCCGGCGCCCGAAGCACCGCATAGAAAAATTGCCTCACCGTGCTCGACCTCGAGCGAAACCCCGCGGAGAACTTCTATTCGTCGTCGCCCGATTTGAAACGAGCGGCGAACGTCGCGGGCAATGAGTTGAGGAACCGACATCGGACGCCAGCATTAGGCAGCTCTAGAGGGTTCGCAAATTTGACCCGAAAAGAGAAATGCCGCGCGGGACCGAAGTCTCCGCGCGGCGCTTTCTTCCAACTTTGTTTTCGTTAGGCCAGACCGAGCGTCACCAAAGTGGGCTCGTCGACCGCCGACGTTACAACCAGACCGTGATCGCGCTGATAAGCGCCCAGAGCCGCGCGCGTTTGCGGTCCAACTAAGCCGTCAATTGCGCCACGATAATAGCCCTGACTGCGTAGTGCCGTTTGCACGTTTTCAAGCACCTGTCCGGGGGCCAGATCGTTGTAACCGTAGATAGGTTCGCTGTAGCCGTAGCTATTGTAGGCGGGATCGTAGCCGTAAGCAGGATACCAATAACCGCCCCCCCAGTAATAATACCCGCCGCCAAACAGAACGAACCGCGTGTGCGGGTAATGGACATGCCACCAACCCCGATTGTGCGGAACCACAATCACGTTCCGCTTTGCGACCGCAAAGCTATTCCGATCGACTGGGCGAGCTGCGACGACCTTGTGCCGAGCGTTCCGCTTATGCCCCATATCCGCCTGAGCGACCGGGCTAAGCGCCAAGGCCGCCAGTAGCAATCCAAATGTTAATGTTTTCATTCTTCAATACTCCTTTCAGCATTAGACAAGTTTGTTCGCATATTATTCAAGCCCTCTCGACGCAAGGCTATCTCCCTCCAAGCCATCGACTTGCCGCACTGCCTCGAACAACACAATCGCAACCGCGGTGGCGAGATTGAGGCTCCGTGTTCCGTGCATCGGGATGGTCAACAAATCTTGCGAATGGGCGCGGAGCAAAGCTTCCGGAAGGCCCTTGGTTTCCCGGCCAAAAATAAGAAAATCGCCGCGCCGGAACCGAACTCGGTGGTAAGGTCGATCGGACTTTGTCGTTAGGTAGAAATATCGAGTCCCCGCGTCCTGTCCCGCCTGCAGCCCGTCTAACGAATCCCAATAACGCAGGTCCACCTCCGCCCAATAATCGAGCCCAGCTCGTTTCACGGCACGGTCGTCAGTCGAAAAACCAAGCGGCCTAACGAGATGCAGGGTCGAGCGCGTCGCCAGGCAGAGCCGCCCAATATTGCCCGTATTAGGGGGGATTTCCGGCTCGACCAGAACGACGTTAAACATGCCCGGTCCTCAGCTTTCGGAAAAACTGCCTCGCCGAAGAGCCGCCGTTAGGCAACAGCCCTGCCAGATCGTTCCCCCTCTACAGCTTCGAGGCGATGAATTTCTCCAGCTTCACGATGTCGGCGGCGAATTTACGAATGCCTTCGGCGGTTTTCTCGGTCGCCATCGCGTTATCGTTCAGCAGATAGCGGAACCTCTTTTCGTCCAGGTCGAGCCGTTCGATCTTCGCAGCCTTCGCTTTTTCGCGATCGAGTTTTCGCTCCACCGGATCGTTGGACTCGGAGAGTTCCTCCATTAGCTCCGGACTGATCGTAAGTGCGTCACAACCGGCCAATTCGAGGATCTGACCTTTGTTGCGGAAGCTTGCGCCCATTACCTCCGTTTCGTAGCCAAACTTTTTGTAATAGGTGTAAATCTCCTGCACCGATTGCACACCGGGGTCTTCCGCCCCCTGGTAATCGCGTTTCATCTCCTTCTTAAACCAGTCATAAATGCGACCCACGAACGGAGAAATCAGTTGCACCCTGGCCTCGGCGCATCGCACGGCCTGCGGAAGGGAAAACATGAGGGTCAGGTTGCACCTGATGCCTTCTTTTTGGAGTTGCTCGGCCGCGTTAATTCCCTCCCAAGTCGAGGCGATCTTGATCAGGACGCGTTCGCGCGGGATTTTCCGCTCCTCGTAAAGCTTGATCAATTGCCGTGCCTTCGCGATTGAACCTTCCGTATCGAAGGAGTATCGCGCGTCCGTCTCGGTCGAAACACGACCCGGCACGATCTTCAACATCTCGCTGCCAAATCTGACTAACAGATGCTCAATGATGTCGTCCATCTGGGCCGCGCCGCTCAATCCGGAGTTCTTTCGATCGGTCAGGACCTCATCGAGAATATGAAAATACTTCTCCTTCTGCGTCGCAGCGTAAATCAAGCTCGGATTCGTCGTCGCATCCTGCGGCCTGAAATCTCGAATTGATTCGAAGTCTCCCGTGTCGGCGACGACGACGGTCAATTTCTTCAGCTGATCGAGCTGGCTCGTTTTCGTCTCGGTCTTGGTCTCGGCAGCAATGCTAGTACTCATCAGTTTGGTCTCCTGTTAATACAAAAAGGTACGCTGAACCTCCCGAGCCACAACGCAAAAGTCAGAATCTGCTCGCTGTCGTCGGTCCCGATGGGCTATTCCTGAAGCAGTGGCGATCGCTCAGCCTGGTTTTCCTTTCGCCGTTAGTCATTGGCAGACAGATCGACAAGCACGATGAGAGTCTCGGTAGTCATCGCTTGTTTCAACGAACGGGAAACGATCGAGCAGGGTGTTCGCGCGGTTCGCGCGTCGTCCATTCCGGATCTGGAGATCATCGTGGTGGACGACGGTTCGACCGACGGAAGTGCAGACGTGTCCAGTTTCGACTCTACATTTCACCGGTCGGTTTCAGCAGCGCGATCGTCCCTGAAAAATGGCGACTGCTCTATGACTTCAACCCAATGGTCGGGGTGATCGACGGCTTTCGCTGGGCGATTTCAAAGGCGCCAGTGCCTTCCCACAACAAAGCCTCCTTCTTTCGCTCATCACGATTGCGGTTCTCCTCGTCAGCGGCATTTGGTATTTTCGCAAGACGGAGCGGACCTTTGCCGACGTCATCTAGTACGTCGGCCGCATCACCGCCCGTTTGTTCGTGAATTCATCCATTCCACTTCTGTCGTTCTGTATTCCGACGCGCAATCGAGCCAAATACCTGCGCGAAATGCTGGAGAGCGTCGCCGCGCAAATCACGTCTGGTGTAGAAGTCGTGATTTCCGATGATGGCTCAACCGACGAAACACAGGAAGTCATTGAGAGTTTCCGGGCACGCATCCCGTGCCTTGTAGCCCAGCGAGTTGATCCTCCGCTACGCTACGATCGCAACCTGCTTCACGTCGTCTCGCTGGCGCGCGGCAACTATTGCTGGCTCTTCGGCGACGACGATCGCCTCGAGCCCGGTGGCCTCGCCGCCGTTCTCGAAGCATTGAAAACAGAACCTGAATTGACTGGCCTAACGACAGATAGAATTTCGTACGACAGCGCGCTTGAGAAGAAAATCCCGGTGCGCGCTTTGAAGCAGCAGCAAAGCGCTCTTTTCCAGAATGCGAACGAAGCTTTCGTGCTCTTGCTCGATCGCCTCGGCTTTCTTTCCTGTCAGATCGTCAATCGAACCCTCTGGAATGAGGTCGTTAGGCAGGAAAATCTCGAGCGCTATTTCACTGGCTATGTGCAGCTTTACATCATTGCGCGCATGCTCGTGCAAGCGCCGCGCTGGCAGTTTCTCGCCACAAAATGCGTCGGCTTTCGCGCGGACAACGATTCCTTCCGGGTCCTCGGACAATTTGGTCGTTTGCAGATGGACGTCTGCGGCTACGAAACAATCGTGGGTGATGTTTTCGGCCGAGATTCGCGGCTTTATCACGCAGCGATGAGTGAAATTGCTCGCACTCACGCGCGTCACCATATCGTGACCGCCAAACGCATGGGCGCGCCCCTTTCTTTTTTTCGTCAGGCCCTCGCCCTTTGCGTGAAGCACTACGCCCGTTACAGCAGCTTTTGGCTACAGACTTTTCCCGTCCTTATCATGCCGCGCGGAGTAATGCTTGCGTTGCGCGGACTCTACCAGCGACGGCGTGCCGTCTACCTGGCCTAACGAACACGCCTGATGAAAATTGCGGTTAGTACCTTGGTGGTGGGCGAACGTTTTGAGAAACTCTTCGAGAAGTTCTGTCTTCGATCCTGGGAGCATTATTGTCGATCGCACAAGTATGAGCTTTTTGTGTTTCGAAAGCCGTTTGCGGTTCTGGAGGGCAAAAGTTTTGCCTGGCAAAAATTGCTCCTTCTCGAGCAACCCGAGCTGACCGGATTCGATAAGATCATCTGGCTCGACGCCGACATCATTATCGCGCGAAACGCTCCGCCGCTCGAGGTGCCCGCAGGTAAGTTAGGATGCGTTTTGGAGACGCCATTCACCGGCAGTATCGAAAGCTGGTATCGACTCTTTTCGTTGCCGCCGACCCGAGAGATCGTGCAAACAGGTGTGCTCGCTTTGGAAGCGGCGCATCGGCCTATCATGCAACAGGCCCTCGCTTATCCAGAAACCGGAATGTATGAAATGCCCGCTCTCTCGTGGTGCATCAGCCAGGCGGGCGTGACGTACCAACTTGACCGGCGATTCAACGCATTACTCGGCACTTTGATGCTCGACTATGCGCCACGCTGGATGGTCACCAATAAATTGGTTAAGGAAACGCTCTGGCAGTTGCATTACCCGCCGTTGCGACGCGCCGTTGCCGACGTCTGCACGCAGAATTGGTTCATTCACGCCGCGGGGGCGAAACGCGACTTAAGCAAGGCCAGCCAATACCTTGCGCATTTGGATGCGAGCAACGCGCGAACGGCGCCTCATTCGCCATGACCATGTGGTTGACCCGTATTCGGGTGCATTTGAAAAATGCGCTGCCTAGAGGAGCGCTCCTTTATCGACTGGGACACCAGGCGTACCAATTTCTCCTTCGACTACAAAACCGCTTTGGTCGGCATAGCCCGCCGCGGGAGATCACAGAAAACTCAATCTTCGTCCGCGAGGAAGAGATGTCGATGTGCTCGATCTTTCCCAAGGAAATCCTCGACCTGACGATCGAGCTTTTGCATCCGCGATCCATTCTAGACGTCGGCTGCGGGACGGGGATCAGCCTCGATTATTTCAAAAGCAAAGGGATTTCTGTGCGCGGCCTGGAAGGCTCCGCGCTCGCAATCTCCAAAGCGCGTAATGCCGCGCTCATCCAGCAGCATGACCTCAACCAACCGATCCATCTTGGTGAAAAGTTCGATTTGGTCTGGTGTTTCGAGGTCGCCGAGCACATCCATCCCCGCTACGCTTCCGCCTTGCTCGAAACACTGACAGCGCATGGCGACCGCATCCTCCTTTCCGCCGCGCGCCCGGGACAAGGCGGTCTTGGCCATCTCAACGAACAGCCGCCCGAATACTGGATCGCACTTCTGGAGAACCGAGGCTTTGCGCTGCGCGCTGAGACCGACCGCTATCGCAATTTGCCCGACCACTTTGCCGAAAACATTCTCCTCTTCGAAAGAACCAATGGGGCTCGATAGTGACGGCGCGAAATTCCTATTCGCCGCGCGCGCGGCGGGAGTTTCGTTTTGCAACACGGCAACGTTAGGCCGCCAGAATTTCTTTCCCGCACCCGCCCATCTGCAACAACTCCTCGATCTCCAACAGCCTCGCCTCTCCGCAGGGGAATTCCTCGCCACGTCGCAAGGCTACGCGGAAAAGTTTCTCGACTACCTCGGGGCCGAAAAAGTGGTTACGCTCGACAACTCTGCTTACGAGGGCGCCGCGATCGTGATTGATCTCAATGCACCGCTGCCAGATGCACTGAAAAACCGATTTACCGCGGTGATCGACGGCGGCTGTCTTGAACACATTTTCAATTTCCCGCAGGCAATCAAAAACAGCATGGAGATGCTTTCGATCGGCGGCCATTTCCTCGGCATCACCCCGGCGAATAATTTCTGCGGACACGGCTTCTATCAGTTCAGTCCGGAGCTTTATTTTCGCATTTTCTCAGAAGCGAATGGCTTTTTGGTTCGGGCGATCCTAACCAAGGAGAAGGACCGTTGGTTCCAGGTCGCCGATCCAGAGAAATTCGGCGGGCGCGTGGAGCTGCAAAACAATCGCCCCGCGTATCTCTTTGTTCTGGCAAAGAAAATCGAGGAACGCGAAATCTTCTTTAAGGCGCCACAGCAAAGCGATTACGCGCGTAGATGGGAAGCGGGCACTAGCGAAATTCCGCTGCCAAGAGACGCCGCATCGTTTTCCGCGAAGATGCGGACGTTGCTTCCGAGGAAATGGAAGGAGGCTTTGCGCCCTTTCGCTGCCAACCTCTCCATTCGGCATCGTTACCCGTGCTACCACCAGATCGAGGAAGCTTCGCTCCTTCGCGGCGCATTCACGGTCGATCAATCCCGACGATGAGCCCGCTTCATTTCATCGTCCGGAAGGTAAAAACCTTCGGCCTAACGTTTATTAGATGTCTAAACTGGCCCTCAATCGTCCGCGCAAAAATGGGATTCGGATCCAGCCCGGAAATCATAGATTTCCGCAATGGGT
>Ga0207691_10001506_pt1 | contig 23157 bp, 21 predicted proteins | sample KBSM13metaG_FD_184327 | JGI IMG/M metagenome (GOLD analysis project Ga0207691, IMG submission 184327) | Miscanthus rhizosphere microbial communities from Kellogg Biological Station, Michigan, USA - KBS M1-3 metaG (SPAdes) (version 2) | ecosystem: Host-associated > Plants > Roots > Rhizosphere >... | reverse complement strand
CACCGTGCACGTCTTCGACGCGGCGCACGAACTGTCGATCGATCCGGTGGAACGCCTGCTCGATGCGGACCTCGCGGCGACGCAGGGGGCGGCTCTCCAGGCGCTGATGACCCGGCGGCTCACGATCGCCGGCGACGGAGTGCCGCTCGCGATCCAGTGGGGGCCGCTCGAAGTGCTGCGCGACAAGCAGTCGCTGCGGCTGCCGTTCACGGCTGGCGGCGCGCGGCCGCCGGCGGCGCTCGCGATCTCCGCAGCGCTCTTCCCCTACGACGATCGGCACCAGACCTTCGTCAACGTCTACGACGGCGGCGCGCTGCGCCACCAGGCGATTCTCGGCGGCGGGCGCACGACAGTCGAGTATTTCAGCGGCTCGCCGCGCGGCACGCTGGCGATCGCCCGCCGATTCGTCGGCGCCGGCATTCATCACATCCTGATCGGACCCGATCATCTGCTGTTCCTGGTCGGCCTGCTCCTGCTGGGCGGATCGATTCGCAAGCTGGCGCTCGTCGTCACCGCCTTCACGGTGGCGCACAGCGTCACGCTGTCGGTGGCGGCGCTCAACCTGCTCAGCGCGCCGCCGCGCCTGGTCGAGCCGCTCATCGCCCTCAGCATCGTCTACGTCGGCGTTGACAACCTGATGGTGCGAGGCGGGCGCGACGCGCGCGTCTGGATCGCCTTCGCGTTCGGGCTGGTGCACGGCTTCGGGTTCGCCAGCGTCCTGCGCGAGATGGACCTTCCGGCGCGCGCACTCGGGTGGTCGCTCTTTTCCTTCAACGCGGGAGTGGAAGTCGGACAGTTGATGGTGGTCGTGCCCGTGGCGTCCGCGCTGGCGGCACTCCGCCGCTACAGCGAAGCGGCAGGACACCGCTTCGCCGTCGCCGGATCGCTGGTCGTAGTCGTCGCGGGAGCGTTCTGGTTCGTGCAACGTGTCTTTTTCGCCGGAGGCAGTCTATGAAGCGAGCGCTCGTACTGGGTGTGGTGGTGGCGGCAGGCGTGTTGTCGGCCGCGGCCGCCGCGTACCAGGGGCAACCGCAGGGACCCAAAGTCGTCGAGGTCGAGAAACTCAAGGACAACCTCTACATGCTCAAGGGAGGCGGCGGCAATACGGCGGTCTTCGTCGCCACGAGCGGCGTGGTCGTCGTCGACACCAAGAACCCCGGATGGGGCCAGCCGATCCTCGACAAGATCAAGGAGCTCACCGACAAGCCGATCACCACGATCGTCAACACCCACACGCACAGCGATCACGTCAGCGGCAACGTCGAGTTCCCCGCGACCGTTGACATCGTGGTCCAGGAGAACACCAAGGCGAACATGGAGAAGATGCTGGCGCCGCCGGGCATGCAGCAGGGGCCCAACGTCTTCCAGCAGAACCCCGGCAAGGGGATGCCGAAGCGGACCTTCAAGGACAAGATGACCATCGGCAAGGGGGCCGACGAGATCGATCTGTATTACTTCGGCCGCGGCCACACCAACGGCGACGCCTGGATCGTCTTCCCGGCGCTCCGCTTCGCGCACGCCGGCGACATCTTCTCCGGCAAGAACCTGCCGCTGCTCGACACCAACAATGGCGGCAGCGGCGTCGAGATCGGGACGACGCTCGAGAAGGCGCACGCCGCGATCAAGAACGTCGACTCGGTGATCACCGGCCACAGCACCGTGATGACCTGGGCGGATCTCGCCGAGTACGCGCAGTTCAACAAGGACTTCCTCGCCGACGTGGAGGCCGGCGTCAAGGCCGGCAAGACGCCGGACGACATTGCCGCGGGCTGGAAGATCGCCGACAAGTACAAGGGCTACACCATCGCCGACCCGCGGCTGAAGCAGAACGTCGCGTCTATTGCGGGGGAACTGAAGAAATAGGCAGCGGCTCGCTGCGCACGACCCGCCGCCGGCGGCGAATCGCCGCGTAGACGATGGCGCCGGCAACCGGCACGAACTCCAGCCAGAGCACGGGCGTCGGGACGAACCACCGATGCCCGTGCCGCGAGAGGTGCCACACCACATAGACCGGCAGCACCGAGTAGGTCCACACGGCCAGCGGCAGCGTGGCGCGCGTGAACAGGAAAGGCGTGAAGTAGAGCAGGTACCAGGGGTAGATGACCGGCGCCGCCGCGACCGACACCGCCATCGGCCACGCCCATGCCGCGGGATCGCCGGCCGGGCGCTGGAACCGCAGCCAGGCCGCAACGGCCAGGCCCGTGAGGACGGCGAACCCCGCCGCCGCCTGCGGCGTGAACTGCAGCGCCATCCACTTGAAGAGCGGCCCGTTGAAGCGGATGTACTGGACGACGTTCGGCACGGCGCCGAGCGGCAGCAGCCCGGCGGAGCGGAACGGATAGTAGAGCGCGGCGAGCACGAGCGCGGCGACGGCGGCGTCGCGGATGCGGATGCGCTTCCAGTACAGCGGAATCAGCACGATCGGCAGCAGCTTCGACGCGACCGCGATCACGAAGGCGACCGCGGCGCGCATGCCGCGGCCGGTACTCAGCATCCACGCCGACACCGCGATCCACAGCCCGCCGAGCGCGTCGATGTGGCCGCTGTGCGCGATCTCGAGAACGACCAGCGGGTTCCACGCGTAGAGCATCGCCAGCCATTCGGATCGGCCGGTGGCGCGCAGCCAGGCGATGAGCACCCAGATCGTCAGCAGGTCGCACAGCACCAGCGCCCACTTCATCGCCCGCGACGATTCGTGGATCGTCACGACCAGGCGAAAGAACAGCTGTGCCGCGGCCGGGTACGGCGTGCGTGCGCGTATGCTGGGCATGCGCCGCGTTTCGTCGGTATGCGTCCAGGCGACGGCCGGATCGGCCGGGAGCACCTCGAACGGGTTGTAGCCAAGCCGCTGCAGGCGGCCGTCGTACATGTAGCGGACCATGTCGTTGTCGGCGCCGACGCGCGGAACCGCCAGCGGGACGCGGAACGCGACGGCCATCAGCACCGCGACGGTGAACAGCCGCATGCGGCCTGGCGCGTCCGCCGGTTCGGCGGCCTCGAGCGGATCGCCACTCAGCAGTCGCCGCAGCAGCAACGCGTAGACGACGCACGGGACCGAGGCGAGCGCGAAGAACAGCGGTGAACCGAGGGGAGCCTGGGAGACGGCAAGGGCGACGAGCGCGGCAACGCTCGCCGCGCCGCCGCGGATGATCAGGACGCGCACCAGGCGTATCTTCCCATGGCTTTGGCAATAGTATTGCTGTCACGGGGGTGGAATGGCTCACACCATGGGTGTTCTCTCGATCGTCTGTGTGGCACTGGCCTGCGTGCCGGTCGCATTCGCGCAGGCACCGCCGCAGGCGCAGGCGGCCGCCAGCACGACGTCGAACGAGCCGACGAAGATGATCGACTGGCTGAAGCAGCCGCCCGACCAGGGCGGCGGCATTCATCTCTCGAAACATTTCGCGGTGGTCTTCGGCGGGATCAAGCAGGGATCCGGGATCGCGCTCGGCCCGGCGATGAGCACCAAGTTCGCCAACGGCGGCTTCGCCCAGGTCAAGGCCGAGTACTCGATCAAGAAGTTCGCGCTGTTCCAGGGACGCTACGATTCCCCGCGGTTCTGGAGGGCCCGCGCGGTGCTGATCAACCGCGCCCGCTGGGAAGACGCCTTGAAGCTGCCGCTCTACCGCCTCGGCATGGATTCGCCGGAGCGGCACATCGATCACAGCGAGCGCAAGCGCGAGCTGAGCAGCCGGCTGACCATGGACGTGACGCCCAACTTCATCTTCGGGGCCGGCTACGGCGTCGAACGCTTCACCACGTCCGATGCGAGGATCGATCTCGACAACGGCGACATCGCGCTGCCGCCGATCGCGCCGCTGCCCGGCGTGTTCTCGCGCCCGTGGTATGGCCACGCGTTCGTGATGACGGCGTGGGACTCGCGCGACTCCGAGTCCTACAACACCAAAGGCCAGTTGTTCGAAGCGCGCCTGCACTTTTTCAATGACTGGAAAGGCGGGGCGGATCCGTTCCAGCGATTCGAGGGAACGGCGGAGCAGATCGCGCGGACCTTCGGCGGACGCGGCATCGTCGACGTGTCCGCGCGCACCTGGCTGTCGATTTCGAAACAGCCGGAAGACGTGCCGTTCTTCCTGATGCCGTACCTCGGCGGCGGCGATTTTCTCCGCGCCTATTCAACCTACCGTTTCCGCGATCGCGACGCGCTGCTGCTGCGCGGCGAATACCGGTGGGTGGTGCACAAGATGGTCGACGTGGCGGGGCTCTACGAAGCCGGTGTCGTCGGACCGAAGGTCGATGCGCTGACCTTCGGCGACATGGCGCAGTCGATCGCCCTGGGGGTTCGGGTGCACTCGAAGAAGACCAACCTCTTCCGCGCCGACGTCGCTTACGGGCGCGAAGGGGTCGGGTTCAAGGTCGGGATCAGCACCGGCGGCGGCGCCAGCGGGTCCTGAGTCAGTCCCCGCGCCACCATCAGCTCCGCGTTCAACAGCGCCGCGCCGGCGGCGCCGCGGACCACGTTGTGCCCCATCGCGATCAGCTTGTAGCCGAGCACCGGGCAGCGGCGCACGCGTCCGACGTGGACCGGCATGCCGTTGCCGAAGGCGACGTCGAGGCGGGGCTGCGGCCGATCCTGCGCCGCGTGCAGGACGATCGGCGCTGACGGCGCGGTCGGCAGCGCCAGCGCCTGCGGCTCGGCGCTGAACGTCTCGAACGCGCGCGAGACCTCCTCGATCGACGGCTTCGCCGCGAGATCGATCGACATCACCGCCGTATGGCCGTCGGGCACCGGCACGCGCGTCGTCTGCGCGCTGACGACCAGCGCCGCCGGCCTCACCTGGTCCTTCTCGAACGTGCCGAGCAGCTTCAGCGTCTCGGTCTCGATCTTCTCCTCTTCGCCGCCGCCGATGTAGGGAACGACGTTGCCCACGGCGTCGAGCGAGGCGACGCCGGGATAGCCGGCGCCGGAAAGCGCCTGGAGCGTCGTCACCATCACGCGGCGCGGCTCGAACTGGCGGAGCGCCGCCAGCGCCATCACGATCACGATGGTGGAGCAGTTGGGGTTGGTGACGATGCCGCCGGTCCAGCCGCGCGCCGCGCGCTGCGGCGCGAGCAGCCCGAGGTGATCCGGGTTCACTTCCGGGATCAGCAGCGGCACGAGCGGATCCATGCGGTGGTTGCGCGCGTTGCTGACGACGAGGCGCCCGCTCTTCGCGAACGCGACCTCCGCCTCGCCGGCGACGGACGCGTCGAGCGCGGAGAAGAGCAGCGGCGGGATCTCGGGTCCGGGGCCGGCGATCGCGTCCTCGAGCGCGGCGACGCGCAGCGCCGCGACGTCGCGCGGCTGCGGGCGCGCCAGCCGCCACGGCAGCTCGCCATAGAGCTTGCCGGCCGAGCGCTCGCTGGCCGCGAGCCACGTGACGCGGAACCACGGATGGCGATCGAGCAGCGCCGCGAAGTGCTGCCCGACGACGCCCGTCGCGCCCAGGATGCCGACGTCGATCCTTCCGCCGGAAGCGGTGCTTCCACCTGAAGGTGGAAGCCACGGAGTAGTCATAGTCAGACGCCTACCGTCTCTTGGGCCTGCAGCGCGCGGGCCTGTTCGATGGCCGCGAGGCCCTCGAGGAGATCGGCGACGAGATCGCGCTGATGCTCGCAGCCGGTCGAGAGCCGCACGAGCGTGTCCGAGAGACCGAGTTTAGCGCGCTCCTCGGCCGGGATCGAGGCGTGCGTCATGCGTGCGGGATGACAGACCAGCGCCTTCACCCCGCCCAGGCTCTCGCCCAGGGCAAAGAAGCGGCGCGACGACACGAACGAGACCACTTCGTCCACGGTCCCGTCGAGCTCGAACGACACCATCCCGCCGAACCCCGTCATCTGCCGCGCGGCGATCTCGTGGCCGGGATGGTGCTTGAGCCCCGGGTAGTAGACGCGCTTCACCAGCGGGTGGCCGTCGAGCGCCTTCGCGATCGCTTCGGCGTTGTCGGCATGCCGCTGCATCCTCAGCTCGAGCGTCTTCAGCCCGCGCAGCGTCAGCCAGCAGTCGAACGGCGCCGGGACCGCGCCGGTCGCGTTCTGCAGGAACTTCACCGGCTCGAAGACCGACGCCTCGCGGGCGAGGACGGCGCCCTGGATGACGTCGGAGTGGCCGGCGAGATACTTCGTCACGCTGTGCACGACGAGATCGGCGCCGAGCTGGAACGGCTGCTGGAAATAGGGAGACGCGAACGTGTTGTCCACGACGAGCAGCGCGCCCGCCGCATGCGTCGCCGTGGCAATCGCCGCGATGTCGTAGACCAGCAGCCGCGGGTTGGTCGGCGACTCGATCCACACCAGCTTCGTCTTCGAGGTCAGCGCCGCTTCGAGCGCGCCCGGCACCGACAGATCGGTCTGCCGGATCACGCAGCCGATCGGCTGGAACACCTTGTTGAGGATCCGGTAGGTGCCGCCGTAGACGTCGAGCGGAATGACGATCTCGTCGCCCGGCTTCAGGTACGCCTGCAGCACCGCGTTCTCGGCCGCCAGGCCCGATCCGTAGACCGCGCAGTACTTCACGCCTTCGAGCTCGGCGAGCACCGCTTCGAGGCGCGCGCGCGTCGGGTTGTTGGTGCGCGAGTAGTCGAACCCGCTGTTGACGCCCGGCGCCTCCTGCTCGTAGGTGGACGTCTGGAAGATCGGGGCGATGAGCGAGCCGGTCTCCGGCTCAGACGGCTGCGCGGCGTGAATGGTCTTGGTGGCGAACTCCATGACTGCTCCTTGAATGCACGTGACTAACGGGGGCCGCAGCATCCATGCTGCGGATAACCAGGTGCAGGTCCGCGTGCGCTGCGGCGGCGAGCGCGGCGCGCTGCACGAGATCGCAGCCGCCGTCCGCCATGCGCAGCGCCTCGTCGATCCCCAGGTCGGGGATCGGCTGCGCGGCCGCATCGCGGTGCGGGTCGGCGGTGAAATAACCGGGAACGTCCTTGATCAGCTCGCACGCGTCGGCGTGGATCGCCGCAGCCAGCAGCACCGCGGTCAGATCGGATCCGCCGCGTCCGAGCGATGTCACCGCGCCGCCGGGACTCACGCCGAGGAACCCCGGCACGATCACGATGCGCGCGTGCGCCAGTGCGGCGAGCAGCCGCATCGGCCGCACCGCCGTCTCCGCCTCACGGTCCGCGACCAGGCCGGTCTGGTGCACGTTGAAGGGGACGGCCGAGACGCCGATGCGCTGCAGGTGCAGCGCGAGCAGCGCCACCGAGCGGAGCTCGCCCGTGGACCACAGCAGGTCGAGCGCGAGCTGACACGGATCGTTCGCGATGATCTGCGCTTCGGCGTGCAGGGCGTCGGTCGTGCCGTACTGCGCCGACACGATCACGACGAGCCGCTCCTGCGGCGCCAGCGCCAGCCGCTGCTGGAGGAACCGCGCCGAGGCCGCATACGACCGGTCGTCGCGGAGCACCGAACCGCCAAGCTTCAGGACCGTCAGCACGCCGCCTCCTCGACGACCGCCGCGAAGACCGCGGCCTGGCCGCCGGTCGCCGCTTCGAGCGCGCGGACGGCCGCCGTCACGCGCGCGTGATCGGCGGGGCAGGTGACGGCATAGCTGCGATCGCCGCGCCGCGACAGCCGCGTGCACCAGATCGCGTAGGAGCCGAGCAGGTCCGCGATGTCCGAGTCGCGCGCCGCGCCAGCCAGGCGGATGAACCACGGCGTGCCCGGGCGGACGATCGATGCCGCCGGACGCACCACGTCCGCCGAAGGCATTCTCACGCGCCGCTCCCCGATCATCTCCGCCACGTCGTCGAGCAGCGTGGCCGCCGTGATCTCCGCCCCGGCGCCAGGGCCCGTGTAGCACTGCACGCCGCGATCGGCGCCGATGACGATGCCGTTGGTGACGCCGGCGACGTGCGAGAGCGGATGCGTGCCGGACACGAACGCGGGCCCGACGAACGCGCTGACCGCTGACTCGTTCCACGACGCGTGTGCGATCGGCCGGATCGCGCCGCCGAAGGCCGCCGCGGCGCCGATGTCCTCCGGCTCCACGGACCCGATGCCGTCGGTCGGCAGCGCGCACGGGCTCACGGCGATGCGTCCGAAGAGCCGGACCAGGATGGCGAGCTTCTCCGCCGCGTCGCGGCCGCTGACGTCCATCGACGGATCGGGCTCGGCGAAGCCGCGGATCTGCGCGTCGGCCAGGGCCGCGTCGAAGCTGGCGCCCGACGTCATAGCCGTCAGGATCGAGTTCGACGTGCCATTGAGGATCGCCGTGACCCAGGTCACCGACGAAGCGAAGGGCCGGCGCTCGAACGTCCCCAGGAAGGGCACGCCCGCGATGCAGCTCGCCTCGTAGCGAAGCGCGGTTCCACGGCGCCGCGCCAGCCGCGCCAGCTCCTCGCCGTGCGCGGCGATCAGCGACTTGTTCGCCGTCACGACCGGCGTGCCGCGATCGAGTGCCCGCCGCACGAAGGCGTACGGCGCGTCGACGCCGCCGAGCGCCTCGACGAGAAGGTCCACCGGTTCCGCGAAGAACGCGTCGACGTCGTCGGTGGCGATGCCGGCAAACGGCGCGCGTGATCGATTGCCTATCGATCGCACGAGCGCGGAAGACACGATCGGAACGAAGCCGTGGGAGGAAAGCCGAGGCGCTGAATCGCGCACGAGGCGGGCGAAGGCCGAGCCGACGTTGCCGAGGCCGAGCAGTCCGATGCGGCAGGGCACGGGCCGACAGGCCTCAGCCGTCGAGAGGTGCGGCGGCTCCAGCGTGGCGGCGACAGCCGCGGCCGCACGATCGAATACGGTCGTAATCACGACGACACGCTCCAGCGGGTTGGCGCGGGCACGGCCCGACTGGGACCGATGCACCACGGCCTGAATCGCCACGACGCCACATCTCGCGATGGGACGCAGTACGACCCCGCGGTTAAGGGAGTGAGAGCTTCGGGCCCACCCTGGGGGGCAGGCCGAGGTTTTATCTCTCCCGGTTATCGGGCAGGAATTAGCACCTTGGCTTAGCGCCGGGTTGCTGTGGCTTCAACGGGCCTGTTCCCTCAGCCACTCTGGATAAATGTCCGCGGCGAACGCGAACGTGAGAAGCGTAGTGGACGACGCGGCCGCGTGTCAAGAGCGGTATTTGCCTTGCACCACCCATAGCGCGGACTTATAGGAGGCGAAATGAAACTAATAGTCGCGGTCGTCGTCCTGTCGGCGGCGATCGCAGCTCCCGCGTCGGCGCAGACGAAAACATCTCCGCCGAAACCTGCGCCGAAATCCGCGGCGAAGCCGGCGGCGACATCGCCCGACATGGCGTTCGCGCGCGAAGCCGCGATCGGCGGCATGGCCGAAGTCGAGCTCGGCAACCTCGCGAAACAGAAAGCGTCGAGTAGTGACGTGAAACAGTTCGGCGACCGCATGGTCACCGATCACGGCAAGGGAGGCGAAGAGCTGAAGCAGTGGGCGCAGTCGAAGAACATCACGCTGCCCGCCGAGCTCGACGCGAAACACAAGGCGCTTCGCGATCGGCTGGCGAAACTGCCGACCGACGCCTTCGACCGCCAGTACATGAACGAGATGGTGATGGACCATCAGCACGACGTGATGGCGTTCAAGCGCGAGGCCTCGTCGGGCAAGGACGCGGATCTCAAGGCCTGGGCCGCCAGGACGCTGCCGACGCTCGAGGAGCACCTGAAGATGGCGAAGGACGCGGCCATGAAGGTCGGCGCCTCGACCGGCGGCGCGAAGAAGTCCAGCGAGCCAAAGGGCCGCGGCGGCCGCTAGCCGATTGCTATGATCGCGGCGTGCCGGTCAACGTCTGGGCCTTCGCCGCGGTCACCGTTCCTCTCGTCGCCACGCCCGGCGCCTCGACCGCCGTCGTCCTCCGCAACAGCATCGCGGGCGGCGTCCGCGCCGGCGTGGCCACCGCGCTCGGCGCCAATGCCGGGTCGATCTGCTACGGACTGCTGACGGCCTTCGGCGTCTCGGCGGCGCTGCAGCACTTTCCTGCGGTCTGGCTGGCCCTGCGCGTCGGCGGTACCGGCTACCTGGCCTGGCTCGGGCTTCGCTCGCTCGCGCGGGCGTGGACCTATCGTGCGCCGGAACGGAAGCCGGACGTCTCGATCGAGCGGACGCCGCTGGCGCGCAGCGCGAGCGAAGGCTTCGTCACCAACGCCCTCAACCCGTCGCTGGCGACGTTCTACCTGCTCGTCATTCCGGAGTTCGTGCCGCGCGACTCGCCGTTTGTCTCGAGCGCGCTGCTGCTGACGGCGATTCACGTCAGCCTCGCGATCACCTGGCACCTGAGCTGGGCGGCCGCGGGCGGCACGCTGTCGGAGACGCTCGCGCGCACGCGCCCGCGGCGAATCCTCGAGGCGATCAGCGGTGTTGCACTGCTGGCGCTGGCGCTGAAGCTGGCGATCTGAACGTCGCGTAGCCGACGATGACGCCGAGAATCGCGCCCGGCAGCATGATCTGCCAGTAGTAGCCCGGCTGCCCGGCCGCGACCTGCATGAGCGACACGCAGAAGGCGAGCGCGAGCCCCACGGCGAGGCCGAAGGCGATCGCCTTGCCCAGCGAGTTCGTCCGCTTCGCGTACCAGCCGATCAGCACGCCCGTCAGCAGTCCCTTCATCGTCGAGCCGATCACGATGCCGACGATGCCCGCCTTCACGGCGGGATCGTTCGGCGCGGACACGAGCGCCGACAGCCCGTCGAAGATCCCCAGCACGCCGCCCAGCACCAGGCCGAGCACAGGTTTGCTCATCGAGTCCCTCCTGAACGGTCTATTACACGTCCGCGCGCGGTCCTGTACGAGCGCTCCGGTCAGGCTCTCCAGAACAACAGCAGCATGCGCACGGCGAGATAGGTCAGCACCAGCACGATTGGCATCCGGTAGGTCCGCGCCAGGCGCGCCGCCTGCTCCAACGGGCCCTCGACGTGCGCGGAAACGGCGGCGCCGTCGAGGAAGCGGCGCACGTCGGCGGCGAGCTCGCCCGGTGACGCGTAGCGCTCGCCGGGGTCAGACCCCATGGCGCGCAAGATTATCGAAGTCAACGGTTTGCGGGCACGGCCCGGCGTCGGCGTGCCGGCCAGGTCGCGCAGGATCGCGCCGAGCGCATAGACGTCCGATCGGGTGCCGGCGGCGCCGTCGCGCTGCTCGGGCGCCATGTAGCCCTCGGTGCCGCCGCCGCCCCAGTCGAGCACCAGCACCTGGCCGAAGGCGCCGACCATGATGTTGGCCGGCTTGAGGTCGCCGTGGACCACGCCGCGTGAATGCGCGAACGACACGGTGTCGCAGATGCGATCGAACAGGCGCAGGCGATCCGGCAGCGGCAGCCGCGACGCGCAGACGTCGAGGCGCTCGCCGCGCACCAGCATCATCACCGAGTAGACGCGGCCGTCCGGCAGCCGCGCGACGTCGTGGACGGGCACGATCCCGGGATGCTCGAGGGCGGCGAGCGTGCGCGCCTCGGTGCGCAGGCGTTCGGCGTCCGCGTCGGTGGACCACGCCGTCACCTTGATCGCGACGTCGCGATCGAGCTCGCGATCGCGGCCGCGGAACACGACGCCCATCCCGCCGCGGCCGATCGGCTCGACGATGTCGTAGCGGGTGCCGCCGAAGTCGGGATGATCGTCGAGCGCGCGCAGCCGCGCGATCGCCGCGTCCGAAATAAATTCCGGGCCTGTCATCGGGGATCGGTTCCCAGCAGATCGCGCGCTTCGGCGCGGAACTCCTCGTCGGTCGCACAGATCGTGCGCAGCGTGTCGAGCACGATGGCGCGGAAGGTGCGGCGGGCCCAGGCGAGCTCGTTGGTGACGTCGCTCACGCTCAGCCCGGTGTCGCGCGCCAATGCGGCGTAGGTCGGGCGCGGCCCGGCCTCGTCCGGCTCGATGTCGTAGCGATGGAAGAGCGCGAACGCCGTCGCGTGCCCGGCCGCCTCGGCGTCGATCCGCAGGCGGTCCAGGGCGTCGGCGAAGAGGCCGCGGATCCACTCGCGGTGGAACCAGCGCTCGGGATCCGGATCGTCGCTGCGCGCGTGGGCGGCCAGGTCGGCGTCGAAACGCGCGAAATCGACCGACGTGATGGCGAAGGCCCCGCCGCGCTTCAGCCGCGCCGCCGCCCTGGTCTCGTTGGCCAGGAAGCCGTCCAGGCAGGTGCGGACGAAGGTGCGGAAGCGCGCCTTCGCCGGGTCGTAGCGCTCCAGGTATTCGCGCTCGAAGGCGCGGGCGAAGAACTCCTGCGCGAGATCCTGGGCGTCCTCGGGGTCGCGGCGCCAGCGCAGCCGGATGTAGGTGTAGACCGGCCGCCAGTAGCTGCGGGCCAGCGCCTCGTAGGCCGCCGCGCGCGTCGCGGGATCGGCGCTGCCGAGATCGCGGACGACCGAGGGCCGTGTCGCGGGAAAGCTGCCTCCCGCTCCCTGAGACATAGGCCCCTCACATTACCAGAGCCCCGGCGCGTTTCTTGTAAGCGGGCGGCGCATGCGTGAAGTGCTTCGACGTGTGTCCGTATTGCTTGCAGTGACTCTTCTGTGCGGCACGGGGATCGTACAGGCCCAGCCGCCGCAGCCCCCGCCGCCGGCCGCGGCTCCCGCGCCGCCGGCCGGCCCGTGGACGGGCAACGCGGGGTTCGGCCTGTCGCTCAACCGTGGCAACACCGCGACGACCAACCTCAACGTCTCGGGCGAGGCCACCTACGATCCGAAGAAGCGAAGCGTCTGGAAGTTCAAGACGCTGTACCTGCGCGGCAAGACCAACGGGGAACTGGCGGTCGATCGCTTCCTCGCCGAACTGCGCGACGAACTGAACCTGACGTCGCGCGTTTACGCGTTCGGCCAGTTGCAGTTCCTGGAGGATCAGTTCAAGCAGATCGACTACCTCATCGCGCCGAGCGCCGGCATCGGCTACAAGCTGGTCGCGACGCCGGCGACGACTTTCAACGTGGACGGCGGCTTCGGCGTGAAGATCGAGAAGAACCCCGGAGTCGAGAAACGCACCGACCCCGTCTTCAGCGCCGGCGACAAGTTCGAGCACAAGCTCTCGGCGACCTCGACGATCAGCCAGGGCTTCAGCGCGCTGTGGAAAGCGGACGACTTCGGCGACGCGCTCTACAACTTCAGCGCCGGCGCGGCGGCCGCGCTCACCGCGCGTACGCAGTTGAAGATCGAGCTGGTCGATACCTACGCCAGCCGTCCGCCGAACGAGACCGTCAAGAAGAACGACGTCGCCCTGATCACGGCGCTGGTGTACAAGTTCTGAGTGCCGCGCTATCCGGTCTCCGACCACTGCGACGGGGAACGCTTCTTCAACATCGATCGATCGGCGGACCGTTCGCTCCGTGACGTCGTCCGGTGGATGCGCACGCGGGAGCGGACGGCGTGGCCCGGCAGCGCGGCGTCGGGCGGCTATCCGCCCCCGCCCGCGAGCGTGGCGCCCGGGCGCATGGCCCTGACCTTCATCGGCCACTCCACGTTCCTCGTCCGCACGGCGTCCCTCACGTTCATCACCGATCCGGTGTTCACCTCGCACGCCGGCCCGTTCGGCGTGCTCGGCCCGCGCCGCGTGCGATCCCCGGGACTGCCGCTCGCCTCGCTGCCGCCGGTGGACGTCGTCCTCGTCAGCCACAACCACTACGATCACCTGCAGCATTCCTCGTTGCGCCACTTTCAGAGGTCCGCGTCGTTCGTCGCGCCGCTGGGCGTCGGTCCGTACCTGGGACTGCGCCGACGGCTCGCTGACGTCGACCTTCCGCCTGACGTGGACCTTCCGCCTAAAGGCGGAAGCCACATGGACCTTCCGCCTAAAGGCGGAAGCCACGCATCGCGCTCAGAGCCCGATGTGGCTTCCGCCTTTAGGCGGAAGATCGGGAGCGGACCACAGATCCACGAACTGGACTGGTGGCAGACGGTGCAGATCGGCGGCGCGGCGATCACGGCGGTGCCGGCGCAGCACTTCTCCGCACGGACCCCGTGGGATCGCAACCGGACGCTCTGGTGCGGCTTCGTCGTGGAGGTGGACGGGCTGACGATCTACTTCGCCGGGGACACGGGCTACGCCACGCATTTCGCCGAGGCCGGCGGCCGATGGCCGCGCATCGACCTGGCGCTGCTGCCGATCGGCGCCTACGAGCCGCGCTGGTTCATGATCTACGCGCACATGAACCCGGAAGAGGCGGTCCGGGCGCACCTCGATCTTCATGCCCGCGCCAGTGTCGGCATGCACTTCGGGACCTTCCAGTTGACCGACGAAGCCATCGACGAGCCGCTGCGCGCGCTGGAACGGGCGCGCGCCGAGCGCGGCCTCACTGCCGACGCGTTTCGCGTGCTCGGGTTCGGTGAGACTGCGATCGTTTAGGCGACTGCGTCGAGCGCGGTGCCCACGCGCGACAGCCCTTCGCGGATTTTCTCGGTGTCGCCGCCGTATCCGAGCCGGAAGTGCGCCGGCGCGTCGAAGAACGCGCCTGGCCCCAGCGCCGTCCGGCGCTCGCGCATCACGCGGTCGATGAACGGACCGGCGTCGCTCGTGCCCTTGATCCGGGGGAACACGATCGTCCCGGGCGAAGGGACCCATTCGAGCTCACGCCGCGACTGCAGGAAGGCGTCGGCGAGCGCCTTGTTGCGCGCGAGGATCGCGCGCGCGCGCAGGTAGAGCGCGTCGAGGTGCTCGAAGGCGAGCACGGCGAGCCGCTCCGCGACGATCGAGCCGGTGCCGTCCACGACGTCGCGGGCGCGGCGGACGCGGTAGGTGATCGCCGGCGACGCGATCACCCAGCCGGCGCGCAGGCTGGACAATCCGTACGATTTCGTCAGGCTGCTGGTGGTGATGAAGACGTCGCCGCGCGCGGCGGCGGTCGGGCTGGTGTCGCCGGTGACGTCCTTGTAGACCTCGTCGACGACGACGTGCGCGCCGGCACGGTCCGCGAGACGGCCGATCTCGTCGAGTGCCGCCGCGTCGGCGGCGACGCCGGTCGGGTTGTGCGGCGTCGTGATCACGATCGCCCTGGTCCTCGGCGTCATCGCCTGTTTCACGCGGTCGGGATCCAGCGCGAAGCCGTCCTCGAAGCGCCGCTCGAACCGCACCGTCCGCGCGCCGAACATGTGCGCGGCGCCGAGCAGCGGATCGTAGCCGGGGCGCTCGACGAGGACGTCGTCCCCCGGCTCCAGCAGCGCGGCGTAGACGAGAAAGTTGGCCCCCGACGTCCCCCCCGCGTGCGTCACGCGATCGGGATCGACGCGGTAGCGGGCCGCGATGGCGTCCATGAGCGGCCGGTAGCCGTTGTCGTTGGCGCCGCCGAACGCCACCGCCTCGCGCGCGTCAGGCAGATCGTCGATGCTGCACGCGAGGATGTTGCTGCCGGCCAGATCGATGTCAGGGGTGGGCCGCGTCTTCGCCCATTCCATGTACGGCGCGTGATACCGAATCTCAGTCACGGTGGGAGGCTGGGACATCGCGTCTCAGTCTAACGCGCCGTCCGCCGCAGAAAACAGTTGCCGCGCTGTCGCGCGGTTGGGATAGAATCCGCCCGTCCGGTAACCATTCCTTTGCCGTAGCCACCCTGCGATCGGCCGGCAGACCCCTAGTCAACCCCCGTGGAGAGGAGACGAGATGCACAGCAGAAGACTGTACGCCTGCGTTGTCGCGGCCGTTCTCGCGGTCGCGTCCGTCGCGGCCCTGATCGCCAGCGACAGCTTGAATATCAGGCTGCGCGACGATTGCGACCCGGCGACGTTCAACGCCGATCCACCCGCCGGAGTCGGCCCCGGGACCTGTGTCGGCGGCGGCGACACGACGTTCGGCGACTTCCTGGCCGAGTTCGGCCAGACCGGCCGGGTGGAGAAGTGGCGCTTCAACAACGATCACGCGGACGTGGATCGTGGAACCGCGATCACCCTGACCAACCGCGGCGGCGAGACGCACACCTTCACGCGGGTCGCCGAGTTCGGCGGCGGGTTCGTGCCGCCGTTGAATGGGCTTCCCGACGGCGGACAGCTGGCGATCGCGCCGGAGTGCGCGGCGGCGCCAGGCGTGCCGCAGCCGCCGAGCGAGAACAACCTGTTCGTGCCCGCGGGCACGACCGCGCAGACGCCGCGCCTCACAAAGCGCGGGACGGTGAAGTTCCAGTGCTGCATCCATCCCTGGATGCACTCGGAGATTACCGTCAAGTAGGAGAGAGACGGGGCGGGCACGTGAGTGCCCGTCCCGGCGAACCCGGCGTCTTCACCGCGCTCCGCTGGCGCGGCCTAGCGCGCTGAAGGCCCGCCTCGCGCCGTCCGGCGCGCATACCAGTAATAAACGGGAATCCCCAGGGCGATGAGCGCCGCGCCTTTCGCCGCGGCGGCCGGCGCCGCGCCGATCGTGCTCGCCACGACCGCCGCGGCGATCGCCACGAACGCGATCTGGACGACCGGGTAGCCGGGGGCGCGGAAGCTGTCGGGCGCGCGCGCCGACAGCGGCAGCGAGCGGCGGAACATCAGCACCGTCAGCACGGTCAGGCCGAAGAAGATCCAGTCGGCAAAGACGACGTAATTGGCGAGCTGCTCGTACGAGCCGGTCAGCGCGAGGATACACGACCACGTCGACTGCACGACGATCGCCAGGCTCGGCGTGGCGTAGCGCGGGTGCAGCGTCGCCAGCGCCGGCACGAACAGCCGATCGGCGGCCATCGCGTAATACACGCGCGTCGGCGCGAGGATCGCCAGGTCGAGGAAGCCGAACGTCGAAATCGCGATCGCGCTGCTCATGAACACGTCGCCCCAGGCGCCGAACATCCGCCGGGCGGCATCCGCCGCCGGAGCCTGCGTCGCCGCGAGGCCGTTCAGCCCCATCGCCCGCAGGTAGATGATGTTGGCGGCGAGATAGATGACGACGACCGCGACGGTGCCGGCCATCAGCGCCAGCGGCAGGTTGCGCTGCGGGTTCTCGATCTCTTCGCCGATGTAGTTCGCGTTCTGCCAGCCGCCGTAGGTGAACAGGATCGGCACCAGCGCCGCGCCGAAGGCGACGATCGTCGACGCCGGGCCGGCGATCGTGGCGCGCGTCTCGCTGAACCATCCGGCGTGCGCCGCGGCGAACAGGCCGGCGCCGATCAGCAGGGCGAGCGCCGCGACCTTCAGGATCACGAGCACGTTCAGCACCCGGCTGCCCGGCTTCACGCCGAGGTAGTTGACGATCGACAGCACGACGATCGCGGCGATGGCGAGCGGGACGCGCGCGGCGTCGGGACCGTTGACGAGGTGCAGCGCGTAGGTGGCGAAGGTGATGGCGACGGCGGCAATCGCGCCGGTCTCGATCACCAGCAGCAGCGCCCAGCCGTAGAGGAAGCCGGCGAGCGGGTGCAGGCCGTCGCGCAGGTAGACGTACTGGCCGCCCGCCTTGGGAAAGATCGCCCCCAGCTCCGCGTAGGAGAAGGCGCCGGCAAGCGCAATCACGCCGCCCGCCACCCACGCGCCGAGGACGAGCAGCGGCGTATCGAGCCGCTGGGCGACGATGTAGGGGGTGACGAAGATACCCGCGCCGATGATCCCGCCGATGACGACCATCGTCGCGTCGAAGGGACCCAGAGCGCGCTTGAAAGACACGTCAGCGGTTCGCGGTCTGCAGTCTGCAGTTCGCAGTCTGCGGTTTACGCATACGCCGCGCCGACCATGATCTTCTTGATGCGCAGGTAGGGCGAGCCGTGCGAGATGCTGTTGGTCTGCGTCGGCTGCCCCTTGGCGTCGCCGCCGGTGCCGTGCATCTCCCACTGGTCCGGGCCGGTCAGCGCGTCGAGGTTGCCCCAGAAGTCGGTGGTGATGGCGTTGTAGGTGACGTTGGTCACCATCCGTGTCTTCTTGCCGTTCTTGATCTCCCAGAACGCGTTGCCGCCGAACTGGCCGTTGTAGCGCTGCTGGTCGATCGAGTAGCTGCCGCGGCCGTCGATCATCACGCCGTCCCTGGTGTCGGCGATGATCTGGTCGAGCGTCGGCGATCCCGGCGGGCCGGGCTCGACGTGGACGTTGGCCATGCGCAGGAACGGATAGTCGCGCCACGACTGCGCGTAGGTGCAGCCGCGGCTCTCTTTCTCGTTGATGTAGTGCGCGGTCTCGCGGTTGGTCATCAGGCCGACCAGGATGCCGTCGCGGACGATCGGGAACTTCGTCGTCTTGACGCCGTCGTCGTCATACCCGATCGTGCCCAGGCCGCCGGGGATGGTCTTGTCGGCGGTGACGTTGAAGAGCTTCGATCCGTATTTCAGCTTGCCGAGGTCCGAGACCTTCACGAAGCTCGTGCCGGCGTAGTTCGCCTCGTAGCCCATGATGCGATCGAGCTCGGTGGCGTGCGCGACGATTTCGTGGATGGTGAGCATCGCGTGCGACGGGGTCAGGATCAGGTCCTTCACGCCCATGTCGATCGGTTTCGCGGTCGTGAACTCGACCGCCTCGGCGGCGATGCGCTCGGCGTTCTCGAGCATCCTGGCGTCTTCCGCGACCTCCCAGCCGCCCATCTTCGGGACCGCCGAGAAGGTGCGCGTCCGCACCACGTCGTCCTTGCGGGCGGTCACCGAGAAGCTCGGGTTGGTCTGCCACGACTCCTGCTCGATGTAGGAGCCTTCGCTCGACGCGAAGTACTTCCACTCGTAGCTGGTGTTGACCGAGACGTTGACGTTCTGCACGTCCTTGTTCTTGACCACCGCGTCGACGACCTTCTGCACGAAGTCCTGCTTCGCCTCCCGCGCGATCGAGTCGGGATCCTTCTGGATCGGCGTCGGCCAGTAGACCTGGTAGGCCGGCACGGGGGCGAGACGGACGTCGGTCTTCTTGGCGACGGCGCTCGACCTGGCGACCTCGGTGGCGAGGCGCGTGATGCGGCGGATCTCGTCTTCGGTGACGATCGGGCTGCTGGCGAAGCCCCAGGTGCCGCTGTGAATCACGCGCACGCCGAAGCCGGCCGCGCCGGCGCGTCCTGCCGCGCCGCGTCCGCCGCGCCCGCCCCCGCCACCCCCGCCGAAGCCGCCGCCCCGGCCGCCGCCGCGTCCGCCGCGTCCGCCGAAACCGCCGAACTCGTCCTCCTGCCCCGGGACGGGGTTGCCGCCGTTGGCATTGACGCCGCTGCTGGTCGAGCGCGTGAAGCGGATGTCGGCGTAGCTGCAGCCCGCCGCCTTCGCTTCCTTCAGCGCGATGTCGGACAGCCCCCTGAACTTCGAGTCCATCACGCGCCCCGGCGGGGTCTGCGCGAGGAGATCGGCGATCAGGTCGCTGCCGGCGACCACGAGGCCGGCCGCACCGACGGTCTTGATGAAGTCTCTGCGTGTCTGTGACATGGTCGAAAATCCTCGAGCTACACCGCGGGCGACACGGACGTCATGTAGAAGTCTTCGATCCGCACGGCGGGCACGAGCGCCGAGCCCGGCCCGTCGTACGCCTCACCCGTGTGCATCGGCACGCTCTCGCCGATCGCCGTCACGTTGTTGAAGCCGACCAGCGGCGACATGTTCCAGCGGAAGTTCTGCACCGGGCCGGCGATCTCGCCGTTCTCGATGAGGAACAGGCCGTCGCGCGTCATCCCGGTGTTGAGCAGCGTCGGCTGATCGACGGCGCGGATGTACCAGAAGAAGCTGACCAGCAGCCCGCGGCGCGTCGACTTGATCATCTGCTCGACCGACTGGTTCGATCCCTCCAGCACCAGGCTCATGTTGGGCGTGGCGCGCGTCGGCTCCTTCTTCGCCCGCGCGGCGTACTGATTGTCGTAATAGAGGTTCTTCAGCACGCCTTTCTCGACCCAGGTCACGGGGCGGGCGGCAGTGCCGTCGGCCATGATCGGCGTCTGCCGCAGGATCGGGTTGCCGATGTCGCTCTTGATGGTGACGAGATCGCTGAAGACCTTCTCGCCGAGCTTCGACGCGCCGCGCTCCTTGCCCGACAGGTACGATCGCGGGCCGGTCTCGACGGCGCGCGCGTTGAAGATGCCGGTCATCAGCGAGAGGAAGCGCGCCGCAGGACGCGACTCGAGGATGACGGTGTAACGCCCCGGCTCGAGCGCGCGCGGCTTCTGGCTCTTGACCGCCTTGTCGGCGGCGATCTCGCTGATCTTCGCCGCGTCGATCAAGCTCAGGTCCTTGACGCCGGTGATGCCGGCCCAGCCCGAGCCGCGCCCGTCCTGCGTGCGGCAGGTGAGGATCATGCCGGCTTCCGCGTACTGGTAGTAGGCGAACAGCCCTTCCGAGTTCGCGCTGCACGTCGTCTGGTAGTTCTTCGGGATGTAGCCGGAGCCGAGCGCCCCCTTCTTGTCGCAGACGGCGACGCTCTTCTTCACCATCTCGGCGCGCTCGCCGGGACCGAAGTTGACCATCGCCGGGAGCGCCGCGTCCACCGGGACGTAGTCCTGCGGCCCCTTCACGAGCGGCGGCAGGTTGGGGTTGTCGCGCGCGGTCTGCGCCGCCTCGTTCGCCTCGTCGACCATCGCCTTGAGCGACTCGTCGTCGAACTCGCGCGTGGACGCCGTGCCGGACTTCTGCCCGGGGCGCACCGTGACCGAGACCTGCTGATCGAGCTGAACGAGGTTGACGGTGATCGTGGAATTGGCCCAGCGGGTGCCGGAGCGCTCGCCGCCGTTGAACTCGACTTCAACGGCGTCCGCCTTGGCCATGTTCAGGACTTTGTCGGTGAGGGCCTTGATTTCTTCGCGTGAGTACATGGCGCGCGATCATATACCGCCGCCGCGCCCGGATCGCTTACCGCTACTTCGGCTGATGCTCCTTCACCATGTGCCAGCCGGGCGTCGTCGAGAGATCGGGAAGGTCCGCCTTTATCGCTGGCGCCGTGTCGTAGTGATCGACGCCGGTCATGCCGATGCGCTTCCGCGCCGCGCCGAACGAGCCTCCCGGGATCAGCCGCGGATCGCTCGGCGCCGGTTCAGCCGTCTTCTGTTCGCCCTGTTTTTCCTCAGCCATCGAACGATTATCCTCCATGATCCCGCCAGGGGGTAGAATCAGAGGATGTCCACACACGCTCCGACCTCCCCGGCTGAAAAACAATCCACTTCCATGGCGCCGCCGTCCGGACACGGCGTCACCTTGCACGCGGCCTTCGCCGGCGTCCGACGCGTCCCCGAGCCGATCAACGAGCCGATCAACTCCTACGCGCCCGGCACGCCGCAGCGAGCGGAGCTGAAAGCGCGGCTCAAATCGATGGCGGCCGAGAAGGTCGACATCCCGCTGATCATCGGCGGGCGCGAGATCCGCACGGGCAACCTCCATGACGTCGTGATGCCGCACGATCACGGCCACGTGCTCGGCCAGTACCATCTCGCCGGCCCCGAGCACATCCAGCAGGCCATCGCCGCTTCGGCGGCCGCGCGCCGCGAGTGGGCCGCGTGGCCCTGGGAAGATCGCGCCGCCGTGCTGCTGCGCGCCGCCGAGCTCCTTGCCACGACCTGGCGCTCGACGATGAACGCGGCGACGATGCTCGGCCAGTCGAAGACGGCGTTCCAGTCGGAGATCGACGCCGCCTGCGAGATGATCGACTTCTGGCGCTTCAACACCTACTTCGCGCAGGAGCTCTACCAGGAGCAGCCGATCAGCAGCCCCGGGGTGTGGAATGCGATGGAGTACCGCAATCTCGAGGGCTTCATCTACGCCGTGTCGCCGTTCAACTTCACGGCGATCGGCGGCAACCTGACCACGGCGCCGGCGCTGATGGGCAATACCGTGATCTGGAAGCCGTCGCACGCGGCCATGCTCAGCAGCTACTACACCTACAAGGTGCTCGAAGCCGCGGGCCTGCCGCCCGGCGTCATCAACTTCCTGCCCGGTGACGCGGCCAGCATCACCAACGCGCTGCTCGACTCGCCCGAGTTCGGCGGCATCCATTTCACCGGCAGCACCGCCGTCTTCAACAGCATGTGGAAGAAGGTCGGCGAGAACATGGGGCGCTACCGCACCTATCCGCGCCTGGTCGGCGAGACCGGCGGCAAGGACTTCGTCGTGGCGCACCCGTCGGCCGATCCGCAGGAGGTCGCGGTGGCCCTGGCGCGCGGCGCCTTCGAGTACCAGGGGCAGAAGTGCTCCGCCGCCAGCCGCACCTACATTCCGCAGTCGCTGTGGAACGAGGTGCGGGATCGCACCGTCGCGATGATGAAGGACTTCAAGGTCGGCGACGTGCGCGACTTCCGCAACTTCATGGGCGCGGTCATCGACAAGAAGGCCTTCACCAAGATCAGCGAGTATCTCGACGACGCGAAGAAGAACGCCAAGGTGATCCAGGGCGGCACCGCCAGGGGGGACAAGGGCTACTTCATCGAGCCGACGCTGATCGAGACGCAGGATCCCGGCTACCGGCTGCTCTGCGAAGAGATCTTCGGACCGGTGCTGACCGCCTACGTCTATCCCGACGGCCAGTGGGAAGAGACGCTCGACATCGTCGACAAGACGTCGCCGTACGCGCTCACCGGCGCGGTGTTCTCGCGCGACCGCGGCGCGGTCCGCCAGGCCGCGTCGGCGCTGCGCCACGCTGCCGGCAACTTCTACATCAACGACAAGCCGACCGGCGCAGTCGTCGGGCAGCAGCCCTTCGGCGGCGCGCGCGGATCGGGCACCAACGACAAGGCGGGATCGAAGCTGAACCTGGTGCGGTGGGCGAGCGCGCGCACCGTCAAGGAAACGCTGGCGCCGCCGCGCGACTACAAGTATCCCTTCATGGCCGAAGAGTAGCGCGTTCCCGCGCGGCGTTCGTTCCCACTCGCGACCGTGCCCCCGGCACGGTCGCGATCGTTTCTGCAAGGCTCGTTACAAGTTTCGCCCGCGACTGACCTGCCCCGGCTCACTCCCGCCCCGCTAAAGCGACCTTACGCGCACGACATCGCGTCGGCTGTCAGTTTGCAGCCGCGCTCATTCGTCCTTCTCGCCAGCCAGTGTCGGACCTTGTCGTGTGCGGGTGTGCGCCTGCGCACATGTTTCCGGAGAGACTCCATGCGCGTCGCGCGCCTTGCCCTCGGCCTCCTGTTCTTTGCGTTCATTGTCGGTGCGCGTCCTACGCCAGGCGCGGCGCAGGCGCCGCCCGCTCCCGCGCAGCGGTGGGACGGTTTGATCGAACGTCTCTCGACGCCCGGGCAGTGGCAGGCAGAGTGGTTCAGCAATCCGCGCATGTCGCGTCACGCCCTGTCCGGCGACGGGCGTTACTTGGTCTTCGTCGCCGATGTGGCGAACCCTCCCTACGAACCGATCGCGTCGTTGCTCGTCCGCGATCGCATG
>Ga0207691_10001501_pt1 | contig 23232 bp, 23 predicted proteins | sample KBSM13metaG_FD_184327 | JGI IMG/M metagenome (GOLD analysis project Ga0207691, IMG submission 184327) | Miscanthus rhizosphere microbial communities from Kellogg Biological Station, Michigan, USA - KBS M1-3 metaG (SPAdes) (version 2) | ecosystem: Host-associated > Plants > Roots > Rhizosphere >... | reverse complement strand
TTTCGCCGCGATGATTAACAAATCACTCGTTGCCATATTTGATGTTACGACAAGTAAACGACGATTCGAGTGATCAGGCGCCGAGGAAATCGGACGATCAAGAGATCAGCTTCGGGAAGGGGAGCGGGGCAACGCGGTGACGGAGTTGGAGAAAGGGGCGTTCTACTACCACGAACAGAATCGTGGCAACGGCGTAAACGCATAATTCGACGACGAAAAGAGCGGTCGCCGAAGTGAGCACGATATTGTGAGTTACGCAGAATTGCGCGACGAAGTAGATGACAAGCTTTTGAACGAGATAGGCGCTATAAGCGATACTGGCGATAAAAGCGGCGCCGGGAATTTTTACTCGCCGTAAGATTAGCCGCGGACTGACAGCGCAAACAAGTAACGCGGCCATTCCGAGAGCGATCAACGGGAATTGCCAGATGGCGGCGGCGACGGTGAGATAATCGTCTTCACCCAGATATAATGCGTAAACGATGAGGGCGAGCCCGGGCAGCAAGAGCCAAGGGGCAAGATTCATCAGGCGGTGCCACCATCGCGAACGGAATTTTTCGATCGCAGCCAGGACAACACCGAAGACGAGAGGATCGAGCCGCGTCCAGGTCGGGTAATAGATCCAGGTTTGAAAGCCGCGGAAGGAGACACCGGTTTCGACTAAATTCTGCCGGGCAAGAAATGTGCGCAGCCCGATTCCGCCAAGAACGATGAGGCATGGCATGATAAATCGAGCGCAAGGCCATCGGCTAACGAGAATTAGTATCAGGGGCAGGAGGAAATAGAACTGGTCTTCGACCGCAAGCGACCAGGCGTGGGAAAAGGCGGTGCCGCCATGCAGACCAATGTTTTGCACCGAGAAGACAAATTTCCAAAGCGGCGACATTTCCGGGTACTCCCGCCACGACGGCAAAAACGTATAAACGCCAAGGATGACGAAGTAAGCCGGGATGATTCGCAAGGCGCGGCGGGCGAAGAAGCGCCACAGGTCGATTGGCCGACTGCGCGCGAGCGGCGCGAGCAATTGCCCGCCAATCAGGTAGCCACTGAGAACAAAGAATAGATCAACCCCGATCCAGCCGAATCGATCCACGCGGCCGGGCAATTTGAAACCGAAAAGGGCGGCGTGATAAATGACCACCACGATGATGGCGAGAGCACGGAGAAGATCGAGACCCGGCTGACGTTCGCGATCGGTAAAGCGCGGGTCGACTCCGAGCCGGAGTGGCGTTGTAGTTTCGCTCACGGAATTTCGGATGCACGACGCTAGCAGATCGCTAACCACCTTCGAGCTTTAGCAGTCCGCAACTCGACGGCTTTAAGCCGTCAAGATTTTATCGCAAGTCTTGAGGGTGTGGAGTAACTTGGGCGCGTCGAGCGGCGTATTTACTGCAACGCTGCAATGATTCGCGCGACAAGGAATTGCGGCGCGATTCCCAGGAGGAGCACGATGGCTGCGGCGAACACAATTGTCAGTCTGGAAAGTCCGTTCTGCGCCGGGGATGAGAGCGAACGAGCTTCAGCGCCCTCGGTTTGGAAAATTACCTTTAAAACGATGAGATAATAGTAAAGGGAGATCAGACTGCCAAAAAGCGCGAGTGCCACGAGCCAGAGAAGACCATGGTTGGCACCGGCGCGAAACGCGGCGCTGAAGAGATAGAACTTGCCGAAGAAGCCGGCGAGCGGCGGAAGGCCAGCCAACGACAACATGAATATCGCCATGCACCCGGCGAGCAATGGTGAACGTGCGCGCAGCCCGGCGAAGTTTCGCAAATCGTCACCACCGGTTTCGCGGCGCACCAGCGCGACGACACCGAACGCGCCAATCAAAGTGAAGGCGTAGATGGTAGTGTAGAATAAGGTCGCGCTAAATCCTTCGCGGCCGCCCGCAATTATTCCGAGCAAGGTATAACCGGCGTGAGCAACGGCGGAGTAGGCGAGCAACCGGCGCAGATTGGTCTGGACCAAGGCAACCAGATTGCCAATGAGAATCGAGAACGCAGCCAGCACCGCTAGCACCGGCGACCAACCGGCAACCATGGCGTGCCAGTTGGCGCTACCGTGGACCGGGCCAAATCCAATGAGCACGATTTTTCCCAGGACAACGAACGAAGCCACTTTTGATCCCGATGCAATAAAGGCGGCGCTCGAAACCGGCCCGCCTTGATAGGCATCGGGCGCCCAGAGATGAAAAGGCGCGGCTGCGATTTTGAAAGCGAAGCCGACCAGGGTCATGACGATCCCGGCGAACAAAAGGGGCGAGAGAGATTGCACAGCAAGACCTTCAGCGATGGCGGTAAGACTCGTTGTGCCCGCCATGCCATAAATGAAACTCAGTCCAAAGAGAGTGAAAGCGCTGGCGGTACTGCCAAAGAGGAAATACTTCAGCCCGGCTTCGGCCGATCGGATGTCGGTTTTGTCGAATGCCGTCATAAGATAAAGCGACAGACCGGTAAGCTCTAGTCCAATAAAAATCATGAGTAGCTCCTCACTACTAACGAGAAGTAGCAAACCGATGGTAGCGAGCAGGACGATGGCGAGATACTCGCTGTAATTTGGTATCTCACGGGACGCGAGAAGAACGGTAAAGAAAGCAAGAACCAAACAGACGATCTGGAAGAGCGAGTTGAGCGGCGAGATCACCAGCATGCCATGGAACAAATTTGCGTGTGATGGAAGCAGCACTATGGCTTCGATCGCGATAATGAGTCCGAGCACTCCGACCAGCATGCAGAACCGTGTAGCCGCGGCCGCGCCGGCCGCGGCAGGTTTCGGCATTGCAACCGACACGCCTGCTACGACAGTTCCGCGACTCGTGGTCAGACCAATCACGAGAACGACCAGCGCAGTCAAAGTAACGATGGCTTCGGGAGCGGCGAATTTGAGAAGATCGAGGTAGGACATTGCTCAGGCGTGATTCGTTAAATCGTTACACGGTGAATCGGAATCCCGATCTAACAGTTCACGGTTTAACGATTGACGCTTCATCTTGCCAGAAACCGCATTGCTTCAACGGCGGGTTGAATGCGATCGAGTAAGAACTTGGGATAGATTCCGATTGCCACAGTGGTAAACATCAGGAGGCCGGCGCCAAGTTTCTCGGGAATAGTAATTGGTTCGAGGTGGATCGGCCGCTCCGCAGGCGATGTCATTGATGGCGGCAAAGCCGCAAACTCTTTAACATCGCCCGACGGAGCGGCCGGTCCACCTTCGAAGAAGCTTTTCTTCAAGGCACGCAAGGTGAATGCGGCTACCAAAACCATGCCAGCACCGGTAATCCAGACTGCGACCGGAAAGGTTTTCCAAACGCCGATGAGGATGGTGATCTCGGCGGCGAACCCGCTGAAACCGGGAATACCCATCGACGCGGCCGAAGCGATGACAAAGACAAAGGCTGCGAACGGAAGCGCGCGATTCAGGTCCATCAGCGACAGTTGATCAAGATCGCGGGTGTGAGTACGGCGATAAATCATGCGTCCAGCAACGGCAAAGAGGAGTGCACCGATCACTCCGTGGGAAAACATTTGCAGCACCGCGCCGGAAACGCCGAGAACGTTTGCGGTGGCCAAGCCCAAAAGCACGAAACCCATGTGGCTCACGCTTGAATAGCCGATGACGAATTTCAGGTCGCGCTGTCGCAGGGCCACCGCCGCGGCATAAACAATTCCGATAACGGCCAGAATCGCGATCCAATTTCTCCACATTTGGAAACCTTGCGGGAAAAGATTCATCGCGACGCGCAGCCCGCCGTAGGCTCCGAGTTTCATCACAATTCCGGCGAGCAACATCGAACCCGCAGTCGGCGCGGCCACGTGGCCGGTGGGCGCCCAGGTGTGCAATGGCCAAATGCCGGCAAGGACGGCAAAACCGAGGAACAAAACCGGGAAGGCCCACGATTGTAATTGCGGGGTAAATTGGAATCGGGCGAGCTCATTCAAGTCGAGTGAACCGGCGCTGACATAGGCGGCGATGATCCCGATGAAAACAAGCGCACCGCCAAAGAAGGAGTAAAGGGTCAGCTTCATTGCGCCGTACTCCTTGTTAGTCGATCCCCAGATCGCGATCAGGAAGTACTTGGGCACAATGACCAATTCGTAAAAGACAAAGAGCAGGAACAAATCCGCACTCAGGAAAACGCCGAAGGAGCCTCCTACGACGAGCAAGAGCCAGAAAAAGAACTCGTTCGGTCGTTCATCCACATCCCAGGAAAAAAGGACGGAGCTGACTGCTGTTATCGATGTAACCAGGACGAGCGTCAGACTGATTCCGTCCACCGCGAGGTGGTAATTCATGCCCAGGGCCGGTACCCAGGGCGCGCGAACAATGGTGGTGAAATGCGCGAGATCGTGACAGAAGAACGTTGCCAGACTAATCGCGAAGGTCGCGCTAGTTGTTAGCAACGCGATCCAGCGCGAGAACGCACGTGGCAAGAAGAGCAACAGTACTGCCCCCGCGAACGTGATGTAAATCGTCCACGCGATCACTTGGCGATTACGACATCTCCGCTTTGAATTGGTCGGGACACGTCATCCCACTGCATAGAGATGTTGCTGCTACAAAACCAATGAGTATGTATTTCATAACTATTTCCGTGTTCGGTATCGCGGAGCTTGCTCGCGAACGTGAAAGCCGATCTCGCGTTTCGTTTTCTCCGGCGGGACCATCAATTGTCGGATTGCTTCGATGATCGCATTGATTTCCTTATCGTGCTTGCCGACGCGACCTTCGAGGTCCGCAAATTTTTGTGCGAGCTCACGATTTGTCTCAAGAGTCTGACGCAATTCTACGAACGCGCGCATGATGGCGATGTTCACTTTCACCGCCCGCGGGCTGTTAAGCACACTCGACAGCATGGCCACGCCCTGCTCAGTGAAGGCGTAGGGACGATGACGGCGACCGCCACGACCTTTTGCTCTTCCAAATTGGAATATCAAAGACTCGGCTTCCGCGGCCGTAAGTTGAAACATGAAATCTGCTGGAAATCGCTCACGATTGCGTCGCATCGCCTTATTCAGATTTCCGGTGGTAACGCCGTACAAAGGCGCTAAGTCGAAGTCGAGTAGCACCTTCTCGCCACGGAAAACGCGAATGACTCTGGCAACTTGCCGAATCACAATGAGCTCTTTACTCATCGCATCTTCCCCGCGAAAGCGTGGCCACACCTTGTTCGGTAAATACACGCACCTGCTTCGAAAATCTTAGGGTCGAAGAGGATGTCACAAACTGTGATATCCTTTCGATTTCGGCGCGCGAGAGGATGAAGGCGAAATCCGATGGGAAGCGGCCAGAATTACGCTTTACCGCCTGATTCAGAACCCGCGTCTGCACGCCGTAGAGCCTCGCTAAATCGCGATCGAGAATAACTTTTTGCTCGCGCAGATAAAGTATCTTTTCGGGAATCGGGTAGATCGAAATAACGTCTTTGCTCATGGTCAGGCAAGCAGCCGCGCCATCTGCACGACAGTGGAGTTGAAAATGTTGAAGAGGCATTGGGGCGCGATGCCGATGGCGAACATGAGAAGGGTGACCGGAATTATTACCCACTTCTCGTTAGGCCTGAGCTCGGCAAAAGCGACACCGGTTTCGACGAGCGGGCCGCTGAAAAGCGCTTGCATCGCGCGCATAAAGACAATGGCAGTGAAGAGGAGACCGAAAACCGCCACCACGGTAAAAGAAGCGGCAATGGCGAAGGAACCTTTGAAGATGAGAAATTCGCCGATGAATCCGTTTAGTCCGGGCAATCCGAGCGAGGAAAACATCGCCACGCTCATCCAGCCGCAAAGGAGGGGGGCGCGTTGCATCAGTCCTCCGAAATCATCGATACCGCGCAGGCCGCGACGTTGCTCGAGCAGCCCGACAAAGTAGAACAGCGCGGCGGCGGTGATGCCATGATTGAAGATTTGCATAAAGACGCCGCTTAAGGCCGCCTGCGTTTCGACCAAAGGCCGCTCCGTCGCCGCGGTGACGGCGAAAAGACCGAGCATGCAGTAGCCCAGATGATTGATCGACAAGTAGGCAACCATTCGTTTCAGGTCCGACTGCGCCCACGCGGCCAGAGGGGCGATTACGATGGAACAAACCGCCAGGGTCAACAGCCACGGCCCGAGTGCCGCAATCTCGTTAGGAAAGAGGGGCAGAAGCAGGCGGATAAAACCGTAAACTCCCATTTTGGAAAGGGCACCGGTCAGCACCATCGAGACACCGGTGGGCGCGGTTTCATAGGCGTCAGGCAACCAGGTGTGAAAGGGAAAGAGCGGAACCTTAACCGCGAGTCCAAGAAAGATTCCGGCGAAGGCGAGCCACTTAAAATTGCCGGTAAGCAAGTCGCCGGTTTTTGCGAGATTGGCGAGACCGGCGAAATCAAAAGTGCCCCTGGCAAAATAGATCCCGAGGAAAGAGAGCAGCATCGCCACACTACCGAGAAAGGTATAAAGGAAGAATTTTGTGGCGGCGCGGTCGCGTTTTCCGCCTCCCCAGATTTTAATAAGGAGGAAGGCAGGTATGAGGCTCATCTCGTAGAAGAGAAACCAGAGAACGAAATTCTGGGCGGTGAACGTGCCGTAGAGCGCGGCCTGCATAATCAACATCAGCGCGCAGAAACCGCGATCTCTCGCTGAACGGGATTGTGCCAGTAAAGCGAATGGAAATACCAGCGAAGTAAGGATGACAAGAAGCAGACTCAGGCCATCGATCCCGACCAAATACTCGGCGCCGATTGCCGGGATCCAGCTATGCCGTTCGACTAGCTGAAGACCCGGCAAGGTAGAATCGAAGCTTCGCCATAATAGAAAAGCACCTATCGCAGTAACTAGATTAAATGCGAGTGCGACGCCGCGAGCGTAGTTGCGCGTAGCCCCAACCAAAAGCGCGCCGACGATCGGAACAACTATGAGTGTAGTAATCAGCCAAGCCATGCGTAAAGGACAAGCAAAAGGAGCATTCCGATGGCGATTGCGCCCAGATAAGCTTGGATCTGACCCGAATGTGCTGCGGCAATCAGTCGGCCAAAACCGCGTGTTCCAGCGGTCGTTTCGTCAACACCGGCGTTGATGCCGTGGTCGTCAAAACCTTTGCTCAAAACCCCGAAAGCCTGAGCAAGTCCAGCAAATAGCCTGACCAGGCCATCCCAGAAATAGCGGTCCAGCCAGTCGGCTAGACGCGACAGCATTCGGCTGAGAGCGATAATGGTTTGTTCATAGATTTCATCGAACCACATTTTGTTTTCGAGAAATCGGAATAGCCCTGGCTGTGCCCGCGCCAATGGATCCACTTCGCTGGCGTTGCGATAGATCAACCAACCAACCCCAATTCCTCCGGCGACCAGCGCAAGTGAGAGAAGAAGTATTGGCTGAATAAGCAAGCTGAGGTCAGCGCGTGCTGGTTCGCCGTTGAGATAGGCGTGGAGCCAGGGCCAGGCTGGCGTGAGCACGAGGACGAAAAGAATCGAGCACAACGCAAGGACAATGAGCGGCATCGTCATTACCCGCGGACTTTCGTGCGCATGGAACACAGGCCCCTGCCCTGTGCGCCCGACGGAGATGTCCTTCGTTGTTCTCGCTCCTTCAGCGGAGTGGAACTCCGCAGGGCGCACAGACTGGAAGTCCGTATTCCGAGCGGAATCAAAAAAAATGTAGATCATTTGCCGAGTCATGTACAGCGCGGTGAGAACCACTCCGGCAAGCATCAGGTAATGTGGCAAGGGCGAGACGGACCAATGTGCCGTGCTGTGCAGGATTTCTTCCTTCGTCCAGCCGCCAGAAAAGAAGAAGGGAACGCCGCTCAAATTCATCATGCCGATGGCGTAAGTGAGGAACGTCACCGGCATGATCCAGCGCAGGCCGCCCATTTTGCGGATGTCCTGTTCATGATCAAGTCCGTGAATGACGGAGCCAGCACCGAGAAAGAGCAGCGCTTTGAAAAAGCCATGCGCGATCAGGTGCATGATCCCGGCCGCGACACCACCGACACCGAGCGAGACCATCATCAGGCCAAGCTGCGAGACGGTTGAGTAAGCTAGAATGCGTTTAATATCGAACTGCGCCAGGGCAATGAGCGACGCCATAAGCGCAGTGACGACACCGACCGTTACCACTACAGTGAGAGACGGTGTTACGCCATTGACTGCGCCTAACGAGAATAAGGGATAGACGCGAGCGACAAGGAAGACGCCCGCTGCGACCATGGTCGCAGCATGAATCAACGCACTAACCGGTGTCGGTCCTTCCATCGCATCCGGCAGCCAGACGTGAAGAGGGAATTGCCCGGATTTGCCGACGGCACCGCAGAAAATCAGCAGCGCGATGAAGGTGGCGCTGGCGCCAATGGCCAGAAGTCCCGTGTCTTCGAGGCAACCGCGTCCCTGGTCGTAAAACAAAAGGGTGCCGCTGTTGTGGTAGAGCCAAAGCATCCCGAGAAAGAACCCGAGATCGCCGATACGCGTGGTGATGAAAGCTTTCTTAGCCGCAACGGCGGCGCTCGGCCTCTCGATCCAGAAGCCAATCAGCAAATAGGACGCTAGCCCGACAAGTTCCCAGCTAACAAAAAGTAGGAGCAGACTGTTTGCGATGACCACTCCGAGCATCGCGCCAGAGAAGAACGAGAGATAGGCAAAGAAGCGGGTGAAGTTTTTGTCGCCGGCCATGTAGCCAACGCTGAAGACAAAAATGCAAAGACCGACCAGCGTGATCATGACCATCATGGCGGCGGCGAGCGGGTCGAGCATCCAGCCGATGCGAAGGGCCTGGTCGCCGAAAGTGAACCAGGTGAAATTGTGGACGGCGCGGAAGCCCGGAGTTTGCAGCGTTGGTAAGAAGGCGACGATCGCGAGGATAAGCGCAACGACCTGGCTGAAGATCGCGAGCAAAGCTGCGATGCTACGCTGCGGATTCGCAAGACTTAGAACTACGAGCGAAACGGCCAGCGGCACGGCTGGGATCAGCCAAAGATTGGTGACGATCCAGCTACTCATTTGTCGAGCATGAGTGTGAACAGGATTGGGGGTTCATCCTTTGAGCTGGTCGAGTTGATCGACGTTCGTCGTGCGGTAATGGCGGTAAATGGCGATGACAAGAGCGAGACCAACGGCGGCTTCGGCGGCGGCGATAGCAATAGAAAAGATCGCGACCAATACGCCAGTTGGTGATTGCGGCTGCGGGCCGAAGCGCCAGAAAGCGATGAAATTCAAGTTGGCGGCTGCGAGCATTAGCTCAATGCCGATCAAAATGAAAATAGCATGCCGCCGGCTGAGGGCGGCGAGCAGGCCGATGGAGAATAGCGCGGTCGAGATGATGAGGAAAAGTTGGAGGGTTGGAGTCATCGCGCGCTTCTTTGGCTGGGGAGCACAGGCCGCTGGCCTGTAGTTCGCGGCAGCCTGTCGCGAACATCTTTTGGTATGAGCTCTGTTGCTACTTCGATGCTTGCCCCCTTCACAAAAATGCATTCGGCACGGCGGCCGAATGCTGCAGGCTGGCAGCCTGCGCTCCCCGGAAAAATAATTTCGCGCGCCATCAGCGCTTCTCCTCCATTACCAGCACAAGGGCGCCAATGAGCGCGGCGGTGAGGACGAGCCCGACGCATTGTAGCGGCCAGACAAAATCGGTCATCAAAACTTCGCCGATCCGTTTTACGGTGAGCGGTTCGATTTGCGGCGCCGGAATTGCCAGCGATATCGTTTTCAAAATTGTCCAGAGCAATCCGCCAAAGACAGCTAGTGCCACAATGGCGCCGCTCCAGTTGATGCCACCAGTGCCATTCACCTCGCGCCGCGTCAGCAGGATGGTGAAAACAATTAAGACAGCGACAGCTCCGACATAAACAAAAACCTGCACCAATCCAACGAACTCAGCGCCTAACAAGAAGAAGTACGCAGCCAGACCAACAAACGCGATTACCAAACAAAGAGCTGCATGAATAAGCTTCCGCAGAGTAGCGGCGGCGAACGCGCCCGAAAGGGTAATGATAGCGATGATCAGAAAAGCGACGCTATTCATTCGGCGAAACGATAAGTGCGCGGCGCGAATTTTTTGCTCGTATCAAGGAGGCGCGAAAGCGTGAGATAAACGATTCCGATCACGGCCATCGACCAAAGCCAGCCTGCCAGACCGCGGCCCTGGTAATGCCAGACGGCGGCAGCGACGATACAAGTGAACGCCATCGGAAGCATGAATTTCCAGGCGAAGTTCATGATTTGATCGACGCGAGTGCGCGGAAGCGTACCGCGCACCCAGATGTAAACGAAAAGGAGCGCGCTCAACTTCAGGAAAAACCAAAGATAGGATGGAATAAAGTTGAGGGCAGCGATCGGCGAATGCCAGCCGCCGAGGAACAGTGTCACGGCCAATCCGCTAATGGCGAACATCCCAAAATACTCCGCCATGAAAAAGGTGGCGTATTTGAAGCCGGAATATTCGGTCATGTGGCCAGCGACAATTTCTGATTCGCCTTCCGGGACATCGAAGGGAGTGCGATTGGATTCGACCAGACCGGAGACAAAAAACAAAATGAACGCCGCCGCGCCCCATGGCGTGGTGACGAACCAATGTGGGAGGATGCCAAAGGAATAACCATTTTGGGCCCCGACAATCGCATCCGGCAAGAGTGAGCCCACGATCATCACCACCGGGAGGGTGGTGATGAAAAGCGGCAGTTCGTAGCTGACCATTTGCGCAATCGCGCGCATTGCGCCGAGCATTGAAAACTTGTTGTTGCTACCCCAGCCGGCCATGAAGACGGCAAGCTCGGTGGTTGATCCGACGGCGAAGAAAAACAATATGCCGCCGTCGATGGCGAAGGGCGTCATGTTTCGGCCATAAGGAATGACACCGAGTGTGAGAATGGCGGTGGCCGCGACCAGGATCGGCGCGAAAAAATGCACGATCTTATCCGCTCGCGCCGGCACGACATCTTCCTTGATCAACATCTTGATGCCATCGGCCACCGGCTGAAAAAGCCCGAATGGCCCGACGCGATTTGGGCCATAACGATTTTGCATGCGGCCGAGAATTTTTCGTTCCAATACCGAGATGAGCGCGAAGAGCGTGAGAAACACACCGAGAACGCCGGAGATATTGATCAGGCTCGAGATGACTTGAATGAGCCAGTCGGGCGCCCCAGCTAGCGGCGAGAGCAGCCATTCTTTTGCGCGGAGAAAAATTTGGTCAAGAAAACCGCCGCTCATCCGACGAAGAAAAGCGGTGCTAATTGTTTAATCAAGGAAGAACGAGATCAGAGCGCCTCGGCGGATTGATCCAGCGAAGAACAACGAGTCCGAGGACGATGCAAATAATTGCAATCAGCGCTTCGGAATGCAGCATCCAGGCCGTGCCGAAACGATCGTGCACCCATCCGTCGGACGCGGTCATGTAAACAATGGGAAGGTTGCCCAGGGAAGAGAGCGTTGCGTATTTGGTGGAAGCGGCGCCGCGGCCAATGGCGAGCAGGACGATCGCGGAAAAGGCGGCATAAGCCATTCCACAGGTCAGGGCGTAGGCAAGAACGCCAACGGTGAACGCGTTGGGCGTGCGCGGCGCCACCGCCATGGTAATCGCGACCATCGCAATAAGAATTCCTGATCCAAAATATGCCCACCACCGGCCAACGCGATCCGCGACCCAACCGCCGATGACGCAACCGATGGCGCTGAGCACGCCATTCAATACGCCGCTGACTAACGCGACCTGATCTGGTGGCGCCTTCCAATCAGGCGCCACCGCCGACCACAAATTGTTCATGGCGCCGGCGCCGATGGGCGAGCAAACGAGCACGATGGTGAACAGGGGAATGGCGGAGCGCACCATCGATAAAATATCGCGCCACAAAATATGCATTCGTTCGCCGAGGGTCTCAGTCGAAACAATCCGCGCGTCGGATGCAAAATAAATCGCCGCGGCCGAGGCGAGCATCGCAATCGCTAGGACGCCGCCGGCGATTTCCTTGGAGAAATGACTCGCGAGCCAGACGCCCACGCCACCGCCGATGCCATTGCCGCCGAGATTTCCCGCCTGATACCAGCCAGCGGCGCGGCCCTTTGCGCTTTCGGCGACGGTATGCGCCATCAACCCGCCGACCGGAAGCACAATCAATGTTCCCGCAACTTGGGAAATAAAAACAACTGTCATCAAAAAGGTGACGGCGTTTTGGTGGAGCGGAAGAAGCGCAAGAATCACCAACGTTGCGGCAGATGTGCCGAGTCCTAACAAATACCAGCGGCGCGCGGTCAAAGTTAGGTCCGCCACCGGTCCCCAGAGAAATCGCCACAGATTTGCCGACACGCCGATGGCCACGATCGATGCTGCCAGCGCCACCGAAAATCCGACCCGCGTCAGAATGAATGGCAAGGTGATGGAAACGAACCCGCTGCTGATGCCATAAGGCAGAACGAGAAAAAAGAAAACGAACGGATGGGTGGCTTCGCGATCGCGCATTGGGAAATGGTGGCCACGGATTTACACAGATGAAACGTGGATGAAAAGATTGTAAGCTTGCGCTGCCACCAGCAGTGGAAATTTGTTTTGTCTGTAACTGACTTGCCGATTTTACGCGAATGACACCGCACTCGTATTTATTCATCGTCATTTTCCTCGGAGTCGCACTCCTATTTCCGATTATGCCGCTGATTTTGGCGTGGATGTGGCGGCGATTTTTCCAGCCACCGAGGCCTGGCGCGGAGAAGAACGCGACTTATGAATGCGGCGTCGAATCCATCGGCGAAGCGCAGATCCAATTCCGGTCGCAGTATTATCTTTATGCCATCATCTTTTTGATCTTCGATGTGGAAGCGGTTTTCCTGGTGCCGTTTGCCGTCGCCTTCACGGGCCTGCCAATCGGTGCGTTCGTCGCGATCCTGGTTTTCCTTCTGCTGCTTTTAGAAGGACTGGTATGGGCGTGGGGCAAAGGTTGTTTAAATTGGGCGCGCTAAGGCGGTAGTTAAAAACGTTAAAAGGGTTACATTCTTAAGACGGAAAGAGAAAGCGGATTTGACCGTTTAACTTTTTAACTTTTCACGGCAGATGAGCGACATCGACGAGGGACTGCGCAGCGAATTGCAACGCCAGGGGATCTGGGTCACGTCGATGCAGGAGCTTTATAATTGGGGACGGAAGAACTCGATCTGGCCGCTGCAATTTGGGCTGGCCTGTTGCGCGATTGAAATGATCGCGACGGCGGCCTCGCGCTATGACATCGCGAGGTTCGGCGGCGAAGTTTTCCGTCCATCGCCGCGTCAGGCCGACCTGATGATCGTGGCCGGAACGGTCACGAAGAAAATGGCGCCACAAATTGTCAGGCTCTACAACCAGATGCCTGATCCGAAATATGTAATTTCAATGGGCGCGTGCGCGATTTCCGGCGGGCCATTCAAACAAGGCTACAACGTTCTCAAGGGAATCGACCGCTATATCCCGGTCGATGTTTATATCCCAGGCTGCCCTCCTCGACCGGAAGCATTGCTGCATGCGTTCATGGAATTGCAGCGCAAAATTGACGAACAAAAACTAACCGGCCCTCGGAAAGCTGAACATCTCGATCCAGATCAGCCAAGTGAGTTTCCGGTGCCAGCTTTCGGCGCGCATGATCTGGAGCCGGCAGCAAATGCCGATGTCTTTCGGCCGCCGACGATGGAGCGTACATGAAACTTTGGAACATAGACTTTCAGTCTGTGGGCCCAGCGGAGTTGCACTCCGCTGATAACGAACGCAGCAGACAGAATATCTGCCGGGCGCACGCGCCGCAGGCCTATGTTCTGGCCCAATGATGGAATCTCTCGAGCAGATCAAAGCGCGTATTGAAACAAATTTGCCCGGCGCCAGGATCGATATCGTTCCGAATCCCGGCCCATCGCAGCAATCGTCGCTTTTGGTTGACAATGAGCATGCGGTCGATGTCGCAAGATTGCTGCGCACCGATCCGACGCTGCAATTGGATTTTTGCTCCAACGTGACCGGTGTCGATTGGCTCGACCGCGTCGTGACGAAAAAGGTGAAGGTGAAAAGGGTTGTAGAGGGCGAGGAAAAGGAAGAGGAAGAAACACAGCAGGAGAAAATTCTCGGTCATCTCGAAGCCGTTTATCACCTGTACTCGATCACGCAGAAACATGGGCCCGTGATTATTCGAATGCGCACTGCTGATCGTGCAGCTGAAGCGCGGCTGCCTTCGCTCACTCCCATTTGGCGCAGCGCAGAATTTCAAGAGCGAGAAATCTTCGATCTGTACGGCATTCGCTTCGACGGTCATCCCGATATGCGGCGCATCCTGATGTGGGATGAGTTCAAAGATTACCCAATGCGGAAGGATTATCGTGAACCAGACGATTACGAATACGAGCCGACTCCGCACGACGATGTGCTGGAGAAAGCAAAACAGCATTACGCCCCGCGGCCGCAATTAGACGGCGCGGAGAATATCACGGCGCAAAAATGACGGTGTCATCCGGAGCGAAGCGCAGCGCAGTCGAGGGATCCCGCGATGAAACCTTTAAGCTGACACCACGGGATCCCTCGGCTCCGCTCGGGATGACGTCGCGCTTGGAAGGCGAATTAATGGAAGTGTCGATGGGGCCGCAGCATCCTTCGACCCACGGCGTGTTTCGCATGAACGTTGCGCTCGATGGCGAAATTGTTCGCAAACTAAAGCCTGTCTTTGGTTACCTGCATCGTAACCACGAAAAGATCGGTGAAAACACAAGCTACCTCGGTTCCATGCCTTACACCGATCGGCTCGATTACTTTTGCTCGATGACAAATAACTGGGCCTACGCGCTCAGTGTCGAGAAACTGTCCGGCATCGAAGTTCCCGAACGAGCCGAATACCTGCGCATTATCCTGGCCGAACTAACTCGGCTTCAGAATCACGCTTCACTTCTGGGCTTCCTGCTTAGTGACATGGGTGCGTGGGGCACGCCGTTGATGTATGCCTTTCGTGAGCGCGAGAAGATTCTCGATCTGTTTGAGTCGCTCTCGGGCTCACGCATGATGTGTGATTACATGCGGTTCGGTGGTTGCCGGGTTGATGCGACCGCCGATTGGCTGGCGAGGGCAAAGATGATTGTCGATGCTTTTCCGAAATTTCTCGATGAATTCGAGAAGCTGATCGTAGAAAACGAGATCCTGATCGCGCGGACGCAGGAGGTCGGCAAACTGTCCGCAGACCTTGCTATTAGTGCAGGGATAACTGGACCGATGTTGCGGGCGTGCGGAGTAAACTACGACATCCGCAAAGTCGATGGCTACGGGTTTTATCCGAGGTTCAAGTTTCGTATTCCGTTAGGGGACCACGGCGACACCTACGATCGCCTGATGATGCGGGCGCTGGAGATGCGCGAGAGCATCTCGATCCTGAAACAAGCTTTCGAACAAATACCCGAGGGCCCGGTGATAAATCCGAAGGTTAAGATTCGCGCATTTAGACCAGCCGTCGGCGAAGCCTACGGCCGGATCGAAGCACCGAAAGGCGAGCTCGGCTTCTATTTAATAAGCGACGGTAGCCCGAACCCCTATCGTTACCGGGTCCGCCCGCCGAGTTTTATCAATCTAACCATCCTGGAAGACCTTTGTCTCGGTCACACAGTCGCTGATGTAATGGTAATTTTGGGTAGCGTTGATATTGTGATGGGGGAAGTGGATAGGTGATGAAGAGGTTAAAAAAGTTACAAGGGTTACACAGTTACAAAAGTTGCCCTCACCTTCATCCTCTCCCACACGGAGAGGAGATTCGCCCTACGCGTGCACAACGCTTCAACTTTTGTAATGTTGTAACTTTGTTAACCTTTGTAACTCTGACGCAGTCATGATCGGGACGGGCATACTTAAGGGAATGGCAGTAACGGCGCGTAACTTCGTCGGTAGCTATTTCGAGAAAGAGCGTTTGATCACTGTGCAGTATCCGGAAGAGCGTAGCCCTTTGCCGGAGAACTATCGGAATTTTCCATTTCTGATCTACGACACAGATGATGCGGAAGCGGGATTGCGCTGTGTGGCGTGCAAGATCTGCGAGAAAGAATGTCCGCCGCAGTGCATCTATATAGTTAAAAGCGAAGACAAGAAGCCCGATTACATGGGCAAGCCGCAGTTTTATCCCGCGGTCTTCGATATCGATATCTCGGTTTGCATGAGTTGTCAGATTTGCGTCGAGGTTTGCCCGTTCGAAGCAATTAAGATGGACAAAGTATTTGAGTTAAGTACGCGGGAACGCTTCGACGCCTTGCTGCAACGGAAGGGCGAGCTGTCCAAGTCGAACACCTACTATCACAGCATTCATCCAATCGAAGCTGCCGAAGTAGATGACAAACTGGCCGAAGCGGCGGCGAAGAAGAAACCGGCACCCGCAGCACCGAAAGCGCCGCCGAAGGCTGTGGTGCCTTCCCCTGCGGATTAAATTCGGCAGGAGAAACCGCCGGCTCGTCTGAGCAAGGATTTCGAGGACATGGTCGTGCGAACGGCCGGCGCCCCGTTCATCCTCGCGCACCATCTGTCGTGGTGACCGGGCTTGGCCGGTTAGTCGTCGCCCGGGAACGGCACGCAGAGTTTGGGGCCTATACGTCTTTCGTCTACGAACTGGAACGAATGATGGTGTGGGGGGCCGCTTGTGGGTTAGAATGATCGGCCATGAGTAGTTCCATGATCCCAACTCCGGCGGGCGTTCAACTACTCGGCGCGGTCACGTCGGCTTTTGCCGAAATCCTTACTCCTGATGCGCTCGCTTTTGTTGCGAAGCTGCAACGCGCTTTCGGCAATCGCCGGGAAGAATGTCTGCAGCGCCGGCAGGATCGACAAGCGGCGCTCGACCGCGGGGAAACCCTCGATTTTCTGCCGGAAACAAAATCGATTCGGGAAGGCGACTGGACCTGCGCGCCGATCCCGGCGGACATCCAGGACCGCCGCGTCGAGATCACGGGGCCGACGGATCGCAAGATGGTGATCAACGCGCTTAATTCGGGCGCGAAGATTTTCATGGCGGACTTTGAAGACGCAAACGCGCCGAACTGGAACAACATGGTCGAAGGGCAAATCAATCTGCGCGACGCGATCCGCCGGTCGATTCGTTTCACAAACCCGGACGGCAAGGAATATAGATTAAATGAGCAACTGGCGGTGCTCATGCCGCGCCCGCGCGGCTGGCACCTGCTCGAGAAACATGTGCTCGTTGACGGGAGGCCAGTTTCCGGCGGTCTCTTCGATTTCGGCCTCTACTTCTTTCATAACGCAAAGGAACTCCTCGCGCGCGGCAGCGGTCCGTACTTCTACTTACCGAAAATGGAGAGCCATCTGGAGGCGCGCATTTGGAACGACGCCTTTGTGCTGGCGCAGAATGCCCTGGGAATTCCGCAGGGCACGATCAGAGCCACGGTTTTAATCGAGACAATTCCGGCGGCATTCGAGATGGATGAAATTCTGTATGAGCTGCGCAATCACTCAGCCGGATTGAACTGCGGGCGCTGGGATTACATTTTCTCGTGTATCAAACGGTTCCGGAACAAACCCGATTTCCTGCTCGCGGATCGCGCTTTGATCACGATGACAACGCACTTCATGCGCTCCTATTCGCTGCTCTGCATCAAGACTTGTCACCGCCGGAACATTTTTGCCATGGGCGGAATGGCGGCGCAGATCCCGGTGAAGAATGATGCGAAGGCGAACGAGGACGCATTTGCCAAGGTGCGGGCCGACAAAGAGCGCGAGGCGACCGATGGTCACGACGGAACGTGGGTAGCGCATCCGGGAATGGTGCAGCTCGCGCTCGACGCCTTTAACCGGTTGATGCCGACTCCGAATCAGATCGAGCGAAAACGCGACGAAGTGAACGTGAGCGCGAGAGACTTGTTAGACTTCGGCCCGAGCGAACCGATCACTGAACAAGGCTTGCGCACGAACGTGAGCGTTGGCGTGCAATATCTCGAAGCCTGGCTGCGTGGCAGTGGCGCGGTCCCTATTTTCAACCTGATGGAAGACGCAGCCACGGCGGAAATCTCGCGTGCGCAGATCTGGCAATGGATTCGTCATCCGCGCGGGGTTCTGAGCGATGGTCGCAAGGTGACGAAGGAACTTTTTCGGAGCGTCCTCCGGGAGGAACTGGAAAAGATTAAGACAACCGTTGGTGCCGCGCGTTTCGAAAAAGGAAAGTTCGATACCGCACGCGAGCTTTTCGACAAAATCACGACTGACGAGGAGTTCGCAGAGTTCCTCACCTTGCCCGGATACGAGAAATTGGACTGATCGACATGAAGACTAACTGGGGAACAGATCCGCGCTGGAGCGGGATCGAGCGAAACTATTCGTCAAGGGATGTGCGACGTTTGCAAGGCAGCTTCATCCTCGAGCACTCGCTTGCACGCCGCGGCGCGGAAAAGCTTTGGGAATTATTGCACACCGAAGAATTTGTTCCGACCCTGGGCGCGCTAACCGGCAATCAGGCCGTGCAGCAGGTCAAAGCGGGATTGAAGGCGATCTATCTCAGCGGCTGGCAGGTTGCGGCCGACGCCAATCTCGCCGGACAAATGTATCCCGACCAGAGTCTTTATCCGGCGAACAGCGTCCCGGCGGTAGTGAAGCGGATCAACCAGGCGCTCCAACGTGCCGATCAAATCCATCATGCCGAGGGAAAGACCGACATAGACTGGTTCGCTCCGATCATCGCGGATGCGGAAGCTGGCTTCGGTGGTCCGCTAAATGTTTTCGAATTAACGAAGGCAATGATCGAAGCTGGCGCGGCCGGGGTTCATTTCGAAGATCAGCTCGCGAGCGAAAAGAAATGTGGACACATGGGCGGCAAGGTGCTCCTCCCAACGCAACAAGCCATCACGCATCTCATTGCAGCGCGGCTTGCGGCCGACGTTTCCAATGTGCCGACCATCATTGTCGCGCGCACGGATGCGAACGCGGCGGCGTTGCTCACCAACGATGTCGATGAACGCGACCACGAATTCCTGACCGGGGAGCGAACAGCGGAGGGATTTTATCGTGTGCGTGCCGGGCTGGATCAGGCGATTGCGCGTGGGATCAGCTATGCCGCTTATGCCGACATGGTCTGGTGTGAAACGAGCGAGCCAAACTTAAGTGAAGCGAAACGTTTTGCCGAAGCAGTGAAAGCGAAGTTTCCCGAGAAGCTGCTAGCCTATAACTGTTCGCCGTCCTTTAACTGGAAAAAAAAGATCGACAGCGCCACGATCGCAAAGTTTCAGCGCGAGCTCGGCGCGATGGGATACAAATTCCAGTTCGTCACTCTCGCGGGCTTCCACGCGCTCAACTACAGCATGTTTCGGCTCGCGCACGGCTACAAAGAGCGCGGCATGGCAGCGTATTCGGAATTACAGGAAGCGGAATTCGCGGCAGAGGGCGATGGTTACACTGCGACCAAACATCAGCGCGAAGTCGGTACCGGTTACTTCGATGCAGTGGCTCAGGTCATCGCGGGCGGGAAATCTTCAACCACCGCTTTGCGCGGCTCGACGGAACAAGACCAGTTCCACTAAGTCGCCCCCGCATGTCGCTGACCAGCAGCCCGATTTCGCCGGAGCGCGCCGACCTGACCGACAGCCGGCTAGCGGCGCTTTGCGCAGAAACGGTCCAGCGCGCGTTCCTGGAATACGAGGAGCGGTTTCGCGCAATCACGCTCCGCGCCCGCGAACGTTTTCTCGCACGCGATTGGCAGGGATCCTATGCAGATGCGGCGGAACGGCTGCGTCTTTATGCGCAACAGATGGAGAAGCTCACGGAGCAGTCTAAAAAGATAATGGGCACGCGCCTCAGCGAACGCAGCGTCTGGACGGGGATGAAGGCGGTCTATTCATCCCTCATCGCACAATCACCGAAGCGCGAGATCGCGGAGAGTTTTTTCAACTCATTAACCCGGCGCGTTTTCGCAACGGAAGGTGTAGACCAGGCAATCGAGTTCGTCGACACCGATTTTGATGAAGCTCCGACCACGCCGCTCGATAATCGTCGGACCTATTCTGGTGCTTCAATTCACCAGCTGCTCATCGCGAGCCTAACAGATCCGGCCGCCGGTTTTCCAGAGGAGCATTGGCGCGAGCTTGATACCACTGCGCGACATGCGGCCGAGCGGCTTCAGGCGGCGTTTAGGACATCGCCCGAGGAATCGCCAACGAATCGGAACCTGAGACTAGAGATGATCGGAAACGTCTTTTATCGCGGTCGGGGTGCCTACCTGGTTGGGCGCGCGTTTCGCGATCGGGACGACCAAAATCCTGTCGCAATCGCGCTGTGCTTGCGGCACGAAGCCGAAGCTGAACTCGATCTCGACGCGCTCCTTATCGGGGAGACCGACCTCGCTATTCTGTTTTCTTTCACGCGCGCTTATTTTCGCGTCGATACCGCGTGTCCATATGAACTCGTGCGCAGCTTGCGTGAGCTCATGCCGCGGAAACGTCTAATCGATCTTTACAACGCAATTGGTTACCACCGTCACGGCAAGACCGAGTTCTACCGCGATTTCGTCCGGCACTTGCGCACCTCCAGCGATCGGTTTGTCACTGCCGAAGGAGCGCGCGGCATGGTGATGTTCGTGTTTACGCTTCCGAGCTACGATGTTGTCTTCAAATTGATCAAAGACCACTTCGAATATCCGAAGGAGAACACGCGTGCTGACGTCATGCGGCGTTACCGGCTCGTCTTCGAACACGATCGCGCTGGGCGTCTGGTGGAAGCGCATGAGTTCGAGCATTTACGCATCGCCCGCGATCGGTTTGACCCAGCGCTGCTAGAGGAGCTGTTGCGCGACACTAGTTCAATTGTGCGGTTGGAAGGCGACGACGTCGTGATCGCTCACGCTTACGTGGAACGTCGCATCCGTCCGCTAAATCTCTTCTTCCTCGAAGCTGATAAGGCGTCAGTGGAAGCCGCGGCACACGATTATGGCCGGGCAATCAAAGACCTCGCCGCATCAAACATTTTTCCAGGCGATATTCTGACGAAAAATTTCGGCGTGACACGTCATGGTCGCGTCGTCTTCTATGATTACGACGAACTTTGTTTCCTAACCGACTGCAATTTTCGCGACATGCCGCAGCCGACCACGCCCGAACAGGAGATGGCGGCCGAACCCTGGTTCTCGGTTCGGGAAAACGACATTTTTCCGGAGGAGTTTCCTCAGTTCCTAAGCTTGCCTGGTTCGGCGCGCACGAGTTTATTTGAGCGGCACGCCGATCTTTTTTGCGCGGCGTATTGGCGCGGCATACAGGAGAAACTGCGGGCGGGCGAATTGCCCGAAGTGTTTCCTTACCGCGCAGACCGAAGACTCACGAACAATCGAGTTGCCGCTTAGTTGTGGCGCGGTTGGGAGCTCGATTTGAATCAAATGGCCTCTGCTGTCACAGTCGATCGACCATGCGAGCGTTAATCTTCGATCTTGACTGCACCCTCGTGGACACGGTCTACGCTCACGTCATCGCGTGGGAGCGCGCCTAACGAATAAATTTGTTTATGGCCCATGTCGTTACCAGTAAATGTGTGGGGTGCAAGTTCACCGATTGCGTGACGGTGTGCCCCGTCGCCTGCTTTTATGAGGTGGAGAATCAACTTCTCATTCACCCACAGGAGTGCATCGATTGCATGGCTTGCGTGGATGAATGCCCGGTCCACGCCATCTACGCCGAAGCGGACGTCCCGCCCGAGTTTCAATCGGACATCGAATTAAACGCGACCGAGGCCACACGGGTGCAAGAGTCGGGTCAGGCTGCAATTGAGACGAAAAAGGATCCCCTGCCCACCGCCGCAGCCAGAAAAGCGGAATTGGGTTATTGAACTAGTTGTCATCGGGCCGAATCGCTCTTTAGGGGCGACGCGAGCCCATTCCTACTCCACATGAACACCCAGTTTCCCGTCGAGCGCATCCTGCTTGGTCCCGGCCCTAGTCCTGTTTCGTCGCGCGTGTTGCGCGCGCTCGCGGCGCCCACTCTCGGTCATCTCGATCCGCAGTATCTGGCCATCCTCGACGAGACCTGCGAAATGCTGCGCCAGATTTTCCAGACGAAAAATGCGCTGACCTTTCCCGTGAGCGGTACCGGCATGGCGGGAATGGAATGTGTCGCCGTGAACCTGATCGAGCCCGGCGACGAGGTCATCGTCTGCGTGAACGGCGTCTTCGGCGGACGCATGAAGGACGTGATGGAACGCTGCGGCGCGACCGTGCACGCTATCGAAGTTCCGTGGGGCGATGTTTTTTCTCACGAGCAAATCGCCGCCGCGCTGGAGCAGCATCCGAAAAGCAAACTCGTCGGCATCGTCCATGCAGAAACCAGCACCGGCGCGCACCAACCGCTCGAAGGACTGGCAAAACTGGCGCACGCACGGGACGCGCTGCTCATGGTAGACGCGGTCACGAGCCTCGGCGGCCACGAATTGCGGGTGGATGATTGGGAGATCGATGCGATCTACAGCGGCACCCAGAAATGCCTGAGTTGTCCGCCCGGTCTCGCACCGGTGAGCTTCGGCGGGCGCGCCCTTGCGAAAATGGACGCGCGAAAAACGAAACCGCAGTCGTGGTATCTCGATGTCTCGATGCTGCGCAAATACTATACCGGCGCCGGTGGGCGCGTTTACCATCACACCGCGCCGATCAACATGACTTACGCTCTGCGCGAGGCGCTGGCCATCGTCCTTGAGGAAGGACTCGACAACCGCATCGCGCGCCACGCAAAAATGCACCAGCGATTACGCGCCGGACTGGAGGCGATGGGCTTGAGTTATATCCCGAAACATTCGTTGCACACACTGAACTGCATCAACATTCCCGCCGGCGCGGATGATGCCGCTGTGCGGAAGCGTCTGCTCGATGAATACGGTATCGAGATCGGCGCAGGCCTCGGCGTGATGGCCGGCAAAGCCTGGCGCATCGGCCTGATGGGTCACGGCTCGACGGTGCGCAACGTGGCTCTCGTCCTCGCTGCGCTGCGGGAAATTTTAGGTTAGTGGTGGATCGCGGAAAAGCCGACAAAATTTTCATTAATACTTCAGGGAATCGATTAGCTGCCCCCCGCTAGCAAGCTTCGTCTGAAACACCGTTCGTGCCGCGCTGAGGTATTGCAGCGTGTTCTGCTTTTCCTGCAAGCTGTTGTAATCGTTGCGTGCGGTTGCGCCGGCGATGACGCGATCTAGCCAGCTAACAAAATAGGTCGCATCCTCCGGCGAGCGCGGCGCCTGCCGATCAACCGTCACATAGATCGGGCTGGTGCTGGCATAAGGATAGATGTCTTGCACCTTCGGGTCGGCGTGATCGTTCCAT
>Ga0207691_10001500_pt1 | contig 23248 bp, 22 predicted proteins | sample KBSM13metaG_FD_184327 | JGI IMG/M metagenome (GOLD analysis project Ga0207691, IMG submission 184327) | Miscanthus rhizosphere microbial communities from Kellogg Biological Station, Michigan, USA - KBS M1-3 metaG (SPAdes) (version 2) | ecosystem: Host-associated > Plants > Roots > Rhizosphere >... | reverse complement strand
GGGAGACGTCATGCAATTCATCGGCTACGGCCCGGGTGCGACCCTCACGCAGAACGACGCCACACATTGGCAGATCGACTATAACGGCGGCGCTTCCCACGAGATCATTACCTTCAGTAATGCTGCCGCAATCCACAGTACCGATTTCGCGTTCCTTTGAGGAACCGGACGCGAGTTTCCCGATCACCAAAGGCCAAGTGACATAGGGAGGCGCAAAAAGCGCCTCCCTCCCCCCGGCATGGCGAGGCCCTGGCGACTTCGAGTTCCGCGCGCCCGTGTGCACGCCGCCGAACTCGTCGGTGAAGCTGGTTCCCGGCATGCCGGTCGAGACCTTCATGAAACCTACGACCGCACCGTCCATCTCTTATTTCACCAAGCCGCTGCAAAATCAGATCCTGCGGGCCTTCCGCGAGCGGTGAGCGAGCCCGGAACGGCGGTCAGATTGCGCGCAGGAGACGGTCGCGAGCGGTCGTCAGGCGCTCGAACTTCACGCCGAACGCCGCATCGAGCCGCTCGTCATCGAATATGTCCTGCGCGCGTCCGTGCGCGACGATGCGTCCCGCGTCCATCACGATGACCTTGTCGAAGAATCGAAAAGTGAGATCGAGATCGTGCATCACGACGACAGAGAGCCGATCGCGCGCGCGCGCCACCAGGGCCTGCACCACATCGATGCGGTGCCTGATGTCGAGGCTGGCGGCCGGCTCGTCCGCAAGCAAGGCCGGCGGATCCACGGCCAGCACCATGGCCAGGAGCACGCGCGCGCGCTCACCGCCTGATAGAGTCGACCAGCGGCGCGCGCGAAGCGCGCCAAGTTCGAAGCGGGCGATCACCCCCTCCTCCGCCTCACGGGCCTCCTGCCCCAGCCGTTCGGCTCCGAGCCGCACCAGATCGGCAACCCTGAGATCCCAGTGCGGCTCGAAGTGTTGCGGCAGGTAACCGATCTGACGAACGCGCGCCGCGCTCGATAGGGACGCGAGGTCTTCGTCGCCGACGCAAATGCGGCCCTCGCTTGGGGTCTCGATGCCGGCAAGCGTCTTCAGCAGCATCGATTTACCCGCGCCGTTGGGACCGATGACGGCGACAGAACTGGCCGGTCCGAGCGAGAGCGAGAGCCCCGCGAGCAGCGTCGCGCCGCCCCGCCGGAGAACCAGCCCATCGGCCACGATGGTGGTCATGCGCGCAGCCTGTGGGCGAGAAGCAGGACGAAGAACGGCCCGCCTGCGACCGCGGTCACCAGCCCCAGGGGAATCTCCGAGGGCGGCAGCGCCGACCGCGCGATGGCGTCCGCGATGACGACGATCGAAGCGCCGACCAGCGCGGACGCCGGCAGCAGCGGACGGTGCATCGGGCCGACGAGCCAACGCGCGATATGGGGCGCGGCAAGGCCGACGAACGCGACCAGCCCGCCGAAGGCGACGGCGGCCGCCACGACGACGGAGCCCGCCAGCACCGCGAGCGCGACGAACCGGTTCACATCGAGACCGAAAGCGGTCGCCATCACCTCGCCGAGCCCGATCATGTCGAGCCCGCGCGCAAACAGCAGCGTCAGCCCCAGGCACGCGGCCGACAACACGCAGAGGAGCCCAAGCATGGGCCATGTCGGCGTCTGCACGCCCCCGAGCACCCAGCTCAGCACGATCTGCAGGCTCACGGTCTCGTCCGACAATGCGAGCATCATGAATGAACGCAGCGCCCCCAGCACCGCCGCGACGGCAACGCCTGCGAGCAGCATGCCGGCGGCGTCGACGGCGCCGGCAACCCGAGAGACGCCGATGACCAGGACGGTCGCGCCCCACGCTCCGGCAAACGCCAGCACGGGAAGGAGTAACGATTGAGGCAGTCCGAGCGGCACGAGCAGCGCGACGGTGGCGCCCAGCGCGGCTCCGCCGGCCGACCCGAGCAGATAAGGCTCGGCCAGAGGATTGCGAAACACACCCTGGAAAACGGCGCCTCCGAGTCCGAGCAATACACCGACCAACGCCGCGGCGAACACGCGCGGGATCCGCCATTCCACCAGCAATCGGCTGCGCAGGCTGTCATCGCCGGCGAGAGCGCGCGCGAGATCAAACGGACTTGCCCATTCGTGACCCGCGCAGGCGGCCGCCACGGCCGCGCACCCCAGAATCAGCACCAGGCCCAGCCAGACCTTCATTGCGCGGCAGCCACGGGATGCAGCAGCGCCGCCAGGTGCTCAACGCCATCGACGACGCGCGGTCCCGGAATCAAGAGCTCGGCGCGGCTGACCGCATAGGCGCGCTGCGCCTGGACGGCCCGCATCTCGCTCCAGCCCGGACGCCGGATCAGATCGTCGCGGTCGGCGACGGAGCCGGCATAGAGCAGCACGTCGGGATCGGCATCCAGAATCGCCTCGGGCGATACCTGGGCAATCGCACCACGGCCTGCGAGCGCGAAGCGCCCGCCGGCGAGTTCGAGCGCGTCGCCGGTATAGGTGCCGGGGCGCGCCATGAGCAGGAGGCCATTTCCGACCCGGCCCGTGATCATGACTGCGCGCGGCGGCTGGCGGCCCTTCACGCGCTGCGTGGTGACGGCGAGGCGGCGCTCGTGGCGGCCGGCCAGCGCCTCGCCCCAGTCCGGCACGCCGGCCACGCGTCCCAGCAGGCGGATATTGGCGAAGATTTCCGGCACGCTTCGCTGCAGCAGGACGAGGACGGGAATGCCCAGCCGCTCCATCGGATCGAGGAGTTGGTTGACGGCCTGCCGCGCCGGCGTGACGACGACGAGGTCCGGCCGCAATCCCACCACGGCATCCACCGAAAAGCCGAGCCGGCCGCCGACCAGCGGCTTGCTCACCACCTCGGGGGGATAGCGCGTATAGGCCTCGATCCCGACGATGCGATCGGTGAGGCCCAAAGCCGCGACCATCTCCGTATTGGATGCGAAGATCGTCACGATCCGCTGGGGCGGTGCGGGCAGCGTCACGACCCGATCGAGCCCGTCGCGCACGACGGTCGGCTCGCCCGCGGTGGCGATGAGCGGCGCCAGAGCGCACGCCGCCGCCACCATCGCCGGCCAGCAGGCCCGCATCACCACCGTCCTTGCAGGCCGACGACAAATTCGCGTCCCGGCATCGAATTGCCGCATGCGCCATTCTGGAAGGTGGGATTTGCGAGGCAAGGGGTTTGGTCGAGCGCGATGAAGATGGGATGCTGGTTGATGTCGAAGATGTTGTTGACCGCTGCGAACAGGGTGATCCCCTTGGAGACACCGACCTCGTAGCGCGTATACCACACCCAGAACGGGCTCTTACGATAGGCGGTGACGTTGACCAGCTGGCCCGGAAGAAGAAGCCGCTCCTCGGTGTTGTACCACATCGGCCCGCGCAGGAGCCCGCGGATCTCCAAATTCCAGTCGCCCCACGCGCGACCGGTTCCATACTCACCGAAGCGCGTCCCCGCCATGGCCTCGTATTCGTAGACGCGCGTCGCGCGGGTCGTCCCGGCGGCCGGCACCGCACCGCGGTCGACCATGTTGAAATTGTAGTAGGCGTTGCTGAAGGTGGTCCAGCGCCAGTTGCCCCCGGCAATATGGAACGCCCTGAGCATGTCGAGCTGTGCCTGCAGCTCGATCCCTTGCAGCATGATCTCGCCCGGATTGTTGATGGTGTCGGAGATGGTGACGGCGCTGCTCGAGCTGCGAACCTGGGTCGTGATGCGGTCGAGGATCCGGTTCTGGAACAGCGCGGCATCGAGCTGCATGGCGTTCCATGAGACCGTCGCGCCCACCTCGATCTGTTTGCTTGTTTCCGGGCTCAGGCTCGGGTTGCCGAACGTGACATTGCCGGTGAACGCGGTCGTGAAATTGGCGCCGAGCTCGGTCGCGGTCGGCGCCCGGAAGCCCGACGAGGCGCCGGTCCGGAAGGTGAGCCAATTCAGCGCCTGGTACGACGCACCGATCGCGTAGGTGGTCGCCTTGTATTGCTTGCTTCCCGGAATCAGCGTGGGGGCGAAGGGGGTGGGATCGAGCGTCGTCGTCCCGTAAGTCCGGCGTACCCCGCCGCGCAGCGTCAGCCGGTCGTCGAGCAGCGTCTGCACATCCTCGAGGTAGAACGCATTGACGCTCTCGTTCTGATTATTGTCGGTGGGCGCGAGTTGCGGCACGATCGCGTTGTTCAGGCCGGCGCGCTCGCGTGTCGAGCGAAGCCAGCTGCGCTCGGCATCCCAACCGAGCAGCAGTTCATTGCTGCTAAAGAGATTGACGCGAGGCTGCAGGCGCGTACCGATGATGTCGAGATTGCGCTTGTTGCGGTCGAGCGAGGTGCGCGGGTTGATGGCCGCGCTCAAGGGCGAGGGATTGTTGAGGTCGTCGACGTCGTTGACGCCGTAGGCCTGAAAGAACCAGCTGAGCCGCTCGGCGGGCGCTCCGCCCGTCAAGCTGACGTCGAACGAGCTGTTGTAGCGATTGTCGGACGCAAAGGTGTTGGCGCTCGAACCGCGAAATCCGACGTCGAACACCCCGTCGGTGCGGATGTTGAAATCAACCCGGTTATTCTCGTCGATCTGATAGCCGAGCGACGAAGACCCCGAATGCCGCGTCCAGGCGGTGTTGAGCTCGCGGTTGCCGCCGGCAATCCGGAAATCGTCGCGCTTGCCGCCGTAGGCGCCGACGTACCAGTCGAAGCCCTTGTAGACCCCGCCGTTCTGCGCCTTGCCCTGCTCGAGGCCCCACGATCCGCCGCTGCCTTCCACGAACGTCCCTGGCGAGGTGCGGCCGGTCTTCATGATGATGTTGATCACGCCGCCCATGTTCTGGCTGCCGTAGATGACCGAGGACGGGCCACGCACGATCTCGATCCGGTCGATGTCGGCAAGCGACATCTTGGAGAGATTGGCGGTGCCGGCTCGGTGACCGTTGATCAGCACCAGCACCTGGCTCTTGAAATCACGCCCCTGGCCATCCGTGGCTGCGCCGCGGATGTTGATCGAGGTCTGACCGGGCGTCCATTCGCTCATGAAGCCCACAGCGTTCTGCGCGAGCAGTTCGGTCACCGACTTCGCCGTCGAGCGCTCGATCTCGGAGTTCTCGATGATCTGCACCGGACCGACCACGTTGGCGCCCGCGCGCCCGGCCGGGGCCGGAGCGACAGCCGGCGAGTCCGCGGCAACGAGGTCGCGTCCGATGACCTGGACCGTGCCGGTCACGCGCTTGCGGGGCTCGGGTCTTCCACCAGGCGTGACCACGACTTCACCCAGAGAGACTTGCGCGGATGCTGGCTCTAGCCAAGCTGCGCCTGACACGAGCACTGCACTCATTGCGACCGATCGCACCGTCGACCTAATCACCGACGCCCCCTCTGTCATGTGCCCATACGAGAACTGCGGATCGTCTCGGAATGTCGAGCCGGTAGCCGCCCGCATCGGGTTTCGCCTGGCGAGCGAGATGCGCGCTCATGTCCGGCCGACGGCTGTCCGGCCAGCCCAGCCGGTCGGCGAGATAGTTCGCCAGCTCCGCTACATCGGCGACGATCCCCGAAAACGTCCATTCCCCGATCGCGACCGAATGCGGCTGCGCCGATGGCGCAAGCGCGCGCAAGACCACGTCGATGCCTGGCGTTTCATCCTCGCCGTGCCACGACGCGGGAAGACATCCCGCGAAACACATGCCGCGCGGGCCGTGCTGCGCCGGCACGACCCAGATCACGGTGCGACGCGCCCAGGCCAGGCAACGCAGGAGGAATGCATTCGGCTCTTGCAACGGCGCCGCGATATTGGCGGCAAGAACCGTGTCATGTCCGCCGATGCGTACGTCGGCCGCATCCCAACCGCTGGCGATGATGAGGGGCGGGTCCTCGAAGCGCGCAAGCCGCGCTCGCATGCGCGCCGAGGGCTCGATCGCGGTCCAGCGGCGGTTTGACGCCCGCAGGGCATGTCCCAGCTGCCCGCCGCCGGCGCCGACATCGAGCAGATCGCCGGTTTGCCCGAGGCGCTGACGGATAAGCGGCGCCACGCGCGCGACATAGTCGGAGCTGTCGATCCCCGCGGCGTACAGCTCGATGGGATCGATCGTCTGCGACGCTGCGGCGCACTGCGTCGCGCGCGGCGCAATCCCCGGCCCAGATCGATCTGCGTCACTACCAAAGGGAACGGACACGACGATACCCGCGGCAACAACTCGTCACCGCGAACTGCCGCCGCTGGCCCCTCACCGCTTCGCGGTTTGGTGCAACCGGTCCGGCAACATCAGGACACCCCGCCTGCTGCGCCCGCGCGTGACTTCCCGGTGGCAGGTCTCCTGGCTCACGGGTCATCGCCGCCGACCACCTTCCCGAGAACACGCGCCGTTCTCAGTGGCTCTTTTGGTCGAAGGCTCGCCGCTTACAGTTGCGGGGGCAGCCGCGGCATTGTGCAAGTGCACGCACCGCGTTCCCTTTTGATCCCTTGCGGGAACCACCGCGATCATCCTGGCGAGGCCGGGTGTTAGCGTCAACATCTGTGGCCAATGCGACCGCAGGTTTGTCGGTGTTGTGGTCGATCGGCCACAGTCGCGTCTGGCCGGGATGCGCGGCGATGAATTGCGAGCCGTGCAGACCTATATGCTTCGCTTGCGGAAACGGGCGCGCGGAACATCAGACCGGCTGGTCTTCGAGCTCCTCGCCGAGCGCGATCGGATGCGCCATGGCCTTGTTCAACCGCTCGACATCGAGCTCGTGCTCCCACCGGCTGATGACGACAGTAGCAACGCCATTGCCGACCAGATTCGTCAGGGCACGGCATTCGCTCATGAATTTGTCGATGCCAAGCAGAATGGCGAGCGACTGGATCGGGATGTCGGGCACGATCGCGAGCGTCGCCGCGAGCGTCACGAAACCCGCGCCGGTCACACCCGAGGCACCTTTGGACGTGATCATGGCGATGGCGAGAATGCCGAGCTCCTGGGACATCGTGAGCGGCGTGTTGGTGGCCTGCGCCAGGAACAGTGTCGACAACGTCATATAGATATTGGTGCCGTCGAGATTGAAGCTGTAGCCGGTCGGGATCACCAGGCCGACAACCGATTTCGAGGCGCCCAGGCGCTCCATCTTCTGGATCATGTGCGGCAGCACCGTCTCAGAAGAACTGGTGCCGAGCACGATCAGCAGTTCGTCCTTGATGTAGGCGACGAAGCGGAAGATCGAGAAGCCGGCGAATCGGGCGATGGCCCCGAGCACGATCACCACGAACAGGATGCTGGTGAGATAGAACGTCGCGATCAGCTCGATCAGGTTCACGAGCGAGCCGACCCCGAACGCACCGACCGTGAAGGCCATGGCGCCGAACGCACCGATCGGCGCCGCGCGCACGATGATTTGGATCACGCCAAAGAAGACCTTTGCCATCCCATCGATGACGGCGTTGATCCGCTCGCCAAGCTCTCCGAGACGCGAGATGGCGAAGCCGGTGAGGATCGAAACCAGCAGGACCTGCAGAAGATCGCCGCCCGTGAAAGCACCAATGAAGGTTTCCGGGATGATCCCCAGCAGATGGGAGACAAACCCCTCCTCCTTGGCGCGATTGACGTAGCTTGCGACCGCATTTGCATCGAGCGTGGTCGGATCGATGTCGAACCCCTTGCCGGGCTGAAGAAGCTTTCCGACCACGAGCCCCATCACCAGCGCAAGGGTCGAGACCGCCTCGAAATAGAACAATGTCTTGACGCCGACACGCCCGACTTTCTTGAGATCGCGCATCGAGCCTATCCCGTGCACGACCGTGCAGAAGATGACCGGCGCGATCATCATCTTGATGAGCGCAATGAACCCGTCACCAAGCGGTTTGAGCGCGACGCCGGCGTGTGGAAAATAATGGCCGATGAGGACGCCGACGGCGATCGCGAGCAGGACCTGAATATAGAGAACTGTGTACCAGGGGCGTCGCGGTTTGGTCGTCTGCAAGCCGGTAAATCCGTTCAGGCGGTTTTCCCGCTGTCCGCGACAAAGAACTCGCGAAGCTCGCGGTAGGTTTCATCCGGCGCTTCTTCCGAAAGATAGTGCCCGCAGGGCAGCGCCTTGCCCGCCCGGATATCGGCCGCATAGCGCGGCCAAATCTCCATGGATTTCTGGTTACGTCCGACGCCGCCGGTCGCACCCCACAGCAGCAAAAGCGGACATGCGATCTTGCGTCCGGCGGCATAATCCTCGCTGTCCATGTCGAGGTCGACACCGTGAGTGGCGCGATAGTCCTCGCACATCGCATGAATGGTCGCGGGATTGCGGAAACAGCGCTTGTATTCGGCCAGCGCCGCCGGGTCGAAGAAGCTCAGGCCCTGCGCGGTCTTGGAGAGCTTCTTCTCGATGAAATAGTCGGGATCGGCGCCCATCAGTCGTTCGGGAAAATCGTAGGGCTGGATCATGAAGAACCAGTGCCAGGAGAAGCTGCCCCATTGGCGCGTCACATTGTTGAGCAGGTAATGCTGCGGGATAATGTCCAGGATGGCAGCGCGCGCGACCTTGTCCGGATGGTCGAGGCACATGCGATGGAGCACGCGCGCGCCGCGGTCATGGCCGGCGGCGTTGAAGCGCTCGAAACCGAGCGCCGCCATCACTTCGATCTGGTCCTGCGCCATGGCGCGGAACGAGTAGCCGCTATGATCCTTGCCTCCGGGCGGCTTTTCCGAATCTCCGTAGCCGCGCAGATCCGTAGCCACCACGGTGAACTCGTTAGCGAGCCGCGGCGCCACCTTATGCCATGAGATGTGCGAGAACGGATTGCCGTGCATGAGCAGCAAAGGCGGCCCGTGGCCGCCATGCACCGTTACGATGCGCGTACCGCTGGTCCTGATTTCGGTGCGGGTAAAGCCTTCGAACATCGCTGAATGCCTTGCTCCGTTCTCAAGTCCTGGCGCGGGTTGCGCAAGCAACCCGTCTCGAAGAGAACAGGCGTCCGCGCGGGTGCGCCGCGGCCTGTCCGACCTGCCATGCCGCGGCCATCACTTCGGTGAAATGCCGACGGCCTTGGCGAGCGCCACGGCCACGGGAGCTTCGCGCGCGATCCGCGCGTCGAAATCCTCGGGCTTCATGATCATCTCCTCGACGCCGAGCTTGGCGAGCTTCTCTTTCACGGCTGGATCGCCCAGCCCGTTCACGGTCTCCTGGTGCATGCGCGCGACGATGTCCCGCGGCGTCTTCTTCGGCACCACCATGCCGATCCAGAAATCAAAATCGGAATCGGGAAAGCCCGCCTCCACAGTGGTCGGCACATCTGGCAGCGCGGTGGCCCGCTTCGAGCTGCTCACGGCAAGCGCCAGGAGCTTTCCGTCGCGGATGAACGGCATCGCGGGTATGATCGGACAGAAATAGAAGTCCACCCTGCCCGTCAGCACTTCGGTTAGCGCCTCCGGCGCGCCCTTGAACGGCACAACTTGGCCTTCGAACTGGGCCGCGAGGCGGAAGCGCTCGGTGGTCAGATGCGGTGGCGTCCCGATGCCCGCGGCGGCGTAGTTGATCGATCCCGGCTTGGCCTTGGCCGCGGCCACGAGTTCCTTGAGCGTCTTGATGTTCTTATCGGGCGAGATCACCAAAACCAGTGGCACGTTGCCGAGCGGCGTGATGCCGGCAAAATCCTGCACCGGATCGTAGGGCATGCTTTGGATCGCCGGCGCGGTCACCAGCGCGTTGGAATGAACGAGGACCGTGTAGCCATCGGGATCGGCCTTGGCGACGGCGCTCACGCCCATCGCGCCGCCCCCGCCCGGGCGGTTTTCGATGATGAAGGTCTGGCCGACCTTGGCCGCGACGTGTTCGAACACCGTTCGCGGAAGAAGGTCGGCGGCACTTCCGGGGGAGAACGGCACAATGACCTGAACTCTCTTGGTTGGCCAGATCTGAGCCGATGAAGTCTGAGCCAGCAGGGGCTCGGCCGCGAGCATGATCAACACGGACGCGGCCATTGCGCTCGTTGCGATGGCAGCCGGTCTGCCTGCGCTGTGCATGTTTTTCCTCCCAAGCTCGCCGAGGCATGCAGCGTCGCCGACCGGCAGGCTCCACGAGCCTAGCCGATCGCTTTTCGCGCCACCACCGTCAAGCAACGACTAATGGGAAAGGACGATGAATTCCGTGTACCGGCCCGTTTCCCGGCCGAGGCCCTCGTCAGCGATCACCAGGGATGAGCCCGGTATCAAGAGCTCGCTGATGCGGTCGACAGCCTCCTTCGGCATCGCAATACGATTGAGCGCTTCCGCCGCGGTCGAGGAAGGCTTCAGCTGCATGGCTGGTCTGGACGGCTCCCCGGACCTCTTTCTGCTGTAGTCCCTTTGGTCTACCGGTGCGGAGGCGTCGGTCGGGATCGTCATGAGATTCCACCGCATGCCGTTGTCGGTCACCTCCATTGCGGTGAGGACGTGAGTGCCGAGCGGCCGATCGGGTTCGTCGATCACGACCGGCATATCGAACAGCGGCACGAAGCCCTGCCGGACGAAGATCTTCATTTCCTTGCGGCTGACGAAGACCGCCACCTGACCGCTTCGCTTGACCGGCTGCTCGGCCACCCGCATGCGCGACGTGATCGGCTTGGCCGGATCGATCGTAGGCACAGGTTTGATGATGTCGCTGCCGGCAGGCGCGTTCTCGGACGCACGCGGCTGGGCGGTGGCCGGCGCGACCTCCGCCGGTGTCGCCGGCGCGCCGGATTGCGTCGGCTCTGCCGCCACGTCCTCCACAGGCTTCATCGATTCCGACGATGTCGCCGCGCTCTCGGTGCCGCCACGGTCGCCGGTCGCGGGCCGTGAGGCCGGAACCTCCGCCGCAGCCGCCGTTGCGCCCTCGCGCGCATCCAGCATGGTCGCCTGAGCAATCGTGATTGGTGCGGCTCTGTATCCGTCGGTCGTCGCATTCACCGCGACCTCTGGCTCGCCGGGTTTGGGCTTAGGCACGAACAGCTTCGGGTGCTCGAAGTCGACCGGCGCCAGTTCGCCGCGCGCAACAATCACGCGTGCACCCAGCTTGGTCGTAGGCCACAGCTTCTGCGCGAAGTCCTGGGACATGCGGATGCAGCCGTGGGAGGCCGGATAGCCCGGCAGCACGCCTTCGTGCAGCGCCACCCCGGACCAGGTGATGCGCTGCATGAATGGCATCGGCGCATTGCTGTAGAGGTTGGAGCGGTGATAGCGGTCCTTCTCGATGATGCTGAAGACGCCCATCGGAGTCGGATGTCCGGGCACACCGGTTGACACCGGCCCCTGCGCGACCCGCACGCCGTTGCTGAACAGCGTCACCCGCTGGTGATCGATCGAGACGACGATCTGCAGCGGGCCCTTCGGCATTTCGCCGAAGCCTATTTCTTTTTTCGGCTCGGCCCTTTCCCGCCGCGCCGGCGCGGCGCGCAGCCTTCGACTGGGGACCTGTGCCGGATAGCTGTAATAGCCATACCAGCCGTAGGGACTGAAGAAGCCCCCACGCGGAGCGGCGTCCGCCGAGACCCCGAGGCCGACGAGCAAGGCCGAAGCAGCGCCCGAGACCAGTGCACGATGCAGCGCTCCGCGACCGCGAACATCAGATGGGAGGGGGTGCGACCACGCGAATTTCGGCAAAGCGTATTCTCCTGGGATTTTTTTGACCTGCTTGCCCCGTCGGGCAGCCCCGGCTTGCTGATGACCTCTCCACGATAAGCGGCGCGCGTGCAAAGTCGATTCAACTTGTCGACACCGAGGCGGCTCGACCGCGTGACAGACTGCACTGATTTGGTAAACAAATCTGAGCGGCGCCATCGCCTCGATGCACCCCATTTGCAGTTGCGGCCCGGTCGGCGATCGACGCAGACCCTGGCCGCCCGACGCGATTACCGCTCAAGCCCACGAGTGGTATTGTCGAACAGTTCCTCGACATCGATTTTCCGGGACCGTTGCGATTCGCGGCCGCATGGGAGGCGCAAAGCCGCGCCAATGAACGCGCCATCCCGGCGAGCGGAGTTCTGCTATGTTGGGTTGCGCCTCGCAGAGCGGAGCCCGCATGACCCTCATTTTATCCAACGATGACGTCGAGAAGCTCTTGACCATGCCCGAATGCATCGACGTCATGGAAGAGGCTTACATCGAACTGGCGGAAGGGCGGGGGATCTCACGCACCCGTTCCGACTGCTTCGCGCCGACCACACGCCCTGATGCGCTCTATAGTCTCAAATCCATGGACGGCGTGGTGCCGAAGCTCGGCGTGGGCGCGGTGCGCATCAATTCCGACATCATCACATGGCCGAAACGGGGCAACAACATGCGCCGTGAAAAGGTCCCGGCGGCACCCAACAATCGCTATGTAGGATTGGTGCTGCTGTTCTCAGTGGAGACCGGCGAGCCGTTGGCAATTCTACCCGACGGCGTCATGCAGCGCATTCGCGTCGGCGCCGCCAACGGGCTCGGTATCAGATATCTCGCCCGCAAAAACGCCAGGACCGTGGGCATCCTCGGCTCCGGGTGGCAGGCCGGTGCGCAGCTCACGGCGGCCTGCGCCGTTCGCGACGTCGAGACGATCCGCTGCTTCAGCCCGAACCCGGAAAATCGCGACACGTTCGCCGCCACCATGAGCGCCCTGCTCGGCGTCAGGGTCGATCCCGTCGCCGAGCCGGAAGCAGCGATCAAGGGCGCTGACATCGTCATGTGCGCCAGCAACTCGATCGATCATATTTTCTTCGAGCGCTGGATCGAGCCTGGAATGCACTTGAGCTCCATCAAACGGCCGGAGATCGAGGTCAAGGCGATCAAGCGCGCCGACCGCGTGATCATCCACTGGAACGACCCGGCCCCCATCCACGTCGCCGCCAAGGGCGTGGTGATCGAGGAGAAGGTGGAGGGCCGGGGTTGGCAGCTCGCAGAGGAGATCGACTTCAAGCAGCTTGCGACCTTGCCGGAGCTCGTGATCGGCAGGGTCGACGGGCGCAAATCCGACGCCGACGTCACGTGTTTCATCAACAATATCGGGCTCGGCTTCCAGTTCGCCGCGGCAGGCGCTCTCGTTTACCGCAAAGCCAAGGAGAGTGGCCTCGGCCACGAGGTGCCGACCGACTGGTTCACCGAGGACGTGCATCCATGAAGTCGCCGCTACGATACCGGCCGTGCTTGCTTGTTCAATTGGCGTGCTTGAGCCGCGCGCGATGCTGCTTGAGACGATCGACCTCTTCGGCCCGGCGTTGAAAGTCCTTGTGCAGCTCTTCGAGCTCCTCCTCCGAGAGATCCTCCGCAGTCGCCAAGCGATTCTCAGCCTCCGTCGCCGCCATGATCAGCTCGGCCAGCTTGAGCTGTACCGCCATCGTGTCGCGATTCTGAGTGTGCTGAATCAAGAACACCATCAGGAACGTCACGATCGTGGTCGAGGTGTTGATCACGAGTTGCCAGGTGTCGCTGTAAGCGAACAGCGGCCCGGTCAATGCCCAGATCAGAACCAGCAGGACGGCCGTCAGGAACGCCAGCGGATGCCCGGCGTAGCGGGCAGCGCTGCACGCCATGTTGGAGAACGTGGCGTGCCAGCCGCCATGCTTGTCTCGCGAACCGTTTGATGCCCTTGCGTGGCTTTGTCCGGAGGACGAGCCCGTGGTGTCCTTTCCCCCGCTCGATATCCGAGCCACTGGCTTGGCCGCGATCGAATGTCGGGATCGCTTCTGAACCAGTTTCCGGGCCATCTGAATTCCTTGCCGCACGGCGCGCCACCTCGGGGCAGCTTACGCCGGGTCAATGCGGGATACCCGGAACTGTTCCCCGCTGGGGAACTTGGAACATTTCCTTTTTAGCGGACGTTGACGGCGCGAGACTCTAGAGAAAGGAGTAGCGCCATGCTTGGCTGGGCTTTGACCTTCTTGATCGTCGCGTTGATAGCGGCGGTGCTGGGATTCGGCGGCATAGCGGGATTCGCGGTCGAGATCGCTAAGATTATTTTCTTCGTAGCGATCATACTGTTCGTGATCTCGGCCATCTTTGGCCTGATGCGAGGCCGTTCGCCCACCGTCCCGTAAGCCGCATCGGTTGTCGCGTGAACATGGCCCCGCCCGGCCATCCAGCCGGGCCGGGCTTTTTTTTGTTGCAACGCGCGCTTTAAAAGCATTCCACCCGCCGCGACACTTTCGCGACGGGTGGAATCGTCAACTGACTTAAATACTGAAGGCTCAGCTGGAGCTTAGCCTCGCCCGCCCGCCGAGAGAATCGCGCGGGTGGTGTGGTCCGGTCCGAAATCATCCGCACCGTCGATCGAAAGCAGTTCGGACAGCCGCGTGCGCGCCCGATTGACCCGGCTCTTGATCGTCCCGACTGCGCAATCACAGATGGCCGCAGCCTCCTCATAGGAGAATCCCGACGCGCCGACGAGGATGAGTGCCTCACGCTGATCGGGGGGAAGTTTGGCGAGCGCCGTCCGAAACTCCTCGAACTCCACACGACTGTGCTGCTCCGGATGCGACTTCAAGCTCTCCGCGTAACTGCCGTCGGTGTCTTCGACCTCACGGCGACGCTTGCGATATTCGGACCGGAACAGATTACGGAGAATCGTGAAGAGCCATGCCGACATGTTCGTCCCGGGTTGGAACGAGTCGATATTCGCCATGGCCCGCAGCAACGTTTCCTGTACGAGATCGTCGGCACGGTCGACATTGCCGCACAAGGAGATTGCGAATGCGCGCAGGCTCGGAACGGCTGCGAGCATCGCATCGCGCACCGATGGTCGCATCGTCATGAGTGAGATCCCTTGTTGTCAGAAGCCTTAGCCGCGAACAGACGATCCGGCTCGGGAGCGTGACTTGCCTTGCCTTGCCCCTGCGCCGATGCCGTCTCTGACTCGCCAGGCACGCTGTCGCCGCGCTGTTCAAGCTCGGTGAGAAGGTCCTTGAACCTGTCAGGAACGCCTTGGTGTATCACGTCATCATAAACGCGCTGAAGAATGTCCCCGAGCCGACGTTGATCTTCGCGGCTCAGGCGCCCTCCAGCCTTTCGTGCATGCGCGTCGGTATGCATTGTCGCCTCTGGCCTCTGCGCTTTGGCGCCGGGGGATTCCGGCTTAACCGGCGGCTCCGCGGTCGATTCGAGCCGAACTGCCTTGTGTTCGTTCATTTCACCTCCCCCGCGCCGGAGTCCGAGCCCCTCGGTATTGATCCAAGCATAACGACTTGCAAAACCATTCGTTCCGTCTCATGGAACTTTTTTCCCGCGAGGTCGTTTTTCCCGGGTAACGTCGTCAGGAATAAACGGGAGGGTCTATTGCCCAACTCTGCTGCGGTAGCTCAGTACCTTCCATTCCTGCGGCGGTATGCGCGGGCCCTGACTGGTAACCAGGCTTCGGGTGACGCGTATGTTGCGGCGACTCTAGAGGCGCTAATCGCCGATCGGTCCGTGCTGGAAGACCCGAAGGGCCCTCGTGTTGCCCTCTACCGCCTGTTCACGAAGATCTGGAATTCGCTTTCGGTCAATGGCGCCCCAGGTTCGCCCGACGGAGCCCTGCCGGGCGAACAGAAGCTGGCCAATATTACCCCCCTTCCCCGTCAGGCATTTCTGCTGGTGGCCCTGGAAGGCTTTTCGGAGCCGGATGCCGCGCGCGTGCTTGATACCGACGTGATGAAGCTGCGCGGTCTGGTGGAGGAGTCCGGCCGCGAGCTGGCGGTCGAAATTGCAACCGAAGTGTTGATCATCGAGGATGACACCTTCATCGCGATGGAATTGGAGACCCTGGTCGAGGGATTGGGGCATCACGTCCTCGGTGTCGCCCGCACTCACGCCGAAGCCTTGGCATTGACGAAGAAAAAGCGCCCCGGCCTCATCCTCGCGGATATTCAGCTGGCAGACGGCAGTTCGGGCCTGGAGGCCGTGAACGAGTTGCTGGCCACGTTCGAGGCCCCCGTGATCTTCATCACGGCCTACCCCGAACGTTTCCTCACCGGCGAGCGGCCGGAGCCGGCCTTCCTGATCGCCAAACCGTTCCAGCCGGCAACCGTATCGGCGGTTGCAAGCCAAGCCCTGTTCTTCGAACGGACCGCGAAGCGCCGCGATCGCCGCGTCACTGCTTGACGCGGTCGCGGCGCGCTCGGCGCGGCATTGGAATCATTGACATCCGGATTTGACGGCCGAAGCGGCCGATCGGGTTCGTCGACTAGTGGCGACGGCTCGCCACACCAATGAGAATTCCCACCCCAACGGCAACGGCCAACGTGACCAGAGGACGATGCTCGACTTCCCTGGACAGGCGCTGTAGCGCATCGTTGCCGAGTTTTGCTGCCTCGTTGCCCATCTTTCCCGCCTGATCGCTCACGGAGCTGGCCTTACCGCGAAAGCGATCCGCCATCGTGCTCAGCGCCGACGCGACGGTCTCGGCAACCCTGTCCGCGGTCTCGCCGATCCGATCCACCGCCTGTGCGGCGTTTCTGGACGTATTGCCCCCGATACGTTCGAGGTGTTTTTCCAGCGTCCGCAGCCGATGCTCGATTTCGCCGATATCGGCGGAGATTGCGCGGGAACGGGAGCGAGCCGATCGTTGAAACATGGGTGGGCCTCACGAGAGACAGAGCGAGTCGGCGCAAAATACCGGCGCCATCTGGATTGGAGTCGTTCGCAGGCCGGAGCCGCCGTCTCGAAGCGGCGCTCGCGCAGTTCGCGAACGAAAGCACACGTCAGTTGACGCCGTTGAGCCAAGTGTCGATCTGACGCTCGGCGTCATCCTTCGCCACACCATAGCGCTGTTGAAGCCTCCCGGCGAGTTCAGTCCGTTTGCCCTCGATCACGTCGAGGTCGTCGTTGGTGAGCTTGCCCCACTGCTGCTGAGCCTTGCCTTTGAACTCTTTCCAGTTGCCTTCAACACGGTCCCAATTCATTGCCTGCTCCTGCCAAATCGGAATGTCCGAGATAGCTTGAACCCGGGCTTTGAGCGAAAGTTCCGCTCCGCCCCGGGCCTGTAAATGCCTGTGCTTGCGCCAGAAAAGACAGGGGCGTAGCCGACAATGTCGACTACGCCCGAGATAACCGGCCGAGCACGGGGAGGGGGGAATGGGCGGCCGGCTGCCACTACAATGCACGGCAAGCTCATTGGTTCCTGGCATTCCGCCCCCGTAACGGCGCTCCAACCCAAGCTTGCTTTGTCACCTGGTCACCCGCGACCCGAAGCGCGGGGTCTCCACCCGGCCCGACCTGCCGCCGGCGGCGCCGGGCCGCGTCGGGCGAGCCTTATAAAGCTCCTTTTCTATCAATCGGTTAGCCCGGCCGCCTGTTTGGACCCGATGAATTCGCCAAAATCGTTTTGGCGCGCATGAACCTATCCAGCCGCTCACGCGACTAATCGGCATAGGGATCGTGGGAGCCTTCCATGCGCAGCCAGTCATATCTCGCCGGTTTCGGTGGTGCCGCTTTTGCCGTTGCATGCTTCCTCATCGGCCTCGAAGTCTCTGCCACCACTGCCGCCCCCTCCGCAGGCCAGACCACGCTGACGATCAACCGGGCGCTCAAGAGCGACCGCATGCCCCTCGTCCCCGTGAAAAGCCACAACGCGGTGAACAGCCCGGCCGAAACGAACGCTCCCACCGGCACGCCGGCCCCCAAGCCGCGCCTGCTCGACGGTTGCGAGCCGATGGTCAGCGCCATTGGGCAGTCGCCGCTGGCGCAGATCGCCGGACGCTGCGTCTCCTGATCTCCGATCCCCGCCCCGTTTCCTAGCGCGTTCGAATCGATCGCCCCGCCCAGTGCGGGGCGATCGCGTTTGGCCGATCGCTCGGGCGACCCTGCCAAACAACGCGCGCGCCGGAACGCCCCTGGAGCGGAGAAGAATACCGCGCATTCTTTACAATCATTCCAAGGCTCGTTGCCGCTTCCCCCGGACGACCTCGCAAGCGGAACCTTTGAAATGCCAGAGGCTTGTAGGACCAGGACTTGCAAATGGTCGAAACACGCGGCTGTTTGCATCCCCACATTTCGACTTGCTTCGGAGGAAGGCACGCGGCCCTTCCGCTTCTATCGGATTGGACACCAAAGGTCTTACGCTCTCGCCTGTCATTACCGCCCGTGCGGGGACCAAGAGGAGATCTGTTTGGTGTCAGGCTGGAAGCGCCCCCGCAGGGCTTGCGCAAGGCGCGCGCTTGGCAAAGAGTCGCGGCGCGTCCGACGCGATTGGACCTGAAGGAAGCATTTGAATACGCGAGCCGCTCGTTCCTGAATGCGGTAGTCCTCTGCTGCGACCTCCGCTGCAAGATCAAACAGAACTGACGCACGGTGGATGTGAAAGTGCCAGAAACGGAAGACCAAGGGGACCCGGCGGGCAGCCATGTTGCCGAGCCGGGGGAAGCTTTCCCCCCTAAGCTTGAATCGTTTCGTTCCGCGCTTGATGCCGGCCAGGTGGGCGTGTGGTCCTGGGATCTACGATCGCATCAGATGACGTGGTCGACCAAGCTCGAAAACTTCCACGGCCTGTCCGAGGACAGCATCGACGGTTCGCTCTCGATCGTGCCGCAAGATTTTCCATCTCAAGACGCGGCAGGCGTCTTTGCGGCGATTCACAAAACCCTGCAAACCCGCGAGCCGTGCCGCCTCGAATACCGCCTGCCCGGCCGTTCGGACCGCGAGGAGCGCTGGTTCGAAGCGCTGGTCACGGTGATCTTGCAGGATGGCGCGGCGGTGCAAATGCTCGGTATGTGCCGAGACGTCACCGAACGCCTGCGCGTCAACCGCGAGGTCCGCGTTCGCGCGCGCCAGCAAGAGACGCTCGCACGGCTCGGCGAACGGGCGCTGACAGACAGCGATCTGCAGAAGTTCTTCAACGAAGTCGTCACCACCGTCGGAGAGATTCTAGATGTTGAACTGGTGAATATTCTGGAGTTGCTTCCGGGCGACGCCGAGCTCCTGCTCAGGGCCGGCATTGGATGGAAGCCAGGACTCGTCGGATCGGCGAACATCTCGACCGGCCGCGATACCGAGGCCGGCTACACACTTGCCTCCGGCCGGCCGGTGATCGTGGAGGACCTCGCGAGCGAGACGAGGTTTTCGAGCGCGGCCCTGCTGCATGATCACGGCGTGGTCAGCGGGCTCGCCACGCCGATTGCCGGCCGCGATGGCCGGGCCTATGGCGTGCTCGGCGCGCACACAAAAAAGCGACGCAAGTTTCACGACTACGACGTATCCTTTCTTGCCGCGGTAGCGAACGTGGTCGCAGGAGCCATCCAGCGCCGGCAACTGGATCAGCGTCATGAACTGATGATCCGCGAGTTGCGCCACCGTTCGGGCAATCTGTTCTCCCAACTGCTGGCGTTGTTTTCGCAGACCGCCAAGAACTCACGCAGCGTCGCCGATCTCGTCGCGAAGTATGAGGCCCGCGTGCTGGCACTTGCCAACGCGCACCGCCTCATTACCGAGGGAGGCTGGAAATCGACCTCGCTCAACGAATTGCTCAATACGCTGCTCGCGCCATTCCTGGATCGAATCGCGTTCGGGGGGCCCAATGTCTTTCTCGAGCCGGATCCCACCTTCGGTCTGAGCATGGCGGTGCACGAGCTCGCGACCAACGCGAGCAAGCACGGCAGCCTTTCCGAGCCGGCCGGCCACGTCGATGTCACGTGGTCGATCACGCGTACTCAACAGGGGCTCACGCTGGTGCTCGTTTGGAATGAAAGCGGCGGCCCCGCACCCAAACGGACGAGGCGCCCCGGTTTTGGCTCCAGGCTGATCAACATGGTGATCGAACGCCAGCTCAACGGCCAGGTGGAGCAATCGTTCGGAGCGGAAGGACTGCGTGCGAAGCTCACCGTTCCGCTGACCCACGAGCGATGGCCGGGCGGCGCGCGCTCGTCGCCGCATCGATCGCCCGTCGGCGAACCGTAAACGCGACGTCAGCGTCAACGCGTACCGGATGCACCGGCCTTGATCCGTTGGCCGGCGCAGCCTCGGTGGCAACCGAATGCTTGCGCCCGCGACGGGATCCTATTTCTTCCTCGCGTCCTGATAGGGATAGATCAGGGTGCCGGTTTTGTATTCCGCCGGCCACACGATCACCTGGTGCGTGGTATCGCGGAATTGCGCGAGATCATTGCCGGTCACGCCCTGGAATTGGGTGAAGAACTGGCGCGACTTTGTCCATTCGCCATCCTTGCCGAAGGAAATTTCGCCCGCGACGGTCGAGAATTTATGGGTGTGGATGTAGTCGGCGAGCTTGGTGTGATCGAGACTTTTCGTCGCCTCGACCGCCTGCGCCAGAACCTCGCCGGCGGCATAGGCGAATGGCGTAAATCCATAGCCCAGCGGATCGATGCCGAGCGCCGGCGCCTTGGCCTGGTATCGGTCCAGCATCGACTTAAGGCCCGGAAAATTGAGCGTGGGCGCGGGAATGAAGCTCTCCATGATCACGAGGCCGTTCACCAGCGGGCCAAGCTGCAGTTTGATCGGCGTAGCCAGGAGCCCGATCATGGCGCCCCCGAACATTTTCACGTTCAAGCCGATTTCATTCGCGGCCCGGACGATGCCTACCGTGTCGGGCGGATAGCTGCAGGCAAAGACGAGATCCGGATTGGTGGCCTGAATGGCGCGCACGATGGGCACCATGTCGGTGGTGCCGGGCGGATAGCTCTTGTCATAGACGATGTCGAAGCCGCCGGCTTTGGCGTTCTCGCGGGCGCCGTCACACGCCGTCTTGCCGAACTCGGCGTCGGCCCCGATGAGAGCGACGGTCCGCGGTTTGGGAGTTTGCGCCGCCGCGATCTCGAACCAACCCCGCGAAAACGCCAGCGTCCCTTCGTCGCCGCCAGGCACCATCGAGAAATACCTCGAATAGTTGAACTGGCGGTTCACGTTCACGCCAAGCATGCCGATCGTCATCTTGTTGGCCTGCATGACGACGGGCATCGCCGGCGCGATCATGTTGGTCGCATAGGGGCCGACCAGAAGGTCGACTTTGTCGACGCTGAGAAGCTTGGTGTAAATGCCGGGTACGTTGTTGGGATTGCTCTGGTCGTCGTAATAGACGAGCTCGACCGGGCGTCCCAGCAACCCGCCCTTGGCGTTGACGTCGTCGCGCCAGAGTTCCAGGGCCAGCAGGTTCTGCTTACCGTTGGGCGCGACCGCCCCGGTCAGGGCCATGCTGAAACCGACCTTGATCGGATCGGCCGCGCGCACCGGAGCGCTGGCCCACCATAAGGCGGCGAATAGAATTGCAAGCGAGCCCAGCGTAACGCGTCTTGTGATGGCAAACATCGACCGATCTCCTCCCGCCCTGTATCACGGCACCGACGTTTGACGCTTTCGCGTCTCGCCGGGTTACCCGAGTCTAGCGCGCGGGGCTGGCGCGCGACACCCCGTCTCTCCTACCCGGATCGATCGGGCCGATACGCCGCACCCGCTGGCCCGGCCGCGCGTTCAGCGCGCGCCCCTAGGCCGACCGCGACTCGATTCCCTGATTGAAGGCGCTCGCGGCGCCAGATGAGCGCGAGTGGACCCGGATTCGGGCGCGCCGTCGGCTCGACGAAACGCCGCGCGACGCGGCGCGACCCAAAATTGCTCGCTGAAGGAGCAGATTTCGGCCTGGTTTTTCATCAAAAGACCACCCCGAAGCCGCGCCGGTGATATTTGTGCAACACCTCCTTGAAAACGGCCCGGTGCGCCGGTGAGTCGAGCGCTTTTTCATTGTGTCCGAAAGGCCGTTAGAGCATTTTTTAACCGTGCAGCGGTGGAAACCGCTCTGGCTAAGTGATGGTGCGAAGACAGGGGGGCGTCCCTCGGTTGCCTCATCCGGGGTTTCCGCAGAGATGCTGTCCAAACACGAAGGGGATTAGTCATGCTGAAGATTCTAACCGTAACGGCTGCATCCTTGGCCATGCTGAGCGCAGCCGCCGCCGCCGACCTGCCCCGTAAGGAGCCACCCCCGCCGGCAGCGCCGGTCGGTAAGGCTCCGATCGGCAAGTATCCGGTCGGCAAGGCCCCGATCGGGAAGTATCCGCAACCGGTGGCCGCCAGGGGCTAATGCGAAGTCACGAGGGGTGCTCGCGTCCTCTCCTCCCGAAGGAGCAGAGTTCGTGAGCACCCACTCGGGACACTGCTAGTGCGCTTGCCGTTCAGCCATCGCTGAGCGGAGCATGGTCAGGGGAGCCTACAATGCAACATCGTCCGGCAAAAAGGGGAAGCCTCGGCTTTCTCGTGGGCCTGTGTGCGGTCGCAATCTCAGCCGGGCTGGGAATTCAGGCGGCGAGCGCGCAGGACGCAACTGCTACTGCGGTGACCAGCGCGAAGCCGCAGAGCACAAGCACCAAGGGTATGTATTACGTCGATTTCCGCGCACGCACCGCCGCCAGCTACGGCCACGCCTTCGTGTGGTACGGACGGTCGGGGCAGCGCCAGATCGAAGTCGCGGGCCTTCATCCGGCGACCGAAAGCGTCATTCCCTACATCGTCGGGCACGTTCTCCCGGTGTTGGCGGAAACGGGCAAGAGCTACGGCGACCTCGACGAGGAATATCTCACCGCCAGCTACCGCGTCTATATGGATGAGGCGCAGGGCAAGGAGGTGATTGCATATATCAAGCACCTTCAGGCGACTTCACCCGTTTGGAATGCGGCCACGTGGAACTGCGTGGCTTTCATCCAGACCATCGCGAGCCACATGGGCCTGCGCGTTCCGGGAAATCATCTGCTGTATCCCGAGGAGTGGGTGAACCGCCTTCGCGCGCTCAACGGCGGGCGGCGTTATATGGCGAGTCAGCCGGTTGCGCAGGCTCCGACGCCGCGGGCGCCGGCGGTTGCCACCAGCAAGCCTTCCACTCCGCTGCGCCAGACGGTCGAAGCCGCTCCGCGCACCTGATCTACGCAAGGCGTCAAAACACAAAGGGGACGGATCGCGGAGGCCTTCGAGGCCTCCGCTTTCTTTTGGGAACATGGCCGCGCAAAACCGGCCGCTTAGCGCCTTGGAACTTTCCGTCGGGCCTGAAAAATCCGCCGGCCATTCATTTGGCGCTGATCCCGGCCTTTTTTCATGAGGCAGTATCGTGTTAGGGTTGCGGCTGCTGACTTGAACCTCCCGCCGAGCGCGCTGGGAGTGGGGGTATGACGGCATGGTGGGTGCATCGACGCGGCCGACGCGGCGGTTTCAGCTCGTTCTGATCAAGCCGTCGCATTACGACGACGATGGCTACGTTATCCAGTGGATGCGCGCATTCGTTCCGTCGAACACGCTCGCCGTGCTCTACAGCCTCGGACGGGATGCGGGACTCCGTTCCGTGCTCGGGCCCGACACCGCCATAGACATCACGGTCATCGACGAGATCCACACCCGCGTCAAAATCAAGCAGTTGCGCGCCCTGATTCGGCGCCACGATGGGTTCGGCCTG
>Ga0207691_10001498_pt1 | contig 23269 bp, 22 predicted proteins | sample KBSM13metaG_FD_184327 | JGI IMG/M metagenome (GOLD analysis project Ga0207691, IMG submission 184327) | Miscanthus rhizosphere microbial communities from Kellogg Biological Station, Michigan, USA - KBS M1-3 metaG (SPAdes) (version 2) | ecosystem: Host-associated > Plants > Roots > Rhizosphere >... | reverse complement strand
GCCGAAGATCTCGCGCCCCTGCGGCACGTAGCCGACGCCCTTGCGCACCCGCTCGTACGGTGTGTCGGTCGTGATCCGCGTGCCGTCGAGCGCGATGCTGCCGGTCTTCACAGGCACCACGCCCATCAGGCTTTTCAGCAGGGTCGTCTTGCCGACGCCGTTGCGGCCGAGCACGACGGTCACCTCGCCGAGCTTTGCCTCGAAGCCGACGTTGCGCAGGATGTGCGAGCCGCCGTAGTACTGATTGACGCCAGTGACGTTCAGCATCTCGAAGGGTCCTGTGATGCCGAGTTCCGCCCCGGCCTGACGGTTGACCACATCGGTGCCGGGTCCCGCCCCGGCGGCCGGGTGACTTTCATTTGGGCCAACAAATGAAAGTCACCCGGCCGCCAGGCCGGAACCCGGCACCTCACATCAGAAACCGTCCCCCGGGGCGGAACTCGGCAAGCCTCAGCGCCCAAGGTAGACCTCGACGACCTTCTCGTTCGACTGCACGGCCGCGAGCGACCCCTCGGCCAGCACGCTGCCTTCGTGCAGCACCGTGACCTTCTTCGCCGGGTTGTCCTTCGTCAGCTCGTGGATGAACTTCATGTCGTGCTCGACGACGACCAGCGAATGACTGCCTTCGAGCGACAGGAACAGCTCGGCGGTGCGCTCGGTCTCCTCGTCGGTCATGCCGGCGACCGGCTCGTCGAGGAGCAGCAGCTTCGGGTTCTGGATCAGCAGCATGCCGATCTCGAGCCACTGCTTCTGGCCGTGCGACAGCAGCCCGGCGGTGCGCTGTGCACTGTCCTTCAGGTGGATCAGCGCGAGGGTCGAGCCGATGCGGTCGAGCTGCTCGCCGCTCAGGCGGAAGAACATCGACGAGCGCACACCGCGGTCGGCCTTCAGCGCGAGCTCGAGGTTCTCGAACACGCTGAGGTGCTCGAACACGGTCGGCTTCTGGAACTTGCGCCCGACGCCGATCGACGCGATGTCGTTCTCGCGCAGGCGCAGCAGGTCGATGGTCGAGCCGAAGAACGCCTGGCCGGCGTCCGGCCGGGTCTTGCCGGTGATGACATCCATCATCGTCGTCTTGCCGGCCCCGTTCGGACCGATGATGCAGCGCAGCTCGCCGGCGGTGATCGACAGCGACAGCGCGCTGAGCGCCTTGAAGCCGTCGAAGCTGACGGTGATGTCGTCGAGGTAGAGGATCGCCCCGTGCGCGAGGTCGAGCTCCTCCGGATTGACGACGCGCGAGTAGCTGGTCTCGCGACCGCCGGACAGGCCGGGCGCAGCGCGTCGGCGCTCCTCGGCCGCTTGACGGGTGCGTGCCCCGGCCTTCATCAGGTCGGGCGTCATGCGGCCTTCCCCTTGACCTTGCGGACCAGGCCGACGATGCCCTGCGGCAGGAACAGCGTCACCGCGATGAACATCGCGCCGAGCACGTAGAGCCAGAACTCGGGGAATGCCTGCGTGAACCAGCTCTTCGCGCCGTTGACGAAGAACGCGCCGACGATCGGGCCGATCAGGGTGCCGCGGCCGCCGACCGCGGCCCAGATCGCGATCTCGATCGACGCCGCCGGCGACATCTCGCCCGGGTTGATGATGCCGACCTGCGGCACGTAGAGCGCGCCGGCGATCCCGCACATCACCGCCGAGATGACCCAGATCGTCAGCTTGTAGGCGAGCGGGTCATAGCCGGTGAACATCAGCCGGCTCTCGGCGTCGCGGATCGCCTGCAGCACGCGGCCGAACTTCGAGCGCACCAGAAAGCGTGCGATCAGGAAGAAGCCGACAAGGGTCAGGCCGGTGATCACGAAGAGCGTCATCCGCATCGACGGCGTCGCGATCGGGTGGCCGAGGATGCGCTTGAAATCGGTGAAGCCGTTGTTGCCGCCGAAGCCGGTCTCGTTGCGGAAGAACAGCAGCATCGTCGCGAACGTCATCGCCTGCGTGATGATCGAGAAGTAGACGCCCTTGATGCGCGAGCGGAACGCGAAGAAGCCGAACACGAACGCGAGCAGGCCCGGAACGAGGATGATCAGCATCAGCGTCGCGGCGAACGAATCGCTGACCGCCCAGTGCCACGGCAGCGTCTTCCAGTCGAGGAAGACCATGAAGTCGGGCAGATCGCTCTGGTAGTTGCCGTCGCGCCCGATCTGGCGCATCAGGTACATCCCCATCGCGTAGCCGCCGAGCGCGAAGAAGACGCCGTGGCCGAGACTCAGGATGCCGGTGTAGCCCCAGATCAGGTCCATCGCGAGTGCGCAGATCGCGTAGCACAAGATCTTCGCGATCAGTTGCACCGCGTAGTCGCTGAGATGGAACGCGCTGCCGGCCGGCACCACCAGGTTCAGCACCGGCACCAGCACGCAGATCGCGGCCAGCGCCAGCACGATGCCGGTCCAGTGCGCGATCGCCAGCGGCGTGCGGCGTGCGGCCGGCGGCGGCATCTGCACCTGGACGCCGGCCTCTGCGGCCGCAGCGGCTTCGAGGCGGGCGCCAGGGGAAGCGGGCAGGACGGCGCTCATCGGGCAAGCCCTGTGGTGCCGACCCGAGTGAAACCGAAGTCGGACGAGACCATGTCAGCGGGCAGCCTGGTCATCGCTCAGGCCTCCGCACTGCGGCCCTTCATCGCGAAGATGCCCTGCGGCCGCTTCTGGATGAAGATGACGATGACGACGAGAACCATGATCTTCGCGAGCACGGCGCCTTGCCAGCCTTCGAGCAGCTTGTTCAGCACGCCGAGACCGAGCGCGGCATACACGGTGCCGGCAAGCTGGCCGACGCCGCCGAGCACGACGACCATGAACGAGTCGACGATGTAGCCCTGGCCGAGGTCAGGCCCGACATTGCCGACCTGCGAGAGCGCGCAGCCAGCCAGGCCGGCGATTCCGGAGCCGAGCGCAAACGCGTAGGTGTCGACGCGCGCGGTGTTGACGCCCATGCAGGCCGCCATCGGCCGGTTCTGCGTGACGCCGCGAACGAACAGGCCGAGGCGGGTGCGGCTGATCAGCAGCGCGACGCCGACCAGCACCAGCGCGGCGAAGGCGATGATCGCGATCCGATTGAACGGCAACGTCAGGTTGCTCATCAGCTCGACACCGCCGGACAGCCACTTCGGGTTCTCGACCGGCACGTTCTGGGCGCCGAACAGCGAGCGCACCGCCTGCTGCAGCACGAGGCTGATGCCCCAGGTCGCGAGCAGCGTCTCGAGCGGCCGGCCGTAGAGCCAGCGGATCACGCTGCGCTCGAGGATCGCACCGACGAGCGCGGCGGTCAGGAACGCGGCCGGGATCGCGACCAGCACGTAGGCATCGAAGAGCCCCGGCAGGTACGCGCGGAACAGGTTCTGCACCAGATAGGTCGCATAGGCGCCGATCATCATCAGCTCGCCGTGCGCCATGTTGATGACGCCCATCAGGCCGTAGGTGATCGCGAGGCCGAGGGCGACCAGCAGCAGGATCGAGCCGAGGCTGACGCCGGTGAAGACGACGCCGAGGCGCTCGCCCCAGGCGAGGCGCGATTCGATTGCCGACAGCGCAAGGCCGAGCTGCGCACGCACTGCGGCATCGGTCTCGACGTCGGGCTTCAGTCGTTCGACCAGCAGCGTCTTGGTCGCCGGATGGCTGCTGTCGGTCAGCGCCTTTGCGGCCTCGAGGCGCTTGGCCTTGTCGGACGACGAGACCAGCACCGCGGCACGCAGCTGGCCGAGCTCGGTCTTCAGCTTCGGGTCGGTCTCGACCTCGTAGGCCTTCTCGACCAGCGGCAGCTTCGACTCGTCGGCCTGTTCCTTCAACTCGCGGATCGCGGCGGTGCGCTCGGCGAGGTTCGTCGACAGCAGCTTCAGCGACGCCAGCGCGCCTTCGATCACGCGCCGCATCCGGTTGCTGTTGACGACGTCGTCGGCGTTGTCCGGCAGCTTCGTCTCGGCGCCGGTGGCAGCGTCGCGGGCCTTGTCGTCACGGACGATGTAGACCTTGTCGTCGGCCGTCTTCACTTCGCCGTCGAGCAGAGCCTGGAAAAAGGCCGCCGCCTTCGGATCACCGCTCGCGGCGGCCTGGCCGATCGCGGCGGCGCGGTCGTCGCTTTCGCCGATCGCCATGCCGCGGACCTGCTCGGCGGTCAACGCGGCGGCAAATCCAGGCGCCAGCGCCAGCGCGATCCACAACAGACAGAAGCGCAGCGGGCGCGAGAGGTTCACAGGAAAGAGGAGTGGGAAACGGGGTTCACGAGGTCGGCGGACTGGGACGCCCGCCGACCGGTCATTCGAAGGCCCGCGCAACAAGGTGCGCCGGCCGAGGCAAGGGCCTCAAGGGACTTACTTCTTCTCGGGCTCGTCCTTCTTCTTGTCGTTGCCGTCGATGTACGGGCTCCACGGCTTCGCCTTGACCGGAGCCGGCGTCTTCCAGACCACGTTGAACTGGCCGTCCGCCTTGACCTCGCCGATGAAGACCGGCTTGTGCAGGTGGTGGTTCTTCGCGTCCATCGTCGACGTCATGCCGCCCGGGGCTGCGAAGGTCTGCCCGGCCATCGCCGCGATCACCTTGTCGGTGTCGGTGCTCTTGGCCTTCTCGACCGCCTGCTTCCACATGTGGATGCCGATGTAGGTGGCTTCCATCGGGTCGTTGGTCAGCGGCTTGTCGGCGCCCGGCAGCTTCTTGGCCTTCGCATAGTCGGCCCACTTCTTCTTGAACGCGTCGTTGGCGGGGTTCTTCAAGCTCATGAAGTAGTTCCAGGCGGCCAGGTGGCCGACCAGCGGCTTGGTGTCGACGCCGCGCAGCTCTTCCTCGCCGACCGAGAACGCGACGACGGGCACGTCGGTCGCCTTCAGGCCCTGGTTGCCGAGCTCCTTGTAGAACGGCACGTTCGAGTCGCCGTTGATCGTCGAGATCACCGCGGTCTTGCCGCCGGCCGAGAACTTCTTGACGTCGGCAACGATGGTCTGGTAGTCGCTGTGGCCGAACGGGGTGTACTTCTCGTCGATGTCTGTGTCCTTGACGCCCTTCGACTTCAGGAACGCGCGCAGGATCTTGTTCGTCGTGCGCGGATAGACGTAGTCGGTGCCGAGCAGCACGAAGCGCTTGGCGCCGCCGCCGTCCTTGCTCATCAGGTACTCGACCGCCGGAATCGCCTGCTGGTTCGGCGCGGCACCGGTGTAGAACACGTTCTTGCTGAGCTCTTCACCCTCGTACTGCACGGGGTAGAACAGCAGGCCGTTCAGCTCCTCGACGACCGGCAGCACCGACTTGCGCGACACGCTGGTCCAGCAGCCGAACATCACGGCGACCTTGTCCTGGCTGATCAGCTGCTTGGCCTTCTCGGCGAACAGCGGCCAGTTCGAGGCCGGGTCGACGACGACCGGCTCGAGCTTCTTGCCGAGCACGCCGCCCTTGGCGTTGATCTCGTCGATCGTCATCAGCGCGACGTCTTTCAGCACCGTCTCCGAGATGGCCATCGTGCCCGAGAGCGAGTGCAGGATGCCGACCTTGATGGTGTCGGCCGCAAGTGCCGAGAAAGACAGCAGGCCCGACGCGGCGATGGCCGCGCCTGCGGCCTTGAGCGCGTAGCGACGTTTCATGGATGGAACCTCCGGGGGTGTGTATGTGTGGTTGAGGCGAGAGTGCTTCTCGTCTCCGACACCCGTTTGCAAGGCCTGTGCCAATCGCTCGAAACAGGCATCGATCGATGCGTCGGGACGGTTCTCGCGCGGTCCGGCATGGGCGCATTGGGGCATGCAACCGCACCATCGCCGAGCGACGCACCGCACCAACTTGGATCGACGCGATGCACGCATTCGTGGCATCGGTCTTGCTCGCGCTCGATAAGATGCTGCGCCTGATGACCTGCCCTGAAACATCGCCCCGATGGACCTGACCCCGCGCGAAAAGGACAAGCTGCTGATCTTCACGGCCTCGCTGCTCGCCGAGCGGCGCCGCGCGCGCGGCCTGAAGCTGAACCATCCGGAGGCGGTGGCGCTGATCAGCGCCGCGATCATGGAAGGTGCACGCGACGGCAAGAGCGTGGCCGCTCTGATGAGCGAAGGCAAGACCATCCTGACGCGCGCGGACGTGATGGACGGCGTCGCCGAGATGATCCCGGACATCCAGGTCGAGGCGACTTTCGCCGACGGCACCAAGCTCGTCACCGTTCACCAGCCGATCGTCTGACGTGCGCACGCCGCAGCGTTGGCTCCCACTCTCCTTTGGACGCGAAATGAGGCTTCGATGATTCCGGGCGAAATCCTTGCGGAGGCCGGCGACCTCGTGATCAACGGCGGCCGCCGCACGACGACCGTCGTCGTCGAGAACAGCGGCGACCGGCCGATCCAGGTCGGCTCGCACTATCACTTCGCCGAAACGAACGCGGCGCTGCGCTTCGACCGCCAGGCCGCGCACGGCATGCGGCTCAACATCGCGTCGGGCACCGCGGTCCGCTTCGAGCCTGGCCAGCACCGCACGGTTGAACTCGTCGACTACGCCGGCGCGCGTGAGGTGTACGGCTTTCGCGGCCTCGTGCAGGGAGCGCTCTGAGATGACATCGCCACGCCCACCGCGTTCGCTTCCTCACGAAGGACCTCTCGTTCACTTCGCAACGGCCGCGCGGCACTGAGATGGCGACGATCCAGCGCCGTGCCTATGCCGAGATCTTCGGGCCGACGGTCGGCGACCGCGTGCGCCTCGCCGACACCGGCCTCTTGATCGAAGTCGAAAAGGACTACACGCTCGCCGCCGGCGGCTATGGCGAAGAGGTCAAGTTCGGTGGCGGCAAGACCATCCGCGACGGCATGGGACAGAGCCAGCGGCTTGCCGCCGATGTCGCCGACACCGTCATCACGAATGCGCTGATCGTCGACCACTGGGGCATCGTCAAGGCCGACATCGGCATAAAGACCGGCTTGATCGCGGCGATCGGCAAGGCCGGCAACCCGGATGTGCAGCCCGGCGTCGACATCGTCATCGGCCCGGGCACCGAGATCATCGCCGGCGAAGGAATGATCGTCACCGCCGGCGGCATCGATTCGCACATCCACTTCATCTGCCCGCAGCAGATCGACGAGGCGCTGATGAGCGGCGTCACGACAATGCTCGGTGGCGGCACCGGCCCGGCAACCGGCACCTTCGCGACGACCTGCACACCGGGCCCGTGGCACATCCACGCGATGTTGAAGGCGGCCGAGAGCTTTCCGATGAACCTCGGCTTCCAGGGCAAGGGCAATGCGAGCCTGCCCGGTGCGCTCGAGGAGCAGGTCGTCGCCGGCGCCTACGGGCTCAAGCTGCACGAGGACTGGGGGACGACGCCGGCTGCGATCGACTGCTGCTTGTCGGTCGCCGACAAGCACGATGTGCAGGTCACGATCCACACCGACACGCTGAACGAATCGGGCTTCGTCGAGGACACCTTCGCGGCGTTCAAAGGGCGGGCAATCGCGACCTTCCATACCGAGGGCGCAGGCGGTGGGCACGCGCCCGACATCATCCGCGCGGCCGGGCTGCCGAACGTGCTGCCGTCGTCGACCAATCCGACGATGCCGTACACCGTCAATACGATCGACGAGCACCTCGACATGCTGATGGTGTGCCATCACCTCGATGCTTCGATCGCCGAAGACCTGGCATTCGCCGAGAGCCGGATCCGGCGCGAGACGATCGCAGCCGAGGACATCCTGCACGACATGGGCGTGTTCTCGATGATGTCGTCGGACAGCCAGGCGATGGGGCGCGTCGGCGAAGTCATCATCCGGACCTGGCAGACCGCGCACAAGATGAAGGCGCAGCGCGGCTGGCTTGCGAACCCGCGGCCGGCCGGCCACGGCGCGCCGGAAGACAGCCCGCGCCACGACAACTTCCGAGTCAAGCGCTACATCGCGAAGTACACGATCAACCCGGCGATCACGCAGGGCATCTCGCACATCGTGGGCTCGGTCGAGGTCGGCAAGCTCGCCGATCTGGTGGTCTGGAAGCCGGCGTTCTTCGGCGTCAAGCCATTCCTGATCCTGAAGGGCGGGATGATCGCAGCGGCCGCGATGGGCGATCCGAACGCGTCGATCCCGACGCCTCAGCCGGTCCACTTCCGGCCGATGTTCGGAGCGTTCGGCCGCGCGATGCACGACACCTGCATCAACTTCGTCTCGAAAGCCGCCGTCGAGGCCGGCCTGGCCGACGAGCTCGGCCTCGAGCGCCGCCTCGAGGCGGTGCACACGACGCGGACGATCGGCAAGCGCGACATGGTCCATAACAGCGCGACGCCGAACATCGAGGTCGATGCCCAGACCTACGAGGTGCGCGCCGATGGCATGCTGCTGACCTGCGAGCCGGCGACGGAGTTGCCGATGGCGCGCCGCTACTTCCTGTTCTGAGCGACGCGATGTTGTCGGCCAGCAAGCTCCTGCCGCAGGGGCGCGGACTCAGCCCGGTGCTGCTGCGCCGCGCGGCGACGGTCGAGCTCGACTGGGAGGTGCGCCAGAAGAGCCGCTTCGACGCGGTCGACTCGACCGGCCGCACCCTCGGCGTCTTCCTGCCGCGCGGCAGCGTCGTGCGCGGCAGCGATGTACTCGTCGCCGAGGACGGCTCGCTGATCGTCGTGCGCGCGCGGCCGCAGCCGGTGATGGTGGTGCGCGCCTGTGCCGAGCATGGCTCGCCGTTCGACCTGCTGCGCGCCGCTTATCACCTTGGCAACCGGCATGTGCAGCTCGAGCTGACGCCGGACCACCTGAAGCTCGAACCCGATCATGTCCTCGGCGAGATGCTCGAGCGCATGCACTTGATCGTCAGCGAAGAGGAAGCCGCGTTCGAGCCGGAGGCCGGCGCCTATGCCGCTGGCGGCACGAGCCATCCACACCGTGCCGAAGGACACGCGCATGGACATGGCCATGGACACGAGCATGGCCGTGGGCATGGGCATGAAGGTGACACCGGCCACGATCACGGTCACGGCGGCGACCACGACCACGACCACGATCATGGTCCTGGCCACAAGCACGATCGCGGGACGACATGAAGGCCGCACGGCGCATCCCAGAGCGCCGCAAACGCACGCCGGACGCACTCGGCGCCGCTTCGCTGCTGCGCCTGATCTGGCTGGCGTCGCCGGCCCTGCCGGTCGGCGGCTTCAGCTATTCGGAGGGTCTCGAGGCGGCGGTCGACGCGGGCCTCGTGACCGGCGAGTCGAATGCCGGCGACTGGTTGCTCGACCAGTTGCACCTCGGCCTGGCGCGCAGCGAACTCGCGGTGATGGCGAAGGCGTTTCGCGCCTGGGAGCGCGACGATCGCGACAGCGCGGTGTCCCTCAACGCCTGGGTCGCTAGCACCCGCGAATCGAGCGAGCTGCGCCAGCAGAGCGAGCAGATGGGCCGTTCGCTCGCCCTCTGGCTCGCCAATGCAGGGCGCGACGACCCACGCATCGCGGTGCTCGCTGCACTGGCACCGTCGCCGACGTGGCCGATCGCCTACGCGCTCGCCGCGCACTGCAGTGGCGCGCCGCTGCGCGAGGCGCTCATGGCCCACGCGTTTGGCTGGGCCGAGAACATGGTCCAGGCCGCGCTGAAGGCGATCCCGCTCGGCCAGAACGCCGGCCAGCGCGTGCTGGCCCGCCTGCTCGACGCGATCCCGGCCGCGGTCGATCACGGGATCGGCCTCGATGCCGGATCGCGTCAGGCCTTCCTGCCGATGCTGGCGATCCTGTCCGCGCAGCACGAGTCGCAATACTCGCGTCTGTTCCGGTCGTGAGCGTCAAGAGTCGCCCCACACTGAAGCCACAGCCCTTCGACGAAATGCTTGCAAGATTCCCACGATGACCGCGCTCCATTCGATCCGCAACCGCACGCGCCCGCTGCCACCGCTCCGGGTCGGCGTCGGCGGCCCGGTCGGCTCAGGCAAGACGACCCTGGTCGAGATGCTCTGCAAGGCGATGCGCGAACGCTATGACCTCGTCGTCGTGACAAACGACATCTACACCAAGGAAGACCAGCGCCTGCTGACGGTCGCCGGCGCGCTCGAGGCGGATCGGATCATGGGGGTCGAAACCGGCGGCTGTCCGCACACCGCGATCCGCGAAGACGCATCGATCAACCTAGAGGCGGTCGACCGCATGCTGGCCAAGTTTCCGAACGCCGACATCGTCTTCATCGAGAGCGGCGGCGACAACCTCGCGGCAACGTTCAGCCCAGAGCTCTCGGACCTGACGATCTACGTGATCGACGTCGCCGCGGGCGAGAAGATTCCACGCAAGGGCGGACCCGGCATCACCAAAAGCGATCTCTTCGTGATCAACAAGACCGACCTCGCACCCTACGTCGGCGCGAGCCTCGAGGTGATGGCGACCGACACCCGGCGGATGCGCGGCAGCAAGCCGTTCGTGATGAGCAACCTGAAGACGCGCGCCGGGCTCGACGAGGTCATCGACTTCATCGAGACGCGCGGCCTGCTGCGCACCTGAAAGCCGCGCGGCGCACAAGTACCCGGCGCGAAGTCGATTTCTTTTGGACGCGTCGCGGCGGCCGCAAAGCGCGTCGCCGACGTCCCGGACGGCCTCAACGGAGCGTCCCGAGCTTCTCCAGCGCCTGGATCGCACCCGCGCCGATCGATGCGCCGAGCCGCTTGACGAGGCGCTCGGCCACGTTCTCCTTCGGCGTGTAGTCGACGACCTCCTCGGCGCGCACGATCTCGCGCGCCACGTGCTCGAGGCTGCCGAGGTGATCGATCAGGCCGAGCTCGAGCGCCTGCTGGCCGTTCCAGAACAGCCCGCTGAACATGTCGGGCGTTTCCTTCAGGCGCGTGCCGCGGCCGGCGCGCACGACCTCGATGAACTGCGCATGGATCTGTGCGACGGTGGCCTGGATGTGCTCGCGCTGCCCATCGGTCATCGGCGAGAACGGATCGGCGATGCCCTTGTTGTCGCCGGCCGCGATCAGGCGGCGCTTCACGCCGAGCTTCTCCATCGCGCCGGTCAGATCGAAGCCGTCGAGCACGACGCCGATCGAGCCGATCACCGACGCCTTGTTGGCATAGATCTCGTCGGCGGCGACCGCGATGTAATAGGCGCCCGACGCGCAGCTCTCCTCGACGACGGCATAGACGCGCTTCTTGTGCAGCGCCTTCAGGCGCCGGATCTCGTCGTTGATCAGGCCGGCTTGGACCGGGCTGCCGCCGGGCGAATTGAAGCGCAGCACGATTGCTTGCGCGTTCGGCTCCTCGAACGCGCCGCGCAGGCCCGGCAGGAGATTCTCGGCGCTCGCCTCCGAGTTCGGCGAGATCTCGCCGCGCACGTCGATCAGGGCGGTATGAGGGCCGGTCGGCCCGGCGACGTGCGCCCGATGCGCGACGAGCGCCCAGGCCACCAGCCCGCCGAGTAGCAGCCACATGAAGCGTAAGAACAGCCGCCAGCGCCGTTCGCGTCGCCGGTCCTTCATGTAGTCGCGCGCGAAGCGCTCGAGAGCGGGCCACGGCTGCGCCGCCGAGGTACCGACCGTTCCGGGCGGCGGCGCATCAGGCGGATCGGTCGATGACAGGAACGGCTCGGTGCTGCTCATGGGTTCGCTTCCGGCGGGATTCGCGCTTCGCAGGCCCGCTCGTCGCCGACCGGCCGGATGTCGCGCGACGGATGCCAGTAGACCTCGCCGTCCCGCTCGGTGATCTCGAGCGCGCTCAGCCGTCCGCGGCCGCATGGCCCGCCGGCGCAGCGCCCGGTCGCCGGCTCGTAGGTCGCACCGTGCATCGAACAGATGATGAACTCGCGGTCGCTGTCGAGAAACTCGCCGGGCTGCCAGTCCATCTCGGACGGCACGTGCACGCAGCGGTTCAGGTAGGCGACGACGCGTCCGTCGAACCGCAGCGCGAACGCGCGCGCCGGCTGGCGGTAGCTGAGGACGTCAAAGACAACCGCCTGTCCTCGCTCGGCGAGATCGCCGGAAGCACAGAGCCGCTCCGGGGCCGGATCGGACAGGTGATCAAGCATGGGCCTCGAGCCAGGCCCGCAGCTCGGCGGTCGAGTGGGCGACGTGAGATGTCGGGTAGGCGTCGAACGCCTCGTGCTCGTGCGCGCCGTAGCTGACGCCGAGGCTCGCGGTCCCGGCATTCGCGGCGAGCTGCAGGTCGTGCGTCGTGTCGCCGATCATCAACGTGCGATCGGGAGGCACGCCGAGCTCGTGCATCAGCTCGAGCAGCATCATCGGGTCCGGCTTGCTGGCGGTCTCGTCGGCGGTCCGGGTCGCGTCGAAGAGGCCGTGCAGCTGCGCGGTCTGCAGCGAATCGTCGAGGCCGCGCCGGGTCTTGCCGGTCGCCACGCCGATCCGGTGGTTGCGCGCCTTCAGGCCCTGCAGCATCTCGAGCGTGCCTTCGAACAGCACGACCTGGTCCTGGTTGGCGAGGTAGTGATGCCGATAGCGAACGCCGAGCTCGCCGTAGCGCTCGGGCGGCAGTTGCGGCGCCGCGTGCTGGAGCGCTTCCTTCAAGCCGAGGCCGATGACGTAGCTGGCATCGCGATCGCTCGGCACCGGCGTGCCGAGGTCCGCGCACGCCGCCTGGATGCAGCGCGCGATCAGTGCGGTCGAATCGAACAGCGTGCCGTCCCAATCGAACACGATCAGGTCGAAGCGGCGCGGGCGGGTCATGCCGAAGCCGCCATCGGCGTCGGCAACGCATCGAGCAGTCGGACGCAGGCGGCCGGCAGCGGCGCCTCAAGCGCCATCGGCTCGCCACTGGCCGGATGCGCGAAGCGCAACCCCTTCGCATGCAGGAACATGCGCTCGAAGCGGGTCTCAGGCACCGCGCCGCCGCGCGCCAGCGAACGGTTCAGCGCGCGGTCGCCGTACTTGTCGTCGCCGGCGATCGGGTGGCCCGCATCGGCCAGGTGGACGCGGATCTGGTGCGTACGGCCGGTCTTCAGGGTCACGTCGAGCAGGGTCCAGTCGGCGAAGTGCCGCGCGACGCGGACCAGCGTGATCGCGCGCCGGCCGTCTGCATGCGCGTCGTCGACCGTGCGGACGCGGCGCTCGCCGGCCGAGTCGAGGTACTTGTGCAGCGCCACGTCGATCACCTTCAGGTTGTCAGGCCAGCGACCCGCCACCAGCGCGGCGTACGACTTCGCCATCGAACGCTCGGGACCGCGTTCGCGCAACTGGGCCTGCAGCGCCAGCAGCGCCGAGCGCTTCTTCGCCAGCAGCAGCAGTCCGGAGGTCTCCTTGTCGAGCCGGTGGACGAGCTCGAGAAACCGCGCCGCGGGGCGCGCGCGCCGCAACTGCTCGATGACGCCGAAGCTGACGCCGCTGCCGCCATGCACCGCGACGCCAGCCGGCTTGTCGAGCGCAAGCAGCCAGTCGTCCTCGAAGACGACCGGAAACTCGCGCGGCGGCACCGGCAGCGCGCTATCCTTCGCGGGCGCCGAGACCCGTATCGGCGGCACCCGAACGTCGTCGCCGAGCGCGAGCCGGGTGTCAGCGCCGACGCGTCCCTTGTTGACCCGCACCTCGCCGGAACGGATCACGCGGTAGACATGGGTTTTAGGGACACCCTTCAGCAGCTTGACGAGGAAATTGTCGAGGCGCTGGCCGGCCGAATCCTCTTCGATCCGGACATGGCGGATCGCCGGAGCGGCCGCGCCGGCGCCGGCCGGCGACCCTGCGGGTGCCTTGCCGCGGGCTTTGCGCTCTATAATCGAATGCTCCACGCCGTTGCCGTAAGTGCTTGATTTTTTACAGTTTAGCCTCGCGCTGAGGGCTTCGGAGTGGCGATCGGGCATGGCGCCCGGTCACCGGTGATGCAACGTTTCGACGCTGCAGCGGGCCACGTCCCCAAGTGATGCGGCAGCTCCAGCCCGGACCGGCAGAGCGAACAAGAACGAACCCCGAGCAAAGGTTTCCGGGCCGAAGATCGAGATTGCCAGCGACGATTGACGTCATCGCCGGCATCTGACCTTCCGGCCTGCGTCCAGTGTCTTCGAAGCGGATGTTGACCCCAGGCTTCCACCCCATTGCGCACCGCGCGCCCGCTGTCCAGGCCGAGCGCCTGCAGTACGGGCGGCGCCGACGCGACGGCGGTGGAGCCGGTCGACGCACGGCGGGCAAGCAGGGTGCCGCTTTGGCACCACCGCGTCCGATGCCGCCCGCCTCGCCACTGTCACGCGCGCGCCAACGTGGCTTGATCCACCGGTCCTCCGACCGTCCCGGATCGATGCTACCCAGGGCGATTCCTCCAGGTTCACTCACGTTTCTCGTGCATCGAATCGTCGCCGCCGGTTAGCAGCCGACGGCGATTGTCTTTGGGGTGCGGCTTCGACGCCGCGCCATGGGAGTGCACATGAAACGCATGCTGATCAACGCGACGCAGCCGGAAGAGCGGCGCCTCGCGATCGTCGATGGCCAGAAGCTGATGGACTTCGAGACCGAGATCGAAGGCCGCGAACAGCGCAAGGGCAACATCTACAAGGCCATCGTCACCCGAGTCGAGCCGTCGCTCGAGGCCTGCTTCGTCGACTACGGCGAGGACCGCCACGGCTTTTTGCCGTTCAAGGAGATCTCGCGAAACTACTTCCGCGAGGGCGTCGACGTCCGCAGCGCCCGCATCCAGGATGCGATCCGGGACGGCGACGCGCTGCTGGTCCAGGTCGAGAAGGAAGAACGCGGCAACAAGGGGGCGGCGCTGACGACGTTCGTCTCGCTGGCCGGCCGCTACCTCGTGCTGATGCCGAACAACCCGCGCGGCGGCGGCGTCTCGCGCCGGATCGAGGGTGAGGACCGCGAGGAGCTGAAGGAGAACCTCGACCAGCTCGAGTACCCGAAAGGCATGTCGCTCATCGCGCGCACCGCCGGCATCGGCCGCACCGCGCCCGAGCTGCAGTGGGACCTCAACTACATGCTGAAGCTTTGGACCGCGATCGACGGCGCCGCCAAGGCCGGCAAGGGCGCGTTCCTGATCTACCAGGAATCGTCGCTCGTGATCCGCGCGATCCGCGACTACTTCACCGCCGACGTCGGCGAGATCCTGATCGACACCGACGACATCTTCGACCAGGCCCAGCAGTTCATGGCCCATGTGATGCCGGAGACGGCGCACAAGGTCAAGCGCTACCGCGACGACGCGGCATTGTTCAGCCGCTTCCAGATCGAGCACCAGATCGAGACCGCGTTCGCACGCACCGTCAACCTGCCGTCGGGCGGCGCGATCGTGATCGACCACACCGAGGCGCTGGTCTCGGTCGACGTCAACTCGGCGCGCTCGACGCGCGGCAGCGACATCGAGGAGACCGCGACCCGCACCAACCTCGAAGCCGCCGATGAGATCGCGCGCCAGATGCGGCTGCGCGACCTCGGCGGCTTGATCGTCGTCGACTTCATCGACATGGAAGAGTCGAAGAACCGGCGCGAGGTCGAGACCCGGCTGCGCGATGCGCTGCGCTCGGACCGTGCCCGCGTCCAGTTCTCGTCGATCAGCAAGTTCGGCCTGCTCGAGATGAGCCGGCAGCGCCTGCGTCCGGCGCTCTCGGAAGGCAGCCACATCACCTGCCCGCGCTGCAACGGCACCGGCCACATCCGCGACACCGAATCGTCGGCGCTGCAGATCCTGCGCATGGTCCAGGAAGAGTCGATGAAGGACAACACGGCCGCGGTGCATGTCCAGGTGCCGGTGGAAGTGACCTCTTTCCTGCTGAACGAGAAGCGCACCGAGATCACGAAGATCGAGCTGAAGCAGCGCGTCACCGTGCTGCTGGTGCCGAACAAGACGCTCGAGACGCCGAACTACCGGCTCGAGCGTCTGCGCCACGACGATCCGCGGCTCGAGAACCTGCAGGCCAGCTACACGATGATCGACGAGCCGGAAGAGGAAGTCGGCTTCACGCGGCGTGAGAAGGGCAAGGCCAAGCAGGAGCCGGTCATCAAGGGCATCCTTCCAGAGACGCCAGCACCGCAGCCTGCCCCGAAGGTCCAGCCCGCGCCGGTCGTCGCCGCACCGGCGTCGGTGGCCACGCCGGCCCCGAGCGTGCCGGCCGGTGGCGGTTTCTTCGCCTGGGTCAAGGCGCTGTTCAACGGCGGTGAGGAAGAACGGCGACCTGCACCGGCCGCCAGCACGCCAGTCGTGACGCCGGCGACCGCACCGAAGGTCGAAGGACGTCCCGAGCGGGGCGATCGCGGCGGACGTGGCGGTCGCAATCGCGACGGGCGCCGTGGCGAGGGCGAACGCGGTGAGCGCGGAGAGCGTCGCGAGGGCCGTGACGGCGGTCGCGGGCGTCGACCGGAACGCGCCGCGGGTGAAACGGGCACCGCACCAGACAGCCGCGAGCCGGGTCGTCGCGATGAAGCGCGCCGCGGTGATCGCGTCGAAGCACGCGAGTCGTCGGACGCGCCGCGCGGTGATAACCGTGAGCCACGCGAAAGTGGCATCGAAGGCCGCAGCGACAACCGGCGTGGCGGTCGCGGCGACAGGGCTGAGCGCGGCGAGCGCACGGAACGAGGCGAACGGCCGGACCGCGGCGAGCGTGGTGAGCGCACGGAGCGAGCCGATCGGCCGGATCGCGAACGTGAGCCTCAACCCGCTGCAACGACGGCGGCGCCACTGGTCGGTGCCGACGAGATGAGCGTCGTGCCGTCGTTCGGTGAAACGCAGCCGCCGTCTGCTGAATCGGCCGAATCGGCTGAAGCGCAGGGCGAGCGGCAGGGACGGCGTCGCAACCGGCGCGGTGGCCGTGGCGGTCGTGACCGCGACGAGGCACGCCCCGGCGGCGAACCTGGGAGCAGCGATGCGGCCGGGGCACCGACCGAGGAAACGATGGCGGCGATGGACGCCGGCGGCCTGCCTGCCGTTGCCGAAGGGCGCGCCGACGAGGCGCCGACCAACGGCATGCCGCGGTCGGAAGAAGGCGGCGAGGGACGCCGGCGTGGCCGAGGTCGCGATCGCGCCCGACGGGAGCCGATGGCGCAGGACGGCACGATCGCCGATGGCGACGACCGCCACGGCGAAGCGCCGCCTTCCTTCGGACGCACCGAACGCAGCGACATCGAAGGGATGACGCTGGAGCCTACGGCAGGCGTTCAGTCGACGGCAGCCGTTCAGCCGATCGAGGCCCGGTCGCCGTGGGTCGCGACCGACGTGATGCCGTCAGGTACCGCGCCGCAGCCGATGGAGCTCGCGACGCCGGTACCGGTCGCGACGATGCCGGCGCCGAGCGCCGAGCCGTTCGAGTTGCCGCTCGGCTCGCTCGAAGCGGTCGCCGAAGCGGCCGGCCTGCAATGGGTCAATTCGGATGCCGACAAGATCCGTGCAGTCCAGGAGGCGATGGCGAACGAGCCGCCGCCGATGCGCGTTCCGCGCGAGCGCAAGGCGCCGGTTGTGGTCGATGAAGGTCCGCTGGTTCTGGTCGAGACCAAGAAGGACCTGTCGCAGTTCAAGCTGCCGTTCGAGACCGCCCAGCAGGAGACGCAAGGCCGAGCCTGACCGTCTCCGCCCGGAAAGCACGCCGCCGCACCCTTTCGGGGTCGGCGGCGTTTCTTATCTCAGGGCAGGCGTTCGAGGGCGTGCTGGTAGGACGGCCGGTGCATCAGGTCGTCCCAACTGATCGGCGCCGTCTGCGGCAGCAGGTCGAGCCGGCGCGCCTCGCTGTCCGGATCGAACTGCCACTCGCCGCGCGGCTGGGATTCGAGCAGGCCGTCGAGCAGCGCATCGACCGCGGACCCGCCATCGACCGACTGGTTGCACAGCAGCACCAGATCGCAGCCGGCACCGAGCGCCAGCGCGGCAGCCTCGACATAGGTCAGCTCGGCGCCGTCGATCTGGCGCGCGCCGGCCATGCTGAGGTCGTCGCTGAAGACCGCGCCGGTGAAGCCGAGCTGCAGGCGCAGGATCTCCTTCAGCCAACGCGGCGAGAATCCGGCCGGCCGCGAGTCGACCTTCGGATAGACCACGTGCGCCGGCATCACGCTGGACAGCGAGGTGCTCAGCCATTCGTACGGACGCGCATCGTCGTCAAGGATCGCGCGCAGGCTGCGCTTGTCGACGGGAATCTCGGTGTGGCTGTCGGCCTTGACGTAGCCGTGTCCCGGAAAGTGCTTGCCGCAGTTCTGCATGCCGGCCTGCAGCAGGCCTTGCATCACGCTTTTCGCGAGCACGGTGGCGACGCGCGCATCGCGGTGAAACGCCCGGTCGCCGATGACCGAGCTGCCGCCATGGTCGAGATCGAGCACCGGCGTGAAGCTGAAGTCGACCCCGCAAGCGCGCAGCTCGGACCCGAGCACGTGACCGACCGCGGTCGCCGCGTCGGTGGCCGTCATCGCCCCTTGCGCGCCCTGCATCCACAGCTCGCCGAGCGCGCGCATCGGCGGCAGATGCGTGAAGCCATCGGTGCGGAAACGCTGCACCCGGCCGCCCTCGTGGTCGACGCAGATCAGCACGTCGGGTCGGATCGACTTGATCTCGGCGGCGAGTTCCGTCAGCTGGCGCCGATCCTGCCAGTTGCGCGCAAACAAGATCAGGCCACCGGTCAGCGGGTGGCGCAGCCGGCGTCGATCGTCGTCGTCGAGCGCGAGTCCGGCAATGTCCAGGACCACCGGCGCATGTTCGTTCATCGAAAGGTCTCCTGGTGTTCGACCACGACGAAGCTGGCGGCGTAGTCGGTTTCGTCGGTGACGCTGACATGCGCCTGAAGCTTGCGCTGCGCAAACCAGGCCGCCAGGTCGCCGTGCAGGCGGATCTCGGGCTTGCCGCTCGGCGCCTTCACGATCTCGCAGGCGCGCCAGGTCATCGGCATCCGCATGCCGAGGCCGATCGCCTTCGAGAACGCCTCCTTGGCGGAGAAGCGCGTCGCGAGGTAGCGCAGGCCGCGCTCCTCAACGCGTGATCGGCGAGCGCGGAAGACCTCAATCTCGTGCGGGCCCAGCACCTTTTCGGCGAAGCGCTCGCCGCGCCGACCCAGGATCTGCGCGACCCGGCGCACGTCGCAGATGTCGGTGCCGACGCCGTAGATCATCCGGCGGGCGGCCGCGGCGTCTGCGCCTCGGCCAGGCGGATGCAGCGGAGGTAAGCGCGCACCGCGTCAGCCAGACCGAGCTCGAGCGCGTCGGCGATCAGCGCGTGCCCGATCGACACCTCCTGCACGCCGCGCACCGCGATCAGGAAGTCGGCGAGGTTTGCGCGGTTGAGATCATGGCCGGCGTTGACACCGAGACCGACACGCTGCGCGGCCTCGCCAGCCGCCTCGAACGCCGGCAGGACGTCGTTCAGCTCGGGACGGCCGTGTGCGCGCGCGTAGCTTTCGGTGTACAGCTCGACCCGGTCGGCACCGCTGTCGCGGACCGCCGCCATCGCCGCCGGATCCGGATCCATGAAGAGACTGACGCGAACGCCGACGGCATGCGCCGCATCGATCAGCGGACGAAGCCGGGCCAGGTCGTCGGGCATGCGCCAGCCGTGGTCCGACGTCGATTGCTCGGCGCTGTCCGGCACAAACGTGCATTGGCTCGGCCGGACCGCTTCGATGAACGGAATCAGGTTATGGAACGGGTTGCCCTCGATGTTGAACTCGGCTTGCGGCCAAGCTTTCATTAGTTCGGCGAGGTCGGCCACGTCATGCGCGCGGATGTGGCGCTCGTCGGGACGGGGGTGGATCGTGATGCCGGCCGCGCCGGCCTCGAGCGCGATCGTCGCGGCGCGGACCAGGTTTGGAATGTCGAGGGCGCGGCTGTTGCGCAGCAGGGCCACCTTGTTGACGTTGACCGACAGCGCGGTGCCGCCATGGCGAGGGTCGAGACCGCTGGTGATGAGAGGATTCATCGACGTGATGACATGGAGCGGATGTGCGTACGGACGGCGGCTCGCTGCGGCAAAGGCGGAATCAGCGCTCCAGGTTCTGCGCTTCGATCATCACCTGTCGCGTCCGCAGAACCGATGAACCCAGATGATAGTGAAGCTGGCTTCGCAGGATGCTTTTCAGCTCTGGCAGCGCGCCAGCGCAGGCCTGGTGCAGCGCAGCCAGGCTCCCATGCTCGAGCGCGGCCTGCAATCCGATCAGCGTGCGACCGCTCAATTCGGGATCGGTTCGACGCGGAGCGCCGACGCCTCTGTCGGCATGCAACGCGTAGCGGCCGTCCGGATCGACCGGGTGCTGGGTCAGCGTTTCGACGCTGAGTTCGGGAAGCAGGCCGATCTCCTTCAGCATCGTCAGTTCGAACGCGCGCAGGGTTACTTCGGCGTCTGCGTCGTCCGCGCGGCCGAGCACTTCGACGGTCGATGCGTAGACGTCGAAAAGCAGCGCGTGCGGGTCGTGCCGGGCGAGCAGGCGCATCAGCAGCTCGTTCAGGTAGAAGCCGCTGAACAGCGCCGCGCCCGATAGCATGGGCGGCCCGCCGGCCCACTCGGCCGCGCGCAGGTTGTGAACCTCCGATTCGCTTTCGTCGGAGGGGGCTCGTCCCAGTCCGAGGCTAATGCGCTGGAACGGCAGGAGCACCGCACGCAACTGCGAGTACGGCCGCTTCGCACCCTTCGCTGCGACGGCGATGCGCCCCTGCTCGCGCGTGAAGACATCGAGGATCAGGCTCGATTCGCTCCAGTCGTAGCGATGCAGGACATAGGCCGTCAACGCGGCGCTGGCGCGCGGAGAACGGCTCGGCATGCGTTCAGGTTCGGCGTTCGCCGACGGCGCGGAGACTGGCCGAACGCGCCGTCATTCGTAACCGTAGCTGCGCAGATGGGCATCGTCGTCGGCCCAGCCGGAGCGGACCTTGACGAAGAGCTCGAGATGAACCTTCGAGCCGAGCAACGTCTCCAGCTCCTGCCGCGCTTCCGAACCGATTCGCTTCAGCCGCGCGCCGCCGGCTCCGATGACCATGCCCTTGTGAGCGTCCCGTTCGACCACGATGCTGGCGGAGATCCGATGCAATAGGCCGACTTCCTCGTACAGATCGATGACTACGGTCGAGGTGTACGGAAGCTCGTCGCCGGTGAGCCGAAACAGCTTTTCCCGGACGATCTCGCTGGCCAGGAAGCGCTCGCTGCGGTCCGTCAGCGCGTCGGCGTCGTGCAGCCACGGCTGCAGCGGCAGATAAGGACGCACGATGTCGAGCAGGCGATCGGCGTCGCCTTTCCGCTGAGCTGAGAGGGGCACGAACTCGGCGAACGGATGGCGGGCCTGCATCGTCTGCAGCCATGGCGCCAGATCGGAACGTCGCTTGATCGTGTCGAGCTTGTTGGCGACCAGGAGCGTCTTCTTGCCTTCCGGTAGGAGCGCGAGCACCCGTTCGTCCGCCGCACCAAAGCGACTCGCTTCGACAACCAGAAGCACCACGTCGACGTCGCTCAAGACGACCTGCACGGTCCGATTGAGAGCCCGGTGCAGCGCGGCACCATGCTGGGTCTGGAACCCAGGCGTGTCGACAAAGATGAACTGCGCATCCCCGACGGTGCGGATGCCGGTGATGCGATGGCGCGTGGTCTGCGCCTTCGACGAGGTGATGCTGACCTTCTGGCCGACCAGCGCGTTCAACAAGGTGGACTTGCCGACGTTCGGCCGTCCGACGATCGCGATCAGCCCGCAGCGTTGGGCGTCGGCGGTGCCATCGGCACCCGTTGGGATGTCAGCCACACAGGGCGACGGTTGGACGACAGCAGGTCACGACTGCAGCGGGCTGCCGGGCTCGTCGTTGGCCTTCAACGAATCGAGCATGCGACGTGCAGCTTCCTGCTCCGCCGCCCGGCGCGACCGTCCCTCGCCCGACTCGGTGAGGTTGAGCGCCGGGACCGAGCACTCGACCTCGAACGTCTGGGCATGGGCCTGGCCGCGTGTTGCACTGATCCGGTAGCTTGGCACCGGCAGCCGGCGGGCTTGCAGCCATTCCTGCAGCTCGGTCTTCGCGTCCTTGCTCCAGCTCGCCAGATCCGTGGTCTCGATGATCTCGCCGAACAGGCCCTGCACCAGATTGCGCGCGGCCTCGAAGCCGCCGTCCTGGAAGGTCGCGCCGATCAGCGCCTCGAGGGCATCGGCCAGGATCGATGCGCGCTGAGCCCCGCCGCCGCGCGCTTCGCCTTCGCCGAGCCGGAGCAAATCGGGCAAGCCCAGTTGCAGCGCCATCCGGTGCAGGCTGTCTTCACGGACGAGATGGGCGCGAACCCGGGTGAGATCACCCTCGTCGGAGCCGGCGAAGCGCTGGAACAGCAAGCTCGAGATCACAAGGCTCAGAACGGCATCGCCGAGGAATTCGAGACGCTCGTTGTGGTCGGCGCCGTAGCTTCGGTGGGTCAGGGCCCGGTTCAGCAGACGGGCGTCCGAGAAACGGTAGCCGATGCGCTGCTGCAGGGCGTCAACGCGGTATTCCATGGATCCGAACAGCCAGGCGAGGCATGCAATGAAGGCCGGGGTGCGGCCACGTCGCAGTCTACTTCGAGCTTCCCTCGTACTTGATGAGGATGTAGACCGGCTTCACGATCTCGATTTCCTTGTCGTAGGCAAACTGAATGACGACCTTGTCGTTGTCCTTCGTGATCACGAGATCTTTTGGCCCGATCGAGGATATCGAATACTCAATGTCCTTCTGCTTCTGAAAGGCATTCCGAACTTCAGGAACGGTGCTTGGGCTTTCAGCGGCAATCTTCTTGACCGCCCGCTGAATGGTGAAGTACTCGTTGAGTGTCGGCAGGACGCGCATGCCGATCAGTGCCAGGAAGCCGACGATGATCGCCCAGAACATCAGCCCGAAAAGCGTGACGCCCCGCTGCCTTACCCTGCCATGCGCTCCAACCATGCCGCAGTCTCCCTTCGCCCCGCCCGGCGTCGTCCTCAGTGGAACGTACCGATGCGCTTCAGGTTGCCAAAATTCATCCACACGAGGAACGCCCTGCCGACGATGTTCTCGTCGGGGACGAAGCCCCAGAAGCGTGAATCCTGCGAGTTGTCGCGGTTGTCGCCCATCATGAAATAGTGGCCCGCGGGGACCTTGCAAGTCACGCCCTCGGCACTGTAGCGGCAGTTCTCGCGATGCGGAAACGAGATTTGGTCCTCGGGTCCATAAAACGGCTTGGATTGAGGATTAATGAGGACGCCGTGCTGCACATTGTTCAGCGTCTCCTTGAACTCCGGGTAGTAGCGCAGCGCATCCTCGTCGTAATAGCCGGGAGGCGGCGTCGGCTCAAGTGGAACCACTTGCCCATTGATCGACAGTTGCTGATTTCGGAATGACACCTCGTCGCCGGGGACGCCGACCACGCGCTTGATGTAGTCGATACTGGTGTCCTTCGGATACCGGAAGACCATCACGTCGCCTCGCTGCGGGTCGTGGTTGGCGATGACCTTCTTGTTGACGACCGGCAGG
>Ga0207691_10001497_pt1 | contig 23277 bp, 18 predicted proteins | sample KBSM13metaG_FD_184327 | JGI IMG/M metagenome (GOLD analysis project Ga0207691, IMG submission 184327) | Miscanthus rhizosphere microbial communities from Kellogg Biological Station, Michigan, USA - KBS M1-3 metaG (SPAdes) (version 2) | ecosystem: Host-associated > Plants > Roots > Rhizosphere >... | reverse complement strand
GGCGGCGCCCGTGCCGCCCAACCTCCTCCTGACCCAGATCGCGGGACCGCTCGGCGGCATCACGGCGATCACTCACGCTGGCGACGGCCGGCTCTTCATCACGCTCCAGCGCGGACGGATCCTGGTCTGGGACGGCGCGATGATCCTGCCCACGCCGTTTCTGGACATCTCGAACCTCATCGTGTGCTGCGGGGAGCAGGGGCTGCTGTCCACGGCCTTCCATCCGAACTACGCGGAGAACGGGTTCTTCTACGTCGATTACACGGACACCGCCGGGGACACCGTCATCGCGCGGTACTCGGTCTCGTCGGATTCCAACGTCGCCGACCCGTTCAGCGGCGTGCCGCTGCTGACGATCGACCAGCCCTTCGCCAATCACAACGGCGGACAGCTCCAGTTCGGCCCGGACGGAATGCTCTACGTCGGCATGGGCGATGGCGGGAGCGCGGACGATCCGCAGTGCTTCGCCCAGCGGATGGAGCCTCAGGCGGGCCGCCAAGATCTGCTCGGCAAGCTTCTCCGGATCGACGTGAACCAGAGCATCGACGCTCCGCCTTACTACGGCATCCCTGCGGACAATCCTTTCGTCGCGTCGGGCGGGCCGGACGAGGCGTGGGCGAAGGGCCTGCGGAATCCGTGGCGCTTCTCGTTCGATCGGCTGACCGGCGACCTCTTCATCGGCGACGTCGGCCAGGGCCAGATCGAGGAGATCGACCTTCAGCCAGTGGCGAGTGCCGGCGGCGAGAACTACGGCTGGAAGATGATGGAAGGCACCCGCTGCACGGGCAACGACGGGAACTGTCCGGGGGGCACGCCGGCCTGCGACTCGCCCGAGCTGACTCTGCCGATCCTCGAATACGACCACGGCGGCGGTCGCTGTTCCGTGACCGGCGGCTACCGGTACCGCGGCCTGCGGATCCCGGCGCTCTACGGCCGCTACGTCTACGGCGACTACTGCTCGGGCGAGATCTGGGGAGCGTTTCTCGACGGCGACACGTGGGCGACGGAGCTTCTGCCGATCGAGACCGGCGGCCTCCAGACCTTCGGTCAGGATATCGCCGGCGAGCTTTACGTCGGAAATTCCGACGGGATCCTCTATCGGATTGATCCGGTGGCGCCGGCGACGCCGGTCATCGATTCCGTCACGCCGCACCAGGGCTACGAGCGCGGGTCCGACGAGGTGATCATCACGGGGTCGGGCTTCGCCGCCGACGCTCAGGTGGTCTTCGGCATCACGCCGGCGCTGTCGGTGACGGTGGTGTCTCCGACGGAGCTCCGCGTTCTGTCGCCGCCCCACGCCCGCGGTGTCGTCAACGTCTCCGTGGAGAATCCGGGCGCGCCTGTGGACGTCGAAGAGGCCGGTTTCGTCTACGTCGGAATGCCCCGCGTCACACCGCGCCCCGGCGAGACACGCGTACTTACCCGCAGCCCGGGCGACTGATTCATCGGGATTCGGCGCGTCAGGCTCTCCGTCCCCAGGTCAGGAACGCCGCGGCGGAAAGCACGGTCAGAAGCACGCCGTAAGCCGCGGCGACGCCGATCTCCTGGAGGCGCATGGCCGAGAGGATCTCGATCGAGATCGGCCGTGTCGAGTACGTGTAGAGCACGATCGACACGACGAAATCGCCCAGCGACGTCAGAAACGCGAGGCTTGCGCCGGCGAGCAGCGCGGGCTTCAGATGCGGAAGCACGATCCGCGTCAGGCGCCGCCCGGCGCCCGCCCCGAGAGAGGCGGCGGCTTCCTCGAGCGCCGGATCCATCTGGCGAAGTCCGGCGAACGCGGCGCGGCCGGTGAGCGGAAGGCTCCGCACGAGATACCCGAGAGGCAGGATCGCCGCGGTCCCGACGAGGACGAAACGCGCGGCCGCCGGCCGGTGGACCGAGAAGGCCGCCGCGAGGGCCATCGCGAACACGGTCCCCGGGAGGGCCCAGGGCGCCGCGATGAGCCACTCGAGGGCGTTTCCGAGGGCGAAACCGCCCCTCCGGCGTCCGCGCACTGCGGCGTCGGCGGCGAGAAAACCCAGAAGGAGCGCGGCGGCGGTCGCGGCGGCGGCCATCCAGAGCGAGTTGACGATGGGCCGCAGATGCTCGGGCTCGCGGAAGAGGCTCGCGTAGTTGCCGAGGTCGAGGACGGGCGGCAGCGCCTCGGTCGTCCACGTGTTGCGCGGGACGAACGAGAGAAGAATCAGCGAAGCGTGGGGGAGCAGGAGCAGCGCGGCGAGCACCCATCCCGCGGCGGCGAGGACGAAGCGCCCGCCCGCGAGCGCCCGCCGCGGGGCGACGCCGCGGACCGTGCCGACGACCGAGCGCGCCTCCGTCCGGCGCAGGAGATACAAACCGGCGAAGCCGACGGCCGCGAGCGCGACCGTCTCGACCATCGCGAGGCCGATGTCGCCGTTGAGCTTCGAGGCCACGATCTGCGTCGTCATCACCCGAAAGCTGCCGCCGAAGACGTAAGGCGCCGAGAAAGAGGCCAGCGACGTCATGAACGTGAGCAGCGCGGCGCCCGAGAGGGCGGGCGAGAGAAGCGGCAGCGTCACCGCGAACGCCGTGCGCCATCTCCCCGCGCCGAGGCTCTTGGCGGCCTCGAGGTATGCGAAGTCCAGCCGGGCGAGGCCCGCTCGCGTGAAGAGATAGAAGTAGACGTACATCGAATACGCGTGCACGAGCAGGATGGCCGCGGGGCCCGAGAGCCTCCAGGGAGGTTGCTCGAGGCGCAGGACCGCCTGGACGGCGCGGGACGCGAATCCGCTCTCGCCGTAGAGAAAGAGAAACGCGATGACGCCGACGAGCGGCGGGAGAGCCACGGGCAGGGCGACCAGAACGCCCAGGGCCCGCCGGCCCGGAAACTCGGCGCGCTCGAAGAGGAACGCGAGGGGCACGCCGATCGCCGCCGACAGGATCACGGTGACGAGCGAGATCCACAGGCTCGCCCAGAGCGCCTGCCACTCCGCGGGCCGGCGGGCGAAGTCGGCGAAGTGGGCCAGGGTGAAGCGGGGCGCACCCAGGGCTTCGAGAAGCGTCAGGACGAGCGGATACCCGACGAGCCAGAAGAGGAGGATCGCCAGAGCAGCCGCGACGAGCGGCCGGCCTCGCGAAGGCCTCACGCCTTCTCCGATCTCGGAAACACGCGGGGCACCGGGCCGCCAGGCGCCGGGACCACGAACACCCGATCGCCGTCGCGGGCCGCGAGGGGCGGCGCGAGGACCTCGATCTCGCCGGCCGCTTCGGTCACGACCCGGAAGTATGCGACGCGGCCGGCGTAGCGGCGCTCGGCGACCTCTCCCGGGAGGGCGTCGGGGCGCGGTCGGGCGGTGAACTCGAGCGCTTCCGGGCGGACCACGAGATCGGCGTCGGATCCCTCGGCGACCGCAGCGTCCGGGATCGCCGGCCACACGGGGCCGTGGGGGAGCCGCGCGCCGGAAGACTCCCAGACGACCGGGACGACGCTCGAGCGGCCGATGAACGTCGCGACGAAGCGGGTCTCGGGCTTCTCGAAGAGCTCTTCGGGCGTTCCGACCTGCTCGAGCCGGCCCGCGTTCAGGACGGCCACACGATCGCCGAGCTCGAACGCTTCCTCCTGCTCGTGCGTCACGAAGAGCGTCGTGATCCCGATGCGCCGGATCGCGCGCCGCAGCTCGCGGCGGGTCTTCTCGCGCAGAGCGGGATCCAGGTTCGAGAGCGGCTCGTCGAGCAGGAGCACGCGGGGCGACGGCGCGAGCGCGCGGGCCACAGCGACGCGCTGCTGCTGGCCGCCCGAAAGCTCCGTCACGCGCCGGTCTTCGAAGCCGGACAGGCCCGTGAGGGCGAGCATCTCGGCGACTCGCTTGCGCGCGGCCGCCGGACTCCCGGCATCCCCGCGAGCAGTGAGCCCGAACGCGACGTTCTCGCCGACCGTCATGTGCGGGAAGAGCGCATAGTGCTGGAACACCATCCCGAATCGCCGCCGCTCGGGAGGAAGGCCCGTGACGTCCTCGCCCTCGACGAGGATCCGCCCGGAGTCGAGCGCCTCGAATCCGGCCGTGAGGCGGAGCACCGTCGTCTTTCCGCTGCCCGAGGGCCCGAGGAGGGCGACGATCTCGCCCGCCGCGGCGGTGAGCGACACGTTCCGCACGGCGGCGAGAGCTCCGAAGCGTTTCTCGAGCGCTTCGAGCCGCAGGAACTCCGACATGGCGGGGAACGCTATCTCAATCCGAGACGGTGAATGTTGCTCCTCGTTTCACCGTGCCGCGAAAGACGCCCCCTTGCCGCGGATGGTCTGGTCCCACGTCGCCATCCACTCGGCGCCGTTCTTGTCGACGAGCGCCCAGTCGACGTCCGCCGGCACCATGTCGCGCTCGACGTCGCGGGCCCATTGCGGAAGGTCATCGCCCATGTCCACGCGGGCGGGAAGCCGGTACGTCTTCTCGGCGGCGAGGCGCTGCATCGGCTTGGTGCCGAGAAAATCGACGAAGCGCCTGGCGGTTTCGGCATGGCGGCTGCCGGCAACGACGCCGACGGCGTCGTCGATGACCGGCGTGCCGCTCTTCGGGAAGACGTACTGGAGCGGAGAGCCGCGCTCGCGCTCGAGCAGCGTGTCGGGCAGGTCCCAGATCGTGAGCAGGCCTTCCTGTCGGACGATCTTTTCGTAGAGGAGGATGGGGTTGAAGACGTACTCCTTGGTCTGCGTGTCGAGCCGGGCGAGCCACGCGAAGCCGGCCGCCGGCGAGCCCGTCTCCTTCACGGACTTCGCCAGGATGAATCCCCAGACCGAGCGCATCGTGCCCGAGGCGAGCGGATCGCGAATGAGGATCTTGCCCTTCCACTTCGGATCGAGGAGGTCGTTCCATTCGCGCGGCGCGTCGGCGGCCGCGATGGCCTTCGAGTTGTAGACCGGCATCGCCGGCGTGCGGTAGAGCCCGAAATAGAGATCGCCCTCGTGCCGGCTGGCCGGCGCGACCGCGTCCGCCCAGTCCGGGCGATAGGACTGCAGGAGGCCGTCCCGCGCCGCGCGCGCGAAGGTCGTGTCCGGCCCGCCGTACCAGACGTCCGCCTGCGGATTCGCCTTTTCCGAGCGCAGCCGGTCGTAGACCTCCTGGGAGCCCATGTCGAGCCAGCGGACGTCGACCTCGGGGTGCACCCGCTCGTATTCCTTCTCGACGAGGCCGAGGAGGTCCCGGCCGTGGGGCGAATAGATCGTCAGGGGCGTGCGCCCGTCGGAGCGGCAGCCGGATGCGGCGGCCGTGACAATTCCGACGAGTCCCCCAAGAAGAAGGACGCCGGCTCCGAGATGCTTCACGGGACTGGCGTCGGCTGGCCGTGACGCTTCATCGTCTCCTCGTACTGCTTGCGCTGCTCGGGCGACATGCGCTTGAGGGCGTCGCTCATGGCCTTCTCCTGTTCGGGAGTGAGGCCTCCGACGGCGAAGCCGGTCTCCTTGTAATCCGCCGGCACCGAGAAGAGCGAAGCCGGGAGGGGCTTCTTCTGGGCGCGAACCAGCTCCATGACCGTCATCGGCTCGGTCGACCCCTTCTGGCGGATCGACCAGCGGACGGGGAAGCCCTCGATCCCCTGATCGCGCAGGGCTTTCAGCCACGAGCGGGCCTCGGGGTCGTTGCGATTCATCGCCGCGATCCAGTCGGCGGACGGGCCCAGCTCCTTCGTGACGCAGACTTCGAAGTCGGTGCCCTTGGAGGATGTGACGCGCGCGTTCTGGCACGTGTATCCGGCGACTCTGTCGCTGCCGAGCTTCTCGACCTTGTAATCCTCTTCCGTCACGGACTTCATGTCCTCGCGAGCCTTCTTGGTGTCCCAGACGGAATAGGTCTTGTTCTCGTCGTTGACCAGATAGACCTTGTCGGCATTCGGCAGCGCGGCGAGCATCGTCATCCGGATCTCGGTCGGCGCCTTCTTCGCCTGCGCCCCGGTCTTCATGACCCACTCCATGCGGAACCCCGCGCTCGACACGGACATGCGGGCGGTCCCCTCGATCGGAGCGCCCTTCTCGCGGCGGCTCGTGATCTTGAAGTCCGCCTCGCCCTCGAACTGCGCCGAGGCGGCCGCGGCGGCCAGGAGAAGAGCCAGAGTGACGGCGATGCGCTTCATGAGGGACGTCATCCTTCGAATCAGGATTTCCAGCCGATCAGGTTTGCGAGAAGACGATACGCGCCGGGCACGCCGGCCGGAAGCTGTCGGAAGAACGCGAGGCCGGTGTACACGTAGCGCCCTTTGCCGAGCTTCGCGGCGAGGAGGCCGCCCTTCAGCTCGGGGCCCCCCGGGTCGGCCATGGCGAGCAGCGGCGTGTACTCGGGCGCCCACGAACGCGCGAAATACAGGCCGCGCTCCTGAACCCAGCCGCTCCAGTCCTCGGGCCCGATGCGGTTGGGCGTCGTGAAGACGGGGCTCGAGGGATCGAGCACGCTCACGGCCGCCGTTTCGTCCGTGACGCGATCGTGGGGCCGCGCGATCTCCAGCGGAAAAGGCGCGTAGCCGCCCTGGACGAACGGGTACTGCTGGTACTGGACGATCAGGAGGCCGCCGTTCCTGACGTAGTCGAGGAGACGGCCGTTCGTCCGGGCGAGGACGGGATCCGTTTCGTAGGCGCGGCTTCCGACGAGGATCGCGTCGTACACCGAGAGGTCTCCGGTCTCGAGCTCGCGCGCCGACAGAATCTCGACAGGCAGACCGACGCCCGCCAGCGCTTCCGGAACGCGGTCGGCCGCGCCGCGGACGTAGCCGAGGCGGCGGATGGGAGGGAAGCGAAGATCCGCCGCTGCAATGACGGCTTTGGACGGGTCGGGCATGGGAGTGCGGGGGATGTATCCATAGTCGATGAGCCGGATGCCGAGATCCGCCGGGGCGCCGCCGTCGATCCTCGCGACGAAGCGGACTTCCTGGCGGCCCGGGCGGAGCTCCGACGGGGCGCGGAGGGCCACGTCGAAGAATGCCCGCTCACCGGCTTTTGCGAACGAGAACGGCAAGGGTGTCGTCGCGGGCCAGCCGGGGGGCGGCACGACCTCGAGACGGCCGGCGAGAGGCCGCGCCGCGTTCGAAGTGAGCGTGACCTCCAGCCTCTTCTCGGCGACGTCCGCGGGCCAGACGAGCAGATCGGGCGCGACGGCCACTTCCAGAACCGGCGCCGCGCGCACGGGCCGCCGGACCTCTCCGAGGGCCTGGTCGCGCAGGCGGTACGCCACCGCGCGCTCGAGAACGACGGTCTGACCACCGATTCTCAGACGGGCGAAGACGGTGAGGGGCGAGGGCTCGAAGGGCTCGCCACGCACGGAGGCGGGCGCCCCGCTCCAGTCGTAAAGATCGCCGCGCAACGGCTTCTCGAGGAAATAGGGAATCGTCGGAGGCGCTCCGGCGGGCACGGTGGCGCGGGCCTTCCATTCCTCGAGCTTGTCCGGCGCGATCACGCGGGCGCCGGCGGCGGGCACTTCGATGATCCATCCGTCGGCCGACTCGAGCGTCACGCTCTCCACATCGACCCGTTCGGAGCCGGCGTTCCAGACCGACGCCGTCACCTCGAACGCCTCCCCGGGCGCGGCGATCTCACGCGCGGAGACCGCGTCGAGCGTGACTTCGGCCGCCGAAGCGAGGGCGCCTTCGGCCAGCGCGATCTTCTCGTCGAGAAGCATGGCGGCGCCGCCGTCGCCATCCCGAACCTGGCTCCGGGCCGCGCGAAGGTTCGACAGGATGCCCGCCAGCGCCGGCACCGCGGACGCGAGCCCCGGCGAGGACACGCGGCGCCGGGTCTCGGCGACGCTGGCTTCGACGTCGTCGAGCTTTTTGGCGATGCTCTCGCGGCGCGTCGGGTCGCGCACTTCGGCCGCCATCCCGCGCAGGTGCGTGTCGACTCCCGAGAAGAGGTCGTCGCCGCTCCGGCCGGCGCCGCCCTCCACCCATCCGACCGAGGTGTGGTTCGGGCCCGGCTCCTGGAGCTGGCCCATGTCCTGGGAGCGGTGGAGGCTGCGACTCGCCATCGCGATCTGGTAGACCGACTTTCCCGAGAGCGGATCGACGCGCCCCGTCTGAAGGACCACGGTCGTGGCGTCCTTGTCCTCCCAGTAGCCGGTCTCCTGGAGGAGCGTTCCGGGCGACCACGGCGTCAGACCCTCCGCGGCGAGACCCGGAAAGGCCGCCGGATCGCCGGCAAGACGGTATGCCTCGCGCGCCGTCACGCCGGCGGCCTGATGCTGGCCGTGCCCGTCCCGCGCGGTGCCGTTGAAAACACTGACGACGACCTGCGGGCGAAACCGCCGCATCACTCGCACCGCGTCCTCGTAGAGATCGTCCTTCGGCCACTTGCGCAGCGTCTCGTCGAGCGAGCGGGTGAAGCCGAAATCGTAGGCGCGCGTGAAGTACTGACGGGCGCCGTCCAGACGCCGCGCCGCCGCGAGCTCCTGCGAGCGCACGAGACCGAGACCGACGCCGAGGTCGGGTCCGACGAGGTTCTGGCCGCCCTCGCCCCGCGTCAGGGACAGGTACGCGGCCTCGCCGCCGAGGCCGCGGGCCACGTACGCCAGGATCTCGGTGTCTTCGTCATCCGGATGCGCGCCGACGACGAGGAGCCGGCGATGCGTCCCGAGCTTCGCCAACGCCCGGTCGAGAGCTTCGAGGCCGCCGGCCGTCGGAGGCGCCAGCGCGTAGCCGGACGCCGCCGCCTCGCGGGAGGGCGGCGCTGCGGAGAGCCACAGCGCCGCGCCGACTGCGAGGGCGAACGCGAGGACGCCGGAGCGCCGCCGCACTACTTCTTCAGAGACTTTCGGACGAGAGGCGCGGACGCCGCCGCGGCCGCCCCGAGCAGGGCCGCCAGAATGCGGGCCTTCTTCCGGGCGTCCATGCCCTTCCACTCCTTGGCCAGACGGGTGACGGTCTGGCGCGAAGCCTTCGAGGCGGTCCCGAACGCGCGGCGCACCGCGGTCGCTCCCTGGCCCGAGGCTTCGGCGATCGCGGCCCGGGCGACTTCGACGCCGCCTGTGATGGATCGGATCACGCCCTCGATGTTCGTCGGACGGGCCGATTTCCGCCGGGCGGAAGAGGTCCCGGCCTTCCTGCGGCGGGTGGCCGGGCGGGCCTTCCTCGCGGCCGTCGTTGCCGTCTTTTTGCGGGCGGCCGGCTTGCGCCGCGGTCTCGGCGAGATCGGCACGACCGTATTCCCTTCGTCGTTGTCCATGTTTACCTCCGGGTCCATGACCATGTCACTCCTTCGCGATTGGATTCTCGGGCCTGCCCGGCGACCATGCGCCCCTGAGGGCGGGCTCGCGGACGGCCCGGATACCGGAATCTAGCATCTTCTTTGCACGTATATCTTCCAGTGGTGGAAACGGCCGTATCTCTCGACCGGGAGGCGCTTGCGTCCCGTTACCTGCGGAATCACGAGCGGGCCGAGGCGATCTTCGACTCGGTGCGCCCCGAAGCCTACGAGTCCCGACCCATTTCCCTGCGCAATCCCATCTGTTTCTACGAAGGCCACCTTCCGGCGTTCGCGGTGAACACGATCGTCAAGCGGGGTCTGGGGCAGCCCGGGGTGGACCAGGGGCTCGAGACCCTCTTCGAGCGCGGCATCGATCCCGAAGACGAGCGGGCGGCGCCGAAAGGGGCTTCGGCGTGGCCCTCGAGAATCGAGATTCGCAGCTTCGGAGCGGCCGCGGACCGATGCGTCCTCGACGCGCTGGCGGAAGCGGATGTGGCCGACGAGTCCATTCCCGTGCTGTCCGGCGGCCTGGCCGTGCACACCGTTCTCGAGCACGACCCGATGCACCACGAGACGCTGCAGTACATCCTCCATCGGCTTCCGTACGATCAGAAGATCCGGCCCGCGGGGCTGGCGGCGCCGAGGATCGGAACGGAGCCGCCCGCCCGGCGGACGGCGCGCGTCGCCGCCGGTCGCGCGACGCTGGGCGCGGACCGGGACGAGATTCCGTTCGGCTGGGACAACGAGTTTCCAAGGATGTCCCTCGACGTCCCGGCCTTCGAGATCGACGTCGACAGCGTCAGCAACCGCGATTTCCGGGAGTTCGTGGACGCCGGCGGATACGACAACGAGGCGCTCTGGGACGAAGACGGCTGGGCATGGCGCACCGCGCACGGCGTGCGGCATCCACTCTTCTGGGAGCTGCATCGCGGCGTGTGGATGTGGCGGGGAATGTGGGACCTGATTCCGCTGCCCATGGCCTGGCCCGTGTACGTGTCGCACGCCGAAGCCTCGGCGTTCGCCCGGTGGAAGAGCCGGAGGCTGCCTTCCGAGGCCGAGTTCCACCGCGCGGCCTACGGAACTCCCGAAGGCGTGGAGCGCGCGCATCCGTGGGGCGACGCGCCGCCCGATCCGACCCGCGGCCATTTTGATTTCGCGAGCGCCGATCCCGTCCCGGTGGGCTCCTATCCGCGGGGCGCGAGCGCCTGGGGCGTGCGCGATCTCGTCGGCAACGGCTGGGAGTGGACCTCCACGGTGTTCGCGCCGTTCCCGGGCTTCGCGGCCATGCCGTCCTACCCGCAGTACTCCGCCGACTTTTTCGACGGGAAGCACTACGTGATGAAGGGCGCCTCGCCCGCGACGGCGAAGGAGCTCATCCGCCGCAGCTTCCGCAACTGGTTCCGGCCCACGTACCCGTACGTGTACGCGAAGTTCCGCACCGTGGGGCCGGTGTCGTGATTCCCGAAAGCGCCCAGGCGCCTCCCCTCGAAGCGGTTCGGGATTTCGCCCGGGACGTCCGGCGCGATCTCGCGCTGACGCCGAAGCAGCTCCAGTCCCGGTATCTCTACAACGGTCTGGGCTCCGCCCTCTTCGAGGCGATCTGCCGCCTGCCGTGGTACCGGATCACTCGCGCCGAGGGACGGCTCCTCGCGCGGTTCGCGACGGAGATGGTCGAGCCGCTCCAGGATCCGATCACCCTCGTCGAGCTCGGCTGCGGCAGTGGCGAGAAGCTGGCTCTGATCGCCGAGGCCCTCCGCGGTCGGCGCAAGCGCGTCCTCGTGCATTTGATCGACATCTCTCCCGACGCGCTCGAGCTCTCCGAGCGCACGCTCGGCGGCCTCGAGCACGTTTCGGTCGTGGGCCACCGCGCGACCTACGAGGTCGGGCTGCGCCACGCCGCGTCGCAGAGGCCGGCCGCGGGAACGATGCTCGTGCTCTTCCTGGGGTCGAACATCGGCAACTTCGACACTCCGGCCGCCGAAGAGTTTCTGGCCGACATCCGCTCGGACCTGCGGCCCGGCGACGCGCTGCTTCTCGGCGTCGATCTCGTGAAGCCCGAGCACGAGCTCATGCTGGCGTACGACGACCCGCTCGGCGTCACGGCGGCCTTCAACAAGAACCTCCTCGCGCGCATGAACACCGAGCTGCTCGCCGACTTCGATCTCTCGACGTTTGCGCACCGGGCGGTCTGGAACCCGATCGAGCGCCGCGTCGAGATGCACCTGGAATCGCTGCGCGGCCAGACCGTCCGGCTCCCCCGAGCGGATTGCGTGGTCGAGTTCGCGCGCGGCGAGCGGATCTGGACCGAGAGCTCCTACAAGTACGACGCGGAGCAGATCGTCCGCATGGGCCGCGAGGCCGGGTTCCGGCTCCACCAGCAGTGGATCGAGCCCGACGCGCGATTCGCGGTCGCCCTATTCGTCGCCGATTGAGAGGCGGCGCTGGGCGGGCGGCGTGGGCCGCGCTCCCGCCCGGACCGGCAGGGGACGCAGCATCGCGGGATCCGTAGTCGGCGCGCCGGGCGCGGTCGACGAGGTCGACGAGGGCGACGAGGGCGACGAGGTCGACGAGCTGCGTCGCGCCACCGGCAGCTTGGGCAGGTTGCTCGCCGGCAGCGCGGACCCGGCGGCCGCGGCCGCTGGCGGGGGAGCGTTGGGGTCCGGCGCGAGACGGAGCGGCGCCCACTTGGCTCCGGCGTCCACGCTCTTGAGCACGCCCAGATGCGTTCCGGCATAGAGCACCGAGGTCGCGCGCGGATCGAGGGAGAGCGCGCTGACGTAGAGGTCCGGGTTCTGCATCACCCAGGAGCCGCCGCCATCCAGGGACTTGTAGATGCCGACGGCCGTGGCGGCGTAGAGCGTCCTCGGAGTCGCGGGATCGATCGCGAGCCCCAGCACGTTCCAGCTCTTCAGGCTCTTGTGCAGGCCCTTCCAGGTCACGCCGGAGTCGTCGCTGCGGAAGAGCCCGTCGTGCGTCGTCGCGTAGAGCGTCGAGGCCTTCGTCGGATCGAGAACGAGCGTCCAGACCGTGCCCTTGCTCAACTGTCCCAAGGTGTGCACCCACGTCGTTCCGCCGTCCGAGCTCTTGAAGATGCCTTCGCTGTTGGTCCCGGCGTAGATGATCTGCGAAGACGACGGGTCGACGGCGATCGCGGTCACGGAGACGCGCGTCGTCGGGGGAGTCAGCTCCGTCCAGCTCGCCGCGGCGTCAAAGCTTCGAAAAATCCGGCCACTCTCCGAGCCCACGAAGACCGCGCCGCCCTGGACGGTGACGACGCCGACATAGCGCGAGGTGAGGCCCTGGTTGGCGGCCGACCAGCGGGCGCCGCCGTCCGTGCTCTTGAAAACGCCGCTCTTGTCGGTCGTGGCATAGAGCGTTCCGGCCGACGACCCGTCGACCGCCAGCGAGAGCACCGAGTGCCCTTCGAGTCCGCGGCCGCGCGCCTCCCAGCTCGCTCCGGAATCCTGGGACCGGTAGAGCCCGCGCGCCGTCGCGGCGTAGAGCGTCGAGGGCGAGGACGGGTCCAGCACGAGCGCCGTGACGAGGCCGCCTTCGCCCTGGAGCACGAAGCCCGGCCCGGACTCGGGGGGTTTGACCGGCTCCGGCGTCTGGCCGCGGAGGGGAAGCGCCGCCCCCAGCAGAGCGAAGGCGATCGGGGCCGCAAGCCGGATGGAGATTCGTTTGTGGTTCACGCCCGCGGACTCCCCTGGGTCGAAAGACGAAACGCTACCACACGATGTTCCGTCGACTGGACGCTCACCCGGGCGACGGATGCGCCGGCGTTGGGGCGCCGCCGCACCGACGCCCACCTTTCGAGCGGGCAGCCACGGTAAGATTTCGCCAAGATAAGGAGCGTCGTCCCGATGAGGCTTCGCTTCGGCGATTGCGTCTTCGATCCGGACACGCGGCAGCTGGTGCGAGGCGGTCAACCGGTGCCGGTGCCGCCCAAAGTCTTCGAACTTCTCGACGCCCTGATCCGTGAGCGGCCCCGGGCGGTCTCCAAGACAGACCTTCATCAACGGCTGTGGCCCGACACCCATGTCTCGGACGCCAATCTCACCAACCTCGTGGCCGATCTTCGGGACGCGCTCGGCGACGACGCCAGACATCCGCGGGTCATCCGCACGGTCCAGCGCTTTGGCTACGCTTTCGAGGCCGAGGCGGCATCCGAGCCGGAGAGTCCGCCGGGCGTCGATACCGACTCCGTCTATCGTCTCGTCTGGGGCAGTCGAGAGGTGACGCTCCGGGAGGGCTCCAACATCCTCGGCCGCGACCAGGACGCCGTCTTGTGGATCGACGTCTACAGCGTCTCGCGCCACCACGCCCGCATCACCGTCATCGGGGAAGACGCGACGCTCGAGGATCTGAGCAGCAAGAACGGGACGTTCCTCGACGGCCGGCCGGTGCAGGGCGCGACCGCCGTGAAAGACGGCGACGTGATCCGCATAGGAACGGTGACGATGACCTTGAGGCGCTTCGATCCGGTCTCGACGAGGACGGCCGGCACCCGCTGAACGCGCGCCGGGCTCTCTGGGCTAAGATCCCGCTGACGTCGAGCGGTTACACGGATCAGCGATGAGGTTGCGTTTCGGAGACTGCGTCTTCGACGGGGACACGCGGGAGGTGTTCCGGCGCGAGCGACCCGTCACGATCTCACCCAAGGCCTTCTCGCTTCTGGAGCTGCTCGTCGGTTCCCGGCCAGGCGCAGTGTCCAAGACCGACATCCACGGCCGGCTCTGGCCGGGGATTCACGTCTCCGAGGCGAACCTGCCCAATCTCGTCGTCGAGCTGCGCGCGGCGCTGGGCGACGACGCTCGCCGTCCGCACATCATCCGAACCGTGGCCCGCTTCGGCTATGCCTTCAGCGCCGATGCCCGGCCGGACCGGAAACGCGAAGAGACCGAGCCCGGCACGCCGCGCCTGGCCTACCGACTTGTATGGGGCCGGCGGGAGATCGCTCTCGATCCGGGGGAGAACCTCATCGGCCGGGATCGGGACGCCGTGGTCTGGATCGACGACGACTCGGTGTCCCGCCGTCATGCCCGGATCCTGATCGGAGACGAGGGCGCGACGATCGAGGATCTCGGCAGCAAGAACGGAACGGCCGTCGGCGATCGCAAGATCGATGAACCGACCCGTCTCACCGAGAAAGACATCGTCCGGATCGGTCCCGCGACGCTGAGTTTGCGCATCCTGAAGCGTACGGGATCGACGCTCTCCAGCATGAAGGAGCGTCCCGCGAAGTGAGCCGGCGGGGCGATCCCTCGCCCCCGCCCCTCGATTCGAGATGCCGTCCAGGGATATCAAAAGAGTCGGGCCGAGCCCGGCCGCTCTCGATGCGGAAGGGCCCGGCCCGATGCCGGGGGAGAGCGATGTCAGTCGTCGTCGCCGTCGTCGTTGTCTCCCTCATCCTCGCCCCCGCCCACGGGACGCAGGACGTTGTGGAACGCCTGCTTGGCCACCGCGAGGCCGATCTTGCGGCCTGCCACGTCGGCAAAGCGAAAGTGGATGCCCTGGTAGACGCGCGCGTCGCGGACGTCGCGGGAGGCATCCGAAAAGCGCGTGTACGTGTGCGTCGGCGGGACCGCCGCCGGGTTGTTGCTCGTCATGACGAAGCTGAAGTGGTCGGTCCCGAGGACGAGCGCGAAGACCTTGCTCGCCGCGGCCGAGACGCCGTTGGCTCCGGAGCAGGGATCCGGATAGTTCGGCGTATTGATGAACGGGCGCCAGTTGACGTCGCCTTCGGTGTGCTTGTTGCCGTCGTTGTCGCCTTCCTGGATCGCCGTGATGGGCCGCCAGAAGGGATAGGTGACCTTGCAGTCCCACGCGCCGATGGCCGCGTCGGCCATCGCCATGTTGACCAGAGCGAAGAGCCGGGCGCTGTCGCCGATGCTCGAGACGTGCGCGGCCACGATGTCGCGGGCCGCGACGTTCCATTGCACGCCGAAGTTCATCGCCCAGAAGGTCGCGACGTACGTCTGTTCCGGGGTGCGTTCGCTGTTGACGTCGCTGCCCAGGCGTTTGATCTCCTTGTAGTCCTTCGTGTACAGGCCGCTCGTGGGCCCGGGAGGCGTTGCGGGACGAAATTGCGACGGGCCCGTCAGCGTGAACGGTGTGACGGTCGCGTACCAGGGAACGGCCATCGACGAGAAGCTCGGCGGCGGCCCGGGGAGGAAGGACGGCGTCGGCCGCCACATGCCTACGTCCGTGCTGCCAATGAAGACCGGTGAAGGGTTCGGATAGCTCCCGTCGGTCGAGCGCAGCGCGATGACCGCCGCCGCGGCCTGGGCGCCCACGGCCACTCCCGGGTCGTTCGGTGCGATGTTGTGGGCAACGAGGTACGCGTTGTAGGCCGGATCGAGAAACCCGGCGGCCTGCGCGGGGAAGCGGTTGACCAGCACGTCGTGCGCCGCTTTGGCGACGGCGGCATCGACAGAGCCGGACGTGGCCGAGAGATTGATGGCATACGGCTGGTACCGGTGTTCGAAGGCCTGCACGGCGTCGTGGATCGCCGTGTGCACCACCGCGTAGTCCAGAGGGATGGCCGCGCCCGCGCGCGGGGGAACGGCGGCGGCGATGGCCTGAGTCGTGGTGATGTTCATGTCGGTGACGGAGTCGGCGACAGCGGCGCCGGGCAAAGTGAGAATTCCGAGGGCTCCGAGGATGACGAGTGTTCTGCGTACGGTCATGGGACTTCTCCTGTCTGTGCAGCGGACGTTCGGGAAATCGAGGCAGAGCCGTCGCGCTCCTTTCTGCTGGGCTCCTGCTTTCATAGTTCCCGTGTAAGTCCGGGCGTTGCACGCGGTCAAAGCCCTTTTCGACAAGGAAATCGCAGCGAATTCAAAAGGACGTCGCGAAGCCGCATGGGGACGGGCATTTGACCCCCCCTCGTGGCCGGTGGTACCGTGCCGCGGTTTTGTTCACAGGAGGTGCCCTCTGAAACGTTTCATCGCCGCGGCCAGCCTCGTCGTGTGCGCCGTTGCCGCCCTGCCCGCAACCGAGGCCGTCGACCTCGACATGGTCACGAAGATCCGCCTCGAGGAATTCAACAACTCGAAGGTCATGGAGACCGCGTCGGAGCTGATGGACCGGATCGGTCCGCGCTTGACCGGTTCTCCGCAGATGAAGGAAGCGAACGAGTGGACGAAGGAGCGCCTCTCCGGCTGGGGCCTCGCCAACGCGAGGCTGGAAAGCTGGGGTCCCTTCGGCCGCGGGTGGACGTGGGAGGGCTGCTCCGTGCGGATGACCGCGCCGACCAAGACCCAGCTCGTCGCCATCCCGGAGGCCTGGACCGCGGGGACGTCGGGGCCGATCCGCGGCGCCGCGGCCCGGCTCAACATCAAGGAGGTCTCCGAGCTCGAGGGCCTCAAGGGACATTTCGGCGGCAAGATCGTCTTCGTGGGCGAGGCGCGCGACATCGCCCTGCGCGAGAAGCCGGACTCCCAACGCTACGACGAAGAGAGGCTCGAGGCCGAGTTCCTCTATGAGATGCCGGGGGGACCGCCGCGCTACAACCGCGCCGAGTATGCGAAGCGGCGCGAGATCCGCAAGGCGGTGAACAAGTTCCTGGAAGACGAGAAAGCACTCGCGATCGTTTCCCCGGGCCGCGGCGACATGGGCACCTTCAACGTGCAGGGCGGCGGCACCTGGAAGAAGGGCGATCCGCAGGGCTTGCCCTCGCTCTCGATGGAGCCCGAGCACTTCGGGCGCGTCGCGCGGCTTCTCGACCGCTCCGTGCCCGTCGAGATCGAGATGGACGTCCAGGCGCACTTCATCGAAGAAGACCTCATGCAGTGGAACACGATCGCCGAGATCCCGGGCGGCGACAAGAAGGACGAGGTCGTCATGCTCGGCGCCCACCTCGACTCCTGGCATGGCGCCACCGGCGCGACCGACAACGGCGCCGGCTCGGTCGTCGCGATGGAGGCCATGCGCATTCTCAAGGCGGTCGGCGTCAAGCCCCGGCGCACGATCCGCATCGGGCTCTGGAGCGGCGAGGAGCAGGCCCTCTACGGATCGCAGGCCTACGTCGCGCAGCACTTCGCGTCGCGGCCCGAGCCTTCGGCCGAAGAAAAGGAAAAGCCCTTCTACCTCCGGAAGAAAACCGGCCCGCTGACCGTCAAGCCGGAGCATGCGAAGCTGTCCGCGTACTTCAACCTCGACAATGGCAGCGGAAAGATTCGCGGGATCTACTGCGAGGACAACGCCGCGGTCGCCCCGATCTTCCGGGAATGGCTCGCGCCTTTCGCCGATCTCGGAGCGACGCTCGTGACGCTCAACCGGACCGGAGGCACGGACCACGAGTCGTTCGACGACGTCGGGCTTCCGGCCTTCCAGTTCGTGCAGGACGAGCTCGAGTACGAGACGCGCACCCACCACACGAACATGGACCTCTACGAGCGCCTTCAGAAAAACGACCTGATGCAGGCCTCGGCGATCATGGCCGCGTTTGCCTACAACGCGGCGATGCGCGAAGGCATGATCCCGAGAAAGCCCATGCCGAAGGACGAACCGGCAAAGGCCGAGCCCGCGAAGGCCGCCCCCGCGCCGGCGCCCGTGAAAGCCCCGGAGGAGGCCGCGCCCCACCACTGACGCCGGCGGACCTCCCTGTTCCGCCGAACAGTGTCCCCGGCGGGGGGCGGCGGATAGTAGGATCGGGGCGTCGGGCCATGCGACGCATCCTGCGAGTCGGCCTCGTTTCCGCCGCCACGGCCCTTGCCGCCGTCGGGCAGGCGCAATCTCCGGTCACCCGCGAGTCTCGACCTGTGCGCCTCCTGCGCACCTGGCACGATCCGGTGAAAACCGCGCGGGGCGACGTCTGGCGCCGCGTGGACGTGGTCTACGACTACGGGCAGGCCGCCGCCTTCGAGCGCGTGTACACCATGGACGGGCACCTGGTCCGCAACCGTCGCATCGTCGTGAATCCGCCGGCGCCGTCGCAGGAAGAGATCGAGGAGGCGTTCCGGATCGTCCGGGCGGACGCCGAGATGGCGCGCATCCTCCAGCGATACGGGGAGCACCTCGATGGGGGCTTCCTCATCGAGGAGGGCCGCGGCAAGGCCTGCGGACCCGGCGCGCGTTGTCTCCTGATCCAGATCCTTTCGCCGGACCGGACGGGGCTCGTCCGAGTCATGGGCGTCGATCTGGTCCGCCGCGCCATTGCGTATCGGACGTTCAATCCGAACGAGCACCCCGGAGTCAAATGACGCTCCGCGCTCTCATCCTCGTGGCGCTGATGACCGTGGGCGCGGCCGCCCAGCCCGCCTCCGCCCAGCCCGCCTGCAGCGGGCCCGACGAGCGGCTGATGTCCTGGCCCGACGTGAATCCCGTGTGGCAGTTCTGCTGGCTGCGGCCCGCCGACTCGAGCGGCGCGAACGGCTCGGGGATCGAGATTCGCGACGTCCACTACAACGGCCACCTCGTGCTCAAGCGCGGCCACGTGCCGATCGTCAACGTCCAGTACGACAGCGGAAGCTGCGGCGGCGCGAACCACTGTTACCGCGACTGGACGAACATCGAGTGGAACATGCTCGCCGACAACGTCTGCCCGCCGCCGGACAGCGGCGGGATGTGCGGCTACGCCGAGCCGACATGTCCTCCGGTGACCGTCTGCCAGCAGCATCAGGGCGTCGACGTCTGTACGGCCCCGCCTTCGGATTGCGTGCGGTCGTGCTTCCGCGGCGTGACCGCGGAGAAATTCGCCGACCGCCTCGTTCTGACCACCGAAACCAAGGCGGGGTGGTACCGCTACGAGATCAAGTGGACGTTCTACCTCGACGGGCGCTTCCAGCCGACATTCGGCTTCAGCGCCGTGGCGGACGGCTGCGTGTCGTTCACCCATCGCCACCACGCCTACTATCGACTGGACTTCGACATCGACGGGCCCGCCGGCGACATCGTGACCGAGGGGCCGCTGCCCAAGGGCGATCCCGGGCGCGACCGGCGCCCTCCGATCGTCGTTCTCCCGGCGGAGACCATGCGCATCCGTCGCGATCCGACCATGACCTGGTCGGTCATCGACGAGGACACCCGCCGGGGTTATCGCATCCAGCCCGGCGCCGAAGCGCTCCTCCCCGCGAATGCATTCGCCGTCGGCGACGTCTGGCTGCTGAAATACAGCCCCACGGAGATCGACGACATCGGCCAGAGCGGTCCGGCTTGCTCGGTCAAGATCTCCAATTTCCTGACCGGCGAGACGCTTGCCGACGACATGGTGCTCTGGTACCGGGTCGGGGCGCTTCACCAGGGCGGCGACCTCGACGACTGCCACACGGTGGGGCCCATGATCGTGCCGGTCGGCGACTGGAGTCCCTGACGGGCGGCGCCCCAAGAGTTTTGCTAGGATTCCGGGGATACACCGAACAAGGATGGTGGCTATGCGAAGGGCCTTCGCACCCCGGACTCTGGTTGTCGGAGCGACGCTTCTGTGCGCGGCGGCGCTCGCCCTCGCGGAAAGACCCCGGGAAGTCACGCGGACGTCGCGGCCGGTCCGGCTGCTCCGGAGCTGGAACGAGACCATCAAGGCCTCCGGCGGCCGGGAGTACGTCCGCCGCGTCGAGCTTCTCTTCGACTATGAGAAGGCTGTCGCGCGCGAGGACTACTACTCGCCCGAGGGTCGGCTTTACGGCTCCCGAGAGATCAAGCAGAACCAGCCCCAGCCGTCGGCGGAAGAGATTGCCGAGGCGAAGGAGCTGATCCAGGCCGACGCCGAGCTCGCCCGAATCGTCGAGCGCCGCTCGGCCGCCTTCAACGGCGGATTTCTCCTGGAGGAGGCCCGGGGCATGCCGTGCGGGCCGGGCAGCCGCTGTCTGCAGATCCAGATTCTGACGCCGGACAATCTCGGTCTGCTTCGCTGGACGGTCGTCGACCTCGTCCAGCGGCGGATCGCGTATCCGGTGTACGTGCCGAGAGGGGTGAATCGATGAAGGCCCGCGCCGGTGTCCTCGCATTCGCCGCACTGCTGCTGGCCGGGGGGAGCGCGCTGGCGCAGCCGAGCTGCTCGGGCGACGAGACCCTGATGTCCTGGCCGGACGTGGACCCGGTGTGGCAGTTCTGCTGGGTCCGTCCGCAGGACAGCAGCGGGCCCAACGGATCCGGCCTCGAGATCTCGAATGTCTATTACAACGGCCACCAGGTGCTGAAGCGCGGGCACGTTCCGATCGTCAACGTGCTGTATCCCAATGGCGGATGCGGCGGCTGCTACCGGGACTGGATGTTCACGGAACAGGGGTACCTCTCGAACAACGTGATCTCCGCGGGCTACTCCGAGCCGACGAGCCCGTGTCCCCAGACGGTCTGCGAGCTGCAGGCGACCGGGGGCGATTGTCCGTCGCTCGTGCCGCCGGATACCTGCGCGGGTGCCGTCTGCTTCACCGGCGTGGCCGCCGAGAAGCTCGCCGACCGGTTGGTCATGACCGCTCAGACGAGCGCCGGATGGTACCGGTACACGATGCGCTGGACCTTCCATCACGACGGACGGATCGAGCCCTTCTTCGGCTACACCGCGGTGGGCAATCCCTGTCCGTCTCTGACCCACATCCACCACGCCTACTGGCGGCTCGATTTCGACATCGACGGCCCGGCGAACGACGTCGTGACCGAGGGCCCCAATCCTTCGGGCGGAGGACGGAGCGGCCCGCGCTATCCGACGATCAACCTGCCCACGGAAGCCATGCGCAGGAACAACCGGCCGGCTCTGACGTGGTCGATCGCCGATGCCGGAACGCACCGCGGCTATCGGCTGGTGCCGGGGAACGAGGCCTCGCTTCCCGCCGACACCTTCGCGGTCGGCGACGTGTGGCTCCTCAAGTACAAGTCCAACGAGATCGACGATGCCGGCCAGTCCGGGCCGGCGTGCGCGATCAAGTTCAACAACTACGTCAACGGAGAGGGCCTGTCGACGGATCTCGTGTTCTGGTACCGCACCGGCGCGTACCACGAGGGCGGGGACCTCGACGACTGTCATCCCGTGGGGCCGATGCTCGTGCCGTTCGGCCCCTGGACCGAAGGGGGCCGGGACTGACGACCGACGTCCCGGCAACATCTCCTCCGCGCGAGCCGTACATCATTCGTGAGGCGCAGCGTTTTCGAAGGGAGGGTCTCGTGTCGCTCCGCATGCGTGTATTCGCCGTCGCGCTTGCCCTGTCCCCGGCCGCCCTCGGACAGACCGCGGCTCCCGCCGAGCCGCCGACGATCAAGCCGGGGGACAACCTGGTCGTCGAAGGCGTGCCGCCGGTTCCGGCGACGCTCGCCGACGACGTCTGGCGGTACACCGAGTTCCGGTCGGCCGCGTTCTCGAGCTGGCATCCGACCCGGCGGGAGATGCTCATTTCGACCCGCTTCGGCAATACGAACCAGGCCCACCTCGTGAAGACCCCCGGCGGCGCGCGGACCCAGATGACGTTCTTTCCGGAGCGCGTGGCCGGAGCCCGGTTCGAGCCGAAGACCGGCGATTCGTTCCTCTTTTCGAAGGACATCGGCGGCAACGAGTTCTTCCAGATCTACCGGTACGACTTCGCCGACGGAAGCGTGACGCTGCTGACCGACGGCAAGTCGCGCAACACCGGAGCGAAGTGGTCGCCCGACGGCCGGTGGATCGCCTACGGCTCGACCCGGCGCACCGGGAACGACGTCGACATCTACGTCGTGGCCGCGAAGGACCCCAAGTCCGAGCGGCGCGTCCTCGAAAACTCGGGCGGGGGCTGGGAAGTCGCGGACTGGTCCCCCGACGGGACGAAGCTGGTCGTCGCCGAGGGGATCTCGATCAACGAGACCTACCTCTGGCTGGTGGACGTCGCCACGGGCGCGAAGACCGCGCTGACGACCAAGGGCAAGGAGACGGTCGCCTACGGGATCGCGCTTTTCGCCAGGGACGGCAAGGGCCTCTACGTGACCACGGACGCCGGCTCGGAGTTCAAGAGGCTCGCCTACATGGACCTGGCCACGAAGAAGACCGACTTCCTGACTCCGGACACGGCGGACATCGACGACATCGACCTCTCGGACGACGGGACGAAGATCGCCTACATCACCAACGAGAAGGGCGTCGGCGTCGTGCGCCTCATGGACCTGACGACGCGGCGCGAGCTGCCGGGGCCGAAGCTCCCGATCGGCGTGGCCGCAGGAGTGAGCTGGCACAAGGATGGCGGGATGATCGCGTTCACCCTGGGCACGCCGCGCTCCAACGACGACGCCTATTCCTTCGACCTGAAGAGCGGCAAGCTGGAGCGCTGGACCACGAGCGAGCTCGGGGGCCTCAACCCCGAGACGTTCGCCGAGGCCGAGCTCGTGTCCTGGAAGAGCTTCGACGGCCGGGAGATCTCGGGCTTTCTCTACAAGCCGAATGCTTCGAAGTACCCGGGCAAGCGGCCCGTCGTCATCGACATCCACGGAGGCCCGGAGGGCCAGTCGAACCCCGAGTTCATCGGGCGCAACAACTACTTCCTCAACGAGCTCGGCGTCGCGATGATGTACCCGAACGTCCGCGGCTCGACGGGCTATGGCAAGACCTTCTCCAAGCTCGACAACGGCCTGCTGCGCGAGGGCACCTACAAGGACATCGGGGCTCTCCTCGACTGGATCGGGACGCGTCCCGATCTCGATGCCTCGCGGGTCATGATCCAGGGCGGGAGCTACGGCGGACACATGACGCTGGCCGTGGCCTACGTCTACAGCGACCGGATCCGCTGCGCGATCGACGTCGTCGGGCCGTCCAACTTCGTGACGTTCCTGCAGAACACCTCGGGCTATCGCCGCGACCTGCGGCGTGTCGAGTACGGAGACGAGAGAGACCCGAAGACACGGGCCTTCCTCGAGAAGACCGCGCCCCTCAACAACACCGAGAAGATCCGGAAGCCTCTCTTCATCATGCAGGGAGGCAACGATCCCCGCGTGCCGCGGTCCGAGTCCGAGCAGATGCTCCAGAAGATCCGCGCGGTCGGGACGCCGGTCTGGTACCTGATGGCGAAGGACGAGGGCCACGGTTTCGCCAAGAAGAACAACCGCGATTTCGCGTTTTACTCGGCGATCCTCTTCATGAAGGAATTCCTGCTCAAGTGACGCGCGAAGACGGCTTCGCCGTCCTCGCGCGTCATCCCGAG
>Ga0207691_10001496_pt1 | contig 23279 bp, 18 predicted proteins | sample KBSM13metaG_FD_184327 | JGI IMG/M metagenome (GOLD analysis project Ga0207691, IMG submission 184327) | Miscanthus rhizosphere microbial communities from Kellogg Biological Station, Michigan, USA - KBS M1-3 metaG (SPAdes) (version 2) | ecosystem: Host-associated > Plants > Roots > Rhizosphere >... | reverse complement strand
TCTCAATGCCCTGACCGTGAATGCGGAATTTCTCCTGGTGCGGAGGGAGGGAGGGGCCGCCGTCGAAAGCGCCCGGAACGTCCGGCTCACCATAGGCCGCATGGACCAGTTGATTACGAGATTGCTCGATTCCGTGAAACTCAACTCCAACGGACTCGAGATCGTGCCCAGGCCGCTCGACGCCACAGCCCTCCTCCGGGAGGCCGTAGAGATCTTCCGCCCCCTGGCACGCGTCAAATCTCTCTCGCTGAGTCTCGCCATTCCCAGCACCCCGCTGCGGGTGACGGCGGATCGCGACCGGATGTTTCAAGTGCTTTCGAATCTTCTGACCAACGCCATAAAGTTCAGCTCGGTCAAGGGCGGGATCGCCGTCGAGGCGACGAGGTCGGGAAACGATCTGCAGGTCACTGTCCGGGACGAGGGGCCCGGAATCCACGAACGCGATCTGGATCGCGTGTTCGAGCCTCCCTTCCCGCTCCCGGATCCGGAAGCTCGCGGCCTCGGGCTCTACATCTGCAGGACGATCATCGAGGCTCACGGCGGGAAGATCTGGGCCACGAGCCGGCCGGGGGCCGGGAGCACGTTCCATTTCACCCTTCCCAGGACGCGTTCGGCGCAAGCGCGCTCCCGTCTGCCGGGCAAGGTCGGCCGCGAGTCGCCCGCCTGACCCGATCTCGGCTGCGGCGAGCGGCCATGGAGCAGCGGAAGAGTCTTCCGGGATTGGGTGGCTCATGAGCTTGAGGGCGGCATTGTTTGGAGGTCTCGGATGGAGACGACGAAGACGACGGATTCGAATCCCGCCAACCGCGACCTGCTGACGAAAGAGCCGGGGTCGCATCCGGTCGGCACCGGGCTCGGATCGACGGGCGGTGCGGCGGCAGGCGTGGCCATCGGTGCCGTCATCGGAGGGCCCGTCGGGGCCCTCGTCGGCGGGACGATCGGGGCGATTGCGGGTGGAGCCGCCGGACACGGCGTCGGCGAAGCGGTGAATCCGACGGTCGAGAGCGCCTACTGGCGTGAGAATTTCAAGAGCCGGCCCTACTACCGCGAAGGCCTGAGCTACGGGGACTACGAGCCGGCCTATCGCTACGGATGGGAACGCGGCGCTTCGGCCGAGAATCGGGGCCGCAAGTTCGAGGAGATCGAGGGCGACCTGCAAAAGGGATGGGAGAACGCCATGGCCGCCACTTATCGCCCCTGGGCCGAGACGAAGGTCGCCACGCGAGACGCATGGGATCGAGTCCGCGGAGACTGACACCGGAGTCGAGCTCCATCGCTGGCGGGTCTGAACTCGAACGAAACAAACGATTGGACCCGGTGCCGCAGCCCCCGACATGATCAAGGTCCGGCGCCGCGCGCTCGGCCGCTCCGATGGTCGGAGATCCCAGGTCGAAACGTCATGCCGGGCCTGGATGGTCACACGGTGAAAAGTCAGCGACAGACCCGAAGACTCGCGCGAAAGGTGTCGGCGAGAGACCACTCTCGCGGTTCGCCGCTCGCGCGAATCACGCTCGTGGCTTACGGCGACTTCGCTTCACCCGCGTGCGCGCAGACCTACCGCACGGTCAAGAAGATCCAGAAGAAGATGGGCGCCAACCTGCGCTACGTCTACCGAAGCTTCCCGCAGGGCGAGCAATTCCGGCAGTCCGAGGAAGCGGCCGAGGCCGCCGAGTGCGCGTCCTCGCAGGGCAGGTTCTGGGAAATGCACGATTCCATGTTCGAAGGCAAAGCGCCGACGGCGGACATGCATCTTCACCAACACGCGGCCGAGGCCGGCCTGGACCTCCTTCGGTTCCGGCGCGAGATGCGCGCCCACATCCACTCCGAGAGGATCCGGGACATCCGGGAAGGCGCCGTGCGCAGCGGGGTCGCGTCGGCGCCGGCCTTCTTCATCAACTCCATCCGGCACGAGAGCTCCTTCGGCCTGGCGACGCTGCTGGCGGCGGTCCAGGCAGCCTCCGCGGCCTGACTTTCCCCGACGTCTTCCCGCCGAGCCACGACCGCGGCTCGGCTCTTTTCTTGCAAGTTCCTTTGCAAGTCTGTTGTCGATGGTAAAGAAGACACCGATGCGAGAGTCCGGAGACCCCATTCGCTCCGAGCTCCTCTCGGTGGAGCAGCTGGAGCAGTTCGTCGCGGCGCTGGCGGGCGAGCACGTCGTCCGTCCCGGGAGGACGCGCGGACGGCGGCTGCTGCCGCGCCTGCGCGAGAACGCCCGGGTCCTGCTCCAGGCGCACCGAACAATCGCGGAGGCCGGCCGCAGCAGCCGCAGCGTGTCGCCCGCCGCGGAATGGCTCCTCAACAACTTCCATCTCGTCGAAGAGCAGATTCGCGAGATTCGCGAGGACCTCCCGCCGGGGTTCTACCGGGAGCTCCCCAAGCTCGCCTCCGGGCCCCTCGAAGGCTATCCACGCGTGTACGGCCTGGCCTGGTCGTTCGTCGCGCACACGGACAGCCGGATCGAGCTGGCGACGCTTCGCCGCTTCATCCTGGCCTATCAGCGCGTGGTGCCGCTGACGATCGGCGAGCTCTGGGCTCTGGCGATCTCCCTGCGACTCGTGCTCGTCGAGAATCTCCGGCGCCTGGCCGAGCGCATCACCGCGCGCGGCGCCGCCCGGGAGCGGGCGGACGCGATCGCCGACGCGCTCCTCGGGACGGACGGCGCGCCCAAGCCCGAGCCGGCGGCGGTTCTGCAGATGCTGGAGGAGGCTCCGTTCTCCCAGGCCTTCGCGGTCGCGCTCGGCCAGAGACTGCGCGAGCAGGATCCCGCGGTGACGCCGGCCCTCGAGTGGCTCGACCGACGGATCGCGAGCGAGGGGACGACGGCGGAGGACCTCGTTCACGTCGAGCACCAGGCTCAGATCGCCAACCACGCGTCGGTGCGCAACGTCATCACGAGCATGCGCCTTCTCTCCTCCGCCGACTGGGCCGACTTCTTCGAGAGCGTGAGCCTGGTTCACGAAACTCTGTGCGACGGCTCCCGCGTGGCGGAAATGGACTTCGCGACGCGGGACCGATATCGCCATGCCATCGAGGAGCTCGCACGCGGAAGCGCGTACGACGAGCTCGAGGTGGCGCGGCGCGCGGTGGCTCTGGCGGCGAAGGCCCGGGAGGACCCGCACGTCCCGCGGGGGGCGGCCGGACTTCGCTTCGGCGACCCCGGCTACTACCTGATCTCGAAGGGACGCCATCAGCTCGAGCGCGAGCTCGACTTCCGCGTCCGCGGCCAGCAATGGGTGCGGCGCGCCTGGGTGCGCGCGGCCACTCCGCTGTATCTGTGGTCGATCGCTCTCACCACTCTGGCGGTTCTCTCGGTGCCGGTGGCCCTGAGCGCGCTCGGCGGCGTTCCCACCTCTTCGGTCGTCCTTCTCGCGCTCCTCGGCCTCTGGCCCGCGTCCGACCTTGCGGTCGAGCTCGTCCACCGCTTCGTCACGCGGCTTCTGGGCCCCCGGCGGCTCCCGAAGCTGGAGCTGCCCCGGGGCGTCCCGGCCGAGCTGCGGACGCTCGTCGCGATTCCGATGCTCCTGACCGACGAATCGGAGATCGAAGAGGTCGTCCAGAGACTGGAAGTGCACTACCTGGCCAACGCCGATCCCGAGCTGCGGTTCGCGCTCCTGTCGGACTTTTCCGACGCGGCCGCCGAGACCCTTCCCGAGGACGCGCCGCTCGTCGCGCTCGCGCGGGACGCGATCGGCCAGCTCAATCAGAGGCATGGTCCCGCCGCCGGGGGCGGCGACCGGTTCTGGCTCCTCCATCGCCGCCGAATTTGGAACGCGAGCGAGGGAGTGTGGATGGGCTGGGAGCGAAAACGCGGGAAGCTCCGGGAGCTCAACCGCCTCCTGCGCGGGGCCACGGACACGTCCTTCCTCGCGCCCGACGCGAAGGCGCCCCGGGCGCCCTCGGGCATTCGCTACGTGATCACGCTCGATGCCGACTCGCGGCTGCCGCGGGAAGCGGCTCGGAAGCTCGTCGGAACGATGGCCCACCCTCTCAACCTCCCCGGCTTCGATCCGGCGGGCCGGCGCGTGATCGAAGGGCACGGACTCCTGCAGCCTCGTGTCACCCCGATGCTGCCCGAGATCGGCTGGGGCACTCTTTTCCAGTTCGTCTTCTCGGGACCGCGAGGCATCGATCTCTATGCCTTCGCGGTCTCGGACGTGTACCAGGACCTCTTCGGCGAGGGCATCTTCACGGGCAAGGGGATCTACGACGTGGATGCGTTCGAGCAGGCGCTGTCCGACCGAGTGCCGGACAACACCCAGCTCTCCCACGATCTTTTCGAGGGGCTCTTCGCCCGGGCCGGGTTCGTTTCGGACATCGAGGTTTTCGAAGGCTTTCCGGGCCACTACGAGGTGGCGGTCTCGCGCCAGCACCGTTGGGTCCGGGGCGACTGGCAGCTGCTTCCCTGGGTGCTCGCGCCGAGCCGGGCTTCGCCCCGGACGCGGAGCGTCCCCCCGGAGAATCGTCCTCGCGCGGCCGTCGCGATCCCCGCCATCTCGCGCTGGAAGATGATCGACAACCTCCGGCGCAGCCTGTCGGCCCCGGCGACCTTCGCGACGCTTCTGGCCAGCTGGTGCCTGCCGGGGGTGGCTGCGGGCATGTGGACCGTCCTCATGCTCGGCGCCATGTTCTTCCCGGCGATTCTTTCCTTCTTTTCGAATCTCTTTCCGAAGAGAACGGGGATCGCCAAGCGGAGCTTCCTCCGCGGGGTCGCGCGGGATCTCGCGATCGGGCTTTCGCAGGCGGCGCTGCGGATCGTCTTCCTGGCGCATACGGCGTGGATGCGGTCCGACGCGATCGTGCGCACGCTCTGGAGGCTGGTGGTCTCGCGGCGCCACCTCCTCGAATGGGTCCCGGCCGCGCAGGCGCACCGCGCGCTCGATCTCGAAGTGGCCGGCTTCTATCGGCGGATGCGCGGCGGGATCCTGCTGGCGGCCGCGGCCGCCGCCCTCGTTGCGGCGTCGGGCTCGGGCGCCGGAGCCTGGGCGGCGCCTTTCGTCACCGCCTGGCTCCTCTCGCCTCTCGTCGCGCGCTGGATCAGCCTGCCTCCCCGCGAGGACGCCTCCGCACGCCTCTCGCCGAAGGAGGAGCGCACGCTGCGCGCGATCGCCCGCCGGACCTGGCTCTACTTCGAACGGTTTGCCGGTCCGGAGTCTCACGGTCTGCCGGCCGACAACTTCCAGGAAGTGCCACACCCGGAAGTCGCGCGGCGCACTTCACCGACCAACGTCGGGCTCGCTCTGCTCTCGACCGTGGCTGCCAACGATTTCGGCTGGATCGGAACCCTCGAAATGCTCGATCGCTGCGAGGCGGCCCTGGACGCGGTCAAACGCCTCGAGCGTTTCCGCGGTCACCTCTATAACTGGTACGGAACGGACGACCTCAAGCCGCTCGAGCCGCGCTACGTGTCCACGGTCGACAGCGGCAACCTGGCCGCCCACCTGCTGACCCTCAAGCAGGCCTGCCTCGAGCGGGTCGCCGCACCGGCTCTGACCGCGCGCGCCCTCGACGGCGTCGGCGACACGCTCGAGCTCCTGCGGGACTCCCTTCCGGCGCTTGCCGGCGGGGGCGGCGACCGCGTCGTCACCTCCCGGCAGCTCGAGGAGGCGTTGCGCGAGGCGAGCGTCCTGCTCTCTCCGGCGCCCACGACGCTCGCCGAATGGACGTCGCGATTGGCCGCGCTGTCCGCGTGCGCCGAGACGCTGCTCGACATCGTGCGCGCCCTGGGCGAGGACCACGGCTCCACGGGGACCGGCCCGGCGCTGGAGTGGGCGCAGGCTCTCTCGGCGTGTGTGGCGAGCCACACGCGCGACGTCGCCGCGCTGGACGATTCCCTCGAGCCCGGGGATCCTCTCGCGCGCCGTCTCGCCACGGCCGCCCGCGCGGCGGCGAGCCTGACCGAGGAGATGGACTTCACGTTTCTCTACGACACGTCTCACGATCTCTTCGCCATCGGTTATCGCCCGCAGGACGGGACGCTGGACCCCGGCCACTACGATCTCCTGGCCTCCGAGGCCCGACTGGCGAGCTTCGTGGCCATCGCCCGCGGCGACGTGCCCGTCGAGCACTGGTTTCACCTCGGCCGGCCCTTGAGCCCGGTCGGCCGCGGCTCCGCGCTGCTCTCCTGGTCCGGGTCGATGTTCGAGTATCTGATGCCCGACCTCGTGCTCGACGCGCCGTCGGGGAGCCTCCTCGAGCACACGAACCGCCTCGCGGTGCGGCGGCAGATTCAGTACGGCGAGGAGCGCGGCGTTCCCTGGGGAATCTCGGAGGCGGCCTACAACGCGCGCGACGTTCAGTTTACGTACCAGTACTCGAACTTCGGCGTCATCGGTCTGGGCTTGAAGCGCGGGCTCGCCGAGGATCTCGTCGTGGCGCCGTACGCCACGGCGCTGGCCGCCATGTTCGACCCGGCGGCCGCGAGCGCCAACTTCCAGCGGCTCGCCTCCGTCGGCGCGCTCGGGCGATACGGCTTCTACGAATCGATCGACTACACGACGTCCCGGCTTCCGGAGGGCGTCGAGCTCGAAGTCGTGAAAGCGTACATGGCCCATCACCAGGGGATGACGATCGTCGCCCTGGCCAACGTGCTGCTCGAGGCGCCGATGCGTCGCCGGTTCCGCGCCGAGCCGATCGTCCAGGCCACGGAGCTGCTTCTCCAGGAGCGCACGCCCGTGACGGTGGCCGTGGCGCGCACCCCGTCCGAGGACGCACGGGCCCACCTGCAGGTGGTGGACGACGTCCCCGCGGTCCTGCGGCGCTTTCGCTCGCCCCACGATGCCGTGCCGCGCACACACCTGCTCTCCAACGGACGCTATTCGGTCATGGTCACCGCCGCCGGCTCGGGCTACAGCCGCTGGAACGGCCTCGACGTCACCCGCTGGCGCGAGGACACGACCCGCGACCCGTGGGGGACTTACTTCTTTCTCGCCGACGCCCAGTCGGGCCGGATCTGGTCGGCGGGATATCAGCCGGCGGGCGTCGAGCCCGATTCTTACGAAGCCGTCTATGCCGAAGACTGCGTGGAGATCCACCGCACCGACGGGCCGATCGCGACGAGTCTGCGGATTGTCGTCTCGACGGAAGACGACGCCGAGATTCGCCAGGTGTCGTTGACGAACCGCGGACCACGTCCGCGCGAGATCGAGGTGACCTCTTACGCCGAGGTCGTGCTCGCGTCCGAAGCCGCGGACGCCGCGCATCCCGCCTTCTCGAACCTCTTCGTCCAGACGGAGTTCGTCCCGTCGCTCGAGGCGCTGCTCGCCGGGCGGCGGCCGCGCGATCGGGAAGAGCCCGTCTGGGCGGCTCAGGTCCTGACGGTGCAGGGGGAGATGGTCGGCACCGTGCAGTACGAGACCGATCGGGCGCGCTTTCTCGGCCGCGGGCGAAGCATCCGTAACCCCATCTCGATCGAGGAGCGCCGGCCGCTCTCGAACACCGCCGGCACCGTTCTCGACCCGGTCTTCAGTCTTCGGCGCCGGCTGGTCATCCCTTCCGGAGCGACGGCGCGCGTGCATCTGGCCACGGTCGTCGCCGGTACGCGGGACGAGGCGCTATCGCTCGCCAGCAAGTACCGGGATCCCTCGACGTTCGACCGCGTGTCGAGCCTCGCCTGGACTCAGGCGCAGGTCCAACTGCGTCATCTCGGGATCACCGCCGACGAGGCCCACCTCCTCCAGCAGCTGGCGTCGCGGATCCTCTACTCCGATGCGGCCATGCGCGCTCCGGTCGAGACGCTCCTTCGCAACCGGAAAGGCCCTTCCGCATTCTGGAGTCACGGGATCTCCGGCGACATCCCCATCGTGCTCGTCCGGATCGACCAGGTCGAGGACCAGGGGATCGTGCGACAGCTCCTGCGGGCCCACGAGTACTGGCGCATGAAGGGTCTCGGCGTCGACCTCGTGATCGTGAACGAGCAGCCCGCCTCGTACTCCCCCGAGCTTTCCGACGCCCTCGAATCGCTCGTCCGCGCCGGGAGTCGAGCGCCCGGCGTCGCCTCCGAGCATTCGACCGGGCGCGTCTTCGTCGTCCGCGGAAAGGAGCTCTCCGACGAGGCGCGCACCGCGCTTTCGGCGGCGGCGCGCGTCGTCCTGCTCTCGAGGCAGGGAACGCTCGCACAACAGGTCCTGCGGCAGCTTCACCGGGTCCCGGTCTCGCGGCCGGCGCTTCCGGTCACGGCGCGGCCGGCGGAAGCGAACCTGCCTCCTCCGCGGATTCCTCTCGAGTTCTTCAACGGCATGGGCGGCTTCTCGGAAGCGGAGGGGGAGTACGTGACGCTGCTCGGCGAGCGGCAGTGGACCCCGGCCCCGTGGATCAACGTCCTCGCCAACCCTTCGCTCGGATGCCTCGTGTCGGAGTCGGGATCGGGCTACACCTGGGCGATCAATGCCCGGGAGAACCAACTCACGCCGTGGTCGAACGATCCGGTGGGCGATCCGCCCGGAGAGGTTCTCTACCTCCGGGACGAGGAAACGGGGGAAATCTGGACACCGACGCCCCTGCCGATCCGTGGCGAGGGTTTCTACGTCGTGCGCCACGGACAGGGGTACAGCCGCTTCGAGTACGAGGTCCAGGGGATCGCCACGGACCTCACCGTCTTCGTGGCTGCAGAGGATCCGGTCAAGCTCTCACGGTTGACGGTCGAGAACCGGTCTTCGACCACGCGGGTGCTCACCGTCACCGCCTACGCGGAGTGGGCGCTCGGCTCCCAGAGGTCGAAGGGCGCTCCGTTCGTGGTGACGGAGATCGACGCCGAATCGGGCGCCCTCTTCGCGCGCAACGCGTGGAACGAAGAGCACGCCGGGCGCGTCGCGTTCGCCGACATCGGCGGCGGACGAACCGCCTGGACCGCCGATCGGACCGAGTTCCTCGGGAGAAACGGAGGACTCGAGGCTCCGTCGGGTCTTTCGCGCGGAGCGATCCTCTCGGGGCGCTCGGGCGCCGGCCTCGACCCCTGCGCCGTGCTGCAGGTCCGGTGGCGACTGGCCCCCGGACAGCGCCAGGAGGCCGTCTTTCTGCTCGGCCAGGGCCGCGACGCCGAGGAGGCCCGGCGGCTCGTCCTCCGCTACCGGTCGCAGAGTCCCGGCGTCGCGCTGGCGGCGGTGCGCCGCGAGTGGGAGGACACCCTCACCGCGCTCCAGGTGCGGACCCCCGACCGGTCGATGGACCTGATGCTCAACCGGTGGCTTCTCTATCAGACGCTCGGTTGCCGGGTGCGGGCGCGCTCGGCCTTCTACCAGGCCGGAGGCGCCTGGGGCTTCCGCGACCAGCTGCAGGACGGAATGGCTTTCACGGTCGCGCGGCGGGAGCTGACGCGCGAGCACCTGTTGCGCGCCGCCTCCCGGCAGTTCGAGGAGGGCGACGTCCAGCACTGGTGGCACGACCCCGCGGGGCGCGGAGTGCGCACCCGGATCTCCGACGACCGGCTGTGGCTCGTCTACGCGACGCACCACTACCTCGAGATCACCGGCGACCGCGGCGTGCTCGACGAGCCGGTGGGGTTTCTTTCTGCGGCGCCGCTCGCGCCGGGCGAGGTCGATCGTTACTTCCAGCCGGAGGTCTCGGCCGAAACCGCGTCCCTCTTCGAGCACTGCGCGCGGGCCCTCGATCGGAGTCTCGCGGTCGGGCGTCATGGACTGCCGCTCATGGGCTCGGGAGACTGGAACGACGGCATGAACCGCGTCGGCGCGGACGGCCAGGGCGAGAGCGTCTGGCTCGGCTGGTTCCTCCATACCAACCTCTACGAGTTCGCGGGCATCGCCGAGGAGCGCGGGGAGACCCGCCGCGCTCTCGCCTGGCGCGAGCACGCGAACGCCCTGAAGCTCGCGCTGGAAAGCCACGGGTGGGACGGCGACTGGTATCGCCGCGCGTTCTTCGACGACGGGACGCCGCTCGGCTCGGCGGTCAACGACGAGTGCCGGATCGATTCGATCGCGCAGTCCTGGGGAGTCATCTCGGGCGCCGCGGATCCCGATCGGGGCCGGAGGGCCATGGCGGCCGTGGACGAGCATCTGATCCGACGCGGAGACGGTCTCGTGTTGCTCTTCACCCCTCCGTTCGACCGCACCCCCCTCGAGCCCGGCTACATCAAGGGGTACTCGCCGGGCGTTCGAGAGAACGGGGGACAGTATTCTCACGCCGCGGTGTGGGCGATGATCGCCTTCGCCGCGCTCGGCGACGGCGACAAGGCGGGCGAGCTCTTCGCGATCCTGAATCCCATCAATCACGCGAGCACGCGGTCGGGCCTCTACCGCTACAAGATCGAGCCGTACGTGATGGCGGGGGATGTCTACTCGGAGCGTCCTCACGCCGGGCGGGGCGGTTGGAGCTGGTACACGGGGGCGGCGGGCTGGATGTACCGCGCCGGAGTCGAGTGGATCCTGGGCTTTCGCCTTCGCGGCACGTCGCTGCACCTGGACCCTTGCATTCCGCGCGCATGGCCGCGATTCGAGATCGACTTCCGCTACCACTCGTCCCGCTACCGACTCGTGGTCGAGAACCCCCGTGGCGCGATGCGCGGCGTGACGGAGATCTCGCTCGACGGAGCTCCGGTCGCCAGCCGTGAGATCCCGCTCGCCGACGACGGCCGCGAGCACCGAATCGCGGTCGTGCTGGGCTAGATCGGCAGATCGGCGCGCCCCGAGGGCGCCCGGCGTTCGCTCTGGCGCCGCACGACCTATTGATGTATATACATCAATATGAGCATGCGTCCCGTCCCTCGGCCCTGCACCTGCACCACGGTGCGTCGCGCCTCGCGCGTTCTGGCCCGGGCATTCGACGCCTCGCTCGAGCCGGCGGGCATGGGTGTGACGCAACTCGCCGTGCTGCGGGCGATCCAGCGCCACGAGGGCGAGGCGCTTTCGCGGGTCGCCGAAGACCTCAGAATGGACCGGACGTCGTTCTACCGGGCGCTCGCTCCGATGCGACGCGACGGCTGGATCGCGCTCGCGAAGGGACCGACCGGGCGGACCCGCTCGGCCTCGGTCACGCCGAAGGGACGCCGAGCGCTCGAGGCCGTCGATCCGGCCTGGGCGCGTACGCAAAGCGCCATCGTGGAGAAGTTCGGCCGCGACGCCTGGGCATCGCTGGCGGCGGAGCTCGAGCGTCTCTCGGCGTGCGCCGAAGGCGTCGCCGTCGGCGCGCGCGCAACTGTAAAAGGGGAGAAGACGTCATGAAACAACCTTCTTCGAGTCCCAGCGGGGCGACGCTCGAGACCCGCGCCACGCTGGATCCCCCCGACTGGGACGAGTTCCGCGCGCTCGGGCACACGATGCTCGACGACATGGTGGATTTCATGAGCACGATCCGGGAGCGTCCGGTCTGGCAGAGCCCGTCGGCCGAGGCGCGCGCCGCGCTGTCGGCCCCTCTGCCTCGCGCGGGCGCGGATCCCAGAGAGGCCTACGCGACGTTCCAAAAAGCCATCCAGCCTTTCCCGACGGGCAACATCCATCCCCGATTCTGGGGCTGGGTCATGGGCAACGGAACGCCGGTCGGATTCCTGGCGGACATGCTCGGTTCGGCCCTGAACTGCCACGTCTCCGGCTACGACCAGGCGGCGGCGCTCGTCGAGCACGAAGTGCTCCGGTGGCTCGCCGAGCTCATGGACTATCCGAAAGATGCGTCCGGGCTTCTCGTCAGCGGCGGAACGATGGCGAACCTCGTCGGCCTCACGGTCGCTCGGAACCACGCGGGAGGATCGACCCTGCGGCGGGACGGCCTGCGCCCTGAGGCCGGCGGCGCGCTGACCGTCTACGGCTCGACGGCGACGCACAGCTGGGTGGGGCGCTGCTGCGATCTGCTCGGCCTCGGTGAGAAAGCGTTTCGCACTGTGGCCGTCGACGCGCGCCACCGCGTGCGCGTGGACGAGCTCGCCGCGGCGATCCGTGCGGACCGCGGCCGTGGTCTCCAGCCTTTCTGCATCATCGCCAACGCCGGGACGGTGGCCTGCGGCGCCACGGACGATCTCCACGCCCTCGCGGACCTCGCGCGCCAGGAGAAGCTCTGGCTGCACGTCGATGGCGCGTTCGGAGCGCTCGTGAAGCTCTCGCCAAAGTACCGCCACGTCGTCGACGGCCTCGAGCGGGCGGACTCGATCGCCTTCGACCTGCACAAGTGGGGCTACATGCAGTACGAGATCGGCGCGGTCCTCGTGCGCGACGCGCAGGCCCATGCCGACGCGTTCTCCTTCGAGGCGTCCTATCTCGAGAAGTTCCGCGGGGGGATCGCGGTCAACCCGATCGAGTTCTCCTCACGCGGCGTGCAGCTCTCCCGCGGTTTCCGGGCGCTCCGCGTCTGGATGCACCTGTCCGTCTACGGGAGCGAGCGGATCGGCCGGGCCATCGAGCAGAACGTCGACGACGTCGCCTACCTCCGGGAGCGGATCGGCCGCGAGCCGGAGCTCGAAATCCTCGGGCCGGCGGAGCTCAACGTCCTCTGTTTTCGCTACGTCGTCCCGGGCGCCGCGCCCGAGGCGCTCGACGCCATGAACTCGGAGCTTCTCGTGCAGGTGCAGGAATCGGGGGTCGCCGTTCCGTCCAACGCCCGCCTCGACGGGAAGTTCGGGCTGCGCATCGCGAACACGAATCATCGGACCGTGCCGTCGGACTTCGACCTCCTGGTCGATACGGTCCTGCGCCTCGGCCGCGAGCTCACGCCGCGTTCGGCTTCTCCCGGGTCAGCCTCGCCTTCGCCCGCATCACGCCCATCATCGTCGCCGTCATCACGGTGATGAAGGCCATGAAGGGGCCGCGCCTGCCGGCGTAACGGCCGAGGACGTAGGCCCAGCCGAGGGGGTAGCCTCGGTGGGCGCGCCGGGCGAGCGCCCCGAGACGCTCGAAGCCGGAGTGCTCGAGCTCGACGCGCGTCGCCGTCCCTTCCGCGGTGAAGCGGACCTCGACGTCCTGGGCGCGCGCCGGATCGTCGCCGGGGTGCCACGAGAACGCGACGCGGCGCGGCGGCTCCCATGCGGTGATCGTGCCCCAGACGCACTCGCGCCCGCCCCGGATGCGCTCGACGATCCGTCCGCCCTCGCGGCCTTCCATGACGATGGTCTCGGAGTCGCGCTGGCCGACCGAGTGGGACGCGAGCGGCCACCACGAGGCCATCTCCGCGGTGAAACGGCGGAAGGCCTTCTCGGGCGGAGCCGAGACGGTCACGGACTTCCGGATGGGAGGGAAGGCGGCGGCGTCGGCACTGGCTTTGAGATGTCCCTTCACAGCGTTCATGTCCTCACTCCTCGAATGATCTCGCATAGGCGTCCAGGGCGTCGGTCCACATGCGGTCGGCGTACTCGCGGAGATCCGCGAGGCCGGCCGGGTCGAGGCGATAGAGACGGCGCTGGGCCTGGGGACGGCTGGCCACGAGCCGCGCCCGACGCAGCACGCGCAGATGCTGCGAGACCGCCGGCTGCGAGACCCGGAGTGTGCGTGCCAGCTCACCGACGGCGTAGGGACGGCGGCGGAGGCGCGCGACCAGCCTCCGGCGAGTCGGATCCGCCAGGGCCCGGAGGGCCTGTTCATAAGCCATTACTAATATAAGTATACAATTATGGATGCGGCGTCAAGGGCGGCCGCGGGGAGGCGACAGATGCAGGCGAGGCTCTGGCTCCGGATCGCGTCGGTCTTCGTTTTCCTCTTCTTCCTCGGTCACACCGCGGCGGTCCTGATCCCGCAGCCATCGAGCGGGCCGGCCGAGGACGCCGCGGTGGGGGCGATGAAGGCCTTCCACTTCGACGCCATGGGCGCCGAACGGACGCTCTGGAACTTCTGGGACGGCTTCAACTACCTGTTGAGCGTTCATGCTCTGACTCTCTCCGTCATCGCGTGGCAGCTCGGGCGCGCCTCCCGGGAACACCCGGCTGCCGTCCGGCCTCTGGTCGCGACGCTCGGTCTCGGCCTGATCGCAACCGCGGTCCTCTGCGGGAAGTACTTCTTCGTCCTTCCGGCCTCCTTCTCGACGATCGCCGCGATCAGCGCGTTGCTGGCCTGGCTGTCGCTCCGCAAGGAAGTTGCGGCATAGACTTCCCCTGACGAAGGAGGTCTCCATGCTCCGGAAACGCGCCACGGTTCTCGGGGTGCTCACGCTCACGCTCGCCCTCGCGATCGTCGCGTCCGTCGCCGCGGGGGCCGAGGACAGGAAGCCCATCGAGACGTTCACCTGCTTCGCCGCGCAGATGGAGCGCGGGGCCGCCGGAGTCGTCGACATCAACATCTTCCGGTGGTCGACCGACGAGGAACGCGAGATGTTGCTCACGACCCTTCAGGAGTTCGGTCGCGACAAGCTCATCGACACGCTCATGAAGATCCGCCCGGTGGTCGGCTACATGCGCACCCCGAATTCCATCGGCTACGACCTCTACTACGCGCGCAACAACGTGCAGCCCGACGGCAGCCGTCACGTCGTGATGGCCACCAACCGGCGGGTGGCCATCCGCGAGGCGCAGACCGCACAGCGCTCGATGCAGTATCAGCTGACCGTGATCGAGCTGCAGCTCGACCAGAACGGCAAGGGCGAAGGCAAGATGGTGCCGGCCGCCAAGATCAGTTGGGACGCGAAGAAGAAGGCGATCGAGATCGAGAACTACCGGGCGCTGCCGGTGGACCTGATCAACGTCCAGGCCAAGAAGCCCTGAGGGGGACGCCCGGCCGGCTTTTCCGGCCTCGAGAAGCGCCCGGCCGCGTCACCGTCATCGCGCTCGGTCTCGCCGCCACGCTCGCCGCCGCTTTTCTCGCGAGGGCGGCGGCGCTCCGATATCTCGAGGGACGCGCGTCGATCGAGATCGTCGGAGGCGCGGTCCGGCTGGGTCTCGTCGAGAATGCGGGAGCGTTTCTGGGGCTCGGGAGCTCCCTGCCGGAGGGCGCGCGCCGCGGGATCTTCCTCGTCGGTGTCGGAGCGGTGCTCTTCGCGGCGCTCGTATGGCTTCTCCGCGTCCGCGCCATGCCCGCCTCGCGAACGGCCGCGGCCGTCCTCATGATCGGGGGCGGCCTCGCGAACTTCCTTGACCGTCTCCCCGACGGCCGCGTCACGGACTACGTCGTGCTCTCGGCGGGCCCTCTCCGGACGGGCGTCTTCAACCTCGCCGACGCGGCGATCCTGACGGGCGCGATTCTGTGGCTGGGGAGCGGAATTACGCGACGGCGGGATGCCCCTTCATCCGATGCATGAGACGTCCGAGACGGACGTTGAGGCGGTGCTGCCGGTTCAGGAACGGAATGGGCGGAGGCTGGCGGACGCCGAGCCGCTTGCGCAGCCGCAGCAGAAGGAAGCTGTCGGGAACGGCCCGCAGCCCCCGATCCACCGACTCGATGGCGTCCTTGCGCGAGCCGGCGAGAAGGTGGAGTTGCGAGAGGCACCAGTAGATGTGCGGATTGCGCGGATCCGCGTGCTGGGCGCGCTTGCAGAGCTCGAGCCCCCGGCGCAGCTCCTTGTTGTGCCCGAGGCACAGCGCGTAGCTCGCGAGCCCCGAGGCCGGCACCGTCTCGCCCCGGGCGGTGAACCGCGCGACGTAGCTTCCCAGGATCTGCAGGGCGCGCGGCCATTGTTCTCTTTTGACCGCTTCTCGACCGCCTTCGAGCAGTTCTTCATCCGAGTACTCTTCGAATTCCATGGGGGGAATGCCTCCAGCGCCGCCAGCCGACGGTGCCCCATTCTATGGCGACTCGCGGTCAGATTCCCGCGGCGGCCGGGCGCGCGGCGCGCCTGTTCGCCAGGAAGCGCCGCAAAGTGCGGGTCATCCACGCGACGAGCAGGAGCGCGAGCAGGACGACTCCCGCGGCCACGCACGCCGCGGCGACGGGATGCTTCACGGCCAGAAACAGCAGGAAGGCGGTCAGGCCGTCTTCGGCGAGAGACGCGAGCCAGTTCGTGACGGGCTCGGGGCTGGTATTGATCACGGCGCGGGTCGAGGACTTCAGACCGTGCGCGGAGAGGGCGACTCCGCCGCAGACGAGCGCCGCCACGACGCGCCAGTGCTCGGGCACGTCGATGCCCGCGAAGGCCGCCCACGCCAGGAGCGCGGCCGCGGGAACCCGGATGAACGTGTGCACGAGATCCCAGACCGAGTCGACGATCGGAATCTTGTCGGCCAGAAACTCGACGAGATAGAGCGACGCCGCGACCACGATCACCCAGGAATGCGTCAGTGCCGCGAGGCCGCCGGGGAGCGCGAGGACTCCGGTGCGCCCGAGAAACCCGAGCACGGCGACGGTGGCATAGAGCCTCAGCCCGGAGGCGACCGCGGCGCCGAGAAGAAGACCGATGAGCCCGACGGAAACTTCAGGAGTCAATGTGCACCGCTGATCGCAGGGGCGGGGCTCGTCCCGCGCCGAAGGCCGGCCCTACGTGAGCTTCTCCTCCAGGATCTTCTTCGCCTGCTCTGCCCGGAAATCCGCCAGCTTCTGGAAGAGCTCGGGCCGCTTGCCCGCGAGGATCGCGACCGCGAAGAGCCCCGCGTTGACGGCGCCGGGCTTGCCGATCGCGAACGTGGCCACGGGGATTCCGCCCGGCATTTGCACGGTGGCGAGAAGCGAGTCGAGCCCCTTGAGCGACGCGCTCTCCATGGGCACTCCGAGGACCGGGAGCGTCGTGTGCGCGGCTGCGACGCCCGCGAGGTGCGCAGCGCCGCCCGCGCCCGCGACCAGGACCTCGAGGCCGCGCGCCGCCGCCCCCGTGACGTACTCCGCGGTCTCTTTCGGCGTGCGATGGGCCGAGAGCACGCGGCTCTCGCTCGCGACGCCGAATTTCGAGAGCGTCTCGGAAACGTTCTTCATGACCTCCCAATCGGACTTCGAGCCCATCAGAATGCCGACGAGAGGCTTCGCATCGGTGCCCATGGCGTCACTCTCCCTGGCCGAGCGAGTAGCCTCGCTCGCCGTCGAAATCGTACAGGCTGACGACCTGGGCGAAAGAGATGCCGGCGTCGGCGAGGCGGCCGAGCAGGGCCGCGATGGCCGAGTACGGGAGCGGCCCGTCCTTCGCGCCCATGTGACGGCAGCGGAACTGATCGCCGCGGTACGTCTCTTCGAGGCCGTTCGGCCAGACCTTCATGCCCCGGCTCGTCAGCATCGTCAGCTTGAAATCGGGACCGGCGAGAGGCCCGATCCTCGCCGCAAGGGCGTCGGAGTCGCGGCTCTCCCAGTTGACGAAGACGTCGGCGCCCTTGAGCTCGCGCACGGGAGCGGGCCGCGGGGGTTTCGACGGCGCCTTCGTCTCCGAGGCGGCGGCGGGCGGCCCGGCCGCGTACGCGACGGGCTTGAGCTTCTGCGGCCGTTTTCCGAGCCGCGACACGACGGCCTGCGCGAACTCCTTCGTGCCGACCTTCTCCTTGCTCACCGTGGGGTCGTAGATGTCGTACGTGTGCACTCCGTCCTCGAGCGTGGCGAGCCAGGCGTTGTGGACCCGCTCGGCGATCTCGGGCTGGCCGATGTGCACGAGCATCATCACGCCGCCGAGGAGCAGGCCCGAGGGATTCGCCAGGTTCTGGCCGGCGCGCCGCGGAGCGGAGCCGTGGATGGCCTCGAACATGGCGTAGTTCTGGCCGATGTTCGCCGAGCCGGCGAGGCCCACCGAGCCCGCGATCTGCGCCGCGACGTCCGAGAGCACGTCGCCGTAGAGGTTCGGCATGACGATGACGTCGAAGACCTCGGGCGAATCGGCCAGCTTGGCGGCGCCGATGTCCACGATCCAGTGCTCCTGCTGCAGGTCCGGGTACTCCTTCCCGATCTCGTCGAAGACCTTGTGGAAGAGGCCGTCGGTCATCTTCATGATGTTGTCTTTGGTGAAGCAGGTGACCTTCTTCCGCTTGTTCCGGCGGGCATACTCGAAGGCGTAGCGGACGATCTTCTCGGAGCCGGGCTGCGTGATCAGCTTCAGGCACTCGTAGGTGCTGGCGGAGATCCGGTACTCGACGCCCGCGTAGAGGTCTTCCTCGTTCTCGCGCACGATGACGACGTCCATGACGGGATGCTTGGTCCGGACGAACGGGTAGTAGGAGACGCAGGGCCGCACGTTGGCGTAGAGGCCGAGCGTCTTGCGGGCCGTGACGTTCAGGCTCTTGAAGCCTCCGCCCTGGGGCGTGGTGATCGGCGCCTTGAGGAAGACCCGGGTTCTCTTGAGGGAGTCCCAGGCCGAGGGCGCGATGCCCGCGGAATTGCCCGAGAGGTAGACCTTCTCGCCGATGTCGATTTCCTCGATCTGGAGACGGGCGCCGGCTTTTTCGAGGATGAGGAGCGTCGCATCCATGATCTCGGGGCCGATGCCGTCGCCCCGCGCGACAGTGATGGGAACCGCGTCCGCCACGTGTCCTCCACAAACCAAAAACCGCTGGAATCGGCGCCCCGCGCCGGCGAGTGCGGAACCTTATCATCGGACTCGATGGGTCTTGATCCTCTGGAGGACGGCGTGCGCGCGCTCGCCGCCCGTCTCGCGGGGAGCCCCCGGATCACGGTGGTCACGGGAGCGGGGGTTTCCGCTGCGAGCGGCGTGCCGACTTTTCGAGGCGCGGGAGGTCTCTGGAAGTCGCACCGACCCGAGGAGCTCGCGACGCCGGAGGCCTTCGACCGCGATCCGCTCCTCGTGTGGGAGTGGTACGCCTGGCGCCGGGAGCTGGTCGCGAAGGCGCGCCCGAACCGCGCCCACGAGGTGCTCGCGGCCTGGAGCCGGCGGTATCCGGAGTTCCGCCTGGTCACGCAGAACGTCGACGGTCTCCACGAGCGCGCGGGGACGCAGAACGTCACGCGGTTCCACGGCTCGCTCAGGACGCTCGCGTGCCATCGGCGCTGCGCCGGCTCCTCGCCCGACGGCTGGGAACACGAAGGACCACTGTCGGAGCTTCCTCCCCGCTGTCCTCACTGCGGCGGGATTGCTCGCCCCGGCGTGGTCTGGTTCGGCGAGCCGATTCCCGCCGAGGCGCTGCGCGCGGCCGCGCAGGCCGTCAACTGCGATGTCTTCCTGACGGTGGGCACCTCGGCGGTCGTTTATCCGGCGGCGGGTCTTCTCCTCGAAGCGGCCGCCCGGGGGGCATTCACCGTCGAGATCAACCCCGACGCCACTCCGGCGACCCGCGGCGTCGACCTCGCGCTGGCGGGGCCCGCCGAGGAGGTCCTGGACCGGGTGGAGAGGACCCTTCCGGGGGAGTAGTATTCTTCAAGGTCGGTGAAAAAGGCCCTCTGGGTCGTCCTGGCGGTGGGTATCGCTCTGGCCGGGGCGTGGGGGTATGGAGAGCTCGTCCGTCACGAGAATGACGCGGGCCAACCCATCCGCCTCCTCGCCATCGCAGAAGAGCAGAGCCTCGCTCTTTCTTTTTCCCGGCGCGGCCGGCTGACGACGCGCGTACCCGAAGAGGGCGAGCCCATTGCGAAGGGCGACAAAGTCGCCCGCATCGAGGAGCCGGGGCTCTCCGAGGACGCCTCCGACATCGAGCGTCAGATCTCCCAGGTCCACGCGCGCGACCGATCGCGACTGCAGGAGATCGAAAAGCTCCGCGCGCAGCTCGCCGGGGTCGCCTCCGACGAGCGCCGCATGGGTCGGCTCGTCAAGGAGGGTGTCTCGCCCACGGCGAGCCTCGAGACGCTCCAGCATCAGCGCGAAGCGATCGCGGCCGAGATTCGCGCGCGCGAAGAAGAGGAGGGCGACCTCGAGGCGCAGGAGCAGGCGCTGCGGGTCCGCCTCGACAAGATCCACGTCTTCGAGAAGGAAGGCGTGCTGGTCTCTCCCAAGAGCGGCACGGTCCTCACGCGGCACCTCCGCGAGGGCGAGTGGGTCGAACCCGGGCAGGCCGTCGTCACGCTCCAGATCGACACGCCGTACCTGCGGGTCGAGGTGCCGGAGGAGCGGCTCTCCTCCTTCGTCGTCGGCAAGACCGTCACGGTCTGGCCGCAGGCACGTCCCAACGCCCGCTTCCAGGCGAAGATCGTCTCGATCAAGCCGCGCTCCGAGTTCGCGAACCGCAGGAACTGGGGCGTCCAGAGCCGGGACCTGCAGACCTTCTCCGTCCGGCTGCTGCCGGTCAACGCCACCGTCGTCTCCGGCCAGACCTTCGTGGTCTCGGCCGGCAGCGAGACGCCGAGGGCGTGAGCTCGACCGCCGCAACTCCCGCCATCGAGGTCGAGCAGCTGACCAAGCGCTTCGGCGACCAGGTCGCCGACGACGCGGTCTCCTTTCGCGTGCGGCCCGGCGAGACCTTCGGGCTGCTGGGCCCGAACGGCGCTGGAAAGACCACGCTCATCCGCATGCTCACCACACTCCTGCCTCCGACCTCCGGGACCGCGCGGATCGAGGGCCGGGACGTCATCTCCGAGAGGGGCGCCGTCCGCCGCCTGATCGGGACGGTGTCGCAGGCGGAGACGACCGACGAGAACCTGACCGTGCGCGAGAACCTCTCGGTGCAGGGCAAGATGTACGGCCTCTCGGGCCGTCGGCTCTCCGAACGCATCGAACGCCGGCTGCGCCAGGTCGGACTCTGGGAGCGGCGCCAGCAGCCGGCCCGCCAGCTCTCGGGCGGCATGCGACGACGCCTCGAAATCGCGCGCGGGGTGCTCCACTCACCGCGCGTCCTTTTCCTCGACGAGCCCACGACCGGGCTGGATCCGCAGAGCCGGCGTTCGATCTGGGACATGTTCGACGACATGCGGGAGCGCGACCCGGAGCTCGCGATCGTCCTGACGACGCACGCGATGGAAGAGGCCGACTACCTCTGCGACCGCATCGCGATCATGGACCAGGGCAAGGTTCTCTGCGAGGACACGCCCCAGGCGCTGAAGCGCGGGCTCGACTCGGGCGAGCGCGTCGAGCTCGGCACCGATCGCGAGATCGCGGCCGCGGACCGCGAGGCCATCGTGGAAGCCGGCGCGGCGCAACCGCGGTTCGTCTCGGGGAACCTGCTCCACTTCACGGCGAAGCCGGGCGAGGGCGTGGGCCGGCGGATCGCGCGCCTCCTCGAAGACCGCGGCTACCACATCGTCCATCTGAACATCTCTCTCGTCACGCTCGAGGACGTGTTCTTCTCCTACACCGGACGGGCGCTGCGCGAGGCATGAAGCGCGCACGGAAAGAGCGGCCGCCGGCGCGCGGGCTCCGGCTCGCGTACCTCGGCATGGCCGCGATCGGACAGCGCGCGTTCCTCACGCTCTGGCGGCAGCCCGTGCTCGTCGTCTCGACGATGCTCTTTCCTCTGGTCTACCTCGTCATCCTCGGCAACGCGATGAACCGGCCGCTCGAAGGGCTGCCGCTCGCCGTCGTGGACGAGGCCGGCAACGCCTACTCGGCGGAATGCGGGCGTGGAGTGCTGGCCCTCGAGACCGGACGCGGTCTCGTCAAGGCGACTTTTCTAGCGGATCGCTCGGAGGCCCTCGACGGGCTGAGGCGCAGCCTCTACCGCGGCGTCTGGGTGTTGCCGTTCGGCCTCGCGCCGCGAGGACCCGCGCCGTCGTTCATCGGCGACAACACGGACCGGTTCTCGAACGACGCGCTGCAGTCCGCGCTCGGGCAGATCTGGCAGGAAGTGGCGGCCCCGAAGAACGTGCCCCCTTCGGCGCCGCCGGTGCGCCTCGAGGCTTACCCGTACCTCGACTACCTGACTTATCTCGGGCCGGCGGTCGTGTGTCTCGCGATCTTCATGGGCTCGATGGTGTCCGGAGCCCTGCAGGTGCTCGAGGATCGGATGTACGGGTACCACGAGGGGTACCTGGTCACGCCGGTCTCGACCGGCACGCTCGTCGCGGGAAACATCCTCGCCGGCGCCGTCGTCGCGTCGATCGCGGGCGGGCTCGTGCTCGCGGCGGTCGTGATCGTGACGCCGCTGCCGCTCGCGAGCGGCGCGAATCTCGCCGCGTCATTCTTCACGGTGTTTCTGACATCCCTCTCGATCGCCGCGCTCTGGTTCCTGCTCTTCGCCCGGGCCAAGAGCGCGAGCCTCCTCCGCGGCATGTTCGGAATCATCAACGTGCTGTTGTTCTTCCCCTCGGGCGCGCTCTATCCGATCGAGTCTTACCCGATGTGGCTCGCCAAGCTCGCGGCGATCGATCCCCTGACGTACGGAGTGCGGGCCCTCCGCAACCTGCTGCTGCGCGGCGCCGATCCCTCGGCGGCCTACGCCGACTGGGTCTTCCTCGCGACCTTCACCGTGGTGTGCGGGGTGCTGACGAAGGTGCTGTTCCGGCGGGAGGTGTGAAGGGCGTCGCCCTTCACATCCTGAGCGCAGCGAGGGATCCCAAAATTAGTCCGGGATCGTTGACGCCGACCTTCGGTCGGCGTCGCCTACGGCCGAGGGTCGGCCTTCGGTGGTCGGCTCGGCGCTGCGCGCCTCAGGATGACGGCCTGGCTCTCAGGTATCCCTCGAACTCCTCCGGATGCGCCGCCCGCGCGCGGGCCTCTTCGACTTCGACGACGCCCTCGTGGACCAGGCGCGCGAGCGACTCTTCGAGCGTCACGGAGCCCTGCTTCTTGGTGATCGCGATTTCCTGGTGAAGGTGCTGGAGCGCGTTCTTGCGGACGTGCTGGCGGGCGCCGTAGCTGACGAAGAGAAGCTCGGCCGCGGCCACGCGGCCGCCGCCCTTTCTCGGCAGGAGGGTCTGCGTGAGGACCGCGGCGAGAGCCATGGAGAGCTCCTGGCGGATCGTGTTCTGCCGTTCCGGCGGAAACGAGTCGGCGACGCGCGAGACCGTCGAGGCAGCGTCGGTGGTGTGCACGGTCGAGAAGACGAGGTGGCCGGTCTCCGCGGCCGCGAGCGCGATGCGCATCGTCTCCGGATCCCGCATCTCGCCGACGACGATCACGTCCGGCGCCTGGCGCATCGCGGCGCGCAGAGCCGTCGGAAAATCGGGCGCGTCGATGCCGATCTCGACCTGCTCGACGAGGCAGTTCCGGTGCGGGTGCTCGTACTCGATGGGATCCTCGATCGTGACGACGTGCCGAGCGTCGCGCCGGTTGATCTCCTCGACGAGCGCGGCGAGCGTGGTCGTCTTTCCGGAGCCCGTGGGTCCGCCGATGAGCACGAGGCCGCGCGGGAGGCGCGTCAATGCCTCGACGCCGGCCGGGAGGCCGAGCGAAGCGAGACGCGGAGGCTGGGAGGGGAGCGCGCGGACGGCCGCGGCGGCGCGGCCGCGCTCCCGGTGGAGGTTCACCCGGAAGCGGCCCAGCCCTCGGACGCGATGCGAGGCATCGGCAATCCCGGTGTTGCGATAGAGAGTCCGCGCGTGACGGGGAAGCGCGGGCACGACCGCCTCCTCGATCTCCTCGCCGGAAAGCGGGCCGCTCGCGAGCGGGCTGATCTGTCCGTCGATGCGCAC
>Ga0207691_10001495_pt1 | contig 23287 bp, 20 predicted proteins | sample KBSM13metaG_FD_184327 | JGI IMG/M metagenome (GOLD analysis project Ga0207691, IMG submission 184327) | Miscanthus rhizosphere microbial communities from Kellogg Biological Station, Michigan, USA - KBS M1-3 metaG (SPAdes) (version 2) | ecosystem: Host-associated > Plants > Roots > Rhizosphere >... | reverse complement strand
CCCGCGCCGCCCGCAGCAGCCCGCCGTGGGTGGCGGCGCTTAGGTGGCGGACACTGCCGTCGCCCAGCACCAGCTCGATCCCCTCGACCTGGCCGGAGATGTTGCGCAGGCGGGCGCCGGTCCCGTGAGTGCCGGTCGAGATCGCGCCGGCGATCGTCTGCCGGTCGATGTCCCCCAGGTTCTCCATCGCCAGCCCCAGCTCGGCCAGCTCCTGGTTGAGGTCGGCGAGCACGGTGCCGCCGCCGACCCTGACCAGCCCGGAGGCGACGTCCGCGTCGAGCACCCCGCTCAGGCCCTCGAGCCGGACCATCGTCCCCTCGGTCAGCGCCGCCTCGGTGAAGGAGTGGCCGGAGCCGGCGACCTTCACCTTCTGCCCGGCGGCCGCGGCGGCGGCGATCGTTTCCGCCAGCTCCCCGCGGCTGCCCGGGCGCACGATCCGCGCCGGTCGGCAGCGCTGGTCGCCCGCCCAGTTGACCCACTCCCCACCGGTGCCGCGGCGTCGTCCTTTCCGGGCGTGCCTGGTCATCGAGCCAATCCTCTAGCTTGCCGCCGCGTGCAGTTCCCCGCCCGCCTGCATCGCTCGGTAGGCGTAGAAGACGGTGAGCAGCAGCAGGAAGGCGATCGCCAGGCTCGGGAGGGCGTTGCCGGTGAGGCTGGCGATGACGCCGCCGCCGACGCCTCCGATCACCTGCCCGGAGGCCCAGGCCATGTTGGAGAGGCCGGCGGCGAATCCCTGGTGCAGGCTGCTCGACTCGGCGACGTCGGAGATCAGCGTCAGGGCCGGGGCGAAGCAGAGGCCGGCGCCGAGCGAGGTGACGATCAGCGCGCTCAGCACGCCACCGAGGGTCGCCGCCAGGGCGACGCCCGCCATCGCCGCGGCGCAGATCGAGAGCCCCACGACGTAGGGCAGCCGCCGCCCGACCCGGTCGGACATGCGCCCGGCCATCGGCGCCAGCATCGCCTCCAGGGCGGCGCCGGCGATGAAGCCGCCGGCGATCAGCCCGTGACCGCCGCCGAGGTCGTCGATCCGCAGCGGCACCAGCACCTCGATCGCCCCGAACATCACCGAGGGGACGGCGACGAAGGCGCCGGCCTCCAGAACCGGTCGGCTGACCAGCGTCGTCATCACTTCGCGCAGGCTCTGCCGCTCGGGCGCCCGCGTCTCCGGCAGGCGCGAGGCGGCGATCGAGAGGAAGATCGTGACCACGAGCACCGAGCTGAAGACCGGCTCGGTCCCGATCGAGCCGGCGATCGCGCCGAGGGCGGGGCCGAGCAGGGCGCCGGCGACGGCAGTTCCCAGCGCCGTGCCGATGATCGAGCCGCGCTTCTCCTCCGGCGCGGCGCTGATCAGCCAGGTCAGCGCCCCCGACCAGATCAGGGCGCCGGCGATCCCCTGCACGAAGCGGGCGCAGTCGAGCAGGAAGATCTCCTCGCCGAAGCCGAAGACGAAGCTGGAGACGCCGAGCAGGAGGAGACCGGCGATGACCGTCCGCCGCGGCCCGACCCGGCTGGCGACGTAGCCCGCCGGCAGCGACCCCACCAGCGTCCCCGCCGCGTAGGCGGCGGAGAGGACCCCCGCCTCGGCCTTGTTGAGGCCGAGCTGATCGACGTATTCCGGGAGCAGGGGCGCTATCGCCGCGAAGAAGGCGACGTCGAAGAAGATCATCGCCGAGGCGAGGATGAGCAACCTGCGCACCCCTGCATACAATCAATGCGAGCAGCCTCAGCGCTCTGGAGGGGTGGCAGAGCGGTTGAATGCGGCGGCCTTGAAAGCCGTTGGGCCGCGTAAGCGGTCCCGTGGGTTCGAATCCCACCCCCTCCGCTCCTCCATATGAGAGGGTGCCGCGCATGGACTTCGTCAAGGTCTTGCCGATGGCGTTCGTGATGGTCGCCGGGCCGCAGATCATCAGCGCCTTCTTCTTCGCCACCAGCCCCTCGTGGAAGAAGATCTCGGCCAGCTATGTCTTCGGCGCGGCGGTGTCGATCTCGCTGGTGGTCGCGGCCGCATTCCTCCTGACCAAGGGCGCGAGCAGCAGCAGCGAAGAAGCCGACTCCGGCCTCACCACCGTCGACTACATCGTCCTGGCGCTGCTCCTCTTCGCGATCGCCCGCACCTATCTCGGGCGGGAGGAGAGCGAGCCGCCCAAATGGATGGGCAAACTCCAGGACGCGACGCCGAAAACCGCCCTGGTGCTCGGCTTCCTCCTGCTCGGCTTCTTCCCCAGCGACATCGTCACCGCCGTCAGCGTCGGCAGCTTCCTCGCCCGCAACGGCGACAGCTTCCTGCAGGCCCTGCCCTTCATCGGCCTCACCCTGCTCTTCCTGGGGACGCCGGCGCTGCTCGTGGTCGCGATGGGAGAGCGGGCCCAGACCCTGCTCCCCAGGGTCCGCGATTGGATGAATCAGAACTCGTGGATAGTCAGCGAGGTGGTGCTGGTCTTCTTCGTCGCGATCATCATCTCGGGATGAGGGGCGGCGCCGGCGCGCCAAGAAACAGAGAGTTTCCTCTATTCCCCTAGAGTGATCAGCCGCAATGGCTGCAGGCATCGACCCGGCTCGGATCCTCTACGGACCGCCGCTGCCGCCCGCGGCGCCCCCGAAGCGACGCGCCTGGGGGCATGGCTACATCTTCGAGCCGGAGGTCACCCAACGGGAGTACGTGGTCGTCGAGGAGGTGCTCGAGGACTCGGTCGGGATCGTCGTCTCCCCGTGGCCGCGCGTCGACGAGCGCGGTGGCCTCGAGTTCCCGCCCGAGGAGGAGCGGCGCGAGGCCCTCGTCGATCGCAAGACCTTCGAGCGACGCCTCGCCGAGCGGGGCGTCGTCGCCTACGAAATGGCCTTCGTCGATCGCGCCCCCCTGCAGAACCGTCCCCTCGCCTCCGGCGACGTGTTCGCGATCGAGACCGACCTGCCCGGAGAACACGGCGACCTGCGCGAGCTGGGCGCCGACTGGATCAGGGGAGACGTGGTCGACGTCACCGCGGTGGCCCGGGATGCGGCAAAGGCGGCGATGTTCGCGGCCCTGGCGGGGGATCCGCTCGACCTCGACGAGGCGACGGCGATCGCCGAACGACCCCCCGAGGAGCCCCCTCCAGCTGAGGCGGAGGAGCGGTGACGGACCTCCAACCGGTACCGCTGGATCGGCTCTCGGCCGGCTCCTTTCTCGCCGATTGCGACCCCGACGACCTCGTCTACTTCCTCCTCAACGTAGGCGACGGCGACTCGCAGGTGCTGCTGCTCCCCGAGGACGCCCCGGGGCGGCGCCGGGCCATCGTCGTCGACGCCGCCAACAGCCGCAAGACGCTCGGCCTCCTCGACACCCTCGCCGGCGGTCCGGATCCCCTCCTCCCCGACCGCGACGACCTGATCGCCCTCCTCGTCGCCACCCATCCGCACGAAGACCACGTGGCCGGGATCCCGAAGCTGTTCGAAAAGAAGGAGCCGGAGGAATTCTGGGAGCCCGGCTACTACTACCCCGGCCCCGGCTTCTTCTCGATGATGAAGGCGGTCGAAGCGAGCGGGACCCGGCACCTGCAGCCGACCAGCGGCCTGGTCCGCTTCCTCGGCCCGGTCAAGGTCACCGTCCTCTCGCCCGGCATCGGCCTTCGCAACCGCTTCGACAGCTACGGCATCGACACCAACAACGCCTCGATCGCGCTGAAGGTCGAGTACCCGATGAACCGCTACGTCGAGCGCAACGGCGACCGCTCCGCCGTCAAGCTTCCCCGGCCGGTGCGGCTGATCCTCGGGGCCGACTCCCAGACCCTCTCCTGGGCGCAGGTCCAGGTCGACTTCCCCCAGCTCGAGCCGAACGGCTCGGCGGTGGCGACGGCGCTGCGCAAAGCCAACGGGGTCGATCCCCTCAACGCGGACGTCTTCAAGATCTCCCACCACGGCTCCAAGCACGGGATCAGCCTCGAGCTGGTCGAGCTGGTGAAGCCGTCGCTGAGCCTCGTCTCCTCCGACCACGACGGCAGCCAGTACGGGTTCCCGCACCTGGTCGCGCTGGAGCAGATCCGGGAGGCGCTGGAGACGACCGCCAGCAGCGGCGCCGCACACTCACCCGATTGGGAGCTGGGCCTCCATTACACCTGCGGCGAGGATTCCGCCGGCGCCGCCCTCGGCTCGATCGCCCTCATCCTCTCCAAGAGCGGACGCAAGAAGAGCGTCTGGCGTTTCGGCGACAAACCTTCGGAGGGAGTCGATCTCAGCCAGGCGCGGCGCTTCGCCTGAGGGGCGAGCGCCGCGGCCCCTATTCGTCGAGCTCGACGCGTTCGATCGCCTGCGGCTCCAGCGGCTTGTCGCCGGTGTCGGTCGGGACCGACTCGATCGCGTCGACGACGTCCATGCCGTCGATCACCTCGCCGAAGACCGTGTGCTTGCCGTCGAGCCAGGGCGCCGCGCCGGTGGTGACGATGAAGAACTGGGAACCGTTGGTGTCGGGGCCGGCGTTGGCCATCGCCAGCGCCCCGCGCACGACCTTGCGGTCGTTGATCTCGTCCTCGAAGGTGTAACCCGGGCCGCCGCGGCCGGTGCCTTCCGGGCAGCCGCCCTGGATCATGAAGTCCGGGATCACCCGGTGGAAGACGAGCTGGTCGTAGAACCCGTCGGCGGAGAGCTTGCGGAAGTTCTCGACGGTTTTCGGCGCGTCCTCGTCGTGAAGCTCGAGCACGATCGCCCCGGCGCTGGTGTGAAGGGTCGCTTGCGACATGGCCCGAAACCCTAGCTTCCCTTCACCCGGACCGTCACCGGTGAGGACGATCCCGGCGCGTACGGCCAGCGCTCCTCGGCCAAGGCCGTCGCCCGCAGGCGGATCGCCGCCCGCCCGCTGACGTAGCGAAAGCGGTAGTGGGCGCGAAAGCGGCCGTGGTGGTCGCTGCGGGTGACGAGCACAGGCCGCCAGCGGTGGGTCGCCTGCTCGAGGTACTGGATCGCGACCAGCTTGCCGCGGCGCGGGATCGGCGCGCCGCGGCTCATCACCTTGCCGCCGAGGCGGAGGGCCTGCCCGGTCCGCAGGCTCGACGGGGCGACGCGAAGGGAGACGCCGCTGCGGACCCGCAGCTCCAGGGCCGCCCGGCTGGCCGGCTCGAGACCGACGTCGCCGGCGAAGGTGACGGTGACACGACGCGAGGGGCCCGGCGGCAGTCGCAGCTCGAAGCCGCCCTGCTCGCCGGTCCTCAATGCCGCGGCGGCGAGCGGGACGAGGGCGCCACGGGAGGGGTGGGAAACGACGCGGAGCTCGCGGTCGCCGATCCCGCCGCCGTCGGCGGCGCGGGTGAGACGGCCGCTGACCAGCGCCGGGGCGCCGAAGGGGACGGTGAGCGAATCGCCGCGCCCGTGGCCGCCCCGCAGCCGCGCGAAGAGCCGCGACTTCGCCCGCGGGACGCGGGGCGGCGGGATCCTGCGGATCGCCATCTGGGTGCCGTCGGCGCGCAGGGTGGTCGAGGCGGTGTTGCCGGCGGCGTCGACGGCGTCGGCGCGAAAGACGAAGGTGCCGGCGCCGAGTTCCGGCATCGGCGCGACGAGCTCGGCGGCGCCGGCGGCGCCGGGCACCAGCTTCGTCGGCAGCTCGCTCCAGCGCTCCGCGTCCACCCGCCGGTAGAGGATCCGCCCGCTCGCCGGACCCGAGTGGGCGTCGGCGACCTCCGCCTTCACCTGCCCCCCGGGCTGCTCGACCGCGAAGGCCAGCTCGGGGCTGACGTCGTCGAGGCGCAGTGGCACAGTCACCGCCGAGCCGGGCGCCTCGTTGCCGGCCTCGTCGCGCAGCCACAACTGCAGCGAGTAGCTGCCGGCGGATGGCACGGGAAGGTTGGCGAGGCTGCGGCGGTCGCGCCCGGCGGCGAACCTGACGCCGCTGTCGTAGCCGGCGGCGCCGACGAGGCGCCAGGAGGCGCCGGCGATCGGGCTGGCCGCCCCTTGGTCGGGGTTCTCCCAGCCGAGGTCGAAGTCGTTGACCCGGCGCCACCCGTCTCCCCCCGCGAGGGACACCGCCTTGGGATGGACGGGTGGGTTGTTGTCGATCCGTACGACGTGGGTGGAGGTGCAGCTCCGGTTGCCGGCGAAGTCAGTCGCGCAGGCGAGCGCCTGGTGGGACCCGTCGCCGAAGACGGCGGTGTTGACGCCCTGGTGGGCCCAGGCGTCGGTGGGACAGGGGCGCATCGCGGTCGCCCGCCATTCGCCGCCGATCGACGCTTTGGCGCAGGCATGCTCGGTGGAGCCGATCCGGGTGCCGTCGAGGAAGCTCTCGGCGAAACGGATACCGGCGCCGAGGTCGGCCGACCAGATCGCCACGTCCTGGTTTCCCCGCCGCCAGCCACCGGCGAGCAGGTCGCCGCCGATGCCGACGTCGGGCGCGTGGCCGTCCTCGACGGTGATCGTGAGGCCGCGGAGGGCCGACCACGAGCCCTGTTCGAGCGAGCACCACCTGCTCCCGGCGCGGGCGCAGAGCAGCCGGTCCTCGAACGCGGCGACCGGGATTGGGAAGCCCTTGCTGAACTCGCGCAGCGCGGTGTCGGTGGCGCCGGCGGCGAGGAACGGCTCGAAGCCGCCGCCGACGCCGAGGCTCCCGAGCCGCTGCTCGATCCCGTCGTGGAGGGCGTGCCACCAGGTCCCGCGCACGGCGGTGATGCCGGCGCCGGCCGGCGCCGTCCAGCGCCAGCGGGCGAAGCGGGTGCCGGAGACGGACCCCTGCCCATCGCGGGTCAGACTCTTGACGTGGACGCCGGCGAAGGGGTCGCCGCCGGGCGGGACGCAGTAGGCGTCGGCGCGGAACTTGGCCCCGCCGGTGGTGTCGGCCCAGCTCGCGTCGGCGCCGGCGTACCAGCCGCATTGGGCGACGGCGTACTTGCCGGCCTCCGCCTTCGATGCCGCCAGCAGCAGGACGCTGAGGGCCAGCAGCAGCCCCAGCGCAACGACTCTCCCCACGGCAATTCTCGTCCCCGACATCGGTCCTCCTTCGCTCGAGTGCGTACGAAGGTCCAAGGCGCGAGCGGGGCAAACTCTCCCCCCTCGGGACTCCCGAAAGAGCGCCTTTGCGAGAATCGGGGCAATGGCACTTCCCAGCAAGGATCAGATCACCGAGAAGCTGCGCGCCGTCATCGACCCCGAGCTGCGGCGCTCGATCGTCGAGCTGGGCATGGTCCGCTCGATCGAGGTCAAGGAGGGAGGCCGGGTCGAGGTCGTCGTCTCCCTGACCACCGCCGGCTGCCCGATCCGCTCCCACTTCGAAGGGGCCGTCGCCCAGCAGGTCTCCGAGCTGGAGGGCGTGACCGAGGTGGCGGTCGGCTTCGACGTCCTCTCCGACGAGGAGAAAGGGCAGCTGCAGCAGACGCTCGGCCGCGGCAAGCTGCCGCAGGGCGCGCTGGCGAAGGTGAGGAACGTGATCTGCGTCGCCTCCGGCAAGGGCGGCGTCGGCAAGTCGACGATGACCGCCAACCTGGCCGCGGCGCTGACCGCCGAAGGCCACCCGGCCGGGGCGCTCGACTGCGACGTCTACGGCTACTCGATCCCGCGCATGCTCGGGGTCAACCGCAAACCGGATGTGAACGCGGAGCGGAAGATCCTGCCGCTGGACTCGCCGAGCGGGGTGAAGGTGATGTCGATCGGCTTCTTCGTCGAGGAGAACTCGGCGGTCGTCTGGCGCGGCCCGATGCTGCACAAGGCGATCCAGCAGTTCCTCGAGGACGTCGCCTGGGACGAGCTCGAGTACCTGCTGCTGGACCTGCCGCCGGGGACCGGGGACGTCTCGATGACCCTGGCGCAGCTGCTGCCGCAGGCGAAGTTCGTCGTCGTGACGACGCCGCAGCCGGCGGCGCAGTCGGTCGCCCAGCGGGGCGCCGAGATGGCGAAGAAGTTCGACCTCGAGATCCTCGGCGTGATCGAGAACATGTCCGGCTTCACGACCCCGGACGGCGAGCGCTTCACGATTTTCGGCGAGGGCGGCGGCCAGCTCCTCGCCGACGAGCTCGACGTGCCGCTGCTCGGCAAGGTGCCGCTGTCGGAGCCGCTGCGCGAGCACGCCGACGACGGCTCGCCGCTGGTGATCGACGATCCCGACGCCCCCGCCTCGCAGGCGATCCGCCAGGCGGCGCGGGGCATCGTCGCGGCGACGCCGCAGGAGCTGCCGGTGCTGCAGGCGCCGCCAAGCGCCGCGGCTGCGCCGCCGGTCAGCGGCACGCCGCTGCCGGTCGTGCAGTAGCGCTCCGTGACCAAGCGCACACGCGCGAGCGAAACTTTCGTCACCGATCTACGTTAAGGTCTGCACACAAACGCCTAATCCCTGGCTAAGAGGCTGGGGAGCGGGGGACCCATGTTTCCGGGGCGAGCCCACCTTCGAGTGGGGGCGCAGGCTCCTTCAGCGCCAGCCCGTCAGCTAACCCCGCCGGCCGACGAAGGAGGAGTGAATGATGCACGTCCCTGGGGCGGCCGCGGAGGCGCCCGCCCTTCGCATCTCCATATCGGTCCTGGGCCTGGTCGCGGCCCTGCTGGCGATGTCCGTGCCGGCGCGGGCGGAAACCCCCGGAGGGGTCTCGTCGACCAGCCCGGAGGTCGAAAACCCGACGGCGCCGCCCGGCAAGGCGATCCTCGTCCGCGGCCGGGCGATCCCGCCTGCCGATGCGCCGCCGGCGGTGAAAAAGGTGATCGCCGCGGCAAACAAGATCCGCACCAAGCCCTACGTCTACGGCGGTGGCCACGGCCGCTGGTGGGACGCCGGCTACGACTGCTCGGGCGCGGTCAGCTTCGCCCTCCACGGCGGCAACCTGATCACCAGCCCGATGCCCTCCGGCTCCCTCGCAGGCTGGGGCAGCGCCGGCAAGGGCCGCTGGATCACCGTCTACGCCAACGGCGGCCACGCCTACGCGATCATCGCCGGCCTCCGCTGGGACACCGCCGGCGTCACCCACGGCACCGGCCCCCGCTGGCACAAATCTCTAAGAGCCCAAGCGAGTGGGCCCTTCACCGCGCGCCACCCCGCGGGTTACTAGGAGGGGTTGGCGAAACCCGCGTGTGCGGCCGGCGAGCGCCGGACCAAGCGCGGCAAGGAGTCCGCGCCGCGCGCTCGACCCCCCGCCTGTGGCGGGGGGTCGGCCGAACAGCGGCGCTCATGGGTATCCGATTCCGTCAGGTCAAACCGCGGTTCTCCTCGTCCGCCTCGGGACATCGGGCGCATCCGATTTTGACCACACCTTGGTGGGTCAAATATCGGCCGCGAGGGGCCCGTCGCCCAGGTCGCCAGGCGTGCGCGGGGGGTTTCGCCAAGCCCTCTTAGGAGCAGGCAGACGGTTCAAGGGAGGGGTCCCGGTAGGGGCTGAACGGCTTGTACTTTTTCGCCGGAGCGCGTCCTCGGACGGCTCCCAACGATCTCGAAAAAGTTGAAAGAAGCCCCTACCGGGACCCCTCCCCCCTCCCTACGCAGCCTTACTCTTGCATCAATTGTTTGGCCCGATCTTGATCGGCGGCGGCAGTTAGCTGTTGATCCGGCGATGCGCGATCTCCTAGACGCTCGGCTTCCACGGCCGTACTGGGTGGCGCTCGCCTACCGCGACCAGAACGAGAGCTGGCTTTATGGCTTCCTCATCACCGGATAGGACTGCTCCCCACTGACCGGCGGGTTGTGGGATATAGAGCTTCACGCAGCCTTTTAGACGGGTTCCGTCCTGGCCTTCCTCTTCGCAGCGTTGAAGCCACTCGCGCGGAGCACCTTCATCGCGCAGCGTCACGACCATCGGCTCGATCGCTGCTCGCGCGGCCGCTGTGCAGCGGGCAAGATCCTCCGCAAGCACCTGATCGACCACCCGGACTTCAAAGCGCGGACCCGCGCCCGCGCTCACGAACCGCCTATCCCTCGCCGTCGGTGGGCAGCGATCCGAAGTGCCGGTCGAAGTCCTCGGAACTCAACGGTGAAGTTCCGGTCCGCTTGCGAATCTCCTCGATAGAGGTCGCCTTGGAGGGCCAGTCCGGCGCAAAGACGAGCTTCACCTGCGCTGCTTCCTCATCGGTCATCGAGTCGATCTGCTCATACAGCTCAGCCTTGGTCATAGGCCCCAATCGTAGCGGCCGCCCAGACGGCGCGGCTACGTATTGCTCCAACCTACGCCGCCTTGGCGGCCGTCCGTTAGGCGCTTTTGCGCCTATTCGACGGCTTCACCCTGCGCCGCGACATTCCCGACCGGGCGCATGTCGAGCTGATCGACACGCGCTGGATCGAGCCGCTGGTCAGCGAGAGGGCAGTCGCCGGTTATAACGAGAAGCTACGGCCGGTACTTGCTCGCAAACCGCTTGAGCAAGCGGAAAACAATTACGCAGAAGCCTGGTTCTTGAAGTAGTTCGCGTTGATCTCGGCGTATTTGGCCCACTCGGCCGGAAGCTGGTCCTCGGCAAAGCAGGCGTCCACCGGGCAGGCCTCGACGCAGGCGTCGCAGTCGATGCACTCGTCGGGGTCGATGTAGAGCTGCTCGACGTTGTCGTAATCGGCCTCGTCAGGCGTCGGGTGGATGCAGTCGACGGGACAGACCTCGACGCACGAGTTGTCCTTCTGGCCTATGCACGGCTCGGCGATGACGTAGGTCATTCGGGCAAGTTCTCCTAGCTCGTTGTTCCGGTGCCTGCCGGGGGGCCCGGCCAAGCGCGAGCGCACATTTTAGGGATGATGCGGCCATGCTGCTGCTGACGGGCGCCACTGGAAGCATCGGCTCGCGCCTGCTGCCGCTGCTGCTGGAGGAGGGCGAGGAGGTGCGCTGCCTGGTCCGCGAGCCGCGGCGTCTGGGGGCGCGGCGGGTCGACGTCCAGATCGCGCTCGGGGACCTGGGCGATATGTCGGATCCCTACCTGGTGCGCCAGGCGCTGCGCGGGGTCGACCGGGTGATCCACCTGGCGGCCTCGATCCGCGACCAGCCGCCGAAGCGGATCGAGGAGCTGAACGGGCTGGCGACGGTGCGGCTGCTGCGGGCGGCCGAGCGCATCGGGGTCGAGAGCTTCCACTTCTTCAGCGCCCTCGACGCGCAGGCGGCGCAGCGGACGCGGTTCTTCCGGGCGAAGTGGCTGGCCGAGCAGGCGGTTCTCTCCTCGCCGCTGCGGTCGACCGTCTTCGCCCCCTCGATCGTCTACGACCACAGCGACCCCTGGATCACGCTGCTGCGCCGCTTCTCCTTCCTGCCGGTGCTGCCCGTGTCGGGAGACGGGCAGGCGCGCTTCCAGCCGATCTGGGCGGCGGACCTGGCGCGGTGCGTGGTCAACGCCCTGGCGCTCGAGCGCCGCGACGGCGAGCGCACGCGGCGCTACGAGCTGTCAGGGCCGGAGACGCTCACCTACGACCAGATGTCGGACCTGGTCAGCCGCATCGCCGGCAGGCCGCGACCGCTCGTGCACCTGCCGCTGCCGCTGGTGCGGGCTGGGCTGATCGCGCTCCGCAACCTCTTCGGGGAGGCCGTGTTCGCAACCTGGGAGGAGGCCGAGCTGATGGAGGTCTCGATGACCAGCGAGCGGGGGCCGGCCGACGCGCAGGCTCTCGGCATTGAACCGCGAAGGATGAGCGATGTACTGGAGAGCGCATAACGGAGCGCGCGCGGCGCGGCGACTCCTCGTCGCCGGCGCCGTACTGGCGGGCCTGATCGTCCCAGCCCAGGCGGAAGCTGTCTCGCTGGTGGCGCCGAAGCCGAACGTCTTCCTCGGCGTCAGCGATCGGGGCACGGCGACCGAGTTCAACGAATTCGCCGCGCTCACGGGGAAGCACCCGGCGCTGCTGCAGACCTTCCATCCCTGGGGCAACAGCCTCAACGAGGCCTACGAACGCTGGCGGGAAACGGCGACGCGGCCGATCGTCCACATCTCCACCGCCGACGACCAGACGCTGGCGGAGCTGATCACCCCCCAGCAGATCGCCCTCGGCTACGGCGACGACTACCTCCTGCAGCTGAACGACTTCTTCGCCAGCAAAGGCCTGCCGGCCTACATCCGGCCGCTGGGGGAGCCGAACCGCTGCCTCAACGCCTGGTCGGCGGTCGAATGCGACGGCACGCAGAAAGGCGGCGAACACACGACCGGCTGGTACAAGCAGGCCTTCCGCCGCATCGTCGCGATCGTCCGCGGAGGGCAGAGCCTGGAAGCGGTCAACGCGACGCTGGCCGCGATCGGCCTGCCGCCGGTGACCCGGACCAAAGGCCCGCCGCCGACGGAACTGCCGGCGGCACCGGTGAGCATCGTCTGGAGCCCGCTTCCCGGCGGCTCCCCCCGCGTCAAGGGGAACTTCCCCGGCAACTACTGGCCGGGACGGCGCTGGGTCGACTGGGTCGGCACCGACTTCTATTCGCAGTATCCCGTCTGGAGGGATCTCAACCGCTTCTACGCCGGCAGGCAGTGGCGCGGGATGCCGGTGGCGATGACCGAGTGGGCGGTCTCCGCCGAGGACGACCCGCGCTGGGTCAAGCAGGTGATCGCCTGGACCGTTAGGCACCCCCGGGTGCGGATGCTCGTCTACTACGTCGGCTTCGGCCCCGGCAACCCCTACGACCCCAGCCTCTACCCCCGCACCCTCAACACCCTGCGCAAGAAGATCCGCCGCCCCAACTTCCTCTCCACCGCCGACTACAACGCCAGCCTCTTCCCCCCGCTGCCGCCGAAGCCGCGCAAAAAATAAACGGGCCGACCCGCGGAACTGTCTCGGCGGGCATGCGTCTGTGGCTGGCGAGGCCCGCGGCAAGCCGGGCCAGAACGCAGAAGACCCGCGATGCGGCGCATCGCGGGTCTTCGAGGACGCCGCCCGGCGCCGCCCCGGGCCCGCCAGACGCGGGCGCAGGGCCGCCGAGCCAGGTCCGCGGGTCGTTACATCATGCCGCCCATGTCCGGCATGCCGCCGGGCATGCCGCCGCCGGCGCCGTTTTCCTCCGGCGGTTCGGCGATGATCGCCTCGGTCACGAGGATGTTCTTCGCGATCGAGGCGGCGTTCTCCAGGGCGGAGCGGGTGACCTTGGTCGGGTCGATGACGCCGGCCTTGATCAGGTCGCCGTACTCGCCGGTCGCCGCGTTCAGGCCTTCGCCGTCCTTCAGCTCGCGGACCTTGTTGACGACGACCGAGCCCTCGAGGCCCGAGTTCTCGGCGATCTGCCGCACCGGCTCCTCCAGCGAGCGGTGGATGATCCGGGCGCCGGTGACCTCGTCCGGCTCGTCCAGGCTCTCCGGGTCGAGGGCGGCCTGCGCGTTCAGCAGAGCCACGCCGCCACCCGGCACGACGCCCTCCTCGAGCGCGGCGCGGGTCGCCTGCAGCGCGTCCTCGACGCGGTGCTTCTTCTCCTTCATCTCGGTCTCGGTGGCGGCGCCGACCTTGACGACGGCAACGCCTCCGGCCAGCTTGGCCAGGCGCTCCTGGAGCTTCTCGCGATCGAAGTCGGAGTCGGTGTTCTCGACCTCCTGTTTGATCTGCTTGATCCGGCCCTTGATGTCCTCGCCGTCACCGCCGCCGTCGATGATCGTGGTGGTGTCCTTGGAGACGACGACCCGGCGCGCCTTGCCGAGCTGGGCGAGCTGGGTGTTCTCCAGTTTCAGGCCCATCTCCTCGGTGATCACCTCGCCGCCGCTGAGGATCGCGATGTCCTCGAGCATCCGCTTGCGGCGGTCGCCGAAGCCCGGCGCTTTGACGGCGACGCCGGTGAAGGTGCCGCGGAGCTTGTTCACGACCAGGGTCGCGAGGCACTCGCCCTCGACGTCCTCGGCCACGATCAGCAGCGGTTTGCCCCCCTGCATCACCTGCTCGAGCACCGGCAGGATGTCCCGCACGGAGCCGATCTTCTGGTTGGCGATGAGGATGTAGGGGTCGTCCAGCACCGCCTCCATGCGGTCCTGGTCGGTGACCATGTACGGCGAGATGTAGCCCTTGTCGAACTGCATCCCCTCGGTGAACTCGAGCTCCATCCCGAAGGTCTGGCCCTCCTCGACGTTCACCACGCCGTCTTTGCCGACTTTCTCGATCGCGTCGGCGATCACGTTACCGATCTCGTCGTCGCCAGCGGAGATGGCGGCAACACGGGCGATCTGCTCTTTGCCCGCGACCTCCTTGCTCTGCTTGTTGCCGAGGTTGTCGACGACCTCCTCGACGGCCTTCTCGATCCCGCGGCGCAGGGCCAGCGGATTGGCGCCGGCAGCCACGTTCTTCAGGCCCTGGCGGACGATCGTCTGCGCCAGCAGGGTGGCGGTGGTGGTGCCGTCACCGGCGACGTCGTTGGTCGCCGTGGCGACCTCGCGGACGAGCTGGGCGCCCTGGTTCTCGAAGACGTCCTCGACCTCGACCTCGCGGGCGATCGTGACGCCGTCGTTGGTGATCGTCGGCGCGCCGAACTTTTTGTCGAGCACGACGTAGCGGCCCTTCGGGCCGAGGGTGACCTTGACGGCGTTGGCGACGGAATCGACGCCGGCCTGCAGGGCTCCCCTGGCCTCCTCTGCGTACTTCAGCTCCTTGTGAGCCATCTGTTTCCAGTCCTCCTTATTGGGTTAAGTCCGGGTGGGGGTCAGCCGACCTTGGCCAGGACGTCCGACTCGCGCAGGACGAGCACCTCGTCGCCCTCGACGGTCACCTCGGTGCCGCCGTATTTGGAGTAGAGGACCTCGTCCCCCTCCGCGACGTCGAGCGGGCGGCGGCTGCCGTCCTCCTGGATCGCGCCGTCGCCGACGGCCACGACCTTGCCCTTCTGCGGCTTCTCTTTGGCCGTGTCGGGGAGGACGATGCCGCTGGCGGTCGTCTCCTCCTCCTCGATCGGCTTGACGATCAGCCGGTCCCCGAGGGGCTTCAGCTTCATCCGTGAACCTCCGTTATCGGTCTGGGTGGTGAAAGTTGAGAAACGCCGCTCCAGAGCCAAAACTCCGGTCTTGCGACGCTTGGCACTCTCGGGGTGAGAGTGCCAAGGACTGAAAGATAGCGATAACTCGCCGCCGGTCAAGGCGTCGAGGACGCGGCTGGCGCTAGTCCATCGCCAGGAGCCGGCAGCCCAGCAGCTCGGATATGCCCTCGCCGCCGCGGCGCATCACCCAGTCGTGGTTCCACTCGAAGGCGGGCCTCAGCAGCGGCGCCAGCAGGTTCATCCAGGGCTTCGTCGTCCGCACGTTCCACTCGTAGAGGACCGCCGTCACCCCGTCCTGCTCGTAGAGCCGCCAGCGCCCGAGCCCTTCCAGCTCCCCCACCGCCTGCCCCTCCATCAGCATCGGGTACTCGATTCGCGACGTCGTCACCTCGAAGGAGACGCGGTAGGGCAGGAGGCTCTTCCAGACCATCAGCGAGACGCTGCCGAGGCCGTCTCCGTCCCCAGCCCGCAGCTCGCGTGCCTCCTCGACCCCGCGCCACCAGCTCGGCCACTTCTCCTGGGCGTGAATCGCCTCCCAGACCGGCTCCCGAGGGGACTCGAGCAGCCAGGTGGTGAGGAAGGCGTATTCGGCCATCGCGCCTCAGTTGTGGTGCGGCGTCTCTCCGTTGCCGAGGTGCGCGCGGGGCGGCTCGACGATCTGCGAGAAGCGGATCACCGTCACCTGGTCGGCCTCGGAGACCGGCCGGCTGTAGATCTGCTCGAGGAAGCGGGTCGTCTCCTCGAGGCGGCGGAACTCCGGGTTGTCGTGCTCGATGTCACGCCGGGAGAGCTCGCTCAGGGGCTTGACCTCGACGTCGTCGATCACCGCCGTGAAGATCTTCTCCCGCGGGCTGTGGCGGAACCCGACCGTGATCCAGACGACCTGGCCGCGCTCGTACTTGTTGCTCTTGTCGCCGAGCCGGATCGTCGCCGTCTTGCGGCCACGCTTGAGCTGGTCGATGAAGACCGCCGAGTAGAAGTTCAAGACGTATATCCCGCCCTTCATTGCGCAGCGAGCGTATAGGAGAGGTCCGGCCGTGGCCAGGTCGCGGAAGCCGGAGCGGCGAACTCGCCCGTTGGGACGTTTGGACGGATGTCGGATTTCGCGGTTCCAGTTTCCCACCGCGGGAACCGATGAGGGACAGGCATGGCAGTGGGCCTCCTCAACCGTCGCCTCCTCGTCGCCGCGCTCGCCTGCGCGGCCGGGCTGCTGCTCCCGTTCGCCGGCCAGGCGCAGGCGATGATGTGCGACGGCGAGAAGGTGACGATCAAGGGCACGCCCGGCAACGACCACATCGTCGGCAAGAAGGCCAGCGACGTCATCTACGGCGGCGGCGGCAACGACGTCATCACCGGCGGCCCCAACGGCAACGACACGATCTGCGGCGGCTCCGGCGACGACAGCATCAACGGCGGCCGCGGCTTCGACTCCCTCCACGGCGACGGCGGCAACGACAACCTCCAGGGCGAGACCGGCTCCGACAGCATCGACGGCGGCGACGGAGACGACGCCCTCTTTGGCTCGAAAGGCTCCGACGGGCTCCACGGCGGTGCTGGCGACGACGTCCTCGTCGGCTTCAAGGGCCCTGACAATCTCAGTGGCGGCGGCGGGGACGACTACCTCGACGGCCAGCAGGGCAGCGACAGGATCGACGGCGACGACGGCGACGACAAGCTGCTCGGCGACAAGGGCAACGACAGGATCGACGGCGGCGCCGGCGGCGACCACATCGAAGGCGGCCCCGGCGACGACAGCGACCTGCAGGGCGGCGGCGACGCCGACGAAGTCTTCGGCGGCGCCGGCACCGACCACGCCGACGGCGGCCCCGGCGACGGCGACATCGTCCGCGGCGACGCCGGCACCGACGACCTGCTCGGGGGCGACGGCGCCAGCGACATCGTCTCCTACGCCAGCGCCACCCGCGGCGGCGTCATCGTCAGCCTCGCCGCCAACAAGGCCAAAGGCGACGGGCACGACGACCTCAGCGGCTTCGAGGACGTGGTCGGCTCGCCGCAGGGCGATGAGATCGTCGGCGACGGCGGCTTGAACCGGATCGACGGCGGGGTCGGCGACGACGACCTGCAGAGCGGCGGCGGCGGCGGTCAGGCCTTCGGCGGCCCCGGCACCGACTCCTGCGAGGGCTTCAGCGCCGAGACCTCCTGCGGCCCGGAAGAGTCGCCGCCGCCGAGCCTCGCCTACGGGATCCTCAACCAGGGCCTCGACGGCTCCAGCCTGATCGTCCAGGGCAGCACGCAGAACGACGAAATCCGCGTCTCCCGCGGCAGCGGCGGCTGGGTCGTCTCCTCGGCGATCCCGATCTTCGCCGGCGACGGCTGCGAGAACCCACCCTCCAACGGCAACGCGATGGTCTGCCCGGACGACGGCCCGGTGCCGCTGATCGTCCTCACCGGCGGCAGCGGGAACGACACGATCGTCGTCGACCCCAGCGTCCCGGCCGGCGCCAAGGTACGGATCAACGGCAACGCCGGCGACGACAACCTGCTCGGCGGCAACGGCGAGGACGTGCTGGAAGCGGGCGAGAACTACAACAGCCCGGACAACGGCCACGACCGGCTCGAGGGCAACGGCGGCTCAGACGTCCTCTACGCCGACCCGGGCGGGGACAACCTCCTCGGCGGTCCCGGCAACGATCTCCTCGTCAACTCGGTCCCGACCTGCCAGGGCCACCTCTACGACGGCGGCCCCGGTGAGGACACCGTCTCCTACGCCCGCTCCAAGGACAACCTCCGCGTCAGCCTCGGCGGCGGCGGCGGGCCTCCCGGCTGCGGCAACGACGACAAGGTCCTCGGCGACAACGAGAGCCTCGAGGGATCCGACGGCCCTGACGTCCTCGTCGGCGACAACAGCGACAACAGCATCATGGGACACCTCGGCAACGACACCCTGATCGGCAAGGGCGGCAGCGATTTCATCGACGCCCTCGACGGCCAGCACGACAAGATCGACTGCGGTGGCGGTGGCGACGACGTCGTCAAGGACGGCAACGACTCCGCGTCCAGCTGCTGAGCTTCACTGCGGCGCGAACCCCTCCTCGCCGATCAGCGGCACGAAGCGGCAGGGGCCAATCGCCTCGTGCTCGAACCGCTCGGCCCAGCGACGCACCACCGTCAGCATGTCGGCCTCGCCGGAGGAGATCGGGACGACCAGCCGCCCGCCCTCGGCGAGCTGGTTGAGCAGGGCCGGCGGCGCGGTCGGGGCGGTCGCGTGGCAGGCGATCGCGTCGAACGGCGCCCGCTCCGGGACACCGAGGCTGCCGTCGCCGACGACAAGCTCGACGTTGCTGACCCCGAGCGAATCCAGCACCCGTGCCGCCCCCTGCGAGAGCCCCTCGAGGCGCTCGATGCTGACGACGTGGCCGGCGAGCAGCGACAGCACCGCCGCCGAGTAGCCGGAGCCGGTGCCGACCTCCAGCGCCAGCTCCGAGCCGTCCAGCCGCAGGGCCTGGCAGATCGCGGCGACGATCCAGGGCTGGGAGATCGTCTGCTCTTCGCCGATCGGCAGCGCCGAGTCGGCGTAGGCCCGGTCTCGCAGCTCCACTGGCACGAACTCCTCCCGCGGCACCTCCCCCATCGCCGCCAGCACCCGCTCGTCCCCGATCCCCCGCGCCCATAGTTGCCGCTCGACCATCCGGGCGCGGCGGGCAGCGAAGTCGGTCATGCGGGCGTCAGTAGATGTAGTTCCGCAGCTTCGCGGGCTCCAGCACGGTGACGCGGCCGCGGCCGGAGCGGACGACCCCGGCCCGCTCGAGCTCGGCGAGGAAGCGGCTGACCGACTCGCGCGAGGTGCCGGCGAGCTGGGCGAGGTCGGTCTGGTTCATCTCGATCGTCACCTCTTCGGTGGGCTCGCCGTCGCCGTCATTGGCCTCGCGGCTGAGCTGGTGGAGAATGCCGGCGACGCGGCTGGGGACGGTCTGGAAGGACTGGCGGGAGAGGCGGACGTTGGCGGCGCGGAGGCGGCGGACGAGCCCGGCGACCAGCTTCAGCGAGATCTCGGGGTGCCGCGCGAGCAGCGCCCGCACGTCGTTGGCCGGCAGCGCCAGCAGCTCCCCCTCGCTCAGCGCCTCGGCGCTGGCCGAGCGCTTGTCGCCATCGAGCATCGCCAGCTCGCCGAAGATCTCGCCGGGCCCCAGCGTGGCAAGCGTGATCGCACGGCCGTCGGAGTGTTCGCGGGTGACCCGGAAGCTGCCCTCCTTGACGATGTAGCAGGCGTCAGAGTCGTCGCCCTCGTGAAAGACCCTCGTCCCGGCCGGGAAGGTGCGCGGCACGGCGACGTGCGAGAAGCGCTCCAACTCCCCCTCCTCGAGGTCGGCGAAGAGCGTCACGCTCTTCAGCAGCTCGACCGCGCTCTGATCTGCCTCAGGCACCGCATCGATTATGTCAATGGTTTGGCTGGGCAGCCGAATCCGGGCCTTCTAGCGGCGGCGAAGCCACTCGGCGAGCAGCGGATCGAGCAGATAGGGATGCCCGTCCCCGTCCTCACCGACGAGCTGCTGATCGGTTACAAGGCGCAGAAGGGCATCGCGGAGGCTCGAGCGGGGAATTCGATGCTGCTCAGAGACGATGCTTCCAGCCGGAGCCTGGCCATCGGCAAAGGCGAGAAGGACTACCCGCTCGTTGCGATCCAGCCCATCCCAGACGGTTTGGAGCGCATCCGCGGTCTCGGCCAGGGCGAGGTCGACGGCCGACGAAGCCGGATCGTCAGGCGTCTCTCCGTCCAGCAGCTCATAAAGATGGTGAGCCAGCAGGATCGTGCGTTGGGGATGACCGTCGCTGAAGACCAACAGTTCGTCGACGGCGCTCCCGGGGTCGAGGCCGTCGCGCGCCAGGATTCCCTCGATGTCCTCGGCTGCCTCGACAACTGGCAGGGCCGGCAGAGTCAAGGGCCTCGCCTGCCCGTAGAACGGTCGCTCGTAGTCCGAGAACAGAGCTTTCATCAAGGAGGGCTGGCTGCCGGCAAAGACGTATGCCGCCGATTCGGCGTGGTACTGGATGACCGAACGAACAAGGCCGTCGAGGGCATCGTCGGCGACCAGCAGGTCTTGGAACTCGTCAAAGCAGACGGCGGTCAGCCCCTCGTCCAACTCGAAGAGCGCTTTCGGAATGTCGAGAAGCTGGAGCAGAGCGGTGCGGGCCTCATCCGCACCCAGGCGCGGGGGCGCCGGAGCAATGCTTACTCCAACCCCGGCTGGCGCCGCGGAGATCCCGAGTCGCCTCGCCCAGCGCCGCACCGTCTGCCGCGGGTCCGCTGGCAGCTCGCTGTACGCATGGGCGATCCGAGCCGCGACGTCCCCCACCGTCGCGACCCTGGAGAGATCCACCCGCACCGCCCGGTGTCCGGCCTCGCGCATCGACGCGATGTGGGCTTCAAGCAGGCTGCTCTTGCCGAACCGGCGAGGAGCCGCGAGACGAATCGCGACGCGGTTGGCGGCCGCGCCCTGAAGAGCGTCGAGCTCGGCACGCCGGTCGATGAGATGGGCGCGGGGCACCGGCCCTTGGTAGATGAACGGATTCACCGTGCATGAGTGTACGGGAAATCCGCACATGGATGTACGAAAAATCCGTACATCAGCCGGAAGCCGTGAGTTTTCGGGGCCCGCGGCTGAAGCCGGCGCCGACCAGGGACTCCTCGTGGCCGGAGCCAATCACCGGTTCCCCATCGAGTTTCTCGACCGAGAGCTTCGGCAGGTGGCCGTCGCGGACGGCGTCGGCGAGGGCGCGCATCGCCTCCTCCAGCTCTGGGCCGGTGAGGGGCTGGAGGCGGAGGAGGCCGCGGCCGCCGCGCTCGACGAAGACGAGGGGCTCGCCGTCGCGGAGGAGCAGGTGGGCCCCGGGGGTGCGGCCGGGGCGGCGGCCGCCCTCGAGCTTCGGCCAGGGCAGCGAGGCGCCGTAGGGATTGGCGGGGTCGGTGGCGGCGAGGACGAGGTGGGAGCCGTCGCGTTCGGGCAGCGAGCGCAGGCGCTCGACCGCGCCGGGGAGGGCGAACTGGGCGCCGCCGAGGCCCTCGACGAAGTAGCCGCGGCGGGCGGTGCCGAGCAGCTCGAGGTTGCCGAGCTCTCCGTAGAGGGTCGAGAAGCCGCCGGGGACGCCCTCGGCGAGGACGGTCTCGCGGGTGACGATCCCGTAGCGCTCGAGCATCAGCTCGGCCGTGGCGCGGAGCTTGGCGCCGGGGCCCGGGGCGTTGGCGAACAGCGGCGCGGTCAGCGACCAGCGGCCCTGGACGGCGGCGCCGGCCGTGCTGCGGCGGCGGGCGAAGCGGCGGCCGGGACGTTCGGAGGGCGGCACAGCCCGCAGGCGCGGCGCCCGCAGCGGCGCGAAGGCGTCGTTGGTCGCCTGGCCGCTCCAGACCAGGTCCCAGAGGGCGTTGTGGATGTTCTCGGCCGGATGCTCCAGCTCGACGACGAGGTCGAGCCAGAACGAGGGGCCGGCGGCCAACCGCTCGCGGATCGCCTCGTGGACCTCGCCCTCTGGCGACTCCAGCTTCGCGTTCGAGGGCGGCGGGCCGGCGAGGCGGACGTCCTCGCGGAAGTAGAGGGCGACGCGGCCGTCGTTGCGGCCGAGGGCGCCGGCGCCGATCCAGACCAGCTCGCCGCTGGTGCAGAGCTCGTCGAGCCAGGTCTGCGAGTAGGCGCCGAGCCGGCGCGGCAGCACGTCGGCCTCCCAGGTCTTCGGCGTCAGCGCCACCCCCTGCAGCGGCACCAGCGCCTCACGCAGGCGGTCGAGCCCGGCGCCGGTGCGGCGGAAGGCGTCGACGTTCTGCCAGCTCGGCAGGAAGCGGGCGAGCTCCCGCGTGTCGGCCGCCTCGACCTCCTTGCGGAGCTTGGCGAGGCTGGCGCGGCGGACCCGGCGCAGGACTTCGGAGTCGCACCACTCGCGCTCGCTGCCGCCCGGCAGCAGCTCGCCGCGGACCAGCGCCCCTTCGGACTCCAGCTCGCGCAGCGCCGGCGCGGGGTCGACGCCGTAGCGCTCGGCGAGCTGATGAGTCGGGAAGGGGCCGTGGGTGCGGGCGTAGCGGCGAACCAGGGCGCGCATCGCGTCGGGGTGCTCCTCGAGGAAGGTCTCCGGCAGCCCGGGCGGCTCGGGGACGCCGAGCGCGTCGCGGTAGAGGCCTGCGTCCTCGGCGGCGATGAAGCGCTCCCCGCCGGCGATCCGGACCTGGGCGACGCGCCGCTCGGCGACGAGTTTCTCCAGCATCGACCGCGCCGAGTAGCCCTCGGCGACGCGCTCCTCGCATTCCGCCGCGGTGAGGTCGCCGAGGTTGCGCAGCAGCTGTTGGAGGGCGTCGCGGTCGCCGGCCCGGCCCGCCTCGGCGCGGTGCTGGAGCTGGGCCTCGACCTCCTCCAGGGCGTCGGGGTCGATCAGCTCCCGCAGCTCCTCCTGGCCGAGCAGCTCGCGCAGGAGGTCGCGGTCGAGCGCCAGCGCCGCTGCCCGCCGCTCGGCGTTCGGCGTGTCCCCCTCGTACATGTACGTCGCGACGTAGTCGAAGAGCAGGGAGGAGGCGAAGGGCGAGGCGGTCGGCGTCTCCACCTCGACCAGGCTCAGCGCTCGCGAGTGCAGCTTTTCCAGCAGCTCGGCGAGGGCGGGGAGGTCGAGGACGTCGCGCAGGCACTCGCGGTAGGTCTCGAGCACGACCGGAAAGCGGGGGAAGTCCCGCGCCACCTCGAGCAGGCTCTGGCCCTTCAGCCGCTGCTGCCAGAGCGGCGTGCGCTTGCCGGGGTAGGCGCGCGGGATCAGCAGCGAGCGCGAGGCGTTCTCGCGGAAGCGGGCGCCGAACAGGGCCGAGCCGGAGAGCTCGCCGACGACGAGGTCTTCGATCTGGTTGGGGTCGATCAGGACGAGGTCGGCGGGCGGCGGCTCGTCGGCGTCGGGGAGGTGGACGACGATGCCGTCGTCGGACCAGATCGCGTCGGCCTCGAGGTCGCGTTCGTCGCGGATCTTGGCCGCGAGGGCGAGGCCCCAGGCGGCGTGGACGCGTCCTCCGTATGGAGAGAGGATGCAGAGGCGCCAGTCGCCGATCTCGTCGCGGAAGCGCTCGACGACGATCGTCTCGTCGGAGGGGACGACGCGGGTCGCCTGCTGCTGCTCGCGCAGGTAGGAGACGAGGTTGTTGGCGGCGCGCTCATCGAGGTCGTACTCCTTGGCCAGCTCGGCCGGGTCGCGGTTGACCGCCTCGCGGGCGAAGGCGCCGATCGCCTTGCCGAGCTCGGCCGGGCGGCCGATCCCGTCGCCCTTCCAGAAGGGGACGGCGCCGGGGGCGCCCGGCGCGGGGGTGACGATCACCCGGTCGCGGGTGATTTCCTCGATCCGCCAGGTGCTGGAGCCGAGCAGGAAGGTCTGGCCGGCGCGGGCCTCGTAGACCATCTCCTCGTCGAGCTCGCCGACCCGGCGGCCGTCGGGGAGGTGGTCGCCGTAGAGGCCACGGTCGGGGATCGTGCCGGCGT
>Ga0207691_10001494_pt1 | contig 23301 bp, 13 predicted proteins | sample KBSM13metaG_FD_184327 | JGI IMG/M metagenome (GOLD analysis project Ga0207691, IMG submission 184327) | Miscanthus rhizosphere microbial communities from Kellogg Biological Station, Michigan, USA - KBS M1-3 metaG (SPAdes) (version 2) | ecosystem: Host-associated > Plants > Roots > Rhizosphere >... | reverse complement strand
CAGAAAACTTTCCATTACCCTGATTAACCAGCAGGGTTGTATAGTCGGCATCATAGCGACCCATCTGTATATTGTTTTCATAGAAATTCCCTACGAGCAGGATGTCCGGCAGGCTGTCGCTGTTGGCATCCACCACGGCAGCATCCCGGTAAGAGGAAAGCTGCGCCTCCCACGGAAGGGGAACGGCCTCAAATTGCAGGTTCCCTTTATTGATAAGTATCGCATTGGAAAAAAAATCTGCGGTATATACCTCGGCTTTTTTTAGATCTTCCTCCGAAAAAATTTCCTTAAACCCCGCCTTGGCGAAGTCTTCAGCGTAAAGAAATTTTTTCTTCAGCGCCGGAATCTGTTTTTCCAGTTCTTCTTTATTCGCGAAAGGGAGTTCCCTGCCATTGAGGTAATAGGAAAGGATCTGATCCTTCTTCCCGTTGCCGTCAAAATCGTAGTAGTATAACCGCACGGGTTCTTTTTCAGTAGCCCTCAGCCGGCTGTTCAGACCGAGATTGCCAGCCACGATATCGATCTGACCATCGTTGTTCAGGTCTACGGGGAGTATAAAATTCCACCAGCCCTTTTTATCAGTCAGTGCTTTCTTCTCAAAAGATCCGTCGTGGTTCAGGTAAGCATCAATCCCTCCCCATTCCAGCGTGAGAAGAATATCTTTCCGGCCGTCTTTGTTGATGTCGAAAGCAAGTGCGGACGTGACAAATCCTGCGTTGCGCAGTTCGGGGGATATGCGGTCGGTTACATCAGTAAATTTTCCCTTTCCGTCGTTGTGCAACAGATAGGATTTTGGAACCTGGCCATAGCTGAAAGGTATGGACCGCGCGCCAATGAACAAGTCTTCAAATCCGTCGCCGTCATAGTCCAGTGCCACCACACTGCTGGCGTTAACATACAAATTTTCAAAAGCTGTCGTATCGCGGTTGAATATCCCCTTGCCGTCATTCAGGAATATCCTTGGACGCATTTCCCGATCCTGCGGATAATATTCATTTCCCCCGTTGGCGCATACAAGATCGGGGCTTCCGTCTCCATTCACGTCCGCAAGGCATACGGCAACAAATTCGAATGTCGAATCCGCCTCCAGCGCCGGCTCCGCAGTACGTTTAAATTTACCGTCCTTCTGTTGCAGAAAGACTACGCTCTTGCCAAACCTCGACGACCCTATAAAAACATCGTCGCGGGCGTCGCCATTAAAATCTCCCACCACCAGCGCGGGACCTTCGGTAGATAACATATGGGGAAGAAGCGGCTCTCTTTCGAATTCGCGGAAATCATTTTCTTTATGCCTGTACTGTATGTCCGTCTGACCTGTAACATTTTGCACGGGCCTGGTGAAGTTCTTTTTGAGACCGGTCAGCCAGTTGTAGTCGAAATGCGGAAGCCCGGGATGATACTCAAAATGGACAGGCGAATCATTCTTTGTGATGGAGATGCGCTGAAAACTATTGTCGGGCCAGATAAGGAAGGCAGAATCCACCGTGGTTTTATTCAATCCGATATGGAGGGGTTCTTCCATACTGGAAAGAAATCCCCTGACCGGATATTTCTCGTAGGTCCTGATGCCGCCCTCTTTCGTAAACAAAACGACCCTCGAGCCCAGCGCATTCAGATTCCCTGCCGCTCCCTTTAACGAAATCTCTACAAAAGGTTTATCCCCTTTGTCCCCGGCCTTGTTTTCATACAACAGGACCGGATCTTCAATATTGTTGACCACCACGTCCAGATCCCCGTCATTGTCGAAATCCGCATATACTGCTCCGTTAGAGTAGCTGTCGCGGTTATTCCTGACCTCACCGCCCAGGTCTTTGAACTGCAGGTCGGGTGCGTTTTGAAAAAAACGGTTGGGGATCTTTATCTGCGGAAACCGGTCGATCAGGTCTAGGTCCTTTTTTTCAAGGCCCGTGGACTTCATCTTCTGCTGAAGGTCCACGTTGGAGACAAAATTGATATAGTCGATATCATTGAGTCTTTTTGGGATGCCGTTGGAAATAAACAGATCCTTGTTCCCGTCGTTGTCGAAATCAAAGAACAGGGGAGACCAGGACCAGTCCGAAGCATAAATACCCGAATACAGCCCTATTTCGCTGAACATTCCATTTCCGCGGTTGAGCTGCAGGTTATTTCTTGTATACTGATAGTTATATCCGTATCCGATCTTGGTGAAGAAAGTCTCGTAGTTGTCTTCCCCCTCCGACTTCTTCAATATATAAGGATCGGAAGGAAGCATATCCATGCTGACGATTTCGGGGAATGCATCGTTGTTGATGTCCGCCACATCCACGCCCATGGTGAACTGGCTCGTATGCATCATGTGGTCATTGAGTTCTTCCCTGAATGTGCCGTTCCGCTGGTTGATATAGAGATAATCGTTTTCGTGAAAATCGTTGCCGACATATATATCCGGATATCCGTCCATGTTAATGTCGGACACGCAGATACCCAGTCCGTATCCGATCACGGAGCTGTTGATGCCGGCCTGTTTGGTAACATCCGTGAATTTCTTATTCCCCTCATTGCGGTACAGGCGGTCGCCCGAAAGGGGATTTAGCACGGCCAGCCGGTCTTTGCGCGGACCAAACGTACCATTCTGATGGATGGAGTGATTCAAAAGGTACATGTCAAGGTCTCCGTCCATGTCGTAGTCGAAAAAAACAGCCTGCGTACTGAATCCTGAAAAATCGAGTCCATATTCCTTCGCTTCATCTTTATAGAAAGGAACGCCGTTTTTATTAATGCCCTGGCAGATCAGCAGCTGATTGTGCCCATGAAGAATAACATGGTTCCCGACCCGGCATACATAGATATCGAGCAGGCCGTCACCATTCACGTCTGCAACGGAAACGCCCGTAGACCACGCACCGTCGTCGGGTATGGCAGCCTCCAGGGTTACGTCTTTGAAATGGAGCCCGCCCTGATTCAGGTAGAGTTTGTTTCTTACCTGATTACCGGCAAAGAAAATATCTATTTTACCGTCTTTGTTGAAATCTCCCACGCCGACGCCGCCCCCGTTGTAGAAATACATGTATTCAAATACGTTGAAGTCCTGGGTAGGCGTGAGCTTGTTGGTAAAATCGAGTCCCGTACGGGTAGCTTCCAACCCTTCAAACATTACCGGTCCCGACTGTTCTTTTCCCTGACGGCATCCGTAAAATCCGAACAGGCATCCGGAAATAAAAACTATAAAAATAAACCGGCCCCTTACTGGATTCATTTTTTTGTACCTGCTTTTTTTATTAATTCGCCCGCGTTGACTTCATAGATCACCGGTAGCTCATCATTGATCAGAAAAACCAACCGGGTTCTGCGGGGCGATCTGAGGACCGCAATATCCCTTACCTGTCCGGCCACATTCAATCCCGAAACCGCATTCTCCACAAATTTGAAATTGCCCTTCCCGTCATTGAGCAGGACAGTGCCGAAGCTGCCGTCGAGGCGGCCAAACTGCGGAAGAAAGCCATACTCATTTCCCCCGAGCACCAGGTCTTTGTTTCCGTCTCCATTCAGGTCGATGGAACAGATGGCATTTACTGACGACATCTGCACCATCACGGGCAGCCTGACAATACTGAATTGACCGTTTCCCTGATTCAGGGCGACGATGGAAGGGCAATAGTTGAATTTCTTTATCTGGGATGATTTCTGAAGATCTTCCGGCAACAGCTCCTGAATTGTTTTTTTAGCGAATACGGCGTGCTTCAGGTTTTGCTTTTTCAGAATGGGCATCTGGAATTCCAGGTCGTGTTTCAGGAAGACCGGCATGTCTTTTCCATCCACGGTCTTGCTGAGGATATTGTCCATATTCCCGTTCACATCATAATCGTTTACCCATAGCTTTACCGGGTTGGCCGAGTCGGGATGGAGATAAAAATTTTCCCCGATATTTCCCAACACGATATCCTGCTTTCCATCTCCATTAAAATCTTCAATGGACATAGACTCCCACCATCCGAAAAGATTCCTGAGATTGGTGGACGATTCTTCAAAATGATCGCGCTGAAAAGTAAAGAGCCGGGGCTCCATCCATTCTCCTGCTATTACAAGCACTTTTGAGCTGTCGCCATTAAGGCTCGCCCATGCAGCACTTGTCACCATACCGATATGCGCGATATCAGGATTTTTTGCCGGGGCTATATCGGTAAAATGCCCATGACGGTCATTGATGAATATGGCGCTTGAAGGGGCATTGCCATATTCGCGCGGAACAGAACGGCCACCGACAAAGAGGTCCGTAAATCCGTCGTGATTGAAATCGCCCGCTGCAACAGCGCCTGTATTGACGCCACTCTGCGTGCTTTTAAACGCGCTCAGGTCGATGGTGAAATTTCCCTTTCCGTCGTTGATGAACAGCCTGTTTTGCATTTCACGGGAAAACGGTGGCTGGCTGTTCCCGCCGGGTCCAAGGAAAAGATCCAGGTCTCCGTCGTTATCCGCATCAAAAAAAATCATGGCTTCATCTTCGAACCCTTTGTATGCTGCCATGCCGGGCTCGTCTTTCCTTGTAAATCCTCCCGACATATTCTGCAGGTAGAGTTGCCCTCCATGTACTGTGGTTCCTCCTATATAGATATCTTCCAGACCATCACCATTTACATCGCCAACCGCTGATTTGGGACCTTCCCTTGAAAGACTCTTAGGCAGGTTATGCTCGTAATGGAAATCGACATAGTCATCCTCCTGATGTTTGTCGAAGGGAGAAGGCGAAGGTGTACATATCACGGAACCTTCGTATTTCTTTTCCGGCCTGGGCGGAAGTGGCTGCATCTCACCTTCTGAGATCCGGTATATTTTATTTAGTTGCGGGTGATCCATGCGATAAACAGAACCGCCGGGCCAGGTGATCACCATGGAATCAACCTCATTAATCTTTCCAAGACCGATGATCTGTTTGTAATCCACGGATGACTGAAATCCCCGGCTGGGAAACTGTTCACGGTAAAAAATATCATTGCCCTTATATACCCTGATTTTACTGCCGATGGCAAAACTGTTTCCTCCAACGCCTTTTAGCTCTACCCCGATATAATTGTTTCCGTTCTGTTCCCTGGAATTATTTTTATAGATAAAAGCCGGACTGTTTTCATTGTTGATGACAAGGTCCATGTCGCCGTCATTGTCAAAATCGGCGTATGCGGCGCCATTGGCAAAGGAAGCCTGGGTAAAGCCCCAGTCTTTTCCCATATCGGCAAATCCGAGTTGGCCGAGGTTACGATAGGCTTTATGCAACAGGGGATTAATGGGCACGTGTTTAAGGATTTCATCCGACGCCTCTTTTTTCCCGCTCAGCACCATTTTCTGCAGGACGTCATTGGCGAAAAATTCCATGAAGTCGAGATTGGTAACATCCTTATTGACTCCGTTACAGACGTAGATATCATTGTACCCGTCGTTATCCATATCGAACATCAGGGCACCCCAGCTCCAGTCGGTTGCCGATACACCGGCATAATTGGCGATGTCAATAAATTTCCCGTTGCGGTTGTTCAGTTGCAGGCAGTTTTTTACATACTGGTGATAAAAGCCCGCTTTGTATTTCGAATTGTAGAGATCGATATTGTCAAAGGCCCCCAGGGTTTTCAGTCGGAAGTCTTCATCGGGAAGCATATCGGTAGTAAAGATCTCCGGGAAACCATCATTATTTATATCAGCGATATCCGCGCCCATCGATGAAAAGCTGGTATGCGAAAACCAGTCTTCCATTTGATCTTTAAACGTTCCATTGCGCTGGTTGATATAGAGGTAGTCCCTTTCATATGAATCGTTTGATACAAACACGTCGGGATAGCCGTCGCCATTGATGTCGCCAATGGATACGCCAAGCCCGAAGCTGATGAGGCTGCCATGAATTCCGGCGGCCTTGGTGACTTCCGCAAAATGTCCGTTATCATTCCGGTAGAGGTGGTCACCTCCGCCCTTGAGAAATTTTTCGATGGGCCATTCCTGGTCCGGCAGGTCCCGGCGGTCGGAATTGTTCAGGGTGTTAACAGGGATAGGGCTATTATCGATCATAAAGCAATCCAGGTCGCCGTCAAGGTCATAATCGAAGAAAGATACCTGTGTGGTATAGGCGGAAATATCGAGCCCGTATCGGGCTGAGGATTCCGTAAATGTGTTGTTATGATTGTTGATGTACAGCTGGTTCTTCCGGTGGCCGCTGGGCATATGGCCGGAATTACAGACATAGATATCCAGCCATCCGTCATGGTCTATGTCAACAAAGACCACACCCGTACTCCACATGCTGTCCTGCACGATACCGGCAGTCTTTGTAATGTTTTCAAATTTGAAATTTCCTTTGTTGAGGTAGAGCTGATTTTCAGCCTGGTTGGCCGTAAAGAAGATGTCGGGCAGGCCGTCGTTATTGATATCCCCCACGGCTACGCCGCCTCCATTATAGAAATTCCTGAATAAAAAACTGTTTTCCAGCTGGCCGTCGACAACCACGTTATTGAAATCCACGCCGGAATTTTCCACGAGTTCAAACAAAACGGGCCTGCTTTCCTTCAGTCTGCAGGATCCGGAGCTAAAAAGGAGGAATAAAAAAACAATCAGACCGGACCGGGGGAAGATATTCTTCATAAACAGGATTACCAATGGGCTGCAGGCTGCTTAACGGCAGGGGGCTAAAATTACAAAAGGCCATTATAAATAATGGCCTTTTGCTTATAAATAAGAAAGCTTTACAAATTAATACCCAGGGTTTTGTTTCAGGTTCGGGTTAACAGCCAATGCCTGATTCGGAACCGGGAATACGATGTATTTCGGATCGTCGTTGGGCTTGTACTGCCATGGAGTAAGGAACAGGTTGAAACGAATCAGGTCTGTTCTTCTGGATGATTCCCAGTACAGTTCACGACCGCGTTCAGCCAGCAGACAGTTTGCATCCGTTACGGTAGCGCCATTGAGTTTCAGCGGTGCAACCATGGGGGCGGCTCCTCTTGCGGCTCTCAGACCATTTACCAATAAAAGTGCTGCAGCTTCATCCGGTGTACCCTGGCGCATCAGCGCTTCGGCAACCATCAGCACCACGTCAGGATAGCGCATTAGCATCAGAGAGTTTCCGGAGTTGGAAGAATAGTAAGTACCGCTGGGATCAGAGAAGTCAGGATAGTATTTTGCAATACGGAAACCTGTTACTTCGAGATTTGTTCCAGTTTCGATCATATCCGGTGAAATGTCGGCTTCGAATGACAGTGGATTACCCTTTCTGTCTTTCTCAGGCACACCAGCCTTATCAAATTGCTGTCCAATCAGGAATCCCGGACGAATACCGGAGGCCTTGGTAGTAGTAATATCAGAAGTCACGCGACGTCCCATACGGGTATCGAGCAGCGTATCGTTCAGGCTATAGTTCGGAGTAGTACCGAGACCGTTACCACCAAATGTTTTGTAGAAGTCACTGGTAGTTGAAAAGCCGTTCCATCCCGCATTTGGTGCCTGTGCACTGTACTCGTTGTAGTGGAAAGTCATCATCCAGCGCGCATTCATGCCAGGGTTGTTGGCTGCCTGACCGGAGCTGCTTGGATAAATGAATATACCTTCCTTGGAACTTTTGTTTTGGAAACCAAAGTTTGTAAAATAATTCGCTTCGTAGCTGTATTTGCCACTTGTGATGATTTCATTTCCAAGTGAAATCACCTTCTGCATGTCTGCATCGTCGAAAGTCGGGCTAAGCCTGTTCTTATAAGCGCCTCTGTTCAGATAACATTTCATCAGAAGGGTCTTTGCTGCCTCCGGAGTGATCTGTGTATTTGCATTTCCAGCCGGAATATCGGGCAGGGCAGCTTCCACTTCAGAGATGATAAAATCAACTCCGTCCACACCGAAATAAACCTTGGGTGCATTCAGCAGTGTGTCACCTGGATTTCTTACCGGGAACTGGTCATAAATGTCCAGAAGATAGAAAAGGCTGATGGCGCGAAGTACTCTCGCTTCAGCGGCCTGTGCTTTGGAAGGATTGAACGCGAGCACGTTTGTCGCATCGAAAGTCAATGCATTCAAACTGTTATATACGTCGATAACCTGCTGGTGATCGGCATTCCAGGAATGATTATGAATTACACGCCAGACACCGTTATCATCCCAGTCTCCACCACGGGTCGGAACCAGGGATTCGTCTGTTGAATTTTCTTCCAGAGAGAATACGACGGCCTGTCCGGCGAAGGGACCAGGCAAATCGTTATAGGCTTTTGCCAGCAGAAGATCTGGGGTCAGAACCGCAGCTGCCTGTGATGCCGGTATAGTCGTTTTGTAGGACTCGGTTAGTTTGGTACATCCGACAACCCCGACGAGCGCGATTGCTGAGGCTACCTTAAAATATTGAGAAATTTTCATATGCTTCTTTATTTATAAGATTAGAGGCCAAAGTTTACACCGACAACGATGCTCGTAGGAGTCGGATAAGGAATGTATTCAATTGAACTGGAAGGATAACCGTTGTTCTGCTTGTCGATATTCACCTCAGGGTCAAATCCGGAGAAACCGGTCAGGACAAAAAGGTTGGTACCACTCACATAGACGTTCAGATTTTTCACGTAGTTGCCTATATTACCTACGTTATATGTGATCACCGCGTTGCGTAGTTTGAAATAGGTACCATCTTCAAGGAAGCGCGTAGAAGCTGCAACACCACTGCTTGGCTGTTCTGCCGAGTTATAAGCGTTGTAGTCTATATTTCTACCGTTAGTAATTCCGGAGATGTTGGTGACTGATGTTGCTGTGTTGTTGTAGATCAGGAATCCGCTGGATCCGCCGCCGTTGATCAACAAAGACAACTTTTTATATTTCAGTGTGGTGCTTACACCAAACAGGGTAGTCGGATTGGGGTTTCCTGCGAAACCGGGATCCTTACCGATGATCTGGTTTCCTTTCTGATCAAATCCTTCGAAAGGTTTCAGATAGAAAACGTCCACTGTCTGGTTGTTGGTGATCGCCTGTGCCAGTGTACCGGAAACACCCTGTCCGTTGATCTGACCTGTTGCAATGAAGTAAGGATTCTGTGTTCCTGGAACATAGAAGTCTCTGATGATATTCGTATTGGTAGCGAAGTTGCCTGTCAGGTCCCAGCTGAAATTGTTGTTCTGAACAATGGTTGCACCGACAGATACTTCAAAACCGGTGTTATACAGGTGTCCCGGAAGGTTATACCAAACGGTTGCTCCTGCTGGTGCTGGCTGGATTACAGTTCCCTGGAAAAGGATGTTGGTCTTATCCTTGTGGTAGTAATCCATAGTAGCATAGATCCTGTGATTCATGATGGAAACGTCCAGACCGAAATCATACTGCATGGTCTGTTCCCACTTAAGGTCCGGGTTACCCGCGTTAACCTGTCCCGCAGATCCGAAAGATCCGTAGGCATACTGGTCGATCGAAGCACCTGAAGGGAAATCCTGACTTCCGGTGATACCCCACGTACCTCTTAATGAAAGGCTGGAGAACAGTGAATTGTCTTTCATGAAGTCTTCGTTGGCCAGATTCCACTTAGCACCCACTGATGGGAAATAAGCATATTTATTGTTGGCTCCGAATTTAGACGAACCATCCGCACGGAACGTACCGGTCAGGTAAAGTTTGTCTTTGAAATTGAAGTCAACTCTTGCGAAGTAAGACTGAATTTCAGTAGTGATATCATGGAAAGTGGTGATATAAGGCAGACCCGGAAGAGCTGTCTTACCATTCTGCATGATGTCTGTGTACTGGGCAGAACTCAGATTAAGTTCGCTCAGGTTAAAGTTGAAACCTGTAAGACCTGAACTTGTGTTTCCGTAATTAGATTTCCAGTATTCGAAACCCAACAAAGCGGTGAAGTGAAGATCTTTTGAGAAAGCAGTATTGTATGTAAGGGTATTGTCAAATACCTGTGAAGTAAGTTCTGCTGTTGAAATGATTCCAACACCATTACCGTCGATGGGGTTCAGACCTCTTACAAATCCGTCAATATTGGTATTACGCGTACCATTTGACTCGTTGATGGAGTATTGGAATTTGTAAACCAGTCCGTCGAGAATTTTTACCGACGCGGCGATATTTCCCAATACGGTATTCACATTGGCCACATCATTGTAGGCCTTTATCAGCATCTTGGGGTTTGGTGTACCATTTCCAAGGTTTACAAATGTCCCGTCGTCATTGTAATATTTAGAAGTCGGATTCCACTGGAGCGCCGCACTGATCAGGTTACCCTGGGATCCTGCAGTATTTGAAACCAGTGTCATGTCTTCCGTATTGTAACCATCGATCAGGCTGAAGTCAACTGTCAGTCTCTTGTCGAAGAAACGGTAGGTTCCGGAAAATGTTCCGATGTATTTGTTCAGTTTGTTGTACTGGATCCAGCCCGGAGTGGAAGAAGCGAGGAAGGAAGCACGGAATTTTCCGTTTTCGTTACCACCGCTTAAAGCGATATCATAATTCTGAATGGGTTTAGACCAGGTAATGTCATCCAGCGGATCGACATTGCTTCCCTTATTAAGGTTCTTGGTACCCGTCAGCGTGTCCAGGTTATATTTCTTCAACGCGTCCAGGAACTGGGGCTGCGTGAGGATGTCGTATTTCTTCATATAGGCCACGTTCCAACCCACAGAAGCATTGGCTTCCATTTTGATCGGGCCGGAGCTTCCTGTTTTTGTTGTCATCACGATAACTCCGTTAGCACCTCTTGAACCGTAGATCGCGGTGGAAGAAGCGTCTTTCAGGATCGTCATGTCCTGGATATCGTAAGGATTGATAAACAATAATGGATTGTCATCCGGAGTAGGACCGAAACCGCCGATACCGAGGTTTACACTCGGACGACCGCCCCTGCCATCCAGGATGATTCCGTCGACCACGTACAGCGGATTGCCTAAACCACGCACCGAGCTGTTACCGCGGATTCTCACCGTGGTAGCCGCACCGGGCTGGCCGCTGTTGGTAGTTACTTCCAGACCGGCCACCTTGTTGGTTAACAGCTGGTCGGGAGAAGTAACAACTCCCTGGTTAAATTCTTTAGCGGATACGGTGGTAAGAGCGCCGGTGGCGTCTTTCCTTTTCACTGTACCGTATCCTATCACCACCACGTCATTGAGCGACTGGGCAGATGATGTAAGAGTTGCGGAAACCGCGGTTTTGTCTGTAATGTCTATTTCCTGCTGGTTAAATCCAACAGAACTTACCACCAGGGATTTGGATCCCGGGGGAACTGAAATGGAGAAAGCGCCCGTCGCATCAGTGGTCGTACCACCCTTCGAGCCTTTTACAGAAACGGAAGCACCCTGAACCGGAGCGCCTTTATCGTCTGTAATCGTACCTGTAACTACTTTGTTTTGGGAGAATGCTAACTGTGTAAAGCTTACACATACAAAGAGGACAGAGAGCCTCTTAAGCAATCGTTTCATGGTCATAATCAATGGTTTAAGCAATTAAGCAGCTAAAATAGTATTTATTTTGCAGAATTTAACAAAAAAATTAAAAATTTCTTTCCGCTGAAAATAGTACCAGAAAAGCTTAATAACCAATAAAGACAGTGGTAAGAAGGTAAACGCTGCAAACCCCGGGGAACTGTTAAAAATCCAGCCTCATAAACTTGCGCCCTTCCTTGGTTTTATACTTAAGGTAGTTGAAACGGTATAATTTTCCTGGCCGGTGGGGGACATCGAACTCCAGTTCGTTGGTGTCTTCCAGCACGTCCATGGAAAAGAATTTCTTTCTGAAATTTCTTCTGTCCAGCTTAATGCCCAGGATGGCTTCATAGAGATTTTGCAATTCACGAAGGGAGAATTTCTGGGGAAGAAGGCTGAATCCCAGCGGATGTTCCTGCACCCTCTTTTGCAGCCACTCATGGCATACATTCAATATACGCTGATGGTCAAAGGCCATATCCATATCCTGACTCAGCTTATGCCAATGCAGTTCATTGTCATCTTTTTGCAACCGGTGCTGCTGTATATTAATAAGTGAGCAGTAGGCAATGGTGACAACCCGCGCCGCAGGGTGACGGCTGACATCCCCAAAACTCCTTACCTGTTCGAGATAAACGTCATCCATGCCGGTTCTTTCTCTCAAAACCCGGTATGCAGCCTGGTCAAGATCCTCATCGCGGTGTACGAGGTCGCCCAGAAGCGACCATTTCCCTTCGTATTGTTTCAGATCCGACTTGATCATCAATACTTTCAGCTCATTTTCATCGAATCCGAAAATCACACAATCCACTGAAATGCCGATCAGTCCGTCGCTCTCTAATTGCTTCAGTACGCCTTTGATATCTTTTTTCCCGGGTCGTTTTTCCGTGGCCATACACTTAAATTTGTAGACGCCTTTTAGTTTTTAAATATAGTCCAGATCTGCCGAATTACGCAGGCTGTCCCGGAATCTAAGGCTTACCGTCACCCGCATACAAACCGAACAGCATTTAATATATGTACGATTCAGGTTCTACCCGTCAGTTGCAGGATTTGAGCAAAACCCTCCTGCAGAGGCTTTCACAAAAAAAGATAACTGCCAAAGATCTGCCAGCCCTGCGCCAGGTGCTTGTCTTTCATGAATACCGTTACTATATTCTCAATGATCCCCTGCTCACCGATACTGAATACGATCAATTATATAAAGCGGTTGAACATGCGGAGTCGGCCGATCCTTCCCTTATCACCCCCGACTCCCCCACCCAGCGGGTGGCCCGTGAGCTGACGAAGAATTTTCCGACCGTCAATCACCTGGTCCCCATGCTTTCACTTGAAAACTCCTACAATGCGGAGGACCTGGTAGACTGGGACCGGAAGGCCCGGGAACTGACCGGCCTGGAAAAAATTGAGTACTGTGTGGAACCTAAGTTCGACGGTGCAAGCATTTCTCTCATATATGAAAATGATTTGCTGGTAAGGGGTGCAACCCGCGGCGATGGGGTTCAGGGAGATGAAGTCACCACCAATATCCGGCAGATCCGCTCCGTTCCCCTTTCCGCTTCCTTTTCAAAATTTGGCCTGGAGCAGGTGGAGATCCGGGGGGAAGTGCTCATGAACAAAGAAAGTTTTAAAAAATATAACCAGCAATTGACAGAACAGCAGCTGGCGCCTCTTGCCAATCCCCGTAACGCCGCCGCCGGATCACTGCGCATCAAGGATCCGACAGAAGTGAGCCGCCGAAACCTGGAAGTGTTCCTCTATCATATCAGCTATTATTCTTCCTCTGAAAACCTTGACCTGGAAAAAGGCGAGATGGCGGGTGTTGAGGAAGCGCATGCCGCCCGTTCAAAGAAAGCGCCGCATACTCACAGCGACTCTTTAGATATGTTGTGGGACCTGGGCTTCCGGAGTCCGAGAAAAGAAAAGAAAGTTTTTAAAGGCATCCAGGCCGTGATCGACTACTGCCTCGACTTTGAAGCAGGACGTGATAAACTCCCCTACGAGATCGACGGTATGGTCGTTAAGGTCAATGATTTTTCATTGCAGGACCAAATGGGAATGACCACCCACCATCCGCGGTGGGCCATTGCCTTTAAATTCAAAGCCCGGCAGGCCACGAGCCGGCTCGTAAAAGTGGAATTCCAGGTGGGCCGCACGGGAAGTATTACGCCGGTGGCCAAAATAGAACCCGTGCCCATCGGTGGCGTAACGGTTGGATCTGTCTCACTCTTTAATGAGGATGTGGTAAAGCAGAAAGATCTGCGCATAGGCGACACCGTGTTAGTCGAAAGGGCAGGGGATGTCATCCCCTATATCGTGAAACCGCTCGCTGAACTGCGCACCGGAAAGGAAAAGAAGATCGTTTTCCCTTCCCATTGTCCGGTTTGCGGTAACGGGCTCGTCAAAACGCCGGACGAAGCGGTATTGAGGTGTGTTAACATTGATTGCCCGGCACAGGTTGTGGAAAGGATTATCCATTTTGTGAGCAAGGACGCCATGGACATACGGAGTTTTGGGGCAGCCAATGTGATGAAATTTTATGAACTGGGCTTCTTAAAAGACGTTCCCGGTATCTATCAGCTGCCCTTCGGGAAGATTGCTGAAATGGAAGGATTCGGAGAGAAAAGCATTCAGAATCTTCGTTCTGCCATTGAAGAATCCAAAAAACAACCCCTTCACCGGCTCATCTATGCACTGGGAATCCGTTATGTGGGAGAGACCACAGCCAAGACCCTGGCCAAAGCCGTGAACTATCTGCCCGATTTCAGGAAATTCTCGCCCGAAGAATTACAGGCCCTGGAGGACGTGGGCCCGAAAGTTGCGGGCAGTATATTTCAGTTTTTTGAAAACAGCGAAAACCTGAGCATGCTCGGGAGACTGGAAGACCTTGGACTGAATCTGAGAAACACCCGTTCGGAGAGAACACAGAAAGGGAGTCTTACAGATCAGAGTTTTCTTTTTACCGGTACATTAAATGAACTTAAAAGGAGTGAGGCTGAAGCGCTTGTCGAAGCGCAGGGAGGAAAAATCCTGAGCGGGGTAAGCAGCAAACTCAATTACCTGGTCGTAGGTGAAGAAGCGGGATCCAAGCTGGAAAAGGCAAAAAAAATTCCTTCCATCCGCATCCTGACCGAAAAGGAGTTCCTGCGTTTCATCGGGTCTTCTCCGGGCAGCTGACATTTTTTAGTGTTTTATTCGCTTTTGTTTTTTGTAACTTTAGTAAAACCACAGCCATGATAAAAAAAATTCCTGGCGAAACCTGGAAGCCGCTCATGTTTCCGGGTTGGAAACAATTACGAAAGAAATATGCGCTCTCATCTACCGGCCGGGTAGGCAGTTATTACGAGGACATCAGCAAGGACGGTAAGTTATTAAACGGATCTGTTACCACAGGATACAAAACGCTCAACCTGCATCGACCCGGCAACAATGGTACACTGTATCTACACCGGGAGATTGCGCGGATGTTCGTAAAAAAAGTTTCGCCAAAACAGAAATACGTTATTCATCTCAACCACAACAAGACCGACAATTCCGTAAAAAACCTGAAATGGGTCAGCCTGGATGAGATGATCCTGCATCAGCAAAAAAGTCCGGCCAAGCTGGCCTATAAAAAGATCCAGTCGACCCGCCCCGTGGGACTTAAACTCACCGCCGCGCAGGTCCGCTCGATAAAGAAAACACTGTCCAGCAGGTCGCGTCAGCTTACGATAAAAAAACTGGCCGACAAATACGGTGTGAGCGAGATGACCATGTACCGCATCAAAAGCGGAGAAAACTGGAGCAGGGTGTAGTTTGGTTTATGGTATATAGTTTATGGTTTATGGTTATCTGACAGTGCACCATATACTATATACCATACACCATAAACTATATACCATACACCTAGACTAGTCCCTTACTCACCAGATACTCCCCGATCTGAACGGCATTTGTAGCGGCCCCCTTTCTGAGGTTGTCACTGACGATCCATAGATTGAGGGTATTGGGCTGGGTATCGTCCCTGCGTATCCTGCCAACAAACACTTCGTCGCGGTTATGTGCATCTTTCGGCATAGGGTATTGCTGTTTCGAAGGATCATCCACTACCACCACACCGGGCGCTTCGGATAACAATTGTTTTACTTCGGCAATGTCAAAATCCTTTTCAAATTCCACATTTACGGCTTCGCTGTGTCCGCCTACCACGGGTATACGCACCGTCGTGGAAGTAACGCGGATACTTTCGTCGCGCATGATCTTCCTGGTCTCATTAACCATTTTCATTTCCTCTTTTGTATACCCGTTTTCGAGAAACACATCGATCTGCGGGATCACATTGAGGTCGATCGGATATTTGTAAGCCATTTCGCCCTGGACGCCCTGGCGTTCATTCATCAGTTGGGTAACGGCTTTTACACCAGTACCGGTGACGCTCTGATAAGTGCTTACAACAATTCTCCTGATCCTGTATTTTTTGTGAAGGGGATTCAACGCCACCACCATCTGGATAGTGGAACAGTTGGGGTTCGCGATGATCTTGTCCGATTTGGTGAGCACATCTGCATTCAGTTCGGGAACAATCAGTTTTTTTGCTGGGTCCATCCTCCAGGCTGAAGAGTTGTCGATGACAGTGATTCCCGCTTCGGCAAACTTAGGCGCCCATTCGAGGGATGTTCCCCCGCCAGCGGAGAAAATGGCGATGGCCGGCTTTGCTTTGATTGCATCCGTAGCGCTCACCACAGACCAGTCCCTGTTCTTAAATCTTACTTTCTTACCGACTGACTTCTCAGAAGCTACAGGAATAAGTTCGGTTACAGGAAAATTCCTTTCTTCCAGCACTTCCAGCATTTTGGTTCCTACCAGTCCGGTGGCGCCGACCACTGCTACTTTCATTTTTTTTCAATTATGGGTTTAAAAATCAAAAAGCCCTCCCTGGTTGGGGAAGGCTTTTGTTATCTTGACTATATCTATGTCAAACACCTTCCCTGTTTGGGACCATCTTGGTGTTCTTCTTGATATAGGTTGAAAAAACGTTCATTTGGACCGCAAAAATAACATCTCCGCGTCTTGCCTCCAAATTATTTTTAGCAAAACGCTCCCATGTGCCACCCGTTTCTTTGCTGCCTTGTTTTATTTCTATGCAATTTTCTGAACGCAGCAGGACAGTCCAGGTATGCTGTCGTGATCACTGAATTCCTCCCCTATCCCTCGCCCGCCATAGGACTACCCGATGCCTCCTTTGTAGAATTGAAAAACATATCTGCCGCAGAAATCCAGCTGCAGGGATGGACAATCGGCAACGGACATGTTCATGCCGAAATTAAATCTCCCTGCCTGATAAAACCAGACAGTTTCCTGATCCTTTGCAGCCGGACGGCGGAAAATGCATACAGCGCCTTCGGTCCGGTACTGGGTCTGACCGGCTTTCCTGCACTGGACAACGATGAAGGAGAAGTATTGCTTTGCCGTGCGGACGGCTCGGTAATACACGGGTTGCATTATGATAAATCCTGGTTTGACAACCCGCTCAAGGCGGCGGGCGGCTGGTCACTCGAAATAAAAGACCCGGAGCTGCCCTGCGTCGAAAAATCCAACTGGACGGCCAGTACATCTCCCTCCGGCGGTTCACCCGGCCGAAAAAATCTGGCACAGCCCGGTGATATATCCGAAGATGCTCCTGTGCTGTTGCGAAGTTTCGCAATGGATTCCCTGCACATTATTTTACAATTCAGCAGGATAACAGACAGCGGATCCGCTGAGACAGTTTCGCACTTTATGATTTCTCCCGGCATTGGTCAGCCGCTCAAGGCAACTACGCTCCCTCCGTTTTATGATAAAGTAATGCTGGAACTCAGCCAGCCACTGGTAAAGGGTCTGGTTTATTCAGTTAGTGCCGAAGGAATCAGCGGCTGCAACCGCTCAGAAAACAATATATCCGGAAAATGTCCCACAGGTCTTGCAGCCGATGCCAAACCAGGCGATCTCATTATAAACGAACTGCTTTTTAATCCGCCTCCGTTAGGATTCGATTACCTTGAATTGTATAACAATTCCAAAAAAATCCTGCGCCTCGCAGATATTTATGTGGCCTCCGCAGGTGCAGACGGATCAATAAAACCACCAGTAAGGATAACGGAGGATGAATGGTCTGTTTATCCGGGCGAATTTATCCTTCTTACCGAAGATCCCGGCTGGATCATCACCAACTATCCCACAGCTGTTGCGGCTGCTCTCTTAAAAATGGCTACCCTTCCTTCCATGCCGGACGATGCCGGAAAGGTCTTCCTCCTGAACCGGGACGGGCAAGTGCTTGATGAGGTGGACTACGATCATCACTGGCACTCTCCCCTCCTGACAAGTGAATCCGGCGTCTCGCTGGAGAGAATCAGTCCGGACGCAGCCTCGTCGCTCGGAGCCAACTGGAGTTCGGCTTCCACTTCAACCGGATATGGCACACCCGGATACAAGAATTCGATGGCTTTTACAGATGAAGTTTCGCCAGAATGGCTAAGCGCCGATCCGAAAATTTTTTCTCCTGACCAGGACGGGTACAGGGATTATTGTTTCATACACTATCAGCTGGACGGACCGGGATATACAGGCAGCCTGACTATCTATGACATCAACGGGAGGATGATCCGCCGGCTGGCAGATCATTCGATTTGGGGCGTATCGGGCATGTATCGATGGGACGGGTTGGATGATATGAATCGCCCCCTGGCACCAGGTCATTATATTTTATTCGCCGAATTATTTCAGCTGTCAGGAAAAATCATCAGGAAAAAACTGGTCGTTACCCTGGCCGGATAGTGCGTTGCGTATCAAAATATTTCATACCGAGGAGACGGTCTGGCCGGAGGATGACTATACAAGAGCAATATCAAAATTAACCAGTTCGATAAACTGGCGAATCCGGTCGTCGATTTCACTGCGTGTTAATTCTTTCAGGCGCTCGGCACCGAATTTTTCGACGCAGAAAGAAGCCATGGCTGAACCGACGATGATGGCCGTTTTGAGATTATTGTAGGAGATATCCTTCGTTTTGGCAATATGACCCATGAAACCGCCGGCAAATGTGTCGCCCGCCCCGGTGGGATCGAAAACTTCTTCAAGGGGAAGCGCCGGCGCATAGAAAACTTCGTTTTCGTGAAACAACAGTGCGCCATGCTCTCCTTTCTTAATGATCAGGAACCGCGGTCCCATCGACATGATCTTCCGCGCAGCTTTTACAAGAGAATATTCACCCGTCAGTTCACGTGCTTCTGTGTCGTTCACCATCAGCACGTCCACCATTTTCAGCACCTTTTTCAGGTCATCCAGCGCACTGCTGATCCAGTAGTTCATGGTGTCCATGGCGATCAGGTGGGGCCTTTTTTTCATCTGACGAATAACGCTGATCTGGGTAGCCGGATGCAGGTTGCCGAGCATCAGAAATTCAGATTCCTGATAGGAAGCAGGGATGACAGGATTGAAATCCGCCAGCACATTCAGATCCGTAACCAGGGTGTCGCGGGTATTCATGTCGAGATGATACCTGCCGCTCCAGAAAAAAGATTTTTTATTCCTTACCACTTCCACGCCTTCAAACGAAATATCCCGGGATTCCATGGCTCTGATTTCCAACTGGTCAAAATCATCTCCGATAATGGAGACAAGCTTCACCGGTCGAATAAAATTCGCCGCCGCATACGCCACATAAAGCGCAGAACCGCCAACAATCTTTTCTCTTTTTCCAAAAGGCGTTTCGATGGCATCATAAGCCACCGTGCCGACACAGATAAGTGACATAATCCTGAATAGGTAAAAAAATATCCGGCGAAGCCGGAAAACGGTGCAAACCTACAGGTTTTTACCCTTCGGCCGAAAAGGATTTTACCTAACGACCGTTAGTTTTATCTTTGACTTCCATGGCCAGGATCAGAAATAAGAAGAACAGCAGCAAAAAAGATACGATCATTGAAAAGGCATCCAAACTCTTTCGCGAAAAGGGATTTGGCGCCGCTTCGATGCGGGACCTGGCAGAAAACGTGGGCGTGGAAGCCGCCAGCCTTTACAATCATATTCAGTCAAAATCAGAGATCCTTCAGGCCATCTGCTTCAAAGTGGCAAATGATTTTTTGTCAAACCTTGACCAGGTACAGGCGAGCTCAGAGCCCGCATTGAAAAAACTGGAACTTATCATCCGCTTTCATATCCGCATGATGATGGATCACTATGAGTACGTCTATATATCCGATCACGAATGGCGTCACTTGCCGGAACCCTATCTGTCCAATTATTTGAACCAGCGAAGAAACTACCGGCGCAGCCTGTCCGACCTTATCGCGCGCGGCATTGAGAAAGGCGAGATGAAACCCATCGAGCCTTATGTGGCCGTCCTCACCCTGCTGTCTGCGATCAGCGGTATCGAATCCTGGCACCGTTCCCGTAAAACGATCGGACCTGAAGTCCTGGAAAACAATATGGTCAAATACCTGATAGAAGGACTAAAGAAATAGCCGTGGCTAAACATTTTCGTTCACTGACCATCTCTGATATCCGCACCGAAACACCGGATTGTATTTCAGTTTCCTTTCATATCCCGCCCGAATGGTCCGATGAATTCCGGTTCATGGCCGGACAAAATATTACCCTCCGCCATCCCGTTGCCGGAGAAGATCTGCGGAGATCTTATTCGATCTGCACGAGCCCGCACGAGAATGAATTGCGCGTAGCCATTAAGAAAGTAACCAGTGGCAGGTTCTCGTCACATGCACATGAAAATTTTACCAAAGGGCAGGCAATCGACGTGATGGCACCAACGGGAAATTTTATACTTCCGCTGAATTCCTCGCGTAGCAGACACTATGTTGCTTTCGCCGCGGGCAGTGGTATAACTCCGGTCATTTCACTGCTCAAATCGGTTTTGCGTGAGGAACCACGCAGCCGGTTTACACTTGTCTATGGCAACCGGAGCCGGAATGCCGTGATCTTCCGCGAAGAACTGTTAGCGCTTAAAAACGACTATCCGCAAAGATTCCAGCTGATCCTTGTCTTCAGCCGTGAAAAAATGGATTCGGCTTTGTTTGAAGGACGCATCGACGCGTCAAAAGCAGAACTTATTTTTCAGTGGCTGGCTCCCATCAGTCCCGACATGGAATTCCTGCTCTGTGGTCCTGCTCCCATGATTTTTTCGATCCGCGACTGGCTGACGCAAAAAGGCATTTCCGTCAAAAGGATACACTATGAATTATTCTCAGGGCCGGAAGATCCGGTTCCTGTAGTGCCGGAAATTGAAAATGATAAAAAACCGACAGCTGTAAAGGAAAGTGAAGTCACGATCCGGCTCGATGGTGCGTCGGCGGTCTACCGTATTCCCATGGCAGGGCCCACCATACTCGACGCCGCCATCCGTGCCGGCGCCGATCTGCCTTATGCCTGCCGCGCCGGCGTATGCGCTACCTGCCGGGCCAAGCTTACCGAAGGCAAAGTGACGCTTGAACATAATTATTCACTGGCTGAGGAAGAGCTGGAAGAAGGGTTCATTCTTGCCTGCCAGGCACATCCCGATTCGGACAAGGTCAGTATCGACTTCGATATAAGGTAAAAAAACCCACAGCAAGCAATGAAAACATTGAACTTCATTTTAAGTGCGTGCACAATGCTATTGTTAACAGCAGCGCTGGTAATCAGACATAAGACGTATCACCTGTTGGCTATTCCAGCGTTTCCACAATTTCACACTAACGACTGTTAGTTTTTAGGCGGATTGTGGTAAATTGCAATATGTCCCGGGAAGAAGAAATATTCGAACGCAAGATTGAGGAAGAGATCCGCATCGAGCCAAAGGACTGGATGCCGGAAGAATACCGGAAAATGCTCATCCGGCAGATGTCGCAGCACGCCCATAGCGAGATCGTAGGAATGCTGCCCGAAGGCAACTGGATCACGCGGGCTCCGACCCTCAGGCGAAAAGCTACCCTGATCGCCAAAGTACAGGATGAAGCGGGACACGGACTTTACCTCTACTCCGCCACCGAAACCCTTGGCATCACGCGCGAGGAAACCATCGATCAATTGCATTCCGGCAGGGCGAAGTATTCATCCATATTCAATTATCCCACGCTGACCTGGGCAGATATCGGCGCCATCGGATGGCTCGTGGACGGAGCAGCCATCATGAACCAGGTTCCTCTCTGCCGGGCTTCCTATGGCCCCTATGCAAGAGCCATGATCAGGATCTGTAAGGAAGAAAGTTTTCATCAGCGTCAGGGATTTGAGATCCTGCTCACGCTGAGTCGCGGAACGCAGGAACAAAAAGACATGTGCCAGGATGCCATCAACCGCTGGTGGTGGCCTTCGCTGATGATGTTCGGGCCAAACGATGACGCTTCTCCCAACAGCCAGCGCAGCATGCAGTGGAAGATCAAGAGATTCAGTAACGACGAGCTTCGCCAGAAATTTGTGGATGTATGCGCAGATCAGGTGAAATCCCTGGGCATGCAGATTCCGGATCCCGATCTGCGTTGGAATGAAGAAACCCAACACTATGATTTCGGACCGATTAACTGGGAAGAATTTTACCAGGTACTCAGCGGGAACGGTCCATGCAACAGGGAAAGGCTGGAGGCGAGAAGAAAAGCGCACACCGAAGGTGCCTGGGTGAGGGAAGCAGCCGCAGCGTATGCGGCCAAACAAAATCAGAAGATGGCGGGATCCGAAACGGAAAGGAGAGCCTGAAGAAAATTCATCATGAACCACGAAAGAAAAACAGCCTGAGAGCAAGCCAACTACCAGCGAGGAAACATATACAGCAAATCAAACACCCATGGATGACTCAGAAAAAAAATCAATCGAAAATAAACCAGCCGAAAACGGCTGGCCTCTCTGGGAAGTCTTTATCCGGGCCCGGCAGGGTCTGGACCATAAACACGCCGGCAGTCTTTATGCAGCAGACGCGGCCATGGCCATTGAAAACGCACGTGACGTATACACCCGCCGAAATGAAGGCATCAGCATCTGGGTGGTGGAAAGTAAATATATCCATGCATCAAATCCTTCCGAATCAGAAGCTTTTTATGATCCCGCCAATGATAAAATATATCGTCACCCCGGATTCTACAAACTGCCGGACGAACTAAAAAATATTTAGTTTGGACGCTCTCTCCACCTATATTATTCAAATGGCCGACGACGCCCTGATCCTGGGGCACCGCAACAGCGAATGGACCGGACATGGTCCCATCCTTGAGCAGGATATCGCTCTTTCCAATATTGCCCTGGACCTAGTGGGACAGGCAAGAAATTTTTACCAGCTTGCGGCACAACGACTCAATGCAGGCGCTTTCAATGAAGGAAATTCTCTCAAAAATAATCAGGCCGATTATCACAGGAAAATCTCGGATCATGAAAGGATAATCTCCGGTCATGATCGGACAATCTCAGGGGAAGCAGTCACGGAGGACCGTTTGGCGTATCTCCGCGATACCCACGAATTCAGAAACCACCTTCTCGTGGAACTACCGAATGGCGACTGGGCAAAGACCATCCTCCGCCAGTTCTGCTTCAGTCATTACCAGTTTATCCTTTTTAACGGGCTGGAAAAAGGTGCTGACCGGGACATAGCCGCCATCGCCGAGAAATCAATTAAAGAGACCCGCTATCACCTGAAATGGAGCGGCGAGTGGGTGCTGCGGCTCGGTGACGGCACGGAGGAAAGTCATCAGCGCATGCTAAGGGCGATGGAGGATCTAAACCAATTTATCCCTGAACTGTTTTCTCCCGCGAATTATGAAACGGAACTCGCAGGAAAAGGTCAGGCTGTTTCTCCCGAAGCCATGGAGGGAGAATGGTATCAGCGGGTGAATGATATGTTTGTGGAGGCAGGCCTCCCTGTCTGGCAGGCAGGCAAAAAAGACAATCTGCCGGTTTCCGGAAAGAACGGTATTCATACCGAACATCT
>Ga0207691_10001493_pt1 | contig 23313 bp, 31 predicted proteins | sample KBSM13metaG_FD_184327 | JGI IMG/M metagenome (GOLD analysis project Ga0207691, IMG submission 184327) | Miscanthus rhizosphere microbial communities from Kellogg Biological Station, Michigan, USA - KBS M1-3 metaG (SPAdes) (version 2) | ecosystem: Host-associated > Plants > Roots > Rhizosphere >... | reverse complement strand
AGAAAAGCGGGATTGCCCGCCACCGGCCAGGTCACCCTACATGACGGCCGTACCGGCGAGCCCTTCGATGGCAAAGTCACCGTGGGCGTTATGTACATCATGAAGCTTCATCACCTGGTCGATGACAAAATTCATGCGCGTTCGACGGGCCCTTACTCGCTAGTCACTCAGCAGCCGCTGGGCGGCAAAGCGCAGTTTGGCGGTCAGCGTTTGGGCGAGATGGAAGTTTGGGCTCTGGAGGCTTATGGCGCCGCATACACGCTGCAGGAAATGCTTACGGTGAAATCCGACGACGTGGTCGGTCGAACCCGGATGTATGAGGCGATTGTCAAGGGAGACAATTTGCTGGAACCGGGGTTGCCGGAATCTTTTAATGTTATGGTCAAAGAACTCCAGAGTTTAGGGCTGGATGTCGACTTGGTCGAGGAGAAGTAGCCAGGCCGAGTTGTTCTGCTGCTAGCGGAGGTAATCCGAATGGAAGATCTGTTCAATTTGTTCGAGAAGCCAAAAAATCCCCTTAGTTTCAACGCGATCAAAGTGTCCGTCGCATCGCCGGAAAAGATCCGCTCTTGGTCGCATGGCGAAGTGAAAAAACCCGAGACGATCAATTATCGGACATTTAAGCCGGAGCGCGATGGCTTGTTCTGCGCGAAAATTTTTGGTCCCACCAAGGACTATGAATGCAATTGCGGCAAGTACAAGCGCATGCGGCACCGAGGAGTGGTTTGCGAAAAATGCGGTGTGGAAGTGATTCAGTCCAAAGTCCGCCGTGAGCGCATGGGCCACATTGAGCTCGCGACACCGGTGGTCCATATCTGGTTTTTGAAGAGTCTGCCGAGCCGTATCGGCGCGCTCCTCGACATGTCGCTCAAGGAAATCGAAAAGGTCCTTTATTTCGAATCTTATATTGTGGTCGATCCGGGAGAAACACCGCTGCAATACAAGGAGCTACTGACGGAGGCGCGTTATCGCAAAGCCGTGGAAGAATACGGCGGTAAGTTTATCGCCGAAATGGGCGCCGAGGCAATCCGCAAATTACTGAAGGCGATCGAGGTCGCGAAGCTTTCGGAAGATCTGCGCCAGGAGATGCGCGATGCTAATTCCGAAGTACGGCGCAAGAAAATGGCCAAACGGCTGAAAGTGATCAACGCATTCAGGACCTCCGGCAATCGACCGGAGTGGATGGTCATGGAAGTTATTCCCGTGATTCCACCGGATCTTCGGCCACTGGTCCCGCTCGACGGCGGCCGCTTTGCCACCTCGGATTTAAACGACCTTTATCGTCGAGTGATCAATCGGAATAACCGACTGAAGCGTCTGATGGAACTGAGCGCGCCCGACATGATCATTCGCAACGAAAAACGGATGTTGCAGGAAGCCGTCGATGCATTGTTCGATAACGGCAGACGCGGGCGCGCTATCACCGGTCAGAATCGTCGCCCGCTCAAATCGTTGAGCGATATGCTCAAGGGCAAAACCGGTCGATTTCGGCAAAACTTGCTAGGCAAGCGCGTCGACTATTCCGGACGATCAGTGATTGTCGTTGGGCCCGAGCTGCGTCTGCATCAATGCGGGTTGCCGAAAAAAATGGCTTTGGAGCTGTTTAAGCCATTTATTTACAACAAGCTTGAAGAACGCGGCCATGTGACGACCATCAAGAGCGCGAAAAAAATGGTCGAGCGCGAATTGCCAGAGGTCTGGGATATTCTGGACGAAGTGATTCGAGAACATCCGGTCATGCTGAATCGCGCACCGACCCTGCACCGGCTCGGTATTCAGGCCTTCGAGCCCATTCTGATCGAAGGCAAAGCGATTCAGCTCCATCCGCTCGTGTGCGCCGCCTACAACGCGGATTTCGACGGCGATCAAATGGCGGTGCATGTGCCGCTTTCCGTCGAAGCGCAAGTAGAAGCGCGGGCGCTGATGATGTCGACGAACAATATTCTCTCGCCCGCAAACGGCAAGCCGATCATCGTGCCGACCCAAGACATCGTGCTCGGGCTTTACTACATGACGCGTGATCGGTTGCACGCAAAAGGCAGTGGTCGGCTTTTCAGCAACCCGAGCGAAGTGCGGATCGCCTACGATCAAGGCGAAATCGATGTTCAGGCGCCGATTACGGTGCGAATCAACGGCGAGCGAATTGAGACCACCGTGGGGCGGGTTTTGTTGTACGAGGTGGTGCCGGAAGTGATCCCGTTCAAGGAAATCAATCGCGTCATGAAAAAGAAAGAGCTCGCAAACCTAATCGATGTGAGCTACCGGTTGGCGGGAAACAAAGCGACGGTCATTTTGGCCGACCGATTGAAGGACATCGGTTATCAGAACGCGACCAAAGCGGGCATTTCGATTTCGATCAAAGACATGGTGATTCCGCCGAGCAAAGAAGAGTTGCTCAAAAGAGCCCATGACGATGTGCGTGAAATCGAAGAGCAGTACAAGAATGGCTTGATCACAGATGGCGAACGTTACAACAAAGTCGTCGATATTTGGGCCGAAGTCACGGACCGTATCGCCGACGAAATGTTGCGCGATCTCGGCTCGGAGAAAGTCACGGATGAGCAAGGCCGCGAAATCATGGCGCCGAGCTTCAACCCGATTTTTATGATGGCCGACTCGGGCGCGCGCGGCAGTGCGCAGCAGATCCGCCAGCTTGCGGGAATGCGCGGTCTCATGGCGAAACCTTCGGGCGAAATCATTGAGACCCCGATCACCGCGAACTTCCGCGAAGGTTTGACCGTGTTGCAGTACTTCATTTCCACCCACGGCGCGCGCAAGGGCTTGGCTGATACCGCATTAAAGACGGCCAATTCCGGTTACCTTACCCGGCGGCTGGTGGACGTCGCGCAGGACGCCGTCATCGCCGAAGAAGACTGCGGCACTATGGACGGGATTGAAATGACCCCGCTCATGGAAGGCGGCGAGATCATCGAGCCGCTCGGTGATCGCGTTCTCGGACGCGTTGCCCTGGAGGATGTCAAAGATCCGTTCACGGGCGATGTGATCGTAAAAGCCAACCAGGAAATCAATGAAGAGTTGGTTCAGCGCATCGAGGACGCAGGCCTAGAGCGGATCAAGATCCGGTCCGTGCTCACCTGTGCGTCGCGTCGCGGCGTTTGCATTATGTGCTATGGGCGCGATTTAGGGCGCGGTCACATGATCAACTTGGGTGAAGCGGTTGGCGTGATTGCGGCGCAATCGATCGGCGAGCCCGGAACGCAGCTTACCATGCGGACGTTCCATATCGGTGGAACCGCAAGCCGGCGCGCGGAACAGACCACCCTGGAATCGCGCAATGAAGGCACGATCAAGTTCATCAACGTGAGCACCGTCACGAACAAGGACGGTGATCTTGTCGTGATGAACCGCAACGGCGAGGTAGCCATCGTCGACTACCCGGAAGGTGAGAAGGGGCGCGAGCGTGAGCGTGAGCGCTACCCAATCGTCTATGGCGCAAAGCTCAAGAAAAAAGACGGCAGCAAAGTCAAGGCCGGCGAGCTCTTGGCGGAATGGGATCCCTACACCATTCCTATTCTCACTGAGGTGAGCGGTGTTGTGAAGTTCGGTGACGTCATCGAAACCGTGACCATGGAGGAAAAGGTCGATGAGCGGACCGGACTGTCGACTAAGGTCATCACCGATTCCAAGGACGTGGAAAAGCGTCCGCGTATTTCGATCAAAGACATCGAAGGGCAAACCGCGCGTTTGTCGGCGACATCGGAAGCGCGCTATCTCCTACCCGTGGGAGCGCACATCAATGTTCAGGAAGGTCAGACGGTATTCGCCGGCGACGTGTTAGCCAAGATCCCGCGCGAAACCACCAAAACCAAAGACATTACCGGCGGGTTGCCGCGCGTGGCTGAACTGTTCGAGGCGCGCAAGCCGAAAGAGTTCGCGGTCATTACCGAAATCGACGGTATTGTTTCATTTGGCAAGGATACCAAGGGTAAACGCAAGGTGGTGGTCACTCCGGAGGTGGGCGAGCCGCGCGAGTATCTCATTCCCAAGGGGAAGCATATCAGCGTTCATGACGGGGATCGCATCAAAGCCGGCGAGGCTTTGATGGACGGCTCATCGAACCCCCACGACATTTTGAATATTCTCGGCGAGAAAGCGCTGGCGAAATATCTGGTCGACGAAGTGCAGGAAATTTATCGACTACAGGGTGTGCGCATCAACGACAAGCACATCGAGGTGATTGTCCGTCAGATGCTGCGCCGCGTGCGCATCAAAGAAGTCGGCGATACCGAGTTTTTGATCGGCGATCAGGTTGAAAAGTGGCGCTTCGACGAAGAGAACCAAAAGGCGATCACCGAACGCGGTAAGCCGGCCGTCGCCGAGCCGCTATTGCTCGGCATCACCAAAGCGTCCCTATCAACCGAGAGCTTCATCTCTGCCGCCTCCTTCCAGGAGACGACAAAGGTGCTGACGGAGGCGGCGATTCACGGCAAAGTGGATTTGCTTTGCGGCCTGAAAGAAAACGTCATCATGGGTCGTTTGATTCCAGCCGGCACCGGTTTAACGAAGTACGCGAAAGCCGAAATTGAAATCGATGAGCCGGAAAGTCCGGGTGGAGTGACACCCGAAGCGGCAGAGGCCTGAAGCTACTTTGACAACACTGCGCTAATTTGTTAATAACAGGATTTTCCTAGAGGAGTTCAGAGTTCCCTGAGCTCCTCAGAAATCCATTCATTTTGAACGAGAAAATATGCCGACGATTAGTCAATTAGTGCGCGAAAGCCGGGAAAAACAGCGGCCGAAAAACACCGCGCCGGCTCTGCAAGGTTGTCCGCAGAAACGCGGCGTCTGCACTCGGGTGTACACGTCAACGCCGAAAAAGCCGAACTCGGCGTTGCGCAAAGTGGCGCGCGTGCGACTCACCAATGGAATCGAGGTGACATCGTATATTCCTGGCGTGGGGCACAACCTGCAGGAGCACTCGGTGGTTTTGATTCGCGGTGGCCGCGTCAAGGATCTGCCGGGCGTGCGCTATCACATCGTGCGCGGGACCTTGGACTCCATCGGTGTTCAGGAGCGCCGCCAGGGCCGTTCAAAGTACGGCGCGAAGCGACCGAAATAGGCAAACGTATGCCACGCAAAGGCGAAGTTCGAAAACGAGAGATTTTGCCCGATCCCAAATACGGCGACAAGGTAGTGGCCAAGTTCGTCAACACGATTATGAGCCGCGGCAAAAAAAGCGTGGCTGAGTCGATCTTTTACCGATCGCTCGACATCGTCACTGCCAAGGCCAAAGAAGATGCACTGGGGGTCTTCAAGCGGGCGATCGAAAATACCCGTCCGACCGTTGAAGTCCGTTCCCGGCGTGTCGGCGGCGCGACGTATCAAGTTCCGGTCGAGGTACGCCCGCAGCGGCGACTGTCGCTCAGTATGCGATGGTTGATCGATTCGGCGCGCGAGCGGGCGGAAAAATCAATGGAAGAAAAGTTAGCCGCCGAGTTGATGGATGCTGCTAGTAACCGCGGCACGGCGATTAAGAAAAAGGAAGACACCCATCGTATGGCAGAGGCCAATCGGGCGTTTGCCCATTACCGTTGGTAGTCCACTCATTGAGCGAGGCAGGAAAAGGAGGCGGGTTTGACCGCCTCCTTTTTTTCCCCGTAGAAGAAAAATGGTAAGAACTGTTCCGCTAGAGAAAACCCGCAACATCGGGATTATGGCGCACATCGACGCGGGTAAAACGACCACCACCGAGCGGATTCTTTATTACACCGGGATCAACTACAAGATCGGTGAAGTGCATGAGGGTACCGCGACGATGGACTGGATGGTGCAAGAGCAGGAGCGTGGCATCACGATTACTTCTGCCGCAACCACCTGTCATTGGCGCGATCATCGGGTCAATATTATCGACACACCTGGCCATGTGGACTTTACCATCGAAGTTGAACGCTCGTTGCGAGTCTTGGACGGAGCGGTTGCGGTTTTCTGCTCGGTCGGCGGAGTCGAGCCGCAGACCGAAACTGTGTGGCGGCAGGCCGACAAATACCGTGTGCCGCGGCTCGCGTTCGTCAACAAAATGGATCGGCTCGGCGCCGATTTTTTTCGCGTCGTCAAGATGATTGAAGATCGGTTAGGTGCCCGCACAGTGGTCATGCAGTTGCCCATTGGCGCTGAAGATAAGTTTTCCGGCATCGTCGATTTAGTGACTATGAAGGCGGTGGTGTGGGAGGATGAGAGTCTCGGGGCGAAATTTCACGAAGAGCCAATCCTGTCGGAACTCAAGGCCCAGGCGGAAGAATATCGGGAAAAACTCGTCGAAGCGGCCGCCGATTGCGACGAGAACATTATGATGAAATATCTCGACGGCAAAGAGGTCACCGAGGCGGAGATCCGATCGGCGATTCGTAGCGGCACGTTGTCGCTTAAAGTCGTGCCGATTCTCTGCGGCTCCGCGTTTCGTAACAAAGGCGTTCAGCCGATGTTGGACGCTGTGGTCGATTACCTGCCGTCGCCGCTCGATATTCCTCCGGTCACGGGGGTGGAGCCCGGCACCACCAAGCCGGCGGAGCGCCCGGCCAAGGACGATGCGCCGTTTTCTGCTCTCGCCTTCAAGATCATGACGGATCCTTTCGTCGGCACACTGACCTTTTTCCGTGTCTACTCGGGCACGCTGAATTCGGGCGCTAGCATCTACAATTCGACTAAAAGTAAGCGAGAGCGCATCGGCCGATTGTTGAAAATGCATGCGAACAAGCGCGAGGAGATCAAGGAAGTCTATGCGGGTGATATTGCCGCGGCTGTGGGTTTAAAGACTGCGACCACGGGCGACACGTTATGCGATGAAAACAAGCCGATTGTCCTTGAATCCATCGATTTCCCGGACCCGGTCATCTCGATTGCGATCGAACCCAAAAGCAAAGCGGATCAGGAAAGGCTCGGCCTGTCATTGCAAAAGCTCGCCACCGAGGATCCATCCTTCAAGGTTCGCACCGACGAAGAAACCGGGCAGACCATCATTTCCGGCATGGGCGAGCTGCATCTCGAGATTATTGTCGACCGCCTGCTGCGGGAATTTAATGTCGGTGCCAACGTGGGTAAGCCGCAGGTCGCGTACAAGGAGACGGTGCGCAAGAAAGTCGAGCAGCAAGGCCGATTTGTGCGACAGACCGGCGGGCGCGGCCAGTATGGCGATGTCTGGATCACCCTCGAGCCGCAACAACCGGGCGTAGGATTTGAATTTGTCGACGCCGTCAAGGGTGGCTCGATTCCGCGTGAATACATTCCCGCGGTTGAGAAGGGGATCAAAGAGGCGACGGAGAACGGTCCGTTGGCCGGCTATCCTGTGGTCGATGTAAAAGCGACCCTGTTCGATGGCAGCTATCATGATGTCGACTCATCTGAGATTGCGTTTAAGATCGCGGGTTCCATGGCGTTCAAGGAAGCTGCGCGCAAGGCGAATCCAGTGTTACTCGAGCCGATTATGGCGGTGGAAGTGGTCGTGCCCGAGGAGTTTATGGGCGATGTCATCGGTGATATTAGTTCGCGGCGGGGTAAAGTTTTGGGCATGGACACTCGACCGGCGGCGCAGGCGATCGATGCACGTGTGCCATTAGCGCAGATGTTCGGCTATGCCACGGACCTGCGCTCAATGACCCAAGGAAGAGCGACGTATACGATGCAGTTTTCTCATTACGAACCGGTTCCGGCGGCGGTGGCTGAAGGAATTATGGCCAAATTTGATGGCAAGTCGGATGATAACGTATGAATGAAAAGATCAGGATTCGGCTCAAAGCCTACGACCACCGCGTGTTGGATCAATCGGTGGGAGAAATAGTGGAGACGGTTAGACGCACGGGAGGGAGAGTCGCCGGTCCGATCCCGCTACCCACGCGGATCGAGAGATTTACCGTAAACCGCTCGCCTCACGTGGATAAAAAATCGCGCGACCAGTACGAAATCCGCACGCACAAAAGGTTGCTGGATATTTTGGAACCGACGCAACAAACGATAGATGCCCTCGGCAAACTCGACATCGCAGCGGGCGTGGATGTAGAAATCAAGCTTCAATAATCCGGAAACGAGCCAGCATGACGTGATTGGAATGGCAATATGACTGGACTGATTGGCAGAAAACTCGGCATGACGCAGTTTTACAACGCCGAAGGCAATGTGGTTCCGGCCACCGTGGTGGAAACTGGGCCCTGCATTGTTGTGCAAAAAAAGCTGGCGACCACCGATGGCTACAATGCGCTGCAGGTCGGTTTCGGATCAAAAAAAAACCAGCGGGTCAACAAAGCCGCGCAGGGTCATATGGCCAAAGCCGGCAAGGGCGCCTTCGAGGTGCTCAGGGAATTTCGTCTCGAGGATGTCGCCTCGTATGAGGTCGGTCAAGAAATTAAGGCCGGGGATCTATTCAAGGTTGGCGACCGGATCGATGTTTCAGGAATCTCCAAGGGCCACGGGTTCTCAGGCGTGATCAAGCGCTGGTCGTTCGGCGGCTTCCCCGGTTCCCACGGGACGCACGAATATTTTCGTCACGGCGGCTCCATCGGGAATCGGTCTTATCCCGGTCGGGTGCGCAAGGGAAAAAAGATGGCTGGCCACTGGGGAAATGAAACCGTATCGACACAAAATCTTGAAGTCGTCGATATTCGAGCGGAGGAAAATTTGCTGCTCGTCCGTGGGGCGGTGCCGGGGGCAAAGCGCGGGATTATCATTTTGCGCCCTGCCGTCAAAAGGTAAACAAAATGGAAGTTCACGTCATTGAGCCGACTCTGAACGAAGCGATTTTTGGCGCCAAGCCGCGTACCCATCTGTTGCACCAGGCGGTCGTGATGCAGCTCGCCAATCGACGGACAGGCAGCGCGGCGACAAAATCGAAGGGTTTTGTGAGCGGCGGCGGTAAAAAACCGTGGCGGCAAAAGGGCACGGGACGCGCACGCGCAGGGAGTATTCGGTCGCCGATTTGGGTCGGGGGCGGCACGGTATTCGGGCCTCAACCGCGAGACTACTCTTACCGTATGCCGCGAACGGCGCGACGGGAGGCATTGCTTTCGGCGTTGAGCCTCAAAAAGCGCGAAAATAAAGTTATTGTCGTCGACAAATTCGAGCTTGAGCAAGCGAAGACAAAACTCATGGTGCAGGCTTTGGCCGAACTCAAGGTCGCGAGCGCGTTGCTGGTCATTCCGCAAGCCGACGCGAAAATAGAGCGCTCAGCGCGAAATCTGCCGAAGGTTAAAGTGCTGCGGGTGGAAGGTTTGAACGTTTACGATTTGCTGCGTTACGAGCACCTGATCCTCACTGACGACGCTCTAAAAATTTTGCAGGAGAAGCTGGCATGAAGAGCCCGCAAGATGTCATTCGAGCGCCGCTGATCTCGGAAAAAGGCACCCAGCTGACCGAAAGCGCGAATCAGGTGTTGTTCAAGGTCAGTCCGGGCGCGAATAAGATCGAAGTCAAGCATGCCGTTGAGAGCTTGTTCAAGGTGACGGTGGTGCAGGTCCGGATGGCGCGATATCTTGGCAAGGTCCGCCGCATTGGCAGAAACATGGGGCGGCGCTCCGATTGGAAAAAGGCTTTCGTGACGCTTAAAGAGGGTGACAAAATCGACTTTTTTGGCGGCGCATAGAGATTAGCTAAGAGAATCAAGATGGCGATTAAAACTTATCAACCGACCTCTGCGGGCATGCGCTTTCGCACCGGACTAAGCTTCGATGAGATCAGCAAGACCGGAGCAGAAAAAGGCTTACGTGAGCGGCTCAACCGTAGCGGCGGGCGTAATAACACAGGCCGAGTGACGGCGGATCATCGCGGCGGCGGTCACAAGCGGCTTTATCGATTGATCGATTTCAAACGTAACAAGCTCAATATCCCGGCAAAGGTGGAGGCGATCGAGTATGACCCGAATCGTTCGGCGCGGATTGCGCTCCTCTGTTACGCCGATGGAGAGCGCCGCTACATTCTCGCGCCCGACCGGCTGCGCGTAGGCGCTTCGGTGATCGCAGGCGACGATAATATCGACATTCAGCCGGGCAATTCCCTACCGCTCAAATTCATTCCGGTCGGCACCGTGATTCACAATATCGAGCTCAAGATCGGCAAAGGGGGACAATTGGTCCGCAGCGCCGGATTAGGCGCACAACTGATGGCTAAAGAAGGTGCGTATGCGCTGGTTAAGCTACCGTCGGGCGAACTCCGCTACGTGTTGGCGGATTGTCGCGCCACCATCGGCCAGGTCGGCAATGCGGATCAAGAAAACGTTTCCTGGGGCAAAGCGGGTAGAGTTCGCTGGCTTGGCTTTCGCCCGACGACCCGCGGTATTGCCAAAAATCCGGTCGATCACCCACACGGTGGCGGCGAAGGGCGATCGAAGGGGAATCACCCAATGACGCCCTGGGGCAAACCCACGAAGGGCTACAAGACGAGAAAAAACCATCTCTCCGACAAGTACATTGTTCAAAGGAGAAAGGGTAGATAGCCATGGCGCGTTCGGTTAAAAAGGGTCCTTTCGTGGATGACCACTTGCTGAAAAAAATTGTTGCGATGGGCGCGTCACGCCAGAGGCAGGTGGTGCGCACCTGGTCGCGCCGCTCGACGATTACTCCCGAGATGGTCGGCTACACGATCGGCGTCCATAACGGCAGAAAATTTATCCCAGTTTTTGTCAGTGAAAATATGGTTGGTCATAAACTTGGTGAATTTGCGCCGACGCGTACTTTCTACGCGCACTCCGGCGATCGCAAAGCGGAGGCGAAAGAGACCACGGCGGCCCCGGCGGTTGCACCAGCGCGACCCGCGGCAGCGCCGGCGCCCAAGGCCTAACACAGACGGAATTCGCTTCGCGGTAAGTAGAGAAATATGGAAACACGCGCGATCACAAAATTTATTCGAGTCTCCCCGCGGAAGGTGCGCCTGGTCGTAGATCAAATCCGTGGGAAAGGCGTCGAGGAGGCGCTGAACATTCTCAAATTCATACCCAAACGGTCCGCGAGTATCGTCGCGAAAACGGTGCGCACGGCGGTTGCCAATGCCGAGAATACCCAGAGTATCGACGTTGACCGTTTGTTTATCAAACAGGCAAAAGTTGACGAAGCGGGTATGTGGAAACGCTTTACGTCACGCGCCCAGGGTCGAGCTACGCGAGTGCGCAAGCGGCTAAGCCATGTCACGATCGTGGTCGATGAAGGTCAGGAGAGGAGTTAGCGCTCGATGGGTCAGAAAACGCATCCGAAAATGTTCCGTCTCGGCGTAATTGAGTCCTGGGATTCGAAGTGGTTTGCACGGCACGATTATCCGAAACTGCTTCATGAGGATTTTCGGGTGACGAAATTTCTCAAAAGCCGGCTTTATCACGCGGGTATTTCGCGCATTGAAATCGAGCGAGCGGCGAACAAAGCCAAGATCAATATCCATACAGCGCGACCCGGCATCGTCATCGGCAAGAAAGGCGCCGAGATCGAAAAGCTCAAGGAGGAGATCACCAAGCTTATTCAGCGGGAGAGTTACATCAATATTCACGAAGTGCGCCGTCCGGACCTAGATGGGCAATTGGCCGCGGAGAATGTCGCACTGCAGCTGGAACGGCGCGTCGCGTTTCGCCGGGCGATGAAGGAAAGCGTCTCTCGCGCGATGCGCATGGGCGCACAGGGAGTCAAGATTCAATCCGCCGGGCGGCTGGGCGGCTCGGAGATTGCCCGCACGGAATGGTATCGCGAAGGGCGGGTGCCGCTGCACACGCTGCGCGCCGACATCAGTTACGGCTTTGCCGAGGCGCGTACGACCTACGGCGTGATCGGCGTTAAAGTGTGGATTTTCAGAGGAGAGGTTTTGACCGCAGAAGAAGAGCAGCAGAAAGCGATGTTGGGTGGGTAGAATCAGTCGGATCGCTCCGATCTTCTGATCCGTCTCATGACGAAAGACCACGATGCTTGAACCGAAAAAAGTCAAATACCGGAAACTGCAAAAAGGCCGCCGCCGCGGCACGGCCCATCGAGGATCGACGCTTGCTTTCGGCGATTTTGGATTGAAAGCAATTGGCCGCGGTTGGATGAGCGCCCGGGAAATCGAAGCGGCGCGCGTCGCGCTCACGCGTTACTTGAAACGCGGCGGCAAGGTCTGGATTCGTATCTTTCCTGACAAGCCGCTGACGAAAAAACCGCTCGAAACCCGCATGGGAAAGGGCAAAGGGGCACCCGAAATGTGGGTGGCGGTGGTGCAACCGGGGCGAATTCTATTCGAGATGGAGGGAGTTGAAGGACCGCTCGCCAGAGAGGCGTTTCGCCTGGCGGCGCACAAGCTGTCGATTCCGACGATCACGGTCGAACGACGAGGAGCAGTTCATGGAAGCTAAGGAGTTGCGCGAGATGAGCATAGAGGATCTCGCGCAAAAGATCGCCAGCTTACGCGAGGAGATTACGCACCTGAAGCTGAGGCGAGCCACCAGTCGTTTGGAGAACCCGATGAAGCTCAAGGAAACCAAGCGAGACTTAGCTCGGGTTGCAACCATCCTGCGCGAGAAGGCGCCCCGGCCGGAGAGATAACAATGGACAATCGAGGCCTGAGAAAAGAACGCACTGGAGTCATCGTGAGTGACCGCATGCAAAAAACCGTGGTGGTCACCGTGGAACGGGCGGTTACCCACCCGAAGTACAAAAAAATCCTGCGCCGGCGTACCAACGTCAAAGCGCACGATGAAACCAATCAGTGCCGTATCGGTGATCGCGTACTGATCGTAGAATGCCGGCCGGTCAGCCGAGATAAACGGTGGCGCGTCAGCAAGATACTGGAAAGAGCGAAAACGGTGGAAGAGGCGTCCCAAGCGGCGGACGCTTAGTTGTGGTGCTGAGGTCGATCTATGATTCAGATGAGAACAACTCTCGATGTCGCCGATAATTCGGGAGCGCGTCGCGTGCAATGCATCAAGGTGCTTGGCGGGAGCAAACGCAAGTACGCCTCCATCGGCGACATTATCGTGGTTTCAGTGAAAGAAGCGATTCCCAATGGCAAAGTCAAAAAGGGCGAGGTCATGAAGGCTGTGGTGGTGCGCACCGCCAAAGAATTAGGCCGGTCGGATGGGACGTATATTCGATTCGATAATAACTCCGCCGTGCTGATCGATAATCAAAAGGAACCGATTGGCACACGCATTTTCGGTCCGGTGGCGCGCGAGTTGAGAGCCAAAAAATTTATGAAAATAATTTCGCTCGCGCCGGAAGTACTGTAGTCGAGTAAAAAGAGGACTTTGTGCAGATTCGTAAAAACGACAGCGTCATTGTGATCGGCGGCAAAGAAAGGGGAAAAACCGGCAAAGTGCTTCGCGTGGTGCCCGATAAAGACGCAGTGATTATCGAGCGGCTCAACATCGTGAAGCGGCACACCAAACCGCGCGGGCCGCAGCAGCCTGGCGGAATTGTCGAAAAAGAGGCCGCGATCCACGCATCCAATATTATGATCCTCTGTGACAAATGTAATGCGCCGGTGCGGGTGGGTCACAAGATTCTCGCCGACGGAAAAAAGATCCGCATTTGCCGTCGCTGCAATGAAGCTTTGGATTGACGGTGCAATGATGGCACGACTAAAGACGAAATACTCAAACGATGTAATTCCGGCGATGATGAAGGAGTTCAGCTACAAGAACTCCATGCAGGTGCCGCGTCTGGCAAAAATCACTTTAAATGTCGGGGTTGGCGAAGCGACGCAGAACGCGAAAGCCATCGATTCCACGGTTGCCGAGATCACGGCGATCGCCGGACAAAAACCGGTGGTGACGCGGGCGAAGAAAGCCATCGCAAATTTTAAGCTTCGCGAAGGCGTGCCGATCGGCTGCATGGTGACGCTCCGTCGCGAGCGTATGTATGAGTTCCTGGATCGCTTGATTCATGTGGCGCTGCCGCGTGTGCGCGACTTCAAAGGGGTGTCGGACCGATCTTTCGATGGCCGCGGGAATTATTCCCTGGGTTTACGCGAGCAAATTATTTTTCCCGAAATTCACGCTGATAAGGTCGAAAAGCCCCGCGGCATGACGATCACGATCGCGACCACGGCAAAAACAGATCAGGAAGGACGAACCCTGCTTAAATTAATGGGGATGCCGTTCGCGAGTTAGAGGGAGAGAAACCATTGGCCAAGACATGTCTTCGGATCAAGGCCGAGAGGCCGAACAAGTTCAAAGTGCGGGAGTATAACCGCTGCCCACTGTGTGGCCGCGCTCGGGCTTTTTACCGGCGCTTTCGCATGTGCCGGCTTTGCTTGCGCGATCACGCTCGCAAGGGCCATATCCCAGGGCTAATCAAGGCCAGCTGGTAATCGGAGCAACAAAGATGGGAATGACCGATCCAATCGCAGATATGCTGACGCGCATTCGGAATGCGTCACGGGCGCGCCATCAAAGGGTTTCGGTGCCGTGGTCACGATTAAAGGAGAGCATCATCAAGATCCTGATCGAAGAAGGCTACTTAAAGGATCAAAAAAAGGTCAAAGCCGCGATCGGTGGGGGTGAGGAGATCGTGATTCAGCTCAAGTTCGATCGCGAGAATCGCCCGATCATCGGGGGATTAAAAAGAGTCAGTACGCCCGGGCGCCGAGTTTATGTCAGCTCCAAGTCGATGGCTCCTGTGCGCAAAGGCTTGGGGGTACATGTGCTCTCGACCCCGAAAGGGATTCTGGTGGATCGTGAGGCCCAGAAGGCCAAGGTCGGTGGCGAACTGATTTGCTCGGTATGGTAGTGTAATCGAGGTGTCCCGTGTCGCGGATTGGAAAATTGCCTGTAACAATTCCGAGTGGTGTGAAGGTCGCGGTGGATTCGAGTGGCGTTCGCTTGGAAGGTCCTAAAGGTAAGCTGCAAACCACCTTGCCGCCGGGTGTCGACGTCAAAGTCGACGGTAACGTGGTGTGCGTCGAGCGGCGAAACGATGAACGGAAATCGAGAGCCATACACGGACTTACGCGAAAGCTGATCGCGAACATGGCGCAAGGGGTGAGCCAAGGGTTCAGCCGCGTGCTCGATATCAATGGCGTGGGCTACCGAGCCGAAGTCAAGGGCCAGGAAATCCACATGACCTTGGGCTATTCTCATCCGGTGGTGTTTCCGTTACCAGCAGGCATAAGCGCGTCGGTGGAACGACAGATTATCATTACGCTCACTAGCGCCGATCGTCAGTTGCTAGGGGAAACCGCGGCAAAAATTCGCAGCCTCAGACCGCCCGAGCCCTATAAAGGCAAGGGCATCAAGTATCGCGAGGAACTGATCAAACGCAAAGCAGGAAAAGCCGTAGGGTCGGCTGGCGGAAAGTAGTTTGGGGATGAAAGATGGCGAATAAACGGGGCAATATCGCGCGGCTGCGCCGAAAAATGCGAGTCCGCCAAAAAGTCCAAGGGACGGACGGGCGCCCAAGGGTCTGTGTGTTCCGTAGCAATAAATATATTTACGCTCAGGTGATCTCTGATAGCGAAGGGAAAACCTTGGCTGCAGCCTCGAGTCTGGCTGCGGCGGAAAAGGCGGCCAAGGGCGTGGAAGCGGCCAAACAGGTTGGGCTTGCGTTGGCCAAGATCTGTAAAGAAAAAAATATTAATAGAGTGGTCTTCGACCGTAATGGTTTTCTTTTCCACGGCCAAGTCAAGGCTCTGGCCGACGGTGTCCGCGAGGGCGGCTTGGAATTCTGAAATGGCGTGAAAGACGAGAGGTGCCTTTGGAACGGATTGATCCGCAGGGTTTGGAACTCAAAGAAAAAGTCGTTCACATCAGCCGGGTGGCGAAAGTTGTAAAAGGTGGACGGCGCTTCAGCTTTAGCGCTCTTGTCGTTGTCGGCGACAACCGCTCGGTGGTCGGTTACGGCTTGGGTAAAGCCAACGAAGTGCCGGAAGCGATCCGTAAGGGTCTGGAGCAAGCCAAAAAGAACTTAATACGGGTGCCTGTCATGGACGGCACGATACCTTTTGAAGTCACGGGCCGTTACGGCGCAGGATATGTCATCCTTAAACCGGCCTCGGATGGGACCGGCGTGATTGCGGGCGGCGGCGTTCGCGCCGTAGTTGAGGCTTCGGGAATTCAGAACGTCTTAACCAAATGCCTTGGCTCCAATAATCCGCACAACATGGTGAAAGCGACCATAGAAGCGTTGCGGGATCTGCGTGCGCCCGAAGAAATTGCCGACCGACGCGGCAAAGTTTTAGCGGAGATTCGTTAACCCATGAAACTCGACGAACTCAAGCCAGCACCTGGGTCGAACAAAAAGCGCAAGCGAGTCGGCCGCGGCGACGGCTCGGGGCACGGCAAAACTTCAGGTCGCGGTCATAAGGGCCAAGGCGCACGGTCAGGGGGGAATGTCCAACCTGGCTTTGAAGGTGGGCAAATGCCTTTGCAACGGCGTTTACCCAAGCGGGGTTTCTATAATCCGTTCCGAGTCCACATGTCGGTCGTTAATCTTGCTCAGCTCGAAGCTCTTTCCGAAAATGAAATTACGCCCGAAAGCATGGCCCAGCATGGTCTGATCGCAGGCAAAGGGCGCCGGGTAAAAATTCTTGGCGATGGAGCACTGACAAGAGCCTTATCGGTCAAAGCTCATGGATTTTCTGCCACCGCGAAAGAGAAGATCGAAGCGGCCGGCGGCAAAGTGGAGTTAATACCCGTTTATGCTTAACGGATTTCAGAACGCTTCACGAATTCCCGAGTTGCGCCGACGTCTGCTTTTCACGCTGGCCATGCTGGCGGTTTATCGACTCGGTATTCATGTGCCGACGCCGGGTATTGATCGTCAGGCGATGGCGGCATTTTTTGATCAGCAAAAGAATACCCTTTTCGGCTTTCTCAATTTATTTTCAGGCGGAGCTCTCGAGCAATTTTCGGTTTTTTCATTGGGCATCATGCCCTATATCAGCGCATCGATTATTTTACAGCTGCTGACGGTTGTCTTCCCTTATTTGGAGAGGCTCTCAAAGGAAGGCGAAATCGGCCGGCGGAAAATTACTCAGTACACGCGTTATGGCACCGTGGTGTTGTCGATCATTCAAGGCATGATGATCAGCGTGGGTCTCGAGGGCACGCAAGGGCCCGGCGGACACGGCTTGGTGTTATCAGCCGGATGGGGTTTTCGTCTCATGACCGTGATCACGCTCACCTCGGGAACCGCGTTTATCATGTGGTTAGGCGAGCAGATTACCGAGCGCGGCATCGGCAATGGCATATCGCTGATTATTTTCGCCGGCATTGTCGCACGATTACCATCGGCCATCAGCACGACTCTGCAGTTCATGCGCGAAGGTGAATTGGGCGCTTTGGTCGTACTTGCAATCCTTGTGATGAGCATTATTGTCGTCGGGGCAATCATCTTCGTCGAGCGCGGCCAAAGAAGAATCCCGGTGCAGTATGCCAAGAGAGTCGTCGGGCGGAAAATGTACGGCGGCATGACCTCGCACCTACCGCTCAAGATCAACACCGCTAATGTCATACCGCCGATCTTCGCATCTTCAATTCTCATTTTTCCCGCGACCTTGGCGCAATTTGCCAATCACCCGTGGGTGCAGACCATCTCCGGCTGGCTCTCACCGGGGAACTGGCTGCACGATGTAATCTACGTGATCCTGATTATCTTTTTTGCTTTCTTTTATACCGCGGTCGTATTTAACCCCGTCGACGTCGCCGATAACATGAAAAAGGCGGGCGGATACATTCCCGGCATCCGGCCCGGGCAAAAGACAGCCGAGTACATCGAACGCGTGCTGTCGCGCATCACCTTGAGCGGCGCGATCTATCTGTGCGTCGTTTGTCTCTTGCCCACTATATTGGTCCGGCAGTTTAACGTTCCATTCTACTTCGGCGGTACCGCGCTTTTAATTGTCGTCGGCGTGGCGCTGGATACGGTCGCGCAGGCGGAAACTCACTTGATCACCCGCAACTACGAAGGATTTATGAAGCGGGGGCGGCTGCGCGGAAGAAGGGGCTAAAGTAGTGGCCGCAGTGGCGCGAGTTGTTTTATTGGGTCCGCCAGGAGCAGGTAAAGGGACCCAGGCAAAGTTGCTTTTAGAACAATACGGCGCCTGTCAAATCTCGACTGGCGATATTTTGCGCAAAGCCGTTGCGGAGCAGACCGCTTTGGGCAAAGAAGCTGGCGAATATGTCAAACGCGGCGCGCTCGTGCCCGATGACGTAATCGTGAATCTAGTGGCGGAGCGGCTTAAGCAACCGGACTGTGAGCGCGGGTTTATTCTCGATGGTTTCCCGCGGACGATTCCACAGGCCGAGAGCCTCGATCGGATCCTGAACAAAAGCGGCCAGAGTCTAAATCGGGTCATCTCGGTTCAGGTGCCGAAGGACGTGATTATCGAACGGCTTGCAGGACGGCGCACCTGCCGAAGCTGTGGGGCGTTGGCCCATGTCATTTTTGATCCGCCAAAGCGAAACGGTGTCTGTGACCGCTGCGGCGGCGAGCTTTATCAACGCGAGGACGACCGCGAAGCGACCATCGCGCACCGGCTTGAGGTTTATGAGACCCAAACGGCGCCGCTAGTGGATTATTACCGTCAGCGCGGGGTGCTCACGGAAATCGATGGAGTCGGAAACATCGAAGAAATCCGCCACCGGATTGGCAAATCTCTGGGAGATCTAGCGAAGTGATTTCGCTCAAATCGCCTCGAGAAATCGAAATCATGAGGCGGGCGAATGTGATCGTCGCGGAAGTCTTGCGGGAGCTGAAAGCGCGGGTTGCTCCTGATGTGACCACCTTGGAACTGGACGCCATTGCGGAGGAGTTGACGCTTAAGAAGAAAGCGGTGCCAGCATTCAAGGGCTATAGTGTCGGGGGCCGCGTTTATCCGCGTTGTTTGTGCGCTTCCATCAACGAGGAGATCGTGCATGGCATTCCGTCGAATCGGCCGCTCCATGAAGGGGACATTATCGGTTTAGACTATGGCGTGATTTATGACGGTTTTTACGGCGACTCCGCGATTACAGTGGGCGTCGGAAAAGTGAGCGAAGAAGCGCGGCGGTTGATGGACGTTACCGAACAATCGCTCTATCGAGGTATTCAGGAACTGCACGAGGGCAAGCGCTTGGGTGATCTAGGCGCGGCTGTGCAGCGGTTTGCCGAAAGTGCCGGGTTTTCTGTCGTGCGTGCCTTTGTCGGTCACGGTATCGGTAAGAAGCTGCACGAAGAACCGCCGGTGCCGAATTACGGCGAGCCGGATCGCGGTCTGCGGCTGAAAGAGGGAATGGTCCTAGCGATCGAACCGATGGTCAATGCCGGCAGTTACGAAGTTGAAATCAAGGACGACGGTTGGACTGCGGTTACCAAAGATGGAAGCTTGGCCGCCCATTTTGAGCATTCAGTGGCGATCACTAAGAACGGACCCTATATTCTGAGTCAGCTCTAAAGCGCGGCGAGCCGCGGCAGTCAGGTTGTCTATGCCAAAAGAAGACGCCATCGAAGTAACGGGTACGGTGCTGGAGACGCTGCCCAACGCCATGTTCCGCGTGGAGCTTGACAACGGACACAAGGTACTCGCGCATATTTCGGGAAAGATGCGCATGCACTACATCAAAATTCTTCCCGGCGACAAAGTAAAGATCGAGCTCTCACCATACGATCTGGCCCGCGGAAGGATTATTTTCCGCGAACGTTAGAGAGGAGCGGCCGTGAAGGTTCGGGCATCCGTTAAAAAAATTTGCAACAAATGCAAAGTCATTCGCCGTAAGGGCGTTGTGCGAATCCAGTGCGAGAATACCAAACACAAGCAACGGCAAGGCTAAATGATTTCAGATTTTCGATTGGTGCTATTTGGCGGTTCAATCAAAAATCCAAAATCGAAAATGGGCTTTTTAGGAACTAGGGGGAGAAAATGGCGCGCATTGCAGGCGTAGATTTACCCAAGAGCAAGCGAATGGAAGTTGCGCTCACTTATGTTTATGGCATTGGGCGCAGTTCGTCACGAGAGATTTTGGCGAAGGCAGGCGTTTCGCTCGATTTAAAAAGTGATGATTTGAGCGATGATGACACGGCCAAGATCCGCCAGGTGCTCGAACAGGAGTATAAGGTCGAAGGTGATCTCAGGCGCGACGTCACCGCAAATATCAAGCGGCACCTCGACATGGGCTCGTATCGCGGGCAGCGCCATCGCAGAAATCTGCCGGTGCACGGGCAGCGCACGCATACCAATGCCCGTACGCGAAAAGGACCGCGCAAAACCGTCGCTGGCAAGAAGTCCGCGCCGTCGAAAGGCTAAGAGGACCCGAGTATGGCAGACGCCACAGATGAGAAGCAGAAGGCCGAGTCGCAGGAGAAGGCAAATGAGCGTGCGGCGCGGCGAAAGCGCGGCCGAAAAAACATCGCCGAAGGAGTGGTGCATATCCATTCGACCTTCAACAATACCATCGTCACGATTACCGATTACCAGGGAAACGTCATTTCGTGGTCGAGCGCGGGCGCGATGGGATTCAAAGGTTCGCGTAAGGGTACGCCCTTCGCCGCACAGCAGGCAGCGGACAGCGCGGCAAAAAAAGCCATGGATCATGGACTGAGGAGCGTGCAGATCTTCGTCCGGGGTCCTGGGGCAGGACGGGAATCGGCACTGCGCGCGCTGCAATCGGCAGGGATCAATATTAGTTTGATCAAAGATGTGACGCCGATTCCGCATAACGGCTGCCGTCCGCCGAAGCGGCGGCGGGTCTAATAGTTACAGGAGGAGATTGGCTTGGCTAGATATACCGAATCGGTGTGCCGACTTTGCAGGCGTGAAAATTTGAAGCTCTTTTTAAAAGGGGAGCGTTGTTACACGGATAAGTGCGCCATCGAACGGCGGAATTATCCGCCGGGACAGCATGGGCAAGGTAGACCGAAATTTTCCGAGTACAGTATTCAGCTGCGCGAAAAACAGAAGGTGAAGCGGATTTACGGTTTGCTCGAAAAGCAGTTTCGCCGTACCTTCACCGAGGCTGCGCGGACCAAAGGCATTACCGGCGAGACGCTGCTCGCGTTGCTGGAACGTCGGCTCGACAATGTCGCTTACCGACTGGGCTTCGCCAGCTCACGCGCCGAGGCGCGAACCCTGGTTCGACACGGCCACGTGCTTATCAATGGCAGGAAGCTCAATATCCCATCGTACACCGTACGGGTTGGAGACCTGGTCTCGATCAAAGAATCGAGCCGGCAACTCGGCCGGGTGCAGACCGCCATGGAGGGAGCACAGCGGCGCGGTATTCCCGATTGGGCGGAAGTGGACCGCGAAGCCGTAAGCGGCCGGATCAGGCTATTGCCATCGCGCAGCGATATCACGATGCCGATCAACGAAAAACTGATTGTCGAGTTATACTCCAAGTGAGTTCGAGCCGAGGAGACGCTATGTCTACAATGTATAAACATTGGACGGATTTGATTAAGCCTAAGCAATTGGAGGTGGAAGAGAAGACTCTGACCTCAAATTACGGCAAATTTTACGCGGAGCCGTTCGAGCGGGGTTTCGGACAGACGATCGGCAATTCGGTGCGCCGGATTATGCTTTCATCGCTCATGGGTGCATCCATTGTGGCAGTGCGCATCAAAGGGATCTTGCACGAGTTCTCGACGGTGCCGGGCGTGACCGAAGATGTCGCCGATATTATTTTAAATTTAAAAGAGATCCGGCTTCGACTCAATGAAAGCGAACAACAGACGTTGCGCATCGACGCCAAGGGACCCGGGGTTGTTTACGCCAAAGATATCAGCGCGCCCGCGAGCGTCGAAGTTCTGAATCCCGAGCACAAAATCGCGACACTGTCGCGCGACGCGAAGCTCGAAATGGAAATGATGGTCAAACTTGGCCGGGGCTACGTGCCGGCGGAACGCAACAAGGAGGAGGGCGCGCCGGTTGACACAATTTTTATCGATGCCGTGTTCTCGCCGATCCAAAAAGTGAATTTCACCGTGTCCAATGCGCGCGTCGGTCAAAGAACCGACTACGACCGGGTCGTCTTTGAAGTTCATACCGATGGCAGCGTGAAACCGGATGATGCGATGGCGTATGCCGCTAAGATTCTCCAGGATCAAGTGAGCATCTTCGTTAATTTCCAGGAGGAACCGCGCGCGGAACGGAAGGAAGACGGACCGACGGTTCCACTCAACGAAAATCTGTTTCGCAGTGTCGACGAGCTCGAGTTTTCCGTGCGCTCGCAAAATTGCCTGCAAAATGCCGATATCAAGTACATCGGCGAGCTGGTGCAAAAAACCGAACAGGAAATGCTGCGAACGAAAAACTTCGGCCACAAATCGCTCAACGAGATCAAAGAGATTCTCAAGGAAATGGGCCTCGAATTAGGCATGAAGATCGATCATTTTCCGTCCCGAGAGGAAATCGACGCGCGTAAACGTGCCGCTGAAAAGGAGCCAGTATAAGCCATGCGTCATCTCAAGGCTGGAAGACAGCTGAGCCGCAATTCGGCGCATCGGTGGGCGCTCATGCGAAACCTGATCACTGCGCTCCTGCGGGAGGAAAAGATCCAGACCACTGATCCCAAAGCCAAGGAGCTGCGCCGTTGGGTTGATCGCGTGATTACGCTTGGGAAGCGCGGTAGCTTGCATGCACGCCGTCAAGCGCTCGGCATTGTTCAGGATAAAGCGGTGGTGCGAAAACTTTTCGACACGATTGCGCTGCGTTTCAAAGACCGGCCCGGCGGGTATACGCGAATCATCAAGCTTGGAATCCGCCGCGGCGATGCTGCGCAAATGTCATTGATCGAGCTGGTCGGTGCGGAAGGCGAAAAGGAAGCTCGGAAAACTGCCGCAAAGAAGGGTCGAAGAGCGCGTCGGCGGCAAAAACAGCAGGAAGAAGCGGCGGCTTAGCACCCGTTCCTGACCGGACTGAAAAGGCCCGCGAGAAATTACTCCGCGGGCCTTTCTTTTTTTACTTGCTGACCGGAAACACTGTGGTCTGCGATCGGTAAACTAGTTCCGGGAACGGCGAAAATGCGCGGGAACATGCTTTTGTTCGCTGTCGCCTCATGATAATAACCCCTCGTGGATCAACGAACCGGGCACGTACTGCGCAAATCCTTGAACGATATCCTTACCTTTGAGGTCGACGATGCGGCCTTGGACCGACTTTCATGGCGCGATTTCGGAAATGGCCTCTCGATGGCGCGTCTTGCGCGCGAAAAGGATGCTGAGCTTGTGCTTTACCGAATCCGGGAGGACGCCTCGCCGGACGCATTCCTCAAGCATGAACATCTCGGGGGAGAATTCTACTTGGTACTGAAAGGTAAAATCGCCGACGAAACCGGCGACTATCAAAGGGGAGACGTGGTTTTTTTGCCGGCCCAATCCGCGCATATGCCGAGAGCCATAGGTGAAACGGTTGTCTTGGTGTTGTGGCCGGCGGGGGTCCGCATCC
>Ga0207691_10001489_pt1 | contig 23346 bp, 26 predicted proteins | sample KBSM13metaG_FD_184327 | JGI IMG/M metagenome (GOLD analysis project Ga0207691, IMG submission 184327) | Miscanthus rhizosphere microbial communities from Kellogg Biological Station, Michigan, USA - KBS M1-3 metaG (SPAdes) (version 2) | ecosystem: Host-associated > Plants > Roots > Rhizosphere >... | reverse complement strand
GATTGCGTAACGTCAAGAACAAGGCGGACATCAGCCGCCCTGCAATCTCGACTTATCTCCAAGAGCTCAAGAGGGGCCCCGTTGGTCCAGTGGCAGCCCGGAAGGGCCGCGATTCTTGCGCCTTTTTCCAGGCGCTCGAGAATCGCACTGGTCCAGTCGCCATCGCGCGGCGTTTCGAGAGTCTCCAGAACCGCACCTGTTTCATCGGCAAGCCGGCGCCAAGCGTAGACGTTCGATGGAAATTCTGCCTGGAGCAGAAGAATTACATCGCCTGATTTGAGCTCTGGCTGAAGCGCACGAGCCGCTGTCGCAAGACCATAGCTCGCCGCCGGCACGATTGCGTAATCATCCGACGTGCCCCCGAACAACTCCGCAGCCAGGTCGCGCAAACGGTCCGCATTCGCGAAGAAGTCATCAGCTGTGCGTAACCAAGGCTGCGACTTCTTGCCCACCTCGACTTCAAGCGCCTGTCGCGAGGCTCGGAGCAGCGGGCTGTTGTAAGCGGTGTTGAGATAGGTCACGCCTTCAGGGATCTCAAACAGATCGCGCTCGCACCTCAACTGCATTTTTGTCCCTCATCTCTAGCGGGTCAGCCACACGACACTGCCGTTAGGGTATGCTCGGCTTCAGAGGGTTTCGCGCTGGCGCACTATTTGTTGGCCTTCCTCGGCTTCCAGCAGATCCTCGGGCACTTCGATCTCGCCTTCCGCAACAAGGACGCAGCTTCCGCCGACGTCGGTCGAAACCAAGGTTCCGTTGTCGAACCGAGCCGAGGCTTTGAGAAAACTCGCTCGCCCCATCGCCACACCCTGCACAATATCAAGCGAGAACTCGCCTTGCTGGTGTCCTTGGGCCGCTGAGGCAGCTCCGACGATCGCCGCGGCCGCGGCTCCTGTCGCGGGGTCCTCAGGGATGCCGAGCGCAGGCGCAAACATTCTGCCATAGATCTCGGCGCCGTTGCGGAATTCCCCGGCGAACACGAAGAGGTGAGGACCCCACGTATCGGAAAGCAGTCTGCGCCATTGCTGATGGTCGAGTTGACACCGATCGACCGTCTCGCGCGAATTGACATGGACGAACGTAAACTTCGGACCCATGCCAGCGCAGAAGACTTGGCGAATATCACCAACATCTAAGGAGGCGATTGCAGCCGCATCCTCTATCGTCGGAGCAAGGTCTGAGACGTCAGGACCGCGGCTTAGCTGAAGCCGCGCCGAATAAACGCCGCGGTCATTCTTCGTCGTTACCAAAACAGGGCCGACGCCCTCTTCGAGCACGACTTCCCCGACTTCGGACTGGCCGGCCATGACGAGCGCGCAGGCGGTTCCAATGGTCGGGTGACCTGCGAACGGCAACTCACCTCCAGGAGTGAAGATCCGTACTCTTCGGGCGTTGGAGGGATCTGTTGGCGGAAGCACGAACGTTGTTTCGGGATAATCGAATTCTCGGGCGATTGTCTGCATCGCGTCCACGGTGATGCGGCGAGCGTCGGTGATGACCGCAAGCTGGTTACCGCCGAAGGCCTTATCGGTAAAAACGTCGAGGATCATGAAATCATAGCGCATGGGATTTGTCCTTCTGGCGGATTCAGGCGCGGACGAGCAGTTCGATCTCGATCGCTGCACCGAGTGGAAGGCCTGCCACAGCAACCGTGGTGCGGGCGGGAAACGGAGGCTCGAATTGCGCGGCATACACCGTATTGATCGTAGAGAAGTCCTCGATCCGGGCGAGGTAGACGTTCGCCTTGACGACGTCGCGAAACGACCTGCCTGCTGCCTCGAGAAGAACGGCGAGGTTACGGAACAGCTGCTGGGCCTCGGATTCGACTCCGCCGGCCACCAACTTCCCGGTCAATGGATCTTGGCCGACCTGGCCACTGAAGAAGAGGAAATCACCCGCGCGGATCGCTGGCGAGAAGGGCCCCACCGGCGGCGACAGCTTGTCGGATACGATGGCTTCTATGGACATGGCAGAAGAGTTTGGCATGCAAGCTCCATTGGTTATGAACGCCCTTCAATCCCTGCAGGGCCGGCTCCCTAGACAAACTATCGATAGATTGCAATATAACGATATGAGAGGCGACAAAGAGAAACGTTTGAAGGCTCTCGCCAACAGCCACCGGCTCCAGATTCTGAATCTTCTGAAGGACCCGAAAAGGCACTTCCCGCCCCAGGTCGACGGCGATTTGGTGAAAGACGGTGTTTGCGCGATCTTCATCGAGGAGAAGCTGGGTCTGGCGCAGCCGACCACAGCCCAGCACCTGAAAGTGCTCGTGGAAGCGGAATTTCTTGTTCCTAAGCGGATTAAGAAGTGGACGTTCTACAAGCGAGACGAACGGTCCATCGCGGAATTTCTCGAAGAACTGAATAAGGGCGTCTGACCGGGCACTGGTCCGAAGAGGAGATGCACGCGGCCATTCAGGTCAACATCCCGAATTACGCGAGCGCCATCGTCAACACCTCGGAAATTGTCGAACGGCTCTGCGCAACTCCAGCGATAAAACCCGTGCCCGCCACCTGAACGCAACGGCGTTGAGATGACGACAGCCCCACGGTCAGCTTTCCACCCATTGCAGACATTGCGTCCATGCCGCAGTCTTTGACGATGGACGACGAGCCGCGAGCCTTAATCGGCTTGCCAGCATTTTTGCCGGGATTACGGTCCCGTAACGTTGTAGGGGCCCGCGACCGAACAACTACGAATGTCCGGGGAATTGCATGTCCGACAAATCACTCGAAGGATCCCGCGAGCCGCCCATGACGGTCGTACCCGGCGGAATTGAAGTCAGACCGCGGCGGATCGGCATGGTCACGCTGGACCTGATTATCGCCGGATGTGCAATACTCATTTCCGGTATCTCGCTGTTCATCGCCATTCAGCAAAGCCGAACCATGCAGAAGCAGCTGGCGGCAGCGAGCTGGCCCCTGCTGCAGTTCTCGAGCGCGAACACAGACGACCAGCAGAAGCTCGTGATCAACATGTCCCTGACCAACGCCGGCGTCGGCCCAGCCCTGATCAAGAGGTTCCGGATTCTCTACGGCGGCAAGAGCTACGATAATTACTATCGCTTCCTGCGGGACTGCTGTGGTTACTCACCTCCTAAAGGCGCTGTCACCAAGTTCGTGCATGGCACGCCCCTTACAGTCTTCGTCGAAGGCTCAGTTGTCAGAGCCGCGGAGACCCGGAGCTTTCTGTTCATGGAACTCGCGAGCGATAACCTGGACGTGTGGAAGAAGCTCGATCGAGCGCGATTCAAGGTGAAGTTCGACGCCTGCTATTGCTCGGTCCTCGGCGATTGCTGGCACTCCGACCTTACTGGGCTGGAGGCGCAACAGGTCGCCGCGTGCCCAACATTTGAGAAGAAGCCGAGCTAGCGGTCGAAGCTCAGGTGGCAGCCTTCAGATCGCGGTCGCTGATGCAGCAGGCTCGCACCGGCAGGAATGTCGAAATCCTGTTGAGGATGGCTGACCCCGAGGTGAGCGAAACATTGGCGCAGGCGAATTTCAACTGTGCGCTATGAGTGACGCAAAAATCTGGTCCTTCTACGGTTTTAGCGCGGCGGCTTTCTGGTCCTACGAAGACTGCTTCATGCAGTTTCAAGCAAAGACGTTGGACGCGAGCAGCTGGGCCTCCGACGTTGCCACCCTGGAGCGGCTGGTTTCATATCCACCGTATCGGGCGGTCTGGAAGATGGCGCGCGATGGAATGGGCGGAGACTATCGGGATTACGTTGACTCGTTGATGCAAAAAGTTCCGAGCGACACATCCCGAAGTCTGACCGACGTATTCAAGATTTACATGGCGGAAGAATTGCAGCCCGCTCAAACTGCCCATCCCTCGGAGCTGTAGTCTCATTCGACCCAAAGCGGGCTTTAGCCAGCGAGCGTCACACCCGATGAAGTTCGGCGCTTCAATCAAGGAATCCGGTCGCTGGGTCATTACGCAGGCAAAAGCTGCTGAGTAGTCCCTCGCCCCCAGGCAGCAGCGCAGCTTCAAATGCGGCGTGAGCCATTCTCAAAAGGGGTAAAAACGATGACAACCAACCTGACTGATCGGACCGCTTGGACGAAGCGTTACGCTGCGATCGGCACGATCGCGCTTCTTGTTTCCGGCAATGCGTCCGCCTCACCTGTGAGGATCTCGCGCAGCGCCAATGTGAAAGCGCCGGTGTCGTCCGTCTGGTCCTTGATCGGCCCATTCTGCGCGATCAAGGATTGGTTGCCGCCAGTAGGTCAGTGCATCGAGGACGGTAAGGCTCCCTCAACGCGTATCCTGGTGACGAAGGACGGCAAGGCAGCATTTGTCGAAACGCAAACGGCCAGAAGCGAGGCCGGACACAGCTACTCCTACCGGTTTCTGTCGAGCCCGCTTCCCGTGTCCAACTACACATCCACGATCAAGGTTACGGCCAACGGCAAGGGCTCGTCGACGATCACGTGGACCGGCTCCTACAAACCCGCGCGCGGCAAGGAGAAGGCGGCCAACGAAGCGTTGAGCGGCGTCTACGAGGCAGGACTTACCGAGATCCAGCGGCGGTTCTCGAAATAGCTGCGATGGAACGGAGCCCACGGCCGGATGAATTCGATTGGGAGCAGCGCGTTCGATCCAGCTTCGCAAGGCAAGGGCTGATGAATACCCTGGGCGCAACGCTTGAGAGCGTTGCCTCCGGCACCGTCGAGATTGCGCTGCGCCCGACCGAGCGGATTTGCCAGCAACACGGCTTCGTTCACGCGGGAGCGGTCAGCGCCATTGCGGACAGCGCCTCAGGCTATGCTGCGCTCACCCTGATGCCGAGAAGCGCCGGCGTCCTCACGGCTGAATTCAAAATCAACCTGCTATCTCCGGCAAAGGGCGATCGCATTCTTGCCATTGGGAAAGTGGTGAAGGCGGGGCGCACATTAACCCTGGCTCAAACGGAAGTTTTCGCCGAATCCGAGGGTAGGTCCAAGCTCATTGCATTGCTCACGGCCACGCTCATGGCCGTTCGGGGACGCGAAGGCGTCAGCGACTGAATGTCCGCTATCGACCCAAGGCCGACATCTGCAATTTAGGTCTCATCACCAACGCGGACCTCGACCGCAACTGATTCCAAGGACGGCTGATCCTCGCGCTGCGACGTAGCCTCTCCAGATGCGGAGGCGCGCGTAACCCGCCACGCAATGACCGCCAGGAGAAGTCTCATCATTAGCCGGCAAGCTCGGCCGAGCGCGGCGTTAAGTTCGGCCCGGCCGTGCTGGTATGTCCGGTCGAAGAACTCATCCATCAACTCGAGCTTCCTGAAAGACGACAGTCGTGGGGATTGTGCGCCATGGGCGCCGGGCCTTGACCCCAGCGAAATGGCGGGTGCACACGTGCTCGAAATTGCACACCCGCCACTTGGGGGTTTCGAGGGGCGGAAGACAAACCCCCAGGCTCCCAAGGGTTGAATCCACGTCGCATGCGCATCTGGATCTCGACTGGCGAAAGCTGGGCTTTCATGGCCGCGCCGCGGTTCAGGGCCGGTCCCAGCGATTCACAATATCAGCGTATTTATCGTGGACATTTGGCTCCCAAGCTTCACCGAGCAAGCGCCAACCGACGCGTGGCAGAAAGCCGTACTTGGCCGCGAGCTGACCACAGAACAGAGTCATGCGTTCCGTGTATCGAGCTTGCGACAAGCCGCCCCCGTCGAGGAACCGCCATGGGGTGGCATGGAACAGCTCAAGCACTGTTTTCTTCGCTTCGAGGTCATCGCCGGTCATGATGATGTCCATCGGCCCGCCGTCGAAATCCGGACTGTCGAAGGCTTCCCAGAACGGCCATTTGAAGGTGCTAACGATGCGTGTGCCGGGCCATATCTTCTGGAGCTCTTCGGCGGCGCTCGTGTCCCATGGGAAGATGAAGTCGTCGTAACGGTCGTTGAAGGGATTGAGGATGTCGATCACGATCTTGCCATCCACTGCGTTGCGGAACCGCTTGAGATCATCGAGTGCGCCGTCACGGATGAAGATCGAGGGCATTACGATGTCCTGGGCGGCGGCATCGTCGTAACTGCCACCAGTTACGTGGCCATTCAGCCGGCGCGCAATGGCCTTGGCACGCGCCTCGTCGCGCGAACCCAGCAGAACTTGATGGCCCCCCTTTTGGGCAAGATCGGCCAGCCGCACCGCCATCCTGCCAGTACCAATGATTCCAAACCGAAGCATTTTCCCAGCTCCTTCGCAATTCGGCGCCGATCGCGCTGTTCGCGAGGAAGAATGCTCTTGCCATTTCCCTGCCACAAACGATGATGTCTGCGTCCAGGGATTAGATTTACTATTTTGACGGGCACCCATTTTCGGATCGAGTCAGGATGACCTTTTCGATAGTTTAGCTAATTCCTATCAAGGGCAATTCTCGTTCGTCCTTGCAGCGGACGTCCACTAAAAGCCTGCAATGACCTGCGCTGTGCGCTCACTCGGTTTGGATCTGCCCACGCCCCCTCATCCGGTTGGCGCCTACAGCGCTGTGATCCTCCGGGGCGGTTTGGGCTTTGTGTCGGGCCAATTTCCCCTTTCGGAAGGTGTCATGTGCGGCGTTGCCTCTCTTCATGAACCGCCGCAAATCGAAGACTATCGATCCGCTGCGAGGATGGCGGCGCTGAATGTTCTGGCCCAAATTCGAAAAGCGCTTGGCTCGTGGAAGCGCTTCGAAGGCCTTTGTCGTGTTGAGGGGATAATAGCGGCGCCCTCGGGCTTCACGAGCCATGCTGCCGTGCTGGACGGTGCTTCCGAAACCTTCCTAGAACTACTGGGACCGCTGCGGGGCGCACACGCGCGCTCTGCAATGTCGTCGGTGAGCTTGCCCGGTGATGCCGCGGTCGAGCTTGTCGTGACATTTGCAGTCCGACCGACCTCTCGATTCCCAATTCCGGATCACGATGTTCTGTGAAAGCTCGCCGCCTCGTTTCGAAGCCAATTCAGGAAAGTCATTGCCGCGACGGAGATTGGTGCTTCCTCGGGAACGACGAGATAATAACCGAAGCCGGTGTCCATCGTCTCGGGAACCGGCTTGACCAGTCGGCCGTCACCCAGCTCAGCGTCGACGAGTGTACTCCTTCCGAGAATCACACCAAAGCCGTCGATCGCTGCCTGGATGGCAGGCAACGACGACGAGAAATGCACGGCGGGCCGCTTCTCAATCTCGATGCCGAACGTCCTGAACCACGAGCCCCAGTCCGGAAAGTCCAGGCCAGTATCGTCCATCGTTCCGTCATGGATGAGGTTGGCCTTGGAGAGGTCCTCCAAGGATTTGATTGGACGAGCCGACAGATAGGTTGGCGCGCACACTGGTGCGATCTCTTCATCGAGCAAGTGTTCGGCCGTCATGCCGCGCCAGGATCCTCGACCATATCTTATACCGAGATCCGCTTCCTCACGTTTGAGGTCCACCAGCCTTTCCGTCGATTCGAGGCGTATCTGTATCCCGGGGTGCTGCAGCGCGAATTCGCCGAGCCGGTGCGCCAGCCATTTCACTGCGAAGGTCGGCGGCGCTGTCACTTTCACCACCCCTCCGCTTTTGCCTGCCTGCAGCGATGCCGTTGCACCTGCGAGCAGATCAAAGGCGGCCGTAAGCTGCGGAATGATCTTTGCCGCATCATCTGTGACTGAGATGCTGCGGCCCGCTCGACGGAATAGCCGAACGCCATAATAAGTCTCGAGCAGCTTTATCTGCTGACTGATTGCACCCGGGGTAACCGACATCTCCGCCGCTGCCTTGGCGAAACTCATGTGTCGGGCGGCTGCTTCGAACGCCCGCAGTGCGTTCAAGTGAGCGAGTTTCTTGTCACCCATGCAGGCCCATTTCGCTCCATTGACCCATGACCTTCAGGATCAAGCGACCTGGCGTTCTTGCTGCACTACCCAGCTAAGCCGCAACCACTTGCGAAGGTCGACCGCGAGCTGAGTGTCGCCGACGAAACGGAGGCGATCATCCGCGAGCGCCGCGGCAAAGGTCTCATGCCCCATCCAGATCGCCGTCATTACTCCGAGCGGTACGGTCACGTACAGGTCGACGTCATGGCCCGGGTCGACCGAGCAGATCTGCGCGGGACTATCGGGCTCGATAACAAGCCACCACTTACGATCCTTGGGAGCAGCGTCGGGATAATTGAACTCAATGATCTTGCGAGACCGCGGGGACGGATCGACGGCAATATTACGACGCATATCCCACATGAGCAGCTGCGCATCCAAATTGTTCATCGAAATCGTTGAACAGATCCAGCGATGACCCCAGCGCCCCATTGATTCAACAAGGGGCCTAAGCTCGAGCCCTGACTTGGTAAGTCGATATTCGAAGACGCCCGGTTCCGAGGGCACCGGATTGCGCTCTACAACTCCCGCAACCTCCAAGGCTTTAAGCCGCTGAGACAGCAACGCGGGCGGCACTCGCGGATTGCCGCGTCGGAGATCGTTGAACCTCGTAGTTCCGGAAAGCAGTTCCCGAACGATCAGGATCGTCCAGCGCGTGCACAGCAATTCCGCGGCCATCGCGACGGGACAAAATTGCCCATAACTACCGCTCTTCATCGCGAGTCTCCTCGCGGACGAGTTTTATAGCCAGCAGGCCACAAAACCTAGTTCAGATTCTGTACCACACAAGTTCAGTTCCTGAACTGGAGCCCGCGCGAGCACCGCCGGTATCTGCCGCGAACCACGAGTAATCAATGGAGAATTGGAAATGTTGGTGCATGCAAAAAATGCGGCAAACGCAGAAACGTGGCGCGAGAAAGCGGAGAGAGTCGCGGCTATCGCCGCTGCTTCTGCGTCGACCCATGATAACGAGGACAGCTTCGTTGCCGATGGATATGCGGCACTTAAGGACGCGCGCATGTTCAGCGCGCTCGTGCCGGCGGAGTTCGGCGGCGGAGACGCAACTATCACGGAAATTTGCGACGCAATCCGCGTCATTGGTGCGTCTTGCGCGTCAACGGCGCTCGCGTTTTCCATGCACTGCCATCAGGTTGCCATCCCGGCTTGGCGACTGAAGCATCAGAACGCTCCCACCCAAGCGCTGCTGAGGCGCATTGCCGCAGAAGAACTCATCCTTGTTTCAAGCGGTGGCAATGACTGGCTGCAGAGCGGCGGCGAGGCACTGAAAGTCGATGGAGGCTTTCGAGTCACAGCGCGAAAGCCATTCGCAAGCGGCTCGGTGATGGGCGATCTGCTGATGACAAGCGCGATCTACGATGATCACCGGGAAGGGCCGGTCGTTCTCCATTTTGCCGTTCCGCTTCGGTCGGAGTCGGTCAGCCTGGAGCAGACCTGGCAGGTCATGGGCATGCGGGGCACCGGCTCGAATGACGTCGTGATAAAGGACTTTTTCCTGCCGGAAGCGGCCATCGGTGGACGTCGCCCCTTTGGTCAGTGGCACATGTTATTCCACATTATCAGCAAGATCGCCTTCGCATTTGTGTACGCTGCGTACATCGGGGTCGCCGAACAGGCCGCGGCTGACGCCTTGGCCATGGCCCGAAAGCGGCGACCAAACACCCAGACGGCGCTGCTGGCCGGCGAGCTTGAGAACGAACTGCTTGCTGCCCGGTTGGCCCATAAGAGAATGGTTGAGATTGCGGAGAGCTCCGAGCCTGGGCCTGAAACAACCAGCGAAGCCATGGCGTGTCGCACACTGGCTGGAACTCACGCAATCAACGCAGTTGCCAAAGCGCTGGAACTTGCCGGAGGGAGTGCATTCTATCGCCGGAACCCGATTGAACGCGCGTTCCGCGACATTCAGGCCGCGCGCTTTCATCCTTTGCAGGAGAAGCCGCAAGAAGAGTTTACCGGCCGCGTAGCCTTGGGCTGGAACATCGATGAATAATGCTCAGCCTAGCCTAATCCGCAACAAGCTTGATCGGATCGGCAAAGGAGATCCGATCGAAACAAATATTCCCGGGCTCCTCTCGCGCGAGAGGAGCCTACGCGCCGTACTTGGATCCTTTGCCACGGGTGTCACGGTGCTAACGTGCCGGTTGTCCGATGGAAGGCGGCACGGCGTTACAGCCAACAGCTTTACCTCCGTGTCGCTGGACCCTCCGCTGGTGCTCGTGTGCTTGAGCCGAACAGGGAGAAGTGGCCGTGCAATCGTCGAAGCGGGCGTATTCGCGATTAACGTTCTGCACACAGGACAGCGCGCTGCGGCGGATGATTTCTCTACCGTAACGAAGAACAGACCTGTGGAGGAATGGTCGAGGACCGAAACGGGCGTTCCGATTTTGCGAAAGTCTCTCGCGACGATAGAGTGCGCGGTACGAGACGTAATTGAGGTCGGTGATCACGACGTAATAATCGGGTCGATCCGGTCCACTGAAATGGCGGACAGTGCCCTTGGGCCGCTAGTCTACTACCGCGGGCAATATCGAACATTTTCGAACGTCGAATAGCTTGTCTCGAGCGAATGCTGAACATTCCATTGTCTGAGCAGCGGTCGGACGTTTCGGGACATGGCTGCTTTCGGGTAAATTCTTATAGCAGCGCGCCAGCTCATATATTCTGGCCGTAGCTTGACGTGATCATCTGCTCGACAAGATTGATCCGCTCCAGCGCGAGCGCGGCCTGATCGACGAAGCTCATCAGGAAAGGAAGTTGGTCGGCTCGCACAGGCTCGCTTCCATCCTTCTTCGCGACACCCAGCACTGCAAGGGCCTGCCCGCTCGCCAGCAGTGGCTGAAAGAACCATTCGGACGCGGCCAGTGTGCTCGATCCCCGACCGGCGGACACTTTCCGTTCCATCGCCCATTCCGCCGCCGCAGTGTCGATCGGACCGAGGCTGATGTCGGCCGGGACTGCCGCGATCAGCCCGAGCCCGGTCCCGTCCGGAATCGTCAGTACCGCATCCACGTCGAATTGGGTCGACACTTCGCCGCACAGCACCTTCCCCAATTCCTGGCGAGTGGCGACACCGGCCAGCACTCGCGCGAAGCTCGCCAAGGCGGCATTTTGTCCCGAACCGCGCTCAGCAAGGTCGGCCTGGATGCGCACGCGCGCTGCGAGCCGGCTGGTGACGATCGCAACCGCGATGAACACCATCACCGTCAGCAGGTTTTCGGGGTCCTGAATTGTGAACGTATATTGCGGCGGCAGGAAGAAGAAGTTGTAGGCCAGCGCCGATACGACGCCGGTGAACACACCGGTGGGCCAGCCATAGCGGCTCGCCGAAGCGAGCACGGGGATCAGGTAAACCAACGCAACATTGGTGAGGCCGCCGAAAGCGTGCACCGCGACCGCCACCAGGGTGCATGCGGCGACGAGCAGCAGCGAAACGCCGTATCCGGTCGGCGACCCGAGCGCGCTCCGCTTCACCTGAGGTTGTTGCTCCGGCGTCGAAGCGGCGTCGCCCAGCGCTTCGTGCGGCAGAACATGCACGGCAACGCCTGGCGTTTCGCGAACCAGGCGATCGACGACGGATCCATGTCGAAGCTCGAACCATTTGGACCGGGCGGACTTGCCCACCACTAGCTGCGTTGCCCGAACATCGTGGAGGAACGACTTCAGGGCGTCGACAACGTTCGGGCCCGCAACGCTCGCGACATTTGCGCCTAGCTGGGCCGCGAGCTGCATGTTGTCGGCGACCTGCTGCCGTTGATCGGCATTGAAGGAAAGCGATCGCGGTGTTTCCACATAGACCGCGGTCCATGGCGAATCCTGGGCATCGGCCAGGCGCTTCGCGGCACGGATCAGCGTCTTCGAACCGGGCAGCTCGCTGACCGCAACGACGATCCGCTCCGCTGCGGCCCAATTGCCTGCGAGCGCATTGGATCGAACATACTCGAGCATTTGCATGTCGACAGTCTGCGCCGCGCGGCGCAGCGCCAGCTCTCGAAGCGCTGAAAGAGTCGATTTGGAATAAAAGTGGTCGAGAGACTCTGCAGCCTCCTTGGGAGGACAGACCTTCCCGTCTTTCAGCCGCTCGATCAGCTCGTCCGGAGGGATGTCGACAACCTCGATCTCGGCGTCTTCGACGATCCGGTCGGGTACCGTGTCGTTCACCCGGACATTGGTGAACGATGCGACGACGTCGTTCAGGCTTTCGATATGCTGCACATTGAGGGTCGAATAAACATCGATTCCCCCGGCGAGCAGTTCCTCGACATCCTGCCACCTTTTCAGGTGCCGGGAACCGGCCGAGTTCGAATGAGCAAGCTCGTCGATCAGCGCGAGTTGAGGATGCCGGGCGAGGATCGCGTCCACGTCCATTTCGTCCTGTTTCAGGCCTATCGACTGCAGGCTGTCGGCAATCTCCTGCGCTTCCGTCCGGTCGTGGGTCTCGACGAAGCCGATCACCACGTCGACCCCCGCCTTCTTGCGGGCCAAGCCATCGGTCAGCATTTCATAGGTCTTGCCGACACCGGGCGCGGCGCCGAGGAAAATCTTGAGTCGGCCGCGTACCCGGGGCTCGGCTTTGCGCAGTAGCTCCTCGGCAGGAGGCGTATCGCGATCGGCGCTCACCCCGCCGATTTTGCTCTTTTGGCAGACACTTGTCGAATGAACGGCCGAATCCGCACCTCAGCGCGGCGGCCGGGCATGCTTGATCAATGCTGCATCTGCAGGTTCATAAGCTCCGGCGAAATGCCCATGTTCGCGTTCATGTGGGCCATGATCCAGATCGTGCCGATCATCACCAGAAAGACGATGAGCACTCCGAACGCGAGCGCCAGCACGTTGTTGGTGTTGTCTGGCCCGCTGGTGATGTGAAGGAAGAAGACCAGGTGTACGCCCATCTGCGCGATGGCGAGGACCACCAGTCCCGTCGCGACACCCGGCCCCCAAAGGACGCCTGTCGATGCTACCCAGAATGACACTCCCGTCAGGATGAGCGCCAAGGCGAGTCCGATCACATAGCTGATCGTCTCGCTCAGCATGCTGTCGTGCGGCGCGCCCGGAGGAACGTTCAGAAGCTCGGGGTCATGTTCGGTCATGGAAGCGTCCCGATCAGATAGACGATGGTGAAAATGGCCACCCAGATGATGTCGAGCGCGTGCCAGAACACGCTGAGGCACAGCAGGCGCCGCATGATGTGCGGCTGGAAACCCTTGGTCCAGATCTGCGCCATCATCGTGCCGATCCAAAGCAGGCCGCAGGTCACGTGTGCGCCGTGGCACCCGACGAGGGTGAAGAAAGCCGATAGGAAGGCGCTGCGCTGCGGCCCCGCTCCCTCTGCAATCATGGTCGCGAATTCGTAGAGCTCGATCGAGATAAAGATGAGGCCGAGGAAGCCGGTCACCAATAGCCAGCCCTGCGTCCACAGCATGTTCGCACGCTTGGCGGCGATCATTGCCAGGCCGCAGACGAAGCTCGATACGAGGAGCGCCATGGTCTCGACCGCGACCAGGAGGCGATGAAACAATTGGCTTGTCGTCGGGCCGCCGTCGGTCGCGTGAACCAGGGTCGCGTAGCTCGCGAACAACGCCGAGAAGAGGACCATGTCCGAAAGGACGAAGAGCCAGAAACCGTAAGGAACCACGATGCTCTTGGACTCGGGCCCGCGATGCCCGAGGCCGGTATCTTCCGATCCCTGGTGAGTAAGGCCGATGGCCGGTGCTTCCGTTCCGGCCGTCATGTCGATTGGCTTATCGTGTGGAGGTGCTCCATCCGAATGCGCCGCCGCTCCCGCGCATTGGCCCGAACTTCCTCGATCGGGATGATATGCTCATGTTCGTCGCGCCATGCGTACCAGACGAAGATCGCGAAGGCGCCGATGAGCCCCAGGATGGCGAGCCACCAGATGTACCAGATGACGGCAAAGCCGCAGAGCGAGGCGAAGAAGGCGACGATGACTCCGGTCGGCGTGTTCACCGGCATCTCGATCGGCTGGTAATTGGGCTCGTCGATCAGTTTCTCCTCCTTGATCGCCGTTTGCTTGCGCGTCCAATAGGCCTCCTCGCCGTGGACATCGGGAAGCACCGCGAAATTATAATGCGGCGGCGGCGACAGGGTCAGCCACTCGAGCGTACGTCCGTCCCACGGATCTCCAGTGATGTCGCGGCGCTGGTCGCGGGTCTTGATCGAATAGAGGAGCTGCACGACCGTCAAGACGATCCCTAAACCGATGATGACCGCGCCGACCAAGGCGACGTTTAGCCAGGGCGCCCACGTCGGATCGTTGATGTGCTGCATCCGCCGCGTCGCACCCCAGAATCCGAGCACGTAAAGCGGCATGAAGGCGAGGTGAAAGCCGATGAACCAGCACCAGAACACGGCCTTGCCGAGCCGCTCGTCGAGCGTGAACCCGAAGGCCTTCGGGAACCAGTATGTGTAGCCCGCCATCAGCGCGAATACGACGCCGCCGATGATGACCTGGTGGAAGTGGGCAACCAGGAACAGGCTGTTGTGGACGACGAAATCGACCGGGGGGATCGCCAGCAGGACCCCGGTCAAGCCGCCCACCACGAAGGTCAGCATGAAGCCAATGAGGTAGTAGACTGGCACGGTGAAGCGGACCCGGCCGCCGTACATCGTGAACAGCCAGTTGTAGATCTTCACCCCGGTCGGGATGCCGATGATCATGCTGGCGATGCCGAAGACGGCGTTGATGTCCCCGCCCGCTCCCATCGTGAAGAAATGGTGGAGCCACACACAGTAGGAAATGATGCAAATGGTGAGGGTCGCGAAGACCATGGATCGATAACCGAACAAAGGCTTGCCCGAGAAAGTTGCCGCGACCTCCGAATAGATTCCGAACGCGGGCAGAACGAGGATGTAGACCTCCGGATGCCCCCAGACCCAGATCAGGTTCATGTAGAGCATCGAATTGCCGCCGCCGTCATTAGTGAAGAAATGGAAGCCGAGGTAACGGTCGAGCATCAGCTGCGCCAAAGCGACGGTGAGCACCGGGAATGCGGCAAGCATGATCAGGTTGGACGCAAGCGCCGTCCAGCAGAAGACGGGCATTCGCAGATAGCTCATTCCCGGCGCACGGGTTTTCAGGATGGTCGTTACGAAATTGACTGCGGTCAAGACCGTGCCGACGCCGGATATCTGCAGTGCCACGAGATAGTAATCGACTCCCACCCCCGGCGAGAATTGAGTCTCGCTCAGCGGCGGGAAAGCGAGCCAGCCGGTGCGAGCGAATTCACCGAGTACGAGGCTTAGATTGACGAGCAGCGCGCCTGAGGCATTCAGCCAGAAGCTCACATTGTTCATCGTCGGGAACGCCACGTCGCGCACCCCAAGCTGGAGCGGGACGACGAAGTTCATGAAGCCAATCACGAACGGCATCGCGACGAAGAAGATCATGATCGTGCCGTGCGCGGAGAAGATCTGGTTGTAATGCTCCGGCGGTAAATAGCCTTGCGATGCACCGATCGCGAGCGACTGCTGCGCGCGCATCATGATCGCGTCGGCAAACCCGCGCACGAGCATCAGCAGCGCAAGCACGATGTACATGATGCCGATGTGCTTGTGGTCGGTGGACGTGATGTATTCGTGCCAGAGATACGGCCACCAGCCCTTGCGCCAGACCCAGATGGCGAGCCCGACCAGCGCCAGTGTCACCACGAGCGAGGTGATCAAGGGAATCGGCTGATCGAACGGAATTGCGTGCCAGGTGAGTCTGCCGAAAAAGCTCATGCCTTGGTCCCGGGTAAAGGCTGGTTATGCTGTTGCGGCGGCACGGGGCCCGACGGCGCGCGATTGGCGACAATCGCGTCGAAGAGGCCGGGAGCGACGGCGCCATAGGTCATCGGCTTCACATAGCTGCTCGGCTTCGTCAGCTGGGAATAGGCCGCGCCGTCGAGCGCCGGTCCGCCGTGCGCGCTTTGCGCCCACATGGCGAACTGGTCCGCAGGAAGTGCCTGCACCTGGAATTGCATCCCGGGGAAGCCGTCGCCGCTGAAGTGAGACGAAATGCCCTCATAGACGCCCGGCCTGTCCGCCTGCAGGTTCAGGCGGGTCGTCATCCGCGGCATCGTATAGATCATCGTCCCCATCTGGGGGACGAAGAAGCTGTTCCACACCGTCGCCGACGTCAGCCGGAAGCTGACCGGAGTGCCGGCTGGGACCACGAGCTGGTTCACTGTCGCAACGCCCTGGTCGGGGTAGATGAAAAGCCATTTCCAGTCGAGCGAGACGACTTCGACCTTGAGGGCGGGTACGGTGGATTTGAGTGGACGGCTGGGCTCGAGATCATGGCTTCCGATCCACGCGATTCCGCCCAGGAGCATGATCGTCAGTGCTGGGATCGCCCACACGACCATCTCGATGGCGCCTGAATATTCCCAGTCAGGCAAATAGGTCGCCTTGCTGTTCCCGCGCCGGAACCACCAGGCGAAGGCTACCGTCGCAATCATCGTGGGAATGATGATTGCCAGCATGATTGCCGTCGAATTGATGAGGATCGTCTTCTCGGCGGCGCCTACCGGTCCGACCGGATCAAGGATTCCGCGGTTACAGCCCGATGTCAGGAATAGTGCGGCCACAAAGCAAGCAACCCTGCGCATCGACGCCAGGTGTAATCGAAAGCGCATCAGTTCGCCGTGGCACGCGAATGATTTCATGAGCCCCCGCGGCTGCTAACCTGGGTTTAAGACTCAGACGAACGCAGACAACTAGGGTTTTCCCCATAGTGGAGTGTGGCCTAGGGCACCAGCTTTCCGGGATTCATGATTCCAAGGGGGTCGAGCGCTTGCTTGATCGCGCGCAGCGCGTTGATCCGGCCGGGTGGCGCAAGCCGCGCAAGCTCCTCGCGTTTGAGCTGGCCGATCCCATGTTCGGCGGAAATTGACCCGCCCGCCGCGGTGACGAGGTCGTCGACCATCCGCGTAATTTCGGCGCCTTCCCCGCTGTACCAGTCGGGTGCAGCGTGGCCGGCCGCACGAACGTGGAAATGAATGTTTCCGTCGCCGAGGTGACCAAAGCCGGTGGCGACGACACCCGGAAAGGCGCTTTCGACCTTGGCGGAAGCGTCGACGATGAAAGCCGGCATGTCGGACACCGGAACGGAGATGTCGTGCGCAAGCGTCTGGCCCTCGGCCCGCTCGGCTTCCGAAATGGAATCGCGCAGCTTCCAGAACGCCTCCGCCTGACCTTCAGTGGCGGCGAGGACGGCATCGCCAATAATTCCTTGCTGAAGTGCACTTCCGAGCAAGTGCTCCAGCTCCACGGAAATGTCGGCCTCCGGATCAGTCGTGGTCGCCTCGACGAGCACGTGCCACTCGTGCCTCGCCGTCAGCGGTGCGCGCGTGTTCGGAACATGTCTTAGGACGAGGTCAAGCGAATCCTGCGGGACGAGCTCAAAGCCCTCGACACTATTCGTGCGGGCCTCGAGATATCGAAGGAGGCTGAGCGCTCGCTCGGGGCTTTCGACACCGCACCAAGCGACCGCTCGGGCAGCGATCGCAGGCACAAGTCGCAATGCGACCGCCGTGATCACTCCAAGCGTTCCCTCGGCACCGATCAGCAGCTGGTCCAGGCTGTAGCCGCGATTATCCTTCTTCAGTCCGGAGAGGCCGCTGTGGATGGAACCGTCGGGAAGAACGGCTTCGACGCCGGCGACAAGCGAACGCATGGTCCCGAACCGAAGGACCTGCGTCCCGCCCGCGTTGGTCGAGGTCAGACCGCCGATCGTGCAGCTCCCGCGCGCGCCTAGCGTCAGCGGGAACCGCATCCCGACTTCGTGAGCCGCGTCGTGCAAGGTTGCGAGCACCACGCCCGCCTCGGCTATGGCAACGCGGCTGTCCGCAGTGATTGATCGGATCCGGTTCATCCGCCGCATCGACAGGAGCAGGGCCGATCCGTCCGCTGGCGGCGTCGCGCCTGCCGCCATTCCGGTGTTGCCACCTTGCGGGACGAGCGCGACGCGATATTCCGACGCCAGCTTCACGATTTGCGCCACTTCCTCCGTTGAGGAGGGGGCCAGCATCGCCGGGGTCGCGCCATGGACCCGGCCGCGCCAGTCGGTCACCCAAGGCTCGATCTCTTTCGGATCAGTGATGACGGCCTTGGCATCGAGATTCTGCCTAGCCTGTTCGATGAGCTGCGTTTCCGCGTCGGTCATGGCCAAGCGCAATAGCGCGCTTGTGAGAGCGGCGCGACACCGGCAGATGAGTCACATGGACAAGCCCGAAATCACCCTGATCGTCGCGAGGGCTCAGAACGGCGTGATCGGCCGCCAGGGCAAGCTTCCGTGGCATCTTCCGGCCGATCTCAAGCGATTCAAGGCGCTGACCATGGGAAGCGTCATGATCATGGGCCGGAAGACCTTTGAAAGCCTGCCCGGAGTCCTTCCAGGAAGGCGCCATCTTGTCCTGACCCGCGATCGCAGCTGGCACGCCGAGGGCGCGGAAGCCGCGCACGATGTCGAGGAAACCCTTCGACTGGCAGATGGCTCGCCGGTGTCGGTGATCGGCGGCGCGGATATCTTCGCCCTATTCATGCCCGTCGCCGATCGGATCGAGCTGACCGAGGTCCTGGGCGAAGTCCCGGGAGACACATTCATCGAAGATCCGCGGAGCAGCGGCAAATGGCGCGAGACCTATCGCGAAGACCATGAAGCGTCGGACGGCCGACCGGCCTTCCGCTTCATTACCCTCGTTCGCGCTTAGGCCGTGCCGTCCAGGATCGCGTCGATCTGGGCCGCAACCAATTCGACCGTCGCCATTCCGTCAACCCGGCGAACCAGGCCCTTGGCCTCGTAGTAAGGGAGGATCGGCGCCGTTTTCGCTCGATACTCGACCATGCGGGTTCGCACGGTCTCCTCATTGTCGTCCTTGCGCCGCGTGAACTCGGTCGAACCGCAGACGTCGCACACGCCGGGCACCTTGGTCGGGCGAAAAGTATCGTGATAGCCAGTGCAGCATTTGGCGCACGTGAAGCGGCCGGTGATGCGCTTCACGAGCTCATCCTCGTCGACCGCAAGCTCGATCACATGGTCGAGGTCCCGCCCTCGTTGGGCCAGGAGGAGATCAAGCGCTTCAGCCTGTGCAACTGTCCGCGGGAAGCCGTCGAAGATCGCGCCGGTACCGGACGCTGCATCGAGCCGCTCACCGATCAGCGCGCTGACGATGGCATCGCTGACGAGCTCCCCGCGCTCCATCACGGCCTTGGCTTCGAGACCAACCGGGCTACCTGAGGCAACCGCCTCACGAAGCATATCGCCAGTTGAAAGCTGCATCATTCCGCGGGTCGCCTGAAGCCTTGCGGCCTGCGTGCCCTTGCCCGCTCCCGGAGGGCCCAACAAGATGATATTCAGCATTGCGGCGCTCTCCCCTGATCGCCGGTTGGATTAGCGCCGCCGCGGCGTGGTCTTGAGCTTCGCCTTCTTGATGAGGTCGCCATATTGGTGGGCGATCAGATGGCTCTGGATCTGGCTCACCGTATCCATGGTCACGTTGACGACGATCAGAAGGCTGGTTCCACCCAGTCGGAAGTTGAGCCCCGCCTGCGCCGACAGGATCTCCGGGATCAGGCAGATCAGCACCAGATAGGCTGCACCGACAACCGTGATGCGGTTGAGCAGATAGTCGAAATAGGACTCGGTCGCCTTGCCGGGACGGACGCCCGGAATGAAGCCGCCGTGCCGCTTCAGATTGTCGGCCGTTTCCTCGCTGTTGAACTGAACGGCGGTGTAAAAGAAGCAGAAGAAGGCAATGCCGAGGCCGTACAGCGCCATGTAGAGTGGCGACCCGTGCTGCAGGAACGTGCTGATGGTGATCAGCCAGTCGCTGGTGCTCCCCTCAGCGGTCGACCTGTTGCCGGCCCACTGCAGGAACGTCAGCGGCATCAGCAGCAGCGACGAAGCGAAAATCGGCGGAATGACGCCCGCGGTGTTGAGCTTGATCGGCAGGTGCGAGCGCTCCTGCTGCATTCCCCGAGCGGTCTGGCGCTTCGGATACTGGATGAGGACGCGACGCTGGGCGCGCTCCATGAAGCAAATGAAGAGGATCAGCCCCACCGTCAGGATGACGATTCCGACGACCAGCGCGCCGCTCAGCGAACCGGTCCGGCCGCCTTCGAGCAGCTGGGCTATCGCCTGGGGCAGTCTCGCGACGATGCCGGCCATGATGATGAGGCTGACGCCGTTGCCGATACCACGGCTGGTGATCTGTTCGCCGATCCACATCAGGAACAGGGTGCCGCCAACGAGGCTCACCGTTCCCGCGAGCTCGAACAGCAAGCCCGGCTGGACGACTGCGCTGATGCCTTGGCGAAGCGATTGCGATTCCAATCCCCTCACCGCCAGGTAGCCCTGCACGAGGGTGATCATCACCGTCAGATAGCGAGTGTACTGGTTGAGCTTCTTGCGCCCTGTCTCGCCCTCTTTCCGGAGCTGCTGCCAGGGTCCGTAAAGCGTCGCTCCAAGCTGGATGACGATCGAGGCGGTGATGTAGGGCATGACGCCCAGGGCGACGATCGAGAAGCGCGCGAGGGCGCCGCCCGAGAAAGTGTTGAAAACGTCGAGGATTCCGCCGCTCTGCGTCTGGTAGAGGTCGGCCATTGCGGCCGGATCGATGCCCGGCACAGGCACGAACGACAGCAGGCGGAACAGGATCAGCGCGCCGATCGTGAACCAAAGCCTCTTCTTGAGCTCGGTCGCCTTGTTGAAGTTGGCGAGGCTGATGCTGGAGGCGAGTTGTTCGGCTGCGGATGCCATGAAGTGAGAAGTCCTCGAAAGATCTAGCCCCGGAGGGCGCCCCCACATCCGCTCATTCTGAGTAGGGACTGAGCTTGTCGAAGGCCCGTATCGAAGATTCCTTCGAAACGCCGGTTCGACAGGCTCACCGGCTCCTCAGGATGAGCGGTGTTGAAGCAATATAGTGACCCTTTTGCGCTTGTCAGGCCTTTGCAGCAGCCTTGCGCGAACCTTTCTTCGCGGCGGCGAGCTCGGCCGGATTCTTGCGTTCGATCAGGTCGATCGAACCGCCGGCCTTTTCAACCGCCTCGCGGGCGCCCTTCGACACGCCGGCGACCTTGAACGCCAGCTTGGCCTTGATCTCGCCCTTGCCGAGCAGGCGGACGCCATCCTTGCCGCCGCGCGCCAGGCCGGCAGCCTTCAGCGCGTCGTGGTCGAGCGTCGACTTGATGTCGATCTTGCCGGCGTCGATCGCCTTCTGGATCGCCCCGATGTTCACCTCGGCATAATCCTTGGCGAAGATGTTGTTGAAGCCACGCTTCGGGATGCGCATGTGAAGCGGCATCTGGCCGCCCTCGAAGCCGGCGATGCTGACGCCCGAGCGGGACTTGGCGCCCTTCTGTCCGCGGCCTGCGGTCTTGCCGAGGCCAGAGCCGATTCCGCGCCCGACGCGGACACGCGACTGACGCGCGCCCTTGTTGTCCTTGATCTGATTGAGCTTCATTTTCTTTGCACTCGCTTTCGCTTTTGTCGCGCATGGTCCAGGCGAAGACCTGGGCCAATTGGGTTAGGCGGTCTCTTCGACCTTGACGAGGTGCTGCACCTTACGAACCTGGCCGAGCACCTCGGCAGTGCCCTCCACTTCCACGCTGCGGTGCAGCTTGTTGAGCCCGAGCCCGACGAGCGTCGCCCGCTGCGTCTTGTCGCGGCGGATCGGCGATCCGGTCTGGGTGATCTTGATCTTCGCCATCACAATTACTCCGCGATCGCTTCGGCCTGGACCTCGGCTTCAGCAGCGCTTGCGCCGCCACGGCCGAGCAGGTCCGCGACCTTCTTGCCGCGACGCTGCGAAACCGCACGCGGGCTGGCCTGATCCTTCAGCGCCTCGAACGTCGCCCGGATCATGTTGTAGGGGTTCGACGTGCCGACCGACTTGGTCACGACGTCAGCAACGCCGAGGCTTTCGAAGATCGCGCGCATCGGGCCGCCTGCGATAATGCCGGTACCGGCCGGAGCCGTACGGATCGTCACCCGGCCCGCGCCGAAATGGCCCAGGCCGTCATGGTGCAAGGTGCGGCCGTCGCGCAGCGGAACGCGGATCATCGCCTTCTTGGCTGCTGCAGTCGCCTTGCTGATCGCTTCCGGCACTTCGCGCGCCTTGCCGTGACCGAAACCGGCGCGGCCCTTGCCGTCGCCGACCACCACGAGCGCAGCGAAGCCGAAGCGCTTGCCGCCCTTCACCGTCTTGGACACGCGGTTGATGTGGACGAGCTTTTCAATCAGCTCCTCGCCACCTTCCTCGTCGTCGCGACGTCCGCGACGATCGTCACGGCGTCCACGGCCACCGCCGCGGTCGTTGCCGCCACGTCCGCGGCCACCGCCGCGTCCACCGCGCGGGCCACGCCCCTGCGGCTGATCGGCCTGCGGCTGCTCAGCCTGCTGCTCGGCCTGCACCGGGGTCGCCTCGGCTACCGCTGGCGCCTCGACCGTATCGGTGTTGGCTTCGTTGGTCTGGTTCTCGTCTTGCATTCTAGAACTCCAGTCCGCCTTCGCGCGCGGCGTCGGCGAGGGCCTTCACCCGGCCATGGAACAGGAAGCCGCCACGGTCGAACACGACCTTGGACACACCGGCCTTCTTGGCGCGCTCTGCGAGCGTCTTGCCAACGGCCGCTGCGCTGTCTTTCGTTGCGCCGGTCTTGCCCTTGATATCCTTGTCCAGGCTCGAAGCCGCGGCAAGCGTGGTACCTGCCGAATCGTCGATGACCTGGGCGTAAATGTGACGGCCCGAACGGTGGACCGAAAGCCGCGGCTTGCCGGCGGCACGTGCGCGAAGCGCGGTGCGGACACGACGGCGGCGGCGGTCGAAGAGAGAGAGTCTGGCCATGGCTACTTCTTCTTGCCTTCTTTGCGGAAGATGTACTCGCCGCGGTACTTGATGCCCTTGCCCTTGTACGGCTCGGGCTTGCGCCAGCGGCGAATTTCGGCCGCAACCTGGCCGACCTTCTGCTTGTCGATGCCACTGATCTCGACCGTGTTCTGGTCGGGCGTCTTGATGTCCACGCCTTCGGGCACCTTGTAATTGACGTCGTGGCTGTAACCGAGCTGCAGGCGCAGGTTCTTGCCCTGGGCCTGGGCGCGGTAGCCGACGCCGGTGATTTCGAGCACCTTGGTGAAGCCCTCTGTCACGCCGGTGACGAGGTTCTGCACGTTGGTGCGGGTCATGCCCCACGCGGCGCGGTTGCGCTGCGCATCGGTGAGCGGGGTCACTCGGATCTCGCCCTCGCCGACCTCATATTTCACGAGATCGTCAAGCAGCGGCATCGACAGCGCGCCCTTCGGGCCCTTCACGGTCAGGGTCTGGCCCTCAACCGTTGCAGTGACACCGGACGGCATCGCGATCGGCTTCTTACCGATACGGGACATTAGAACACCTCCGCCAGCACTTCGCCGCCGACATTCTGGTCGCGCGCTTCCGCGTCCGACAGAACGCCGCGAGGCGTCGACACGATGGTGATGCCCAGCCCGTTGCGAATGCGCGGA